>Ga0070741_10012963_pt1 | contig 14877 bp, 10 predicted proteins | sample Coa_R1_4_FD_66440 | JGI IMG/M metagenome (GOLD analysis project Ga0070741, IMG submission 66440) | Surface soil microbial communities from Centralia Pennsylvania, which are recovering from an underground coalmine fire - Coalmine... | ecosystem: Environmental > Terrestrial > Soil > Unclassified ...
CACATGATGTACGTGTCAAAAACACACCAGACCCTGAGATCATCAATCCACGAGACGCGATTGTGCGCGTTCGCGCTACCACTATTTGTGGTTCCGATCTTCATCTCTATGATGGGTACATTCCCACGATGGAGCCAGGGGATATTATCGGGCACGAGTTTATGGGAGAGGTCGTTGACGTTGGCAGAGAGGTGACGAACCTGAAAGTTGGCGACCGGGTTGTCGTACCTTCGACCATCTCTTGTGGACGCTGTTACTACTGCCAGCGCGGACTCTGGTCTTTGTGTGATAACTCGAATCCTAATGCCTGGATGGCGGAAGGGATGTATGGATTTTCTCCGGCGGGCATTTATGGCTATTCTCATCTGTATGGTGGCTATGCTGGCAGCCATGCAGAGTACACACGGGTGCCCTTCGCCGATATTGGCCCGGTTAAGGTTCCCGATGGTGTCTCAGATGAGCAGGCGCTTTTTATATCAGATGCCTTCCCTACCGGCTATACTGGCGCGGATTATTGCAACATTCAGCCCGGTGATACCATAGCGGTCTGGGGATGTGGCGCGGTAGGACTCTTTGCTATGATCAGTGCCTACCTGCTGGGTGCTGAGAGAGTGATTGCGATTGATCGCTTCCCGGAACGCTTGCGCATCGCCAGAGAGTATTGCCATGCTGATACGCTCAACTATGAAGGAACAGATGTCGTGGAAGAGCTCAAAGAGATGACCGGCGGGCGGGGGCCTGATGCCTGTATCGATGCGGTAGGCATGGAATCGCATGGGGCAGACCTGATGGGCGTCTACGACAAGGTGAAACAGGCAGTGCGGCTGGAGACAGATCGCGCCAATGTCTTGCGACAGGCTATTCAGGCGTGTCGCAAAGGTGGAACGGTAGCGATCATGGGAGTATATGCCGCATATATCAATAAAATGCCAATGGGTGTAGCGTTTGCCAAAGGACTCACAATGCGTGGCAGCCAGATGCATGCCCAACGCTACACGCATCAGTTGATGGAACGTGTTGCTCGTGGAGAAGTTGACCCCTCGTTTGTCGTAACCCATCGCCTGAGCCTGCAGGACGCTCCCCAGGCGTATGAACTCTTCAAACACAAAAACGATGATTGCTTACGTGTGGTGTTTCGACCATAACAGAAATTCTTCATGAAGAAGGAGGAGACAATGGTAAAACCAATTAACGAATCGGTGATAGTGATTACTGGTGCATCGAGCGGTATGGGACGTGCGACGGCGCTGGAACTTGCGCGTCGTGGGGCAAGCATGGTCGTGGCTGCGCGACGTGCTTCCTTGCTTGAGGATGTAGCCGCAGAATGCCAGAAACTGGGTGGGCAAGGGATGGCAGTGCCAGCGGATGTGACCAATGAAGCGGCAGTGCAGAATCTCGCTCAGCAGACACTTGCACGTTTTGGACGCTTTGACGTATGGATCAACAATGCGGGAGTTGCCGCCTTTGGCCGTTTTGAGGATATCCCTTCAGAGGTCTTCAATCGCCTGATCGAGACCAATTTCCTGGGCTATGTGTATGGAGCCCGAGCTGCCATGAAGCAATTTTACGCACAGGGCTATGGCATACTCATCAATAATGCCTCTATGGATAGCCAGATGGGAGCCCCATACCTTTCCGCGTATGCAGCATCCAAGTTTGCCATTCGCGGCTTTTCTGAATGTCTGAGGGAAGAGGCCGAGGCCCTCGATAAAATGGATATTCAGGTATGTACGATCATGCCAGCGACGATTGATACGCCGCTGTTCCAGCATGCAGCGAATTACACGGGACGCGCGGTCAAAGCACTGCCCCCTGTGTATGATGTAGAGACAGCAGCGAAAACCTTCGTCAAGCTGATAGAGCATCCGCAAAGAGAAGTGTTTGTTGGCTCAGCGGGTCGTATGATGAGTACGCTGCACGCCGTGGCTCCCGGCGCTGCCGAACAAATGTATGCCAAACAGGTCGATAAAGGTCATCTCTCTACTGATCAGGGATCTCCCACAACAGCAGGGAACCTGTTTGAGCCAGTATTGGAAGGGGCCAGCGCCAGTGGTGGTTGGAAAGGGACGAAATAGGTTATCCCAGAACACAGCATATAGATCACAAGTGTAATTCTAATCTACTACTGCATTAGCACTATGTTTTGATAAGACTGGTACAAAAAGAGAGCGTCTGCATCCGCATTTTGAGTCGCGTACAAAATACGGTTGCAGACGCTCTCTTTTGAGTGTTTTTCTATGCATCCATCAATTTCGGTATTGATCAAATATAGTATAGAAGAGGTAATAACGGTATACAAATTGCTTCAGTAATGTTATACTAAAATCTGAAGGTTCATGGAATTCCATAGAAATTCCAATTGGAGAGTTAGAAAGAAAAAATGCATGGACAGTTGGGCATATTCAGACAAGGATGGGACAATGTTGCCTGTTGACATCCCTTACATTTTATTAGTAGAAAGCGATCCTGAGATTGCCGGTATGATGCGGCAGGTTATCAAGGGTGAAATGCATCTGGACATGCTTTTTGCAGCTACAATGAAGGATGCGTTACACCTGACTCGTGTGTTAAGACCAGTGCTCTTTATCATCAACGAGCGTTTGTCTGATGGTGACGGGATAGCACTTTATGATCAGTTACATCAACGTGTCGGCTTTGAGCATATTCCAGCGATCATTTTGAGTTCGCTCCCGCACATTTGCCAGCAACGAGCCAGAGAACGACAGGTAATTTGTCTGGAACTTCCATTTGATCTTGATGACCTTGTTGGACGCATTTCGCCGCTCTTACCTCCCTCTTCAGAGCCACAACGCAAGCAAAAGGTTGCTTTGAATGTATCCGGGAACCAATCGGCCTCACGGGGCGACGCTACGCGTCGCCCCGTGAGGCCGATTGGTTCCCGGATACATAGCGTCTTGCTGTTGAAGAGATAGGGCAAGGGTATTATAAAACGCGTTTGAGAGGCCACACGAGTACCTCTTGTCTTTGGTCGTAGTGGAGCAAGGGTGTAGTATCGGGGACTTGAATGCCGCTGGCGCGTGTCATAGTATTGCACTCTATGTTGACTTCGGCGGGCTGGAGGGACCAGGGACGGTGGTGAATATCGATACGATAGATGAGGTCCTGCCTGGTCACCGTGTAGAGGCAGTAGCGTTCGACCAGCCAGTAGTCGAGGGTGCCAGGTTGTGCATGTGTCCCCGGAGCAATTGGGCGATAGGTCGCAACAAAATCGGCTGGTGGTGTTCCCCAATGTCTGCGGTGACTCCGATAGTGAACCGACTCGCCTATACGTTCGCAACTCATGCGGGCATTGAAGTAGGGTAGGTGAGCTAGATTACGGGCAGCGGCGACCGCAAGTGGTTGATCGGCGTCCAGGCTAAAAAAGTATACTCCAGGGATGCCATCGCGTATGACGTAGGTGCGAACGTTCATCTCTGGAAACTGGGAGACCCAGGGGATTGAAGGGACGGCACGAGGCCGAACGTGTGTCATGTAGAATGACGCAGTGCTGATCCAACACTGGCCATCAAACGTATCGAGTGGAAGCAGGGATGGGACCAGGGGGCGTAAGACATCTGGAGCAAGAGGCCAGTGCGCGAATAGTAAACTGTGCCAGATTTGTGTCATTACCCAGGGTCCCGCGGGCAGCGGAAATGGGCGATGATTTACCGTCTGTAGAATTTCTTTTGTATCCACACTTTAATTATACAACGTCGTCACAACCCTTTCGCTGTTACCTTTTGTCCTGATTAGTCGTGGTGGGGGTAATGTGGAAATTCTCTAGAAATCCTATTGCAGTATCCTGAGAGCGGATCGTGATCGAGCTTGCCTCTTGCCGTCCCCAAGCTGGGGTTGCTATACACGGGAAAGCCGAAAAAGCCAATGGATTTTGCACTGGGAAACTTTGTGAAGGAAGAGAGAGCGTATGCCAGTATTTGCAACCCTATTTGGCAAGCTAGCCCGACGCCTATCTCCGGGTAACATTGGCGAAACTTTGCAATCGCATGTTGGCGCTGTGCCTAACCCTCTCAGCGAACGCAGTAAAAATCTGAAGCCGCGTATCCATGACGCCAAGATGTTCAAGAGCGTCTGTCCCTATTGCGCTGTAGGCTGTGGGCAGCGTGTCTACGTCAAGGATGGCAAGGTGATCGATATCGAAGGCGACTACGATAGTCCGATCAGCAATGGATGCCTGTGTCCCAAAGGAGGCTCAAGCTTCCAACTCGATATCAATAGTCGGCGCTGGACCACCGTTAAGTACCGCGCTCCCTATGCCACTGATTGGGAAGAGCGGCCATTAGACTGGGCGATGGACCGTATTGCTCAACTCGTCTATGAGACGCGTGAAGCAACCTTCCGCGAGACGAACGAGGATGGCAAGCCAATCAACAACACTCTGGCCATCGGCTCTCTGGGAGGAGCAACCCTGGATAACGAAGAGAATTATCTGATTACCAAACTGTTTCATTCGCTAGGAATGGTGTGTATCGAGAACCAGGCCCGTATATGACACAGCGCATCTGTGCCGGGTCTCGGCGCAAGTTTTGGCCGTGGCGCTGCAACAACTTTCTTACAGGATTTGCAGAATAGCGACTGCATCTTAATAGAGGGCAGCAACTTTGCCGAATGCCACCCTGTCGGGTTCCGCTGGGCGATGGCTGCAAAAGAGCGGGGAGCGACGATCATTCATGTCGATCCGCACTTTTCGCGTACCTCGCAACATGCTGATATCTATGCCCCCATCCGTGCTGGTAGCGATATCGCTTTCATAGGGGGTATCATCAACTACATCCTTCAGAACGAACTCTACTTTAAAGAATATGTACAGGCGTATACGAATGCGTCATTTATTGTACGTGACGATTTTGAAGATACCGAGGATCTGGAAGGCGCTTTTTCTGGCTTGAAATCTGATCACAGTGCCTATGATACAGTAAGCTGGCAGTATAAGTTGACGAAAAAAGGAACTTCACGTGAGCCTGCTGAAGAGTCTTCTTGCAGGATTGTGGCTCCGAAAAAGGGTGCAAGTAACGAGCATAATGAGCAGCAAGTCATGCCTGATGCGCAGGAAGGACAGGGACTCTTCCCTCATGCCCATCCCAGCCAGATTGAGCGCGATGAAACGATGCAACATCCACGTTGCATCCTGCAAATTCTCAAGCAGCACTATGCGCGTTACACCCCGGAGGTGGTCGAGCAAATTTGTGGTGTGCCTCAAGACCTCTTCCTGAAAATTGCGGATACGTTAGTAAAGAACTCTGGGCGCGAACGCACTACTAATCTTACCTATGCAGTTGGCTGGACGCAGCATACAACAGGAGTCCAGATGATCCGCACTGGAGGAATTTTGCAACTCTTACTGGGCAATATGGGGCGCCCTGGTGGAGGGATACTGGCATTGCGCGGTCATGCGAATATACAAGGCTCTACTGACATTCCCACGCTGTACAATCTGCTGCCAGGCTATCTCGTGATGCCGAGCGCTTTGCGTGGAGAGTACGACCTTGATACATATATGCAGCACAACTGTCAGGAGTCAGGCTGGTGGGTGCACTATCCTGAGTACTTTGTTAGTCTGATGAAAGCATGGTATGGGGATGTAGCGACTGAAGAAAATGAGTGGGCCTTCAACTACCTGCCCAAGGTCGTTGAGGATCATTCGGATCTGGCTATGTTTGTCACCATGAAAGATGGCAAAATGAAGGGCTTCTTCTCAATGGGCCAGAATCCAGCGGCGGGCGGAGTCAATGCGGGCTTCCATCGGGCAGCTCTGGAAAAGTTGGAATGGATGGTGGTACGTGACCTCTATGAAATCGAGACAGCAGCCTATTGGAAACGACCTGGCGTTGATCCGACGAAGATTCATACGGAAGTCTTTTTCCTGCCAGCAGCTTCACACGTGGAGAAAGAGGGAAGCTTCACGAATACGCAGCGCCTCATACAGTACCGCGATCAGGCCATCGATCCACCCGACGATGCTCGTTCCGAGAACTGGTTCATCACGGAACTGTGTATGCGCTTGAAGAAGCTCTATAGGGAGAGTACGAAAGATCGTGATAAACCTATTCAAAATCTTGTCTGGAACTATCGGCGCGAGGGATCACTTCAGGAGCCTGTGGTCGAAGATATCGTCAAGGAGATCAACGGCTACACGGTTGCAGATGGGAAGGTGGTCAAGGACTTTACCCAGCTCAAGGCTGATGGCAGTACCGCCTGTGGTTGCTGGATTTTCAGCGGCATTATGCCTGAAGAGGGGAAGAACCTGGCGCGCAGCCGCAATCCCGACTCCTATGTGAGCCTTGGTTGGGGTTTTACCTGGCCTGCTAATCGTCATGTGCTCTATAATCGTGCCTCGGCTGATCCAGAGGGTAGACCCTGGTCGGAGCGAAAAAAATATATCTGGTGGGATGCCGAGCACGAGAATGGGGATGGCACAAAGGGTCGCTGGGTCGGCTACGATATCCCGGATTTTCCTGAAACGAAGCCGCCTACTGCTCAGGCTGATCCCGAGGGAAGTGGCTTGAACGCGCATTCTGGCAGTGACCCCTTTACAATGCAAAACGAAGGCCGTGCCAGGCTCTATGTGCCAAGCGGGCTGGTTGATGGTCCTCTACCCACGCATTATGAGCCTGTAGAGTCTCCCGTCTCAAATCTGCTCTATCCCAACATGCCAAGCAATCCGGTGGTGAAATACTGGCATCGACCAGATAATCCAGAGAATGGTATTGCGAACCGGGAATATCCCTATACGATCACGACATATCGCCTCACCGAGCATCATGTTGGTGGTGCCATGACACGCTGGTTGCCATGGCTCGCGGAAGTGCAGCCGGAACTTTTCGCCGAAATCAGCGAGGAACTGGCAGCAGAAAAGGGCATCAACAATGGCGACTGGATTACCATCTGGACAAAGCGTGCCGAGGTTGAGGCAAAGGCGCTGGTGACAGCGCGTATGAAGCCGCTCAAGATCCATGGACGGACGATCCATCAGATCGGTCTGCCGTTCCACTGGGGCTATCAGGGGGTGGTCAAAGGCGATGTTGCCAACGATTTATTGCTGCTGGTAGCCGACCGCAATGTTAGCATGCACGATGCCAAGGCGTTTACCTGTAACATGCGTCCTGGTCGGCGCTCACATCAGGGTCAGGACGGCAGCTTTGTAGCGCGTGAACGGCCATGATGGAAGGAGTACAGCATGACACATGGATTTTTTACTGATACGACGCTCTGTATTGGCTGTAAGGCATGCGAGATCGCCTGTAAACAATGGAATCAGTTGCCTGCCGATGGCTATAAACTGAGCAGTTTTAGCTATGATAACACCCTGGCTCTTTCCTCTACGACCTGGCGGCACGTTGCCTTTGTTGAGCGCTCTCGTTCAACAGATGGCACTGGCAAGGCTGTCAACTGGTTGATGATGAGCGATGTGTGTAAACACTGCACCCATGCGGGCTGCATGGAGGCTTGCCCGACAGGAGCAATTGTTCGCAACGAGTTTGGGGATGTCTATGTGCAGCCTGATATCTGTAATGGTTGTGGCTATTGTGTGCCCTCATGCCCTTTTGGTGTCATTGGTCGGAACCACGATACCGGCCTGGCTGCCAAATGTACGCTCTGCTATGATCGTCAGAAGGACGGGATCGAGCCTGCCTGCGCGAAAGCCTGCCCTACAGATTCAATCTTTTTTGGGGAACTGGGTGAACTGCACGAGAAGGCAAAACAGCGGGTAAAGACGCTTCACGAGAGGGGCGAAACAGGGGCTTATCTCTACGGCGTCGATGAAGATACTAGCGTTGGCGACCTCAATGCTTTCTTCTTGCTGACGGATCGCCCCTCTGTCTATAACCTGCCGGAGAAGCCGCAACTGCCACAGGAACATATCGTTCCTGGGTTCGTTGCCAGCTTGATTGCTGCAATCTTTCTCACACTTGCCACAGCCATCTCTTTAGGAGGCCGTCGGAAATAACAGAAAGGGTAGATTACAATGACCAGGATATACAGGTCAACCGAGGCTACTGAGACGAGTACAGCTGCCAGGATCGAACAGGGGGGTCCCAGTGCGGGTCGTGGTATAACATGGGTTGGTCGTGCTGAGAGCTATTATGGGTTGCCGTTGATCAAGAAGGCACATTGGGGCTGGCAGATCATCCTCTATTTCTTTCTTGGTGGTATTGCAGGTGGTTCGTTTCTCGTTGCAACACTGGCAGATCTTTTGAAGTTGGATGACAACCATAACCTGATTCGTGCCGGGCGCTACCTCTCGTTTGTCTGTATTCTTGCCAGCCCGATCCTCTTGATCCTCGATCTTGGTCGACCTGAACGCTTCCATCATATGTTGCGTGTTCTTAAATTGCGCTCTGCTATGTCGCTTGGTTCCTGGGGGCTCTCCTTTTTTGGCATGTGTTGTGGTGTTACCACTGCTTACCAGGCAGCTCATGATGGTCTCCTGGACTGGTTCCCTTTGCTTGTCAGGCTTATGAAAGCGGTGCCGGTCAAAGCTGTTGAGGCTCTGGGTGCTATTGGTGGTCTCTTTGTTGCCTCGTATACGGGTGTGCTGCTCTCCTCTACTGCTGTGCCGGTCTGGGCGCGTGCAAGGCACATCCTGGGTCCTCTCTTTCTTACGTCGGGCGTTTCCACAGCTCTTGCCAGCCTCTCGTTTATTCTCTCGCTCGGTCGCAACAATCAACGTACACTTGAGAAAATGGAGCGCGCCGAGATGGTTGCTATGAGCACCGAACTTGGAATGCTTGCTGCTCTGCCCAGAGTACTTGGTCCGTTGAGGAAGCCGCTGTTTACAGGCCGGGCAGGAGCACTCTTCGGGGTAGGTACCATTGGAAGTGGAGTGGTACTGCCATTGCTGGTTCATCTGGGGTATAAACTGGTCAGAAGATCCATACCGCGTGGCTTGAATGTTGGACTCGATTTGCTGGTGCTGATTGGCGGCTTGATTCTTCGCTACACGTGGATCGTTGCCGGTCGTACTTCTGCAGATGATCCGAAGGCTGTGCACTATTATAATGAGATTGAGTGGAATGGGAGGCACCATTAAAAGAATTGTAGTTGTGATGGATGCAGTTTTAGAGACTTGTTTGCCACATAGCCTATATAGCTATATTTATCATCATAAACACATGTGGTAAAATATATATAGCCATATATTATGACGGAGACGAGCCCATTCCATCACATAGAAGAAGCATCGCGCAAACTGAACAGACGAGAACGCTGAATGATCGCTTGCGACAAGCGGGCTTGAAAGCGACTCAGCCTCGCTTACTTATATTGAGTCTTTTACAAGAACTCGGGGGACATCGCACTATTGACGAGTTGGTCCGAGGGCTAAAAGTGCGCGGTACCCCTCTGCCTCGCGCTACAGTTTATAATGTCATTTCCACACTTGTGCGCCGAGGATTGGTTATGCTGGCGGATGCGGGACCAGGTGCAGCTCTTTATGAAATCAACCTGACCTGGCATCATCATTTTGTTTGTATTGAATGCGGGACAGTCGTGGATATTCCTTGCGTCAAGGGAGAGAAACCCTGTTTGCTGCCGGATTGGGTGCCAGGAGTAGTCGAAGAGACGCAGATTATCTTTCGAGGTCGCTGCACACAATGTCTCGCGAAAACAGAGAATCGCGAGACATTGGCGCAATGAGTGATGAACGTTATGAACGTTAATCTGCTGACGCAGATAGCATATTCCTAACCTCTAAACCAAGTCCTTGAGCAATACGCGTTCCCAGATCGTTATCTACCTGGTACCAGTGTTTGAGCGCGCGCTCCTGTATTGCACGCTCTACACCGCTGCTCATATGGGCAACGATATTGCTGACCAGATGATCCCTGTCCGTTGGTGAGAGCACTTTGCGGTAGAGCGTCCCTGCCTGTCCGTAGTCGTCGTCCTCTGCACGCAGAGTGTACGCGCTGCGCATGATCTCCCCGCCCGCATACCAGCCGGGCTCTTCGTAGCTCGGATCAGCCTTTGGTCCACCGTAGCTGTTGGGGGCGTATACGGGTTGATTGCCGTTGTGGCGATAGCGCATTGCGCCGTCTTTGTTGTAGCTGTGCACCTCTGATACTGGTTGGTTGACCGGCAACTGCAAGTAGTTGGTGCCAATGCGGTGCCGATGGGTGTCGGGATAGCTGAACAGACGCCCAAGCAGCATCTTATCCGGGCTGGGACCAATGCCAGGCACCAGATTTGCGGGCTCAAACGCCGCTTGCTCGATCTGCGCAAAGAAATTCTCCGGGTTGCGATCGAGCACCAGGCGCCCGATGGTGATGGGGGGATAGTCGGCGTGCGACCAGACTTTTGTGAGGTCAAAGGGATTGAAGCGATAGGTTTCCGCATCTTTGAACGGCATAATCTGCATTTCCAGACGCCAGACCGGATAGTCTTGCTTCTGGATGGCCTCGCGCAAATCGCGACGATGGTAGTCGGGATCTTCCGCAGTCATGGCAGTAGCTTCGGCATCGGTGAAATTCTCGATACCTTGCTCCGTTTTGAAGTGGTATTTTACCCAGAACTTCTCGCCCTGCGCATTGACCCATGAGAAGGTGTGACTGCCATAGCCGTTCATATGACGGTATGTACGCGGCGTGCCTCGGTCGGTCATCAGGAATGTGACCTGGTGCATAGCTTCTGGGGAGAGCGACCAGAAATCCCACATCGCGTTATGGCTGCGCATGTCGGTATCGGGCATGCGTTTCTGCGAGTGGATGAAATCCTGGAACTTGATGGGGTCGCGCACAAAGAAGATCGGCGTATTGTTACCCACCAGATCGTAGTTGCCTTCTTCGGTGTAGAACTTGACGGCGAAGCCACGAGGATCGCGCACTGTATCAGCCGAACCCAATTCGCCCGCGACGGTAGAGAAGCGCACCAGCACGGGGGTGCGTTTGCCTACAGTACTGAGAAATGCAGCTTTGGTCCACTCGCTGGCTGACCTGGTTACCTCGAAATAGCCAAACGCGCCGCTGCCTTTGGCGTGAACCACGCGCTCTGGTACGCGTTCGCGGTTGAACTGCGCCATTTTCTGAATGAGATAATGGTCTTGCAGCAGCAGCGGTCCATTGGGACCAATCGAAAGCGAGTGCTCATCGCTTGCCGCAGGAATACCTGCGTCGGTTGTAGTCACGGGCGGTTTCTGGTCGTGTTGATCGCTCACGTATTTCTCCAATCCAGAGCTGCTTTGCCTGTCTCGTTGTATCTGCAACAGACAGAGCAGCAACAACTTGCAAATTGTCTCTCTGACACAACCAGCCTCTCTGCTATTGATGTAGCCTGGTAGGCATTCTCCGTGCAGAGAGGCAGGTATATTTGCCAAAGATATACTTCTGGGTAGATAAATCTAACCCTGTTATTTAGACACTGTCTATTTTACCATATAATCTCCTGTGAAGGAACAGCTATCTATGCTGAAGTACTATTCGAGAACTGCTGCGCCGACACGTGTGGGGCAGGTCTCCAGGACCCTGAGGCGACAAAGATGGTGGGGATGAAGACCACCAGACCGGCAATGCAGACCCACCACCAGGTTGCCCATTGTTGTCCATCCAGTTGGTTTCGCACCACAAATGAGAATGCGAGCGTTGAAAGGACGACTATCATGCGCAGGATGAAGCCTTCGACGGCTAGGCCAGTGCCAACGAGCGCCGGGTTGATGTCTTCAATGGTTTCTGTGTAGGCGGCCATCCAGGTGACGTAGCCAACAGCGAGGGTGATGCCAAACAGGCTGAGGAAGATGGCCATTAATGTGCCCTGTGTGGGTACACCGATGCGGCTGATGAATAGGAGGGTTACGATAATCGTGGCGATGGCTCCAGCGAGCATATACGGCTTACGCATCAGTGTACGATCCGAGATAAAGCCGATAAGGATAGCGGCGGCAACGTTGACTATCCAGAAGATGCTGACCAACCCGTTGGCCTCGGCAAGTGAGAAGCGGAAGATGCTGCTCAGGTAGGTCGGGAAGAAGGCTACGGCGGCATAGTACATAAGCAGGTAGAGGCTGATGCCAAGGGAACTGATGATCAAGCGATAATTGAGCATCTGTCTCCAGGGATGCTGCACCGCAGCTTCAACATCGATGCTGCTAGCGCGGGTTTCGACAAGCTCTTTTTCTTGTAATGTGTTCATAATCTGGTCACGTAAGCCCGGGGAAAGTTCACGTATGCAAAAGAAGCAAAGGAGGAAGATAAGCAATCCGATGACGCCTGCGATGGTGTATTGGGATTGCCAGGTGCCCTGTGATTGGAGCGTCTGGCTGGCTATACCTGTAGCCAGGACACTGCCTCCGACAGGTCCAACGGTCCAGAAGCCCATGGCGAGCGCTCGTCCCAGACGCGGAGAAAAGTCGCGCACAAGCGCCGGTGTGGCGACCAGAATGATACCCTCGATAAATCCCAAGACCCAGATTATGGTCAGGAAAACCCATAGGGAATTCGCCAGAGAGACAGCCAGGGTACCAAGGCCGGTGATCAGCAGTCCATACACGATAAGATTGCTTCGCCCGAGGCGGTCTGATAAACTGCCGAAAATTGCCGAGATAGCTCCGAGGCAGTTGCTTACCAACACAATGAGAGCATAGGACGATACGGTAAGGCCGAAGGAACGCAATACTAAGGGTGCAACAGAAGGAAGGATGTACGACTCGTAATACAGCATGATGGTTGCAATCACTGCAAGTGCAAGATACCAGATACGGAGTATGTTGGAGGGATAGTGCTCAAGGCTGCGATGCCTGAGTCCAGCGTAAAGGCTACTCATCTGAAACCTCCTGAGGCTTTTGTTGGTACAACAATGTACTGGTGAAGCGTGCTACATAAGGCGATCAGTCTTCTGATCTATGCTTCATGAATAACAAGCATCCGAATGGGGTTTTGCGAATTTTCCCTCCTTTCATGTTTGCCAACTTAATAATACGTCAAGGACCTCAATGCGCGATGTCCCGATCCAGAGCGGGTTGATCTCCAGGGCGCTGAGTTGGGGACCAAGACTACGGGTGAGGACACTGATGCGATAGATGACATCACTGAGCGCGTGGAGATCAATCCGGGCATGGCCTCGACCTCCGAATAGCAGGGCCGAGCCGCGCAGCTCACCAAGCATCTTTCTGATCTCTTCGCGCTGTACGGGAAGTACCCGCACTGCCGTATCTTTGAGCGCCTCGGTCCAGATGCCGCCAAGCCCAACTGTGAGCACCAGTCCCCAAAGCGGGTCGCGCACAATGCCTACGAGGAGTTCTATACCGGCTGGTCGCATCGGGCTCACGAGAACTCCCTCGATCTCGATCTCCGGGTGTGTAGCTTGTACCCGCTCTAGCATTGTCGTGAAGCCCTGGCGGACGGCATCCTCTGTATCCAGGTTGAGTGCGACACCTCCTACATCGCTCTTGTGCGGGAGAGCTGCGGACTGGATTTTGAGCGCTACAGGAAAACCAGTGGTGCGTGCTGCCTGTACGGCATCCTCGGGGAATGTAACGAGGATTCCAGGGACAAGCGGGATACCGGCTTCTTGTAACAGCGCGCGTGCTCGCGCCTCGGACCAGTTTCCCTGGCGGGGATGATCGATGGATGGGACTGTTGGTAGAGGCTCTGCTTGATTATTTGTCGCTGGTGTGCTGATTGTCTCGGACCACCATAGGAGCCGACCGAGTGCGTGTACTCCATGCTTCATACTGGCGACAAAGTGCAGCCCCGTACGCTCTATAACAGCGCGAGCAGTGGCTGTGAGATCCAGGCAGGTGTTCGAGACAAGCACGACTGGCAGTCGTGCCGTCTTGATTATCTCGGCCAGGCGGCTGTATTGACCCAGCAGCATTTCTAGCGCAGCTGGTTCTAGCTGGCGATTGCCATCAATACTCGCCAGGGACAGCACAAAGTCGATGTTTGGATCGTTGACGACCACTTCGAGGGCACGGGATTGCAATGTGCCATCAACGACAATGTAACCTGTCACGTCGAGCGGGTTGTGGGCTGACGAGAATGGGGGCAGAATCTGCTTCAGTTGCTCTACTGTCTGCGGTGCGAAGTCCGGCAGGGTAATCCCTTCGTCCTGCGCCAGGTCTGAGATGATATCGCATGCACCACCCGAAGGGGTGACCACGCCCATGCGACGGCCCGGCAACGATCTGTGGTAGCCAGCGAGACCAGCTGTGATGAGCAGATCTTCGAGCGATTCAACACGTATTATGCCGAGTTGGCGGAATGCTGCATCGTTCACGGCATCGTTGCCGACGAGGGCACCGGTATGAGCGAGCGCGGCGCGTGCACTCATGGCGCTGCGACCGATTTTGAGCGCCACGATTGGTTTGCGTCGTTCGCGAGCCTTCTCGGCAATACGGCGCAACTCTTGCGGGTGACGAATGCTCTCCAGAAAGAGCGCGATAGCATGTGTGGAGTCGTCATCGAGGAGATAGTCCACAACGTCGGTGGTAGAGATCATGCTCTCATTGCCCATCGAGACGAGCAAACTCAGCCCGATAGCATGGGCCTGAGCAAAGGCGAGAACTGCACTTGCCAGAGCACCGCTCTGTAGTACCACACCAACCGGTCCTGAGGCGAGGGGAGGCGAGATCGGGAGGCCGTAGGGAGTGATGCGATCCGTCACGTTAATGAAGCCGTTGCCATTTGGACCAAGCAGCGTCAGGCCATGTTCGCGCGCGAACGTGAGCAGTTCATGTTCAAGCTGTGCCCCTTCCTCCCCCATCTCGCTGTATCCGGCAGTGAGCACAACGAAATTTCTGGTGCCCATCTCAGCAGCTTCCTTAACAACCGAGAAGACGTGCTGTGTAGAGACCATCACAAATGCCAGATCCACCGGCTCTGGCAACTCGCGCAAGGATTTCACAGCGCGCTCACCGTGTACGATTGCTCG
>Ga0070741_10012965_pt1 | contig 14876 bp, 17 predicted proteins | sample Coa_R1_4_FD_66440 | JGI IMG/M metagenome (GOLD analysis project Ga0070741, IMG submission 66440) | Surface soil microbial communities from Centralia Pennsylvania, which are recovering from an underground coalmine fire - Coalmine... | ecosystem: Environmental > Terrestrial > Soil > Unclassified ...
CTGCTTGGGGTCATAGACGGATTGCTTGTAGTAGTTGGTAACCGTTGTGCTCTGGCTGGGTACAGTCGACATCGTCGTGGCTGCATAGGCAGCCGTAGCGCTGGCAACCGCCAGTGCGGTCGCGGTGATGATCGTCTTCATCAAAGTCTCCTGCATTGTAGCGGGGGTATTTGCGGGAAACGGGATGCGTCGGCAAACGTTCCGGAGCCGACGCGATGGGACCCGAACGGGAGATGGACCCACGCATCGCAACGCATCCGCCCGGATAGCTGTCGTTTGGAACGACGACAGATGCGACGGGTTTTGCATCTGTTCAGACCATTTCGGATGCAGCGAGCAGTTCCATGTCCCAGACCGTCGGCGATTTCGTTGTTCAACGTCTGCATGCGTGGGGCGTGCGCAAGATATTTGGCTACCCCGGCGATGGCATCAACGGCGTGTTCGGCGCTCTGAACCGCGCGAGAGGCAAGATAGAATTCATCCAGGCGCGACATGAAGAGATGGCCGCGTTCATGGCGTCTGCGTACGCGAAGTTCACCGGTGAACTCGGCGTCTGTATTGCGACGTCCGGCCCAGGCGCGTCACATCTCATTACCGGCCTGTACGACGCGCGGCTCGATCACATGCCCGTGCTCGCGATTGCCGGCCAGCAGGCCCGGACGGCGATCGGCGGCCACTATCAGCAAGAAGTCGACCTGCCTTCGATGTTCAAGGACGTCGCGGGCGCTTTCGTGCAGCAGGCCTCATCGCCGGCCCAGGTGCGTCATCTCGTCGACCGGGCCATCCGGACTGCGCTTGGCGAGCGCAGGGTGACGGCTATCGTTTTACCAAATGACTTGCAGGAACTGGCCTACGAAGAACCGCGGCGAGCACATGGCACGGTTCATTCCGGGGTCGGATTCAAGAAGCCGAAAATCGTTCCCTACGAAGCCGATCTGCGCCGCGCAGCCGAAGTGCTCAACGGCGGCAAGAAAGTTGCGATTCTGGTCGGCGCCGGCGCGTTAGGCGCGACCGATGAGGTTATTGCGGTTGCCGACAAGCTCGGTGCGGGCGCTGCGAAAGCGCTGCTCGGTAAAGCCGTTCTGCCCGACGATTTGCCGTGGGTCACCGGCTCGATCGGCATGCTCGGCACCGAGCCAAGCTACGATCTGATGATGGAATGCGACACGCTGCTGATGATCGGCTCCGGCTTTCCTTACTCCGAATTTCTACCAAAGGAGGGGCAAGCGCGCGGCGTCCAGATCGATATCGCGCCCGACATGCTTTCGTTGCGCTACCCGATGGAAGTCAATCTGGTCGGCGATACGGCGGAGACGCTGAAGATGCTGCTGCCGCTCCTTGACCAGAAGACAGATCACGCATGGCGCAAACGTATCGCAACAAATCTGGAGAAATGGTGGAAGACCTTGGAAGAACGGGCGATGCAGCCGGCCAAACCGGTCAATCCGCAGCGCATAGCCTGGGAATTGTCGCCAAGACTTCCCGACGGCGTCATCCTCACCAGCGACTCCGGATCTTGCGCCAACTGGTATGCGCGCGACCTCAAGATCCGGCGCGGGATGATGGGTTCCCTGTCCGGTGGCCTCGCGTCGATGGGAGCGGCCGTTCCTTATGCCATCGCTGCGAAGTTCGCCTATTCGGACCGGCCGGTCATCGCAATGGTCGGCGATGGCGCCATGCAGATGAATAATATGGCCGAGTTGATCACGGTTGCAAAATATTGGCGGCGATGGATCGACCATCGCTGGATCGTTTGCGTCCTCAATAACGAGGATCTCAACCAGGTCACTTGGGAGCAACGGGTCATGGAAGGCGACCCCAAATTCGACGCGTCACAGCAGATCCCCAACGTTCCCTATCATCGCTTCGCGGAACTGATCGGCCTGAAAGGAATCTTTGTCGACAATCCGAACCGGCTCGGGGCCGCATGGAGCGAGGCGCTTGCCGCCGACCGCCCCGTGGTGCTTGAGGTGAAGACCGATCCGGAGGTGCCGCCGCTGCCGCCTCACATTACCCTGCAGCAGGCCAAGAAATTCACCGAGACCCTGATCAAGGGAGACCCGCGCGAAGCCAGCGTGATAGTTGGAACGGCCCGCCAGGTTTTCGAGTCAATCCTGCCCGGCGGGAGCCGGGACGATGGCTGACATGCCCTGCGCTGGGACGATCGATGCGGTCCGCGCGGCGGCCTTCCGTATTCCGACGGATCAGAGCGAGGCGGACGGCACATTGGCGTGGACGTCGACGGTCCTCGTTGTTGTTCATGTCCATGCCGGCAACAACTGGGGCCTGGGCGTGACGTATGGACATTCCTCTGTCGTCGCCGTCATCGAGGAACTGCTGGCGCCGGCCATCAGTCACCGTGATTGCCTCGATATCGCCGGATGCTGGAGTGCGATGCAGCGTGCCGTGCGCAACATCGGGCGTTCGGGCATCGCAAGTTGCGCGATCTCGGCGTTGGATCTTGCGCTGTGGGACCTCAAGGCGCAAATCCTGTCGGTGTCGCTTGCACGACTGCTGGGTTGCTGCCGCGAAAGCGTGCCGGTCTATGGCAGTGGCGGCTTCACCTCGTATTCGGACGTTAAACTGTGTGAGCAGCTCGGACACTGGGCTCACGAAGGCGGCTGCCGCTTTGTCAAGATGAAGATCGGTAGCGAACCTGGACGCGACCCGAAGCGCGCCGAGGCCGCGCGCCGCGCGATCGGCGAGTGCCAGTTGTTTGTCGACGCCAATGGCGCCTTTTCCGTACAGCAGGCGCTGCGCTTCGCCGGCAAGACGCGAGATTTGGACATTCGCTGGTTTGAGGAGCCGGTTTCGTCGGACGACGTGCGGGGATTGAATGCGGTTCGAAGCCGGGCGCCGACTGGCATGGACATCGCCGCCGGCGAGTACATCTTCACGCTCGACGATGCGCGCGGATTGCTGTCCTCGGATGCCGTTGACGTTCTCCAGGCCGACGTGACGCGCTGCGGCGGCATTTCAGGTTTTCTCAAAGTTGCCGCGCTGGCTGAAGCCAACCACATCGATCTGTCGGCGCACTGCGCGCCGTCGATGCATCGCCACGTCGCTTGCGCCGTTTCGAGATTGCGCCACGTCGAATGGTTTCACGACCATGTCCGCATCGAGCAGATGCTGTTCGACGGTGCCCCAATCCTCAAGGACGGAATGATGACGCCGGACCTTGCGCGCCCCGGCCACGGGCTCGCGTTCAAGGCCGCAGATGCTGCCCGCTACCAGGTGTCGGGAGAGGCGCTGACATGACGCCGGCGCGGAGCATCCGTAGGCAGGAGGCGTCGCTCGCTTCGCTTGGCGCCATGGCAAGCGACCTGAGGCGGCGATATGCGGCTCCAGAAGTGAAGCGAGGTCGTGCCTGGCCCATCGCGACGTCCCGGCGCGAGGCCGAATGCCGCAATGTCGCGGGCAGACAGCTCAATTTGGGCGCCGCGCTGCTCTCGCTTTCGGTTCTGGCCGACAGCAGTGTTGAGCATTACCGAGGCTCGTTTCAGAATCGCGCGATGTACGTTCCCTTGGGTGTGTCGGCGCTCACGCTTGCCGCAAGCCTTTTCGGCGTCGCCGACACGCGTGAGAGACCGCATGTTGCACGCGACAGTCTTTACGGACTCGCTGCCGCTACGGGTGCAGTCGGCGTCGCCTTTCACCTCTACAATATTATGAAGAGGCCGGCGAAGATGTCCTGGCTCAATCTTTTCTATGCGGCCCCCGTTGGCGCACCTGTTGCGCTCGCGCTTGCCGGCGCGCTCGGTCGAGGCGCGGAAAAGGTTCGGGATGATCGCTCAACGAGAATCCTTGGCCACTCCGTTGGCCGGGCGCTCGGTTTGCTGACGTCTGTTGGGCTGGCTGGAACGATCGCGGAGGCCGGGTTGCTACACTTCCGTGGCGCGTTTCAAAATCCGGGGATGTTTCTTCCAGTGACATTGCCGCCCGTCGCCGCCGGCTTGCTTGCTGCGAGCGTCGTCAGGCCTGGCAAGATGATCCAACGAGCGGCGAAAGCCAGCCTCAAACTCACTGCGCTCCTCGGCATCGGCGGCGTGGCGTTCCACGCTTACGGCGTTGCTCGCCAGATGGGCGGCTGGCGCAACTGGAGCCAGAATCTCCTCAATGGACCTCCTCTGCCGGCGCCGCCGTCTTTCACAGGCCTTGCCCTTGCGGGGCTCGCAGCGCTCTCGCTGGCGTACAACGAATAAAGAAACTGAGATGACCGAACGCTATCCCGGATACGACGTTCTCAACAAACGCAACTCGCCTTCATGGAATGACCAGACGCGCGAGGTGATCGATGCGCGGCTTGCGATCGATGCGCAGTCTCACCGGTTCTGCGACGAGAACGAGTGGCAGGTATTATGTGCTGTTTGCGACCAGATCATTCCTCAAGCGGCCGGCCACCTCGCCAAAGTCCCGATTGCGGCCATGATCGACCAGAAGCTCTATACCCGCAAAGGTGACGGCTATCGGGATGCGCGACTGCCCGAACAGGGGGAGGCGTGGCGGAAGGGGCTTGCGGCCATCAATGCCGAAGCCACGCTTGCGGATGGCAAGCCGTTTTGCGAATTAACCGACGAGCAGCGACGTGCTGTGCTCGTCAAGATCCAAAGGGGAGACGCCGCGAGTCCCGCCTGGGAAGGGCTTCCGCCGTCGCTGTTTTTCGTCAAACGTCTGCTGCACGACATTGTCACGGCGTATTACGCGCATCCCTCGTCGTGGAGCGACATCGGATTCGGCGGACCAGCGAGTCCACGCGGTTATGTCCGGATGAACTTCGATCGCCGCGATCCCTGGGAAGCCGCCGAGGCGGCGCCGGGACGCGAAGACGAGGCACGGCGGGAAAACGAACATGTCGGCTGAAAGCGCGCCCCGCGCCATCAACGGCCGAGCCCCCGATGTGTTTCGGCCGGGCGGCTGGGTCCGCATGCGCGAATATTCGGAGGACGAGCCGGTCGATTTTGCGATCGTCGGAACCGGCGCAGGCGGCGGCACGCTGGCCTGCAAACTCGCGGAATATGGCTTCTCGGTTGTGGCATTCGATGCGGGACCCTATTGGCGTCCGCTCGAAGACTTCGCATCCGACGAGATGCATCAATCGAAGCTGTATTGGGCCGATGAGCGCATCGTCGATGGCGAAACTCCCTTGCAGCTCGGCGCCAACAATTCGGGAAAGAGCGTCGGCGGATCGACCGTTCATTTTGCGATGGTGTCGCTGCGATTCCGGCCCGAATGGTTCAAATCGCGCAGCGTACTCGGCTATGGCGCCGACTGGCCGCTCGATTGGCGCGAGATGTGGGAGTACTACACCGAGGTCGAGCAAGCCTTGAAGATTTCGGGCCCGGTCAACTATCCCTGGGGCCCCAAAAGGCCACGCTACCCCTACCGTCCGCACGAATTGAATGCGGCAGCGCTGGTGCTGGCGGAAGGGGCGGAGGCACTCGGCATCGATTGGACGCCGACACCGCTTGCCACGCTTTCGGCCCCGCGCGGCCTCGCGCATCCTTGCGTCTACCGCGGCATGTGCGTGATCGGCTGTTCGACCAACGCCAAACAGAGCGTGCTCGTGACCTGGCTGCCGCGTGCCCTCAACGCGGGCGCGGAAATTCGCGACCTCGCTATGGTCGGCTCGATCGAGCACGACGCTCAAGGGCTCGTCACCGGCGTGCATTATCTGCGCGAGGGCCGTTGGCGATTCCAGAAGGCCCGCAACGTCGTGGTTGCCGGCTATTCGATCGAAACGCCGCGGCTATTGCTGAACTCAGCGAGCGGGAAGTTTCCCGAAGGCCTCGCCAACTCCTCCGGCCTCGTCGGCAAGAACTTGATGGTTCAGTCCAACCAGGCGGTCTGGGGCATCAGCGAGCGCGAGATACGTTCGTACAAGGGACCGCCGTCGCTCGCCATCACCGAGCACTGGAACTATAACGACAAGGGGAAGGATTTCCACGGCGGCTACGCCTATATGAGCCAGGGGCCGCTTCCGATCATTTGGGGCAATACCGAGTCCAGCAAACGCGGCTTGTGGGGACAGCCGCTTCTCGACGAGATGGAGAAATACAACCATCAGGTCGGCCTCAAGATCGTTGGCGAAACGCTGCCGCAGGAACGCAATCGCGTGACCTTGACTGACGAATGCGACCAGTACGGCCTGCGAATTCCTCGCGTCACCTACTCATTTTGCGATAACGACAAGCGACTGATCGACCACTCCCTCCGCTTCATGCGGCAGGCACTACAGGCGACTGACGCCCGCGATATTTGGGACGAGATCGACGACACTGCCCATCTCAACGGAACAGCGCGAATGGGCTTCGATCGCAAGAGTAGCGTCGTCGACGCCGACTGCCGTTCGTGGGACATCCGCAATTTGTGGATTTGCGACGGCTCGGTGTTTCCAACGGTCGGCGGCGTAAATCCTTCGCTGACTATTCAGGCTATCGCTTGCCGCACTGCCGACCGTATCCTGGCGATGTCCCGGCGCGGCGAACTGTAATTTTTCCGAGCGCGCCCGCGGTGGCGGCCTTTGGCGGCCATAGCGCCGAGCGCGAAGAACAGAATTGCTCCGGCCGCGACGGTGCCGACGCGGGCCATTTCTCCTGTCACGAGCGGTGCATGCGAAACCGACGCTGCATCGAATGACCCGTGCGTGCGATGAAGCTGCGTGACCGGACGGTCGAGATTGTCTTCGTGGTCGGGTGCAAGCGGCGTATTCGTCTGCTGGCCCGCAATCGCTTTTTGCGCGAGATAGCGGTCGAGCCAGGCCGGAGCGACGGTATTGGCCAAAATTGTTCCCAGCGTTTGCCAACCCAGCCAATATTCTCGCGCCGAACCGTGGGCAGCCTTGAACACGGCCTCCGCCACGACTTCCGGTTGGATCGGTTGCCCCATTGGACGGGGATTATTGCGAAGGTGAACCCGGGCCCAGTCGAACTGCGGTGTGTTGACTGCGGGAAGATCGACCATACTCACATGGATTCCGGACGCTTCATGAAGCAGTTCGGCGCGAAGCGCGTCTGTGAAGCCGCGAATGGCATGCTTGGCGCCGCAATAAGCGGCCTGAAGCGGGATGCCTCGATAGGCCAGCGCCGATCCGATCTGGATGATGCGCCCGCGGCGTCGCGGCCGCATCGATTTCAGCGCTGCCATCGTGCCATGCACGAAGCCGAGATAGCAGACTTCGGTGACGCGGCGGAACTCATCCGGATCGGTGTCGACGACGGTCGAGAACAGCGTCTCCATGGCGTCGTTGATCCAGATGTCGATCTTGCCGAGCCGTTGCTCCAGACGTTCGGCTGCCAGAAACACTGCCGTAGCATCGGCAACGTCAACGGCTTCCCATTCGGCTTCCGCGCCCATCGTCCGCAATTCGTGCTGGACATCTTTCAGGGCATTTTCGTCGCGGGCAATCAGGCCGATGCGGTGTTGGGCGCGCGCAAAACGGTGTGCGATCGCGCGGCCGACGCCGGCCGAAGCGCCGGTAATGATGACTGTGCGGGACGGGGGTTGGTGATGAGGCATGATGGCTGATCCTTCGACCAACCAACGATCTCGTCTGTCGGTCGTTTCATATCCCCGGCTGGCCGGGGTTCGATGCGCAGAGAAATCAGCCGCGCAAGTTTATCGCGCGGCCGATGAGTTCGGGTTGGAACCAGGCTACTTCTGCTGCGATTGCGAGAAGTCCGAAGGATTAAGGCCAAGGTCAGCGACCGTCTGCTGGTCGAGCTGTCCGTTTGCCTGAATCTGCTTGCTTTGCTGGAACTGCTTGACCGCGTCCTTCGTTCGCCGACCCCAGCGCCCGTCTGCTGTTCCGGCGTTGAAACCATCCTTGTCGAGCGCCTGCTGAACCTGCTTGACCTCGCTTCGGGAAAGGCTGTTGGGCGAGATCGGCTGATTATTCTCGGCGCTTTGCTGGCTCTGCTGAGTTTTCTGCGTGTTCTGTTGCGCCTGGTTGTAATTCTGATCCTGCTGAGCCTGCTTGTTGCTTTTGTTCTGAGGCTGTTGCATCTGCGTGCCCTGCTGCTGCTGACCGTGGCTTGACGCAGCAAACGCCGGCGTGGCGAACACGGCTGTCGTTAGCATTGCAATTGCGAACTTTTTCATTCGTTTTCTCCTTCATGAGAATCTTTTGTCTGGCCCGCCTGCTGGTCAACGCGCGCTCGAAGGAGGTGTTGCGGGAACGACCGAAACGAAAGATGACAATTCGGTAACGGCAACGTAAGGCGATGCCGCCTTGCGGGACAGATGGGTTCACTCTTGTGTTGGCGACAATGCCTCTCTCCGCTGAACCACGATCGAGACGCGGCTGATCCGGGCGATAACAAAACGTGGCGCGAGCTTGCTTTCGTCATTAACGTTTCGTTGGACAGATCTCCGAACCAAAGCGGACATCGGCCGATGCTTTGTACGAAGTCGGGCGAGCACCGGAGAAGGGTGCTGCACACCGAACTCCGGTACTGCGGTGCAGTCCAGAAGGGTTCAGAAATGCGCCGGAGCCCATTTTCTTTCATACTTTTCCGGGTCGTTAACCATCATGACAGCCTTTCAGGGCATTATTGCCTAACAAATAGGCAACTATTGGATATTGCATACAGAAATTACACCCGAGGGTTGACCACATGATGCGGATGTTTGAGAACCTCAGAATTGGAACCAAGCTTGCGTTCACCTCTGCTTCCGGCATCCTGCTCGTCGCGGCCATGATCATCGTTCAGATGATCAGCAATGCGAACATGCGCGCGATCAACGAGAGTTTGACAGGCCAGCAAACGATCGCAAAAGACGGCATCGAGGCCAAGGCGTCTGTCCGCGGAATGCAGATCGCCGTCCGGGACATCCGGCTCGCGACCACGTCCCAGGAAATGAAGAAGGCATTGGACTATCTCGCCAAGCACGAGAAATCCGTGGCCGGATTCGTCGACGACATGCAACGACTTTCGCAATCGGCGGACGATCGCCAACGAATGGCGAAATTGAAGGCGCTTGCCGAGGCATATGGCACCAAGGCCGGAGAAATAGCGAAGATCCGGAGCGAGGCGATCGAGTTGGCTAACAACTCGCCTGGCGGCAGCGAAATGCCGGGGGAAGCAGCGACGCGTATGGCCAAGTTGAATGCAGAGGCGAAACGTCTCGCCAAAGAGGTCACTCTCCCAATTGCGGATGAAGCCGAGAACCTCGCCAACGGCATCGTTGATTTCGCCAAGCGGCGCGTAGAAGCGGAGGCCGCTCGGTCTCTCGAGGAAGCGGCGTCGGCCGAAAGAAACTCACTCACAATCGGCGTTGTCGTCGCGCTGCTACTGACCGGGGCTGCCGCTCTGTCGTACTTCTCGATCGCGCGGCCGGTGCGCGCCCTCAGCGGCGCCATGAACGAACTCGCGGCCGGCAATTTCTCGGTCGTGCTGCCGGGGCTTGGCCGGAAGGACGAAGTCGGCGACGTCGCCAGCGCAGTCGAGAAGTTCAAGATCGTTTCCGAGCAGAAAGCGCACGAGGAGGCAGAAGCAAAATCAGCCCAGGACCGTTTCGCCGCCGAACGACGGAGGGCCGACATGATGAAGTTGGCCGACGAATTCGAGCGGGCGGTCGGGGGCATCGTGAACACGGTGTCGACGGCCTCAACTCAGCTTGAGTCTTCGGCCACAACTCTGACATCGACGGCGAGCCGCGCCCAGGAAATGGCTACGATGGTTGCCGCCGCGTCTGAGGAAGCTTCGACGAGCGTGCAGTCCGTGGCAAGCGCCACGGAAGAACTGTCGACCTCGGTCAACGAGATTAGCCGTCAGGTGCAGGAATCGGCCCGCATGGCCGGTGAGGCCGTCGGTCAGGCTCGCGGCACGACCGATCGCGTCAGCGAATTGTCAAAGGCCGCGACCCGCATCGGGGATGTCATCGAATTGATCAATACGATCGCCGGCCAGACCAACCTGCTGGCGCTGAACGCGACCATCGAGGCGGCTCGTGCGGGCGAGGCCGGCCGCGGCTTCGCCGTCGTCGCCTCTGAGGTGAAGGCGCTCGCCGAGCAGACGGCCAAGGCAACCGGCGAGATCGGTCAGCAGATCACGAGCATACAGACGGCGACCGGGGAATCGGTCAATGCGATCAGGGAAATCAGCGGCACGATCGAGAGGCTATCGGAAATATCCGCGACTATCGCAGCCGCAATCGAAGAGCAAGGCGCCGCGACGCAGGAAATCTCCCGCAATGTGCAGCAGGCGGCTCAAGGCACGCAACAGGTCTCTTCGAATATTGTCGAGGTGGAGCGCGGCGCGAGCGAGACCGGCTCTGCCTCTTCGCAAGTCCTGAGCGCTGCGCAGTCGCTATCGGGCGATAGCGCCCGCCTCAAGGACGAGGTTGGCAGATTCCTAAGCACCGTCAGGGCTGCTTAGCGGATCTGTTTGGGGCCGAGCCAGCGCGCACCGAGCCTGTGTCGCGAACCATAACGCAGCTCGCGCAGTCCGGAGCGCCCTTCATCATTCAGGCGACTGCCGGAACGATCGCCACGACGCGACGGCTATGCTGGTCGACAATGACCAACTCGCTTTGGACCAGCACATATTGATCGCCCCAGTAGCCGTTCATCACCTGCGCAATCTCGGGCGGAATGTCTTTCAGTTCCACCTGCTGGGGTACGGCCGTTCCGATCATCATCTCAAACGGCGCCTGTGCAATCTTCGGCGCGTCGGACTGATGCGCGATAACATCCTTGATCTTCTGGTGTTGCTCGTCATTCAGCCGCAAGGCTTCCGAGCTTTGCTTGATGTCTCGTACGCGTCCGCCGTTGGCGTCCTGCCCGGCCGGATCATTTTTCCCGACGGCGCTCTGCGCCGCCTTTTGCGCCGGCGCACCGCGAGACACTGTGGTGTCTGGAGCCGTGGCCGGGTTCGCGCCGCCCTTGGGCGTTCCGATCTGATTTTGCGTAACGAACGGCCAAACAATGATTCCGGCTCCCAGCACGATCGCGACCACAGCTCCTCCAACGAACATGCGGCGGGTTCCGTGCACGTAGCTTCTGTCGTTGCTTTCGTTCTCGGCCATCGAAGCCTCCTCTTTACGATCCAACCCAGACGGAGCAGGCGTTGTTCCGAACTGAGGGGAACGGGGACTCTCGGCCGTCGTTAGGCCCGGTAGAAGTGTCCACTCGGCGAAGTTGTTTTGAAAGTCGGCTAACTGGAGATCAGCAATGGGTGTTGCGCAGTATGAAATCGTGCCTGTCGGCAAATTCTGGGGCATTGAGCACGACGGCAAGATCAGCGGCGAGTATTCCACCAAGGAAGCGGCGTTCGAGACTGCAGCCGTCGCGGCGTCGATGGCGATCCACGAGGGGCACGAGGTCCATTTACGGGTGCCAAGTGCGCAAGACAGCGGGGCGGCGTCCAAAGCGACCTAGGTGCCAGCATTGGGTCGGCCAAAAAAAGGCCCGGTGACCAGAGCCGGGCCAAGGTGCAGGGAAAGCGCAGGAATGCTAGATCAGTCCAGGCTGGGAAATATGCTGCAGAGCCTCTGCGGTCCCGTCGCCTGGCTTGCAAATAGCGATATCCCCGAGTGTGATGATCCCCACAAGCTGCTTGTCTTTGTTGACGACAGGGAGACGCCTGACCTGGATTTCGCCCATGTTTCGGGTCACGTCGTCGATATCCTGATCTTCAAAACAGTATTTTATGTCCTGGGTCATGACGTCGCGCACGGGCGTATCCGGTCCGCGGCCCCTGGCAACGCCGCCAACGGCAATATCCCGATCCGTAACAATTCCGACCAGGCGATCGTTGTCAGTGACAGGCAAAAGCCCGACGTTGAGCATCATCATCGCTTCGGCGACGTCCTTTAACGTGTCGTCCGGCGCGCAGAGTTGTACCTCCACCGTCATCGCTTCGCTGACTTTCATGGGCCACCTTGCTGGTTGCATTGGCCGGAAAACGGGCGATCGAGATGAACGTTCCTATTGGCAGGGCGCGGCCGAAGCCCGGCCGCCAGTGCTCGTTCTCAAGCGACTAGCGGCCGTTGTCCGAGATCAGCTCGAACGATGCGACCTTGAACTGCTTGTCGATGCGGGAAATCAGATCGCGCGACGGAGCGCGGTCTTCGCGCTGTCGCCAAAGAAGTTCAAAAACATAGTCGGCCTTTTGCGCAACGTGACTCAAACGTTGTTCTTGAAATCGGGCATCGCATTTCATCGTCTGCAGAAGCTGAAGGATGTCGTCCAGGACGTTCCATGATGGATCACATGTCACAATCAGGCGAGCGCGATGCTCGCGCGGAATGATCCTGTCAACCCATCGCAGGATCCACAATGTGACAAGCGCCAGCATGGTGGCTGTGATGCCGAGGATCAGTTGGCCGCCACCGAAGCAAAGTCCGATGACTGTCACCAGCCAAAGCGTCGCCGCGGTCGTTACGCCGACGATGATATCGCCTTTCTTGACGATGGTGCCGGCGCCGATAAAGCCAACGCCGGTCAAGATGCCCAAAGGCAGGCGCATCAGGTCCATGACCGAAAATGACTCCGGCGTCTTTCCGGCGACGGGCAGCAGGATATTGGCCTGTATCATTGCGACAGAAGCAGCAAGCGCGACCAGTATCGTGGTCCGGAACCCTGCCGCATGGCCACGTGCACCACGATTCAAGCCAATGACGGCGCCTGCGAGCATCGTCAAGGCCAGGCGCACTGCAATGTCGGTCCACGTTGGATTCAACGGCATCGTCACGGCCGCGCTGGGTTCAGTTCAGCGATTTATCGACGCGTGACCGGTGGCAAAGGTTCCTGTCTGGGCAGGAACTTCCACCTGGGCGACATGTTGGAGACGACGAACGTCCCATCGCAGCGAGCAATCGAACGGGAAATCACGATGACAAGGTTTCAAAAAAAGGCGCAAGGCCAGGTGAAGCAGATGGTCGGCCAGATGACTGGAGACCATCGACTTGAGCAGGAAGGACGAGAGCAGCTGCGCAAAGCGGATGACGAACAGGCCGCCGAAAACGCTGATCAGGGAATTGCGAGAGATCAGAAGGGCGAAGAACAGCCAAAGGACGAGGAACGCGCCCGGACGGTCCACAAACCGAGTACCGACAATTCGGTATCGCGGGAGAAAACCCGCGATCCAAAGGCGCGAAAGGGGCCGCTTTTGGATTGATCGCTGCCGATCTTTTTGGGGTTGCTTTAATCAGACGATGCGGGAGTTGACCGTGAAATCAAAATCGATCCAGATGGGCCCTGAACGGGTTTTCGTCTTGATACTCGATCAGGGCGAGGAAGCCTTCAAGACGATCACCGAATTTGCCAATCGCGAGCAAATCGACGGCGCGTCCATCACAGCCATCGGCGCTTTCTCCGAAGCAAAGGTCGGCTGGTTCGATTTTTCTGCCAAGAAATACAAACCAATTGCTGTCAACGAGCAATGCGAGGTCCTGAGCCTGATCGGCGATGTGGCGCAAGGCGACGATGGCAAGGCGAGCCTGCACCTTCACGCGGTCCTTGGTTTGCAGGACGGCTCATTGCGGGGCGGGCATTTGTTGTCTGGCTCAGTTCAGCCGACGCTCGAGGTGACGATCACCGAAACGGTTGAGCATCTTCGGCGCAAGAAGCGCGCCGACCTCGGGATTGCACTGATCAACATCTGAGGTTGCACCGAGATGGTGGCGATGCCGCCTCTGTTAATGGCCACGGACAATGTTAGTGGCCACGGAAAATCTCACCAGGAAAAAACTCACCAGGAAAGAATGCGCTCCTTCAGCTCACTCGAACCTGAGGCGCTTCGCGGGTAGCCGTTCGATTGCGTCCCGCCCGGTGACGACGGCCGTGATCGGCGGTCGGGGGTGAAAAGAATGCCAAGTTCTGCTTCACGGGCGAGCTGATTAAGGAGATCTGCTGTCGCCTTGTCTTTCTCGATAAGCGCAAGTCTGCGATATCGCGAGGCTCGAACGTGGTCCAATGAGCTACCCATTGGCGCCTCCGCAAGTGCGTGATTGTGAGGGCAAAGCCTGCGATCGCTCGTTCGTTCCTAACGAGCGTCACCTGGATTGCGGTCCAAAGTAACTAGGAACGAACCGTGTTTTGGTCGCGTTCACAGGCGTCATCGGATTGCGCCATGATCGACCGCCGCAAATTCCTTGTCTCGACCGCGATCTGGTTCGCCGGGACCACTTCGCTGACGCGCGCATCGATCATTCGCGATCACATGCCGTGGTCGCCTTTCCCGCGGTCGTCTCCCGAATTCGTGCGCCCCGGCCCGTGGCAGTTCTTCACGTCAGACGAAGCGCGCGTCATGGAGGCGATCGTCGATCGCATCATTCCGCCGGATCCCGAAGCTCCCGGAGGCAAGGATGCCGGCTGCGCGACCTTCATCGATCGTCAATTAAAAGGCCCATACGGCTCGGCTGCAGGCCTCTATACGCTCGGTCCGTTCAAGAAGGGAACCAAAGAGCAGGGTCCGCAGTCGGGGCAAACGCCCGCTGAACTTTATCGAAAATCGCTCGCCGCACTTGACAAGTATTGCAGGGGCAATCTGGGCGGCAAAAGCTTCGATCAGCTCTCCGCCGAGCAGCAGGACGACACGCTAAAGGGTCTCGAAGACGGAAAGATCAAACTCGAAGGCGTCGATGCGGAGGGCTTCTTTAGCGCCCTGCTGAAGGACGTGCCTGAAGGATTCTTCTCCGATCCCATTCACGGCGGCAATCGCGACATGGCCGGTTGGAAGATGATCGGATTCCCGGGCATCCGCTACGACTATCGCGATTGGGTCAAGCGTCACAATGAACGATATCCCTATCCGCCGGTCAGCATCGCCGGCCGCGCCGACTGGTCCCCCCACAAATCCTGAGCCATCGAACATGCCGCAAAAGCTGCCAGCAAAGGACGTCGTCATTATCGGCCTTGGCTGGACCGGCTCGAT
>Ga0070741_10012966_pt1 | contig 14876 bp, 15 predicted proteins | sample Coa_R1_4_FD_66440 | JGI IMG/M metagenome (GOLD analysis project Ga0070741, IMG submission 66440) | Surface soil microbial communities from Centralia Pennsylvania, which are recovering from an underground coalmine fire - Coalmine... | ecosystem: Environmental > Terrestrial > Soil > Unclassified ...
ATCTTGATCGGCGCATCGAGCCAGACTTGTGGCCGGGAGATGGTGATGCCGTCGGTGGCGAGCGCCTCGACAATGTCACGCACCGTGACCGAGCCGAACAGCTGGCCGGACTCGGAAGCCTGACGGATAACGACGATGTCGCGGCCCTCGATCTTCTCGGCGACTTTGTTCGCTTCGCCCTTGGCCTGGATGTTGTTGGCCTCGAGTTCGGCTTTCATGCCGTCGTACTTGGCGCGATTGTCCGCGGTGGCCCGCAGGGCCTTGCCGCGCTTGAGCAGAAAATTGCGGGCATATCCGTCCTTGACGCGAACGACCTCGCCCATCTGGCCTAGTTTGGCGACGCGTTCCAACAAGATGACTTCCATTTTCGTTTTCCTTTCAGATCGTTCGAGATTTGCAGTTTCAGTTTTCAGGATTGGGTAGCGGCGGAGGCCTGTCACGCAAGTAGCGCGCGCGGAGCCCGAAGACGGCGTCAGCCAGCCCAAGCAGAGCGACGGCGAGCAGCGCCCACGCGAAGCCCACGACCACGGCATAGGCGCAGCCCAGCCATAACGCGCGGCTCTTCAGGGCAAGCGTCAGTGTGTGCAGCACCGCAAAGCCTGTCATGGCATAGGCGATCGACAGACCAGCGGTCACCACCTGCGCGAAGATCGCCAAAAGGCCACCGGAAAAACATCCAGCGATAGCCGCAGCAAGGGCGGCGATCGTCATTGTCGGCAGCGCGGTGCTTCTCAGATCCGGCCAGGGACGGCGCAGTCGCCGCGATGTCGCGGCGATCTTGGCGGCAAGCCACAGGTTGAGGGTCAGCATCACCACGGTGGCCATTTCGGCTCCGACCGGCGCGATCACGACCAGCGCATCGAGCGTGGAATCGTTCAGCGCCAGGCCCGACGATTCGAAAAGGTCACCCCAGCCTCTGCGAAGGGTGCTGTGAATCGCCGCAGCATCAGAGCCCATCATGAGAAGCGTGGCCGCCGTGATGATCGTCGCAAAAATCACGATCCACAGCAGGATCCGTCCGACCGGATACCATTCCATCGCGCCATCTGCGTTGGCGGCGGCATCTTTCTGCAGTGGCCGCGCCAGCAGGACGAGATGCGCCAGCCACCAGGCCGGCAATGCATTCACCACAGCGAACACACCGGCGTAGGGAAGGCCGAACAGCGAGGCGACGGCAACGGTTGCGAAAGTCCCGCCGATCGCCGCACCGAACGGGCCCCATACCAGCGCCACCACCATCAGCGGCAATGGTGCGAGATAGATCAATAGCAGCGAGATCGCCGCGCCCGAGGTGATCGAGGCGAACATCAGTGCCGACGCGAGGCCGGCGACCAGCGCTATTGCTATGGTCGCAATCATCAGCTGTCCCGCCCCCTTCGAGCGGTTAGAGGTCTTTATCGACCCCAACCATCGGCGACCGGACGACCCGGAAGCCTTATGAGTAATTCGATCCGCGGCGTTTTGCGCCGCGGATCAAGATCGTCTTAGCGAATGACGTAAGGCAGCAGACCGAGGAAACGCGAGCGCTTGATGGCGCGCGCGAGTTCGCGCTGCTTCTTGGCGGACACGGCCGTGATGCGGCTCGGCACGATCTTGCCGCGCTCGGAGACGTAACGCATCAGCAGCTTGGAATCCTTGAAGTCGATCTTCGGCGCATTCGGACCCGTGAACGGGCAGGTCTTGCGGCGACGGAAAAACGGACGACGTGCACCAGCTTCAGCCATTGTTCTTACTCCTCATCCGCCGGCGCTGCGTCGGCATCATCACGAGGGCGGCGCGGGCCGCGGTCGCCACGGAAGCCACCATCACGGTCGCCACGGAATCCACCACCGTCGCGGTCGCCACGGAAACCGCCGCGATCACCGAAGCCGCCGCCACGATCGTCGCGCTCACGGTCGCGATCGGCCTTGCGCATCATCGCCGACGGACCTTCCTCGAGCTCCTCGACGCGAACGGTGAGGTAACGGATCACGTCTTCGCTGATCCGCTCCTGCCGCTCGATTTCCGAAACGGCGGCCGACGGCGCGTCGATGTTGAGCAGCACGAAATGCGCCTTGCGATTCTTGTTCATGCGATAGGTCAGCGACCGCACGCCCCAGTTCTCGGTCTTGGTGACCTTGCCGCCCGCCTGTTCGACGATGCCGGTCATCTGGGCGGTTAGTTCTTCGACCTGTTGGGTGCTCGCGTCCTGACGCGCGAGAAACACATGCTCGTAGAGAGGCATGGATGTCCTTTCCTTGCGTTAGCGCGGTTCCCGGCGGCAAGCCCTTCGAGACCTTCGGAAAGGACTCGGGATAAGCTCAGAAGGCGGAAGCACGGGACGACGGGCCGACTGGCCCTGCCACATCAAAACACCAGAGGTGAAATTGCTGAGACCGTCCGTTCAGCTCCCGGCAGGGATCCACGGATGTGGCGCGTTATAAGCATTTTGGGCGCCCTTGCAAGCGAAAGCCCGGGGGGTCGAAGGGGCCGATGGAGCCGGCGCAGCGCCTCTCGGCTTGACATGGAAGGCTCCTGCGGTGTCTTTCGGCGCGGCTTGCGGCGCGATGAGTGATTTGGCGCGCTTTCCTGGTTTCGGAAATTCTCGCAAGATATTGAAAAATAAGCATAATCAAGTTGTCTTCCGCAGCGGGGCAGCAGAAGACGGATCTCCGAGGACGCTCATGACGGCAGCATTCACCTTTCCGGGTCAGGGTTCCCAGGCCGTAGGCATGGGCAAGGCGCTGGCGGAAGCTTTCCCGGCGGCGCGCGCCGTTTTCGACGAGGTCGATGCGGCGCTCGGTGAAAAGCTGACGGCCATCATCTGGGATGGCCCGGGCGAGACGTTGCAACTCACCGAAAACGCCCAGCCGGCGCTGATGGCCGTCTCGCTGGCGACCATGCGGGTGCTGGAGAGCGAGGCTGGCTTCTCCGTTGCCAAGCATGCTGCCTTCGTTGCTGGGCATTCGCTCGGTGAATATTCCGCTCTGGCTGCGGCCGGCAGCCTTGCCGTCAGCGATACTGCGCGTCTGCTTCGCGTTCGCGGCCTCGCCATGCAGAAGGCGGTACCGGTAGGTGTCGGCGCGATGGCCGCGCTGCTCGGCCTCGATTATGAGACTGCGGTCGCGGTTGCGAATGAGGCTGCGCAAGGACAGGTTTGTCAGGCCGCCAACGACAACGGCGGCGGCCAGGTGGTTGTTTCCGGCGACAAGGCCGCGGTCGAGCGTGCGGTCGAGATTGCGAAGACCAAAGGCGCCAAGCGCGCGATGCTGCTGCCGGTCTCTGCGCCGTTTCATTGCCGGTTGATGCAACCCGCGGCGGACGCGATGGCTGAAGCACTCGCCTGCGTGACGATCAAGCCGCCAGCCGCGCCCGTGGTGTCGAACGTGTTGGCAGCGCCGATTACCGAGCCCGATGAAATCCGCCGCCGGTTGATCGAACAGGTGACAGGCACAGTGCGCTGGCGCGAGTCGGTAGCCTATATGGCTGGGCACGGCGTCACGCGCTTTTTCGAAATCGGCGCCGGCAAGGTGCTCAGCGGATTGGTCAAGCGGATCGCCGAAGGCGCTGTCGGTGTTTCAGTTGGCGGGCCGAATGATATTGTCTCGGCGAAGGACGCGCTCGCGCAGTCATCCTGAGTTTCAAGGGAAGAAAAGATGTTCGATCTCACAGGCAGGACGGCGTTGGTCACAGGCGCAAGCGGGGGCATTGGTGGCGCGATCGCGCAAGCCCTGCACCGGCAAGGCGCTACGGTGGCGATTTCCGGCACGCGGCGCGAGGCGTTGGACACACTCGCCGCCTCGCTGAACGAGCGCGTCCATGTGCTACCCTGCAATCTCTCCGACTCAGCCGAGGTTGAGGCGCTCGTGCCGTCTGCCGAAAAGGCGATGGGGCAGGTCGATATTCTCGTCGCCAACGCCGGCATTACGCGCGACAATCTTTTTGTGCAGTTGCGTGATGAAGACTGGGAGCAGGTGATCAACGTCAACCTGACCGCGACCTTCCGTCTCGCCCGCGCCGCAACCAAGCTGATGATGCGCAAGCGCTTCGGCCGGATCATTGCGGTGACGTCGGTGGTCGGCGTCACCGGCAATCCCGGTCAGGCCAATTACACCGCCTCGAAGGCCGGTCTGATCGGCCTGATCAAGACGCTTGGCGCCGAATATGCCCGGCGCAATGTCACCGCCAACTGTATCGCGCCAGGCTTCATCGCCACGGCCATGACCGACGCATTGAACGAAAAGCAGCGTGAAGCCATTCTATCAAAGGTTCCAGCCGCGCGGCTGGGGACACCAGACGACATCGCTGCTGCGGCGGTCTATCTCGCCTCGAACGAAGCGGCCTATGTGACCGGCCAGACCATTCACGTGAACGGCGGAATGGCTATGATTTAGAGGCTTGATCTGAGGCGTCCATGGCGGGGCGAAACGCCGCCCGGACGGAGGTTGAGGCTTGTAGTCAAGGCTTTGGAAGTATGGTAACCGAACGCCAATGAGGGGCAAAGAACACCATTGCAGGATGAGGAAACCCTGTATATTGGCGATGCGGAGCCTGTCATCGTGCGCCGGGTCCGTATCGGCCGTGACGGGCCCAAAGACTGTGCGCGACTAGCGAATGAAATTCACGACCACGATGGCTCGTACGTCTTGGGTCGGTCCAATGGAACAGCACGAGGTTGAGCGATGAGTGAGATTGGCGAGCGGGTTAAGAAGATCGTGGTCGAACACCTTGGTGTCGAGCCCGAAAAGGTTGTCGACAACGCGAGCTTTATTGACGACCTCGGCGCCGACAGTCTCGACACGGTCGAGCTCGTGATGGCTTTTGAAGAAGAATTCGGTTGTGAGATTCCTGATGACGCCGCCGAGACGATCTTGACCGTCGGCGATGCGACCAAATTTCTGGAAAAGAACGCGAAGAGCTGACGCCCCCGCGCGGCCTGAGAAAGCGGCAGGGACCGTGGCCTCACGGTCCCGCTGTTTGTTATCGGGGACCGCGTGCAGCTGGCCGGAGTGATCTGAATGAGGCGGGTTGTTGTCACAGGCCTTGGCATGGTTTCGCCGCTTGGCTGTGGCATAGAGCCGACCTGGAAGCGTATCCTGAACGGCGAGAGTGGCGCGCAGAAGATCGCGACATTCGACGTCTCTGATCTCGCCAGCCAGATTGCCTGTGTGGTGCCTCGCGGCGATGGCTCTGGCGGCACCTTCAATCCCGACCAGTGGATGGAGCCGAAAGACCAGCGCAAGGTCGACGACTTCATCATCTTTGCGATGGCGGCGGCGCGTCAGGCGCTCGATGACGCCAACTGGCATCCCGAAAGCGAAGAAGACAAGTGCGCCACCGGCACCATGATCGGTTCCGGAATCGGCGGTCTGTCGGGGATTGCCGATACCTCGATTCTTCTGAAGGAGCGCGGACCGCGCAAGGTGTCGCCGTTCTTCATTCCCGGCCGTCTGATCAATCTGGCCTCCGGCTATGTATCGATCGAACACGGCTTGAAAGGTCCCAATCATTCTGTCGTCACCGCCTGCTCGACAGGCGCGCATGCGATCGGCGATGCTACCAGGTTGATCGCGCTGAACGATGCGGACGTCATGGTGGCCGGCGGCACCGAATCGCCGATTTGCCGAATCGGGATGGCGGGCTTCTGCGCCGCACGCGCGCTGTCGACCGGCTTCAACGAAACGCCGGAAAAGGCCTCGCGCCCCTACGACAAGGATCGCGATGGTTTCGTGATGGGAGAGGGAGCCGGCATCGTTGTGCTCGAGGAACTGGAGCACGCGAGAAAGCGAGGCGCCAGGATATACGCCGAGGTGGTCGGTTATGGATTGTCCGGCGATGCCTATCACATCACCTCGCCGTCGCCGGATGGCGATGGAGGCTTCCGCAGCATGAGCGCCGCGCTGAAACGCGCGGAAATCTCAGCCTCAGATCTCGACTACATCAATGCTCACGGCACATCGACGCAGGTCGGCGACGAAATCGAACTTGGCGCCGTGGAGCGGCTCCTGGGCAACGCGGCATCGAGAGTTTCGATGTCCTCGACCAAATCTTGCACGGGGCATCTCCTGGGCGCGGCCGGCGCGATCGAAGCGATTTTCAGCATTCTTGCGATTCGCGATAACATCGCCCCGCCGACGATCAATCTCGACAATCCATCGGTGGAAACCGCGATCGACCTCGTGCCGAAAACGCCGCGTGAACGCGAAATCAATGTAGTGTTGTCGAATTCGTTCGGTTTCGGAGGTACAAACGCATCCGTGATTCTGCGGCGCGTGGCCGGCTAGTAGTTCCTTTCAAAGTGGCTATCCTTCAAAAGGCGCGAGTTGCGAACGTTAGAATCAGCCCAGCGGCGCGCGCGTCATCGCGCAAAGCATCACCGTTTCGCCGTATTCGGTGATGATTCCTAGATGCGGGCGAGACCACCGGCCAAGTTGAGTTTTCAAGGCCACGATTGAACCGACAGGATTCAGGTTGCATCGATGAGTGAAAGGCCGCCCATTTCGCCGAGGAGTCCGCGCGCCGCGTTGGAGCCTGAGCAGGTTCCGCCGCCGCCCAGGCGCTCGGAGCGAGCCCGTAACCCGTTCATCGTGGTCGGCAACGCCATCATCACCTTCATCCTGCTGGTGATGATCGCCGTTGGCGGGACCTACATCTACGGCAAGCAGAAGATCGAGGCGCCCGGTCCGTTGCAGGAGGACAAGATCGTCAATATTCCGACGCGCGCCGGGATGAGCGATATTGCCGATATCCTGCAGCGCGAAGGCGTGATCGACAACAATCGCTGGGCCTTTATCGGCGCCGTGTTTGCTCTTCGGGCGCGCTCCGATCTCAAGCCCGGCGAATATCAGTTTCAGAAGACGGCAAGCCTGCGAGATGTGATCAGCACCATCGTCGATGGCAAGGTGGTGCAGCATTCCATCACCATCCCCGAAGGGCTGACCTCCGAGCAAATCGTCGCGCGGCTTTCCGAGAACGATATTTTCTCGGGCTCGGTGCGGGAGATCCCGCGCGAAGGAACGCTGCTGCCTGAAACCTACAAATTTCCCCGCGGCACCCCCAGAGAGCAGGTGATCGCGCGCATGCAGCAGGCGCAGAAACGCGTGCTTGGCGAGATCTGGGATCGCCGAAATCCGGATGTTCCGCTCAAATCGCCCGAGCAGTTGGTGACGTTGGCGTCGATCATCGAAAAGGAGACCGGCAAGGCGGACGAGCGCAGCCGCGTCGCTGCGGTGTTCGTCAATCGGCTGCGGCAGAAGATCAAGCTGCAGTCCGATCCAACGATCATCTATGGGCTGGTTGGCGGCAAGGGGACGCTCGGCCGGCCGATCAAACGCAGCGAAATCCTTCAGCCGTCGCCGTACAATACTTATGTCGTGGACGGATTGCCGCCCGGGCCGATCGCCAATCCGGGCCGCGCATCACTCGAGGCTGCCGCCAATCCGGCGCGGACGCGTGATTTGTTCTTTGTCGCCGATGGCACCGGCGGCCACGCCTTCAGCGACACCTATGACCAGCATGCGAAAAACGTCGCCAAGCTGAGGGCGATGGAAAAGCAGATCCAGAACGATACGGTCGAGCCGGCTGACGATCCGCCGCCGGCGGCGGCCAATGCCTCGGCGGATTCCCCGCCGGCCGCGCCGGCAAGGCCAGCCCCGGCCAGGAAGCCGGCGCGCCCGGCGCCTGCCGCCCGGCAAGCCACGCCGCAATCGTCCGCATCCGCTCCGGCCGTCCAGCAATAGCACCACGGGCGTGTCACGAAGCCGAGCCGTCATGATCGGAGGCGGCGGCCGCAAATTCCACTTTTGCGCCAGACGCGCTAAACTCGCGCGTGTTTTGGCCAGCGAATCCGTAAGGCCTTAAGGTTTCCGTTTTCGGAGAATTCCACGCGATGGTCTTGTCGAGCATGACCGGCTTTGCCCGCAGCCACGGCGCCAGCGGGCCCTATGTGTTCGAATGGGAACTGAAGTCGGTCAATGCCAAGGGGCTGGACCTGCGCCTGCGTCTTCCGCCCGGATGGGACGAGCTGGAGGCCTTCGCCAAAAAGCGAGCGGCGGAGGTGCTGTCGCGCGGCACGATATACGCCAGTTTCAACGTGAAGCGTGCCAACGCGCAGTCGACGGTACGCGTCAATGAAGACGTTCTGGCCTCGGTGGTGCGTGTCGCCGGAGCGCTCGCCAGCAAGATCGACGCCGTGGCTCCCAGCATTGACGGATTGCTCGCGATCAAGGGCGTGATCGAGGTGGTCGAGCCGGAAGCCGATGAAGCCGAAGACAAAGCCGCGAAGGATGCCGCCAGCGCCGCCTTCGATTCTGCGCTCGCCCATCTCCTCGACATGCGCCGGCGCGAGGGCACTGCGCTCGGTCAGATCCTGTTGCAGCGCATGGACGAGATCGAGCAGTTGGCGAAGAAGGCGGAAGCATCGCCAGGACGCAAACCGGAAGCGATCCGCGCGCGCTTGGCTGAGCAGGTTGCGGCATTGCTGGAAACATCCGACCGGTTCGATCCCGATCGCCTCAATCAGGAAGCGCTTCTGATTGCGGCGAAGGCCGATATCCGGGAGGAACTCGATCGGATCGCCTCCCATGTGGCGCAGGCACGTGAAATGATCGCCAAGGGCGGACCGGTTGGTCGGCGTCTCGATTTCCTCGCACAGGAGTTCAATCGCGAGGTCAACACCTGCTGCTCCAAGTCGAACGATATCGAATTGACCAATATCGGCCTTGAAATGAAAAACGTCGTGGAGCAATTCCGCGAACAGGTGCAAAATCTGGAGTGACGCATGACTGATCGAGGGCAGGGCGATGTCGGTTGAACGGCGCGGATTGATGTTCGTACTGTCTTCGCCCTCGGGCGCGGGCAAGACGACACTCTCGCGCATGTTGATCGAAAAGATGCCTGGCCTGAAGATGTCGGTATCGGCGACGACCCGGCCGATGCGGCCCGGAGAAGTTGACGGCCGCGATTATCTGTTCGTCGCTCAGTCGCGCTTCAAGGAGATGGTTCATCACAACGAACTGCTGGAATGGGCGACCGTATTCGACAACAGCTATGGCACTCCGCGGGCTCCGGTCGAGGCAGCTTTGTCGGCGGGGCAGGATGTCTTGTTCGACATCGACTGGCAGGGCACGCAACAGCTACGCGAGAAGGCCCGGGCTGATGTGGTGAGCGTGTTCATTCTGCCGCCATCGGCTGCCGATCTGGAAAAGCGACTGCACAGCCGCGCACAGGACAGCGCCGCGGTCATCCGCTCCCGCATGAGCAGAGCCACGCATGAGCTCAGCCACTGGGCGGAGTACGACTACATCGTCATCAATCACGACGTCGATGAAGCTTTCGCGGAAGTTCAGTCGATCCTGAAGGCGGAACGGCTCAAGCGTGAACGCCGGACTGGTTTGACGACATTCGTTCGGGAATTGCAGCGGCAGCTGGAGAAGTAGCTGATCTCATCTCGTCGCGTGTCGAGGCGGGCGCCGGGCCAGTTCACGCGCGCGACGGGTAGAGGCGACGCTGGGAACGCCACGGGCAAATCGAAAACCCCGGCCATCCGGATTGGGATGATGATCCGATAGGACGATGCGGTCGTCATCCGTCGTTTCCCAAAGCGGGCCACGTCTGGACCTTGCGACGCGGCGGCGAATAAGCCGGATACCTCGCCGTTTGGCGAGGAGTGCGGCGAACGCAAGCGCAACGAGTGCGGCTGCGATCAGACCCGCGATCGTTCCAGACCGGATCGGCACGGATAAACGGGTGAAGGGGATCGAGGGAAGGATCGCCTGAGATGGATCGACCGATGGTTGCGGGGCATCGTTGACGACGGTCGTCGTCGCGGGAGCGGTGCTGGGCACCGGGCTTGTGGCAGGCGGGTTCGGCCAACGTGTCGCGACTGCCGCGGTGGCGTTCCAGACCGAAGCATTTGCAGGACCGGCTTCGTTGCCAGCGGCGGTGGAAGGGTTGCCAGCCGCATTGGCGGGCGCGCTGGCCGCGGAATTGTCCTGCGGCCTGAATTCGGCACGGGCGTCGGCAACCGACGGTTTTGCTGGAGGAGGGGGCAGCGCGGCTGGTGGTGGAGGCGCGATCTCTTGCGGTGCCGCCGTGTTGTTTTGCGGCGAAGCCTGGGACAGTGCGCCACCTCCGTCGCGGCGAAGAAACCAGCACTTGCTCTTGTTGACGTGATCGATGTGGTAACGCCAATGGCTACCGGCCGGCGCATCGCCCCACGGAGCCGAAAGACATCCCTCGGTCGTCACCGGCTCGCTGCTGGCCACAGTTGTTAGCAGGAGGCCCGCGAGAATGTTAACAAAAATGACGGATACGAATTTCGCGGTTCGGCCTGACATACGCACTTCCGGTGAACGCAATACTTTTCACACGGCAAACCTTCTTTAAAAAATTGGGTCACAATGCGTCGCAAATTCGGACAGCGTTGGGCTTAATTCGGGCTCGTCCCCGTCACCTCCGCGACAGGAAAAAACGGCAAATTTCGCTAATTTTTCAGCACGATCCGGCCGACAACCTGACCTGCGCGCAGCGCATCGATCCATGTCTGAACATCGGCCATCGGTTCTTCCCGCATTGGCGTCGGCTTGATCTTGCCGGCGCGCGCCAGCGACATCAGTTCGTGCGCCTCGGCAAGCGTGCCAACCATGAAGCCCTCGATCGTCATCCGCTTGTAGACCCATTGCACCATGGGCAGGCTGAAATTGCCGCCCATGAGGCCGGAGACCACGATCTTGCCGCCGCGGGCAAGAACCGAGACTGCAAAGGCCATCGACTTTTCGTTGCCGGCAAAATCGACGATTTCGTCGAAGCCGCCCTCGGTCTCCTTGAGGATGCGCCTTGCGATTTCCGGCTCCGACGGATCATAGGCGATGGCCGCGCCGTTCTTGAGTGCGGTTTCGCGCGCCGCGGCGCTGAGGTCCGCCACCGTGATCGGCTGCTTGAACATGGCTCGCGCAAATGCGAGCCCCATCATGCCGACGCCGCCAAGACCGATCAGCAGCAGGTTGCGCTGTCGCGGGCGATCGACCAGCCGCTTCAGCGCGCCATAGGCGGTGACGCCGGAGCACATCAACGTGGCCGCCTGATTGACCGGCAGCGGATCGTATTCGAGGAGATACTTCGCATCCGGCACCAGCACGTGAGTGGCAAAGCCGCCGTCGATCGTGACGCCAAGGAAGCGTTGCTTGGCGCAGAGATTTTCATCACCCGCCAGGCACTCACGGCATTGGCCGCAGCCGATCCAGGGAAATACTGCGCGCTTTGCGCCGATCAGATCCTTTGAAATATCGGGGCCAACCTCTTCGACGACGCCGGCGATCTCGTGGCCGAGCGTGAAGGGCAGCGTCATGCCGCGGGTGGTGTCGAGCTTCTTGCCGCCGCCAAGATCTGCATAGCCATCCTGGATGTGAAGGTCGGAATGGCAAAGCCCGCAGCGCTCGATCCGAACCAGAACCTCCCGGCCCGCAGGTTTCGGCGCCTCGATAACAGTTTCGCACAGCGGAGCATCAAACTTGACCAGGGATTGGCGACGCATCAGCGGCATAGACAGTCTCCGGGGAAATGTTCAGGTGGTGTTGCGTATATGGGTCAATTCCCTCGCCATGGCAACAAAGCCGCCGACCGGAACGGTTTCGGGCCGCCGTGTCTCATCGATCCGGGCCGCGGCGACGAGCCGGGCCGGGTCGATGGCCAATGATTTCAGGCTTTGTCGCAACATTTTGCGGCGCTGACCGAAGGCAGCAGCGGCCACCTGCTCGAGCGCGCGGCGATCGCACGCTTCGGGGACGGGGCGCGGCAGCAATCGCACGACAGAGGAGGTTACCTTGGGCTGCGGCACGAAAGCTGCCGGCGAAATATCGAACAGGATTTTCGTCTCGGCGCGCCAATTCGCGAGCACGCCGAGGCGTCCATAGGCTTCGTCGTTCTCGTGCGCCACGATGCGCTCGGCGACCTCGCGCTGAAACATCAGCACCATCGTGTCGTACCACGGCGGCCATGGCTCGATCGACAGCCAGTCGATCAGAAGCGCGGTCGCGATGTTGTAGGGCAGGTTGGCGACGATCTTGGCGCGGGCAGATCCAAGCCACGGACGCGGGTCGAAGGCTTGCGCGTCGGCATTGACGATTTCGAGCCGTCCCGGATATCGCGTTGAAATTTCCTCGAGCGCAGGCAAAGCGCGCTCGTCGCGTTCGACCGCGATCACGTGGCGCGCGCCCATTGCGAGCAACGCGCGTGTCAGTCCGCCGGGACCGGGGCCGATCTCGATCACGGTCGCATCTTCGAGCGGGCCCGCGGCACGCGCGATCCTGGCGGTGAGGTTGAGATCGAGGAGGAAATTCTGTCCGAGGGATTTGCGGGCCGACAGCGAATGCCGGCGAATGACCTCGCGCAGCGGCGGAAGGTCGTCGATCGCGCTCATGCGGGTTTGGTTTCGGCCATCCGGGCGGCGAGTCGCAAGGCCGCGATCAGGCTTGCCGGATTGGCCTTGCCCGTTCCGGCAATGTCGAACGCCGTGCCGTGATCGGGCGAGGTGCGGATGAACGGCAACCCCAATGTGACGTTGACGGCCTCTTCGAACGCGAGCGTCTTGATCGGGATCAGTGCCTGGTCGTGGTACATGCAGATCGCGCAGTCATAGGTTTGCCGCGCCGCTTCGTGGAACATCGTGTCGGCCGGGACCGGCCCTCGGACGTCGAAACCTTCTTTGCGCAGCATGTCGACAGCAGGCGCGACGATGGTCTGCTCCTCGGTGCCCAATGACCCGTCCTCGCCGGCATGCGGATTGAGACCGGATACGGCAAGACGCGGACGTGCGATGTCGAAATGCGATTTCAGCCCGGCCACCACAATTCGCGCTGTCGTGACGATCAGTTCGCTGGAGAGCTGTGCCAGCGCTTCTCGCACCGAGACGTGAATTGTCACGGGCACGACGGCAAGCGTGGGCGACCACAGCATCATGACAGGCTGTGGCGTGGAATTATTCGTTGCGGCGAGCTCGGCGAGATATTCGGTATGGCCGGGGTGGCGAAATCCGGCGCGGTAAAGCACGTTCTTTGCGATCGGATTGGTGACGACCGCGCCGGCGCGGCCCGCCGTCACGTCTGCGACGGCCTGGCGAATCGAAGCCATGGCGGCGCCGGCACTGCTGTCATCGGGGTGGCCAGGCCGGGCCGTGGCGGCGTGACCGGTGGGAACGACTGGCAAGGCCTCTGCGAATACGTCGCCCGCCTCCTCGGGGCGCATCTCGGCGATCTTGATATTCAAGCCAAGCTGATTTGCCCGGCGCTGGAGCGAGGCGGCATCGCCGAGCCAGTAGAAAGCGGGCAGGTTGAGCTCATCACGGCGAAGCCACGCCTTGAGCGTGATGTCGGGGCCGATTCCGGCGGGCTCGCCCGATGTCAGCGCAAGAGGCTTTGCCATGCGTCAATGACATTCAATCATTGACGCCTTGCGGGATTCCGCCAGATACGATTTCGACTTCGCCTCGTATTTCTGGGCAAACATCTTTTCCCGGATTTCTTTCTTTTTGGGCGTGTCGACCTTGGTCGGATCCTTACCACAGAGCGCGACCATTTCGATGCCCTGCCTGGTGACTTCCGGCGGCGTGAGATGGCCGACCGGCGTGTTGTCGAGGATTTCGCGAAGCGAAGGCGGCATGTCGGCCGAGGTCTTGGTCACGGTTTCACGGATGGCCGCGTTCTGCATCGTCTTGAAGAATGCGTTTGCCTCGGTGCAAGTCTGAATGCGCGCACGCAAGGCCTCGGCCTCTTTCTTGCGGCCCTCGAGGACTTCCGGCGCAGACCCGTGCGGCACCACCAGCACGACCGGCTGCATCTTGTATTCGAAGCCCTGGGTTTGGGCTTGTTGGTCGCCGCTCTCCTGGGCTGCCGCGTTGACTTCTTTCTCGCCGATCTGCAGGCTTTCCTTGTATCGGCCGCGAACCAGATTGGTCCAGACCATGTCGGCCTTGATGCGCGACTTGAGCGTGTCGGCGCGAATGCCCTGGGACTCGAGTTGCTTCGTCAGTTGATCCGCCGTCAGTCGCATCCGTCCGCTCATGGCGGAATAGGATTGATCGACTTCGCTGGCCGAAGGATCGATACTGAATTTTTTTCCTTCCCTCAACTTCACCTTTTCGTCGATCAACTCGTTAATCACGTCCTGGCGTTCCGGCATTTTGTGAGTGCTCAGCATCATCAGTTTGGAGCGCTGCTCGATGTCGAAATTGGTGATGGGCTCGCCATTGACCATGCAGGCAACTTGCGCGCTTGCCGACGACACCGACGCGGCCATTAAAACGAGGGCCAAGCTACAACCAGGAACGAGCGTCGAAAGCCTTTTGAGGAATGATGCGGTCAGGGTCATGTTGCTACGTTAGCTCAAGTCGGATGAAGCAGATTTGACATCATGTCGCGTCTCGCCAGTTTGCAAGACGATCATTAGTCTAAACTCCCACCAGTGTCGTTCATTCGAAGCTCCTGCAGTACAAGCGCAAATACCGGTTCAGGACTTCAAACGAAGATACGTCACGCCCGCGCTTAGTGGGCCTGCGTCGTATTAGCAAGAGTGCGCAGGCCGAGCTGCAACATGAACGCGTGGCCGAGGATGGGCGGCGAGGTCGTTGTCGCATAGGAGAAGGAGGTGACATAGTTGGCGGCGAGCACGAAACAGTCGTCCACATAGCCCGCGCCGACGACGTACTGGTTGATCTGGTTGGCGACCAGATCCCAGCGCGCGGCGCCGGTGGCGACCCAGTTGGTCGCGACCTTGACCGAGCCTGAGACCAGGATGCCTTCGCGGCGTGTCAGGTAGCCGATGTCGGGCTGCGCCGCGTAGTCGCCGTACAGCAAGCTGACCGACCAGCGATCGAAGTTGGCAGCCGCTTCAGCCTCGAAGCG
>Ga0070741_10012967_pt1 | contig 14876 bp, 14 predicted proteins | sample Coa_R1_4_FD_66440 | JGI IMG/M metagenome (GOLD analysis project Ga0070741, IMG submission 66440) | Surface soil microbial communities from Centralia Pennsylvania, which are recovering from an underground coalmine fire - Coalmine... | ecosystem: Environmental > Terrestrial > Soil > Unclassified ...
CGGCGGCACCAACCGCCCTGGCGCCTATCAGAGCCTGGGCTTCGGTGCGACGACCGATGCCGTGTATCTGCCGGTGTTCGCTGGCGGTACGGGCGACCTGAAGCTGACCGAATCCTGGGGTGTCCGTGGTGCGTTCAACCACAACTGGGATCCCTACTGGTCGTCCAGCTTCTTCGGCAGCGCATCGTGGGTCCACTTCAACGGACAGAGCTCGGGTCCCGGCACTGGCTTGGCTCCCGACCTGACCACGGCGAAGGGCCAGTACTGCGCAGTCTACATGACCGGCAAAGCCGTGTCGGCTGACTTCGTCTGCAACCCCGACTTCGCCGTCTATATGGCCGGCGTGGTCACCCGCTGGACCCCTGTCAAGAACCTGACGTTCTCGGCCGAAGTCCTGTACATGCGGCTTGACCAGAACTACACGGGCACCGTGACCACCGCTGGTGGCCCGGGCGCTCCCAAGCCGGGTGGCGTGGCTTACGAACTGAAGGACCAGGACACTGTTTCGCTCAACGTTCGCGTTCAGCGCAACTTCTGATCCTGATCTGAGGATTGGCTAGGGAACCCCCGGCAGGAAACTGCCGGGGGTTCTTCTTTGTGGTCGTGTATGGTGCCGAGGCGCACGCCCCGCGCGGACGCCGGGAAGGAGTGGCACGATGACGAGACTGGCCACCGCATTGGTTGGCTTGCTGCTGACGACGACCGCTGCCGGTGCCGAAAACCTGATCGAAGCCGGCGAATGGAGGGTGACGTCAACAGCCGTCATCAACGGGGCGGCGCAGCCGCCGCAGTCAAAGTCGCGCTGCATCACGCCGCAGCAGGCGGAAAATGTCGCCGCTACCTTCGGGCCGGTCTCGGGCACCGTCAATTCGGACTGCGCGACGCCGGCGGTCGAGGCTGCGGGAAAAACGCTGAAGTGGCGCCTGCAGTGCCGGGGACAACTCGATATCGACGCGACCGGCGAGTTCACCTTCGACAGCCCGCGTCACTACACGGCGGCCATCACGTCGCAGGGCAAGATGGCGGGCGCCTTGATCAGCGACGTGAAGACCGACATCGAAGCCGAACGCGTCGGCGACTGCGCACAATAGGCGTTCGGGAGACGGATCGGCCTACTCTATGCTGCCGCGATGCAGGTCGGCCTCGATCTGCAGCCTGGTGCCGCCGCCAAATCGGGCGCGGTAGACCTGCAGGTTCTCCATGATCCGCTGCACGTAATTGCGGGTTTCCGAGAACGGGATCAGCTCGACCCAGTCGACCGCATCGACCTTGGGATCCCTGGGATCGCCGTAGCGGTCGATCCATTTCTTCAGGCTGCCTCGGCCCGCATTGTAGGCGGCGAAGGTCATGATGTAGGAGCCGCGGAAATCCTCCAAGAGGCCGCCGAGCTCGGCAGCGCCAAGCGCGGCGTTGTAGGCCGAGTCGGTCTTCATCCGCCTGAGGTCGAAAGCCACGCCGGCCCGCTTGCAGACGTAGCGGCCGGCATCCGGCGTCACCTGCATCAGCCCGTAGGCCTGTGCCGGCGAGACGTCGCCCGGATTGAACTGGCTTTCCTGGCGCGCGATCGCGAACACGACACTCTTCTCGACGTCGGGCCCGATCGGGCTGTAGGGCGGAATGCCCGTCACCGGATAGGCATAGAAATCGAACGGCATGCCGCGATTGAGCGCGGCCTTGCCGACCAGGATCATGCCGCGGGCGTAACCGTAGCGCGCGGTCAACTCGCCGAGACCGGTGATCACATCGGCATCGGCGTTCTCGCCCATGTCGGCGAAGATCGGCACCGCAACGTCGCGCTCGTCGAGATCGAACAGAAGCTGCACGGCGCGCACGATCTCGAGGCGTTCGACGCCGCGCGAGCGCGGCGGCTCGTTGAGCCCAAGCTGCGGCAGGCCGAGCTTGGCGCGCGCCAGCTGTCCGTAATAGCTGGTCGACTGTTCGGCCGCGGAAGCGTAATACGCGCGCGCCTCCTGGACGCGGCCCATGGCTTCTGCGGCGCGGCCCTTCCAGTAACCGGCGCGCGCCAGCGTGGTCGGATTGACGCTGCCGACCCCGATCCGTGCGAAATGCTGTGCCGCGGTGGCGGGATCGTTGAGGAAGCGAAGCGCGATCCAGCCCGCGGTGAAGTCCTGCTCGGTCTTGTAGATGTCGCGCGAGGGAAGGGCGGCGTCGCGCGCGATCAGATAGGCGGTCTTGAACTCGCTCGAGTCGATCATCTTGCGCGCCAGCAGGCGCCGCTCGATCCACCATTCATCGAGGTTATAGAGCCGGGCCGGGTCGCGCGGCGCGCTCAGCATCAGCTGCGCGGCTTCCGGATATCTCTCCTCGCGCCGCAATTCCTGGATTTTCGCGAAAAGATAACCGGGATCATTGCGCAATTCGCGCGGGACGGCATCGAGCAGCGCCCTGACGTTGGCGCTCTTGTGGACCGAGGCGATGCGCGCCTTGGCCAGCGCCACATAGCCGGAGCCGAGCCGCTTGGCCGCGCGCATTGCGGCAGCTTCGTTTTCGGCGGTGTAGCAGAACAGGTCCATCCGTGCCTTTTGGTCTCCGCCCGTGACAAATGGCCCGAACAGATCGAGCGCCGCGGTTTCGGTATCCTCCGACATCGGATCGTTGCGGAAGGCCTCGCGCACCAGACGTTCGGCGTTGGCGCGGTCGCCGCGCGCCAGCATGGCTTTCGCCAGCGCCAGCCGTCCCTTGGCCGAGATCGGAGATTCGTTTTCGAACCACGACCACACCACGGAGTCTTCGCGCTGATCGTCCCACAGCGAGGCCTCGAGGCGGCGGCGCAGGAAGGTTTGCGAAGGCCAGCTCGGATTGGCGGACAGGAACGCGCGATAGCGCTCGACGCTGGCGTTGTTGCCGTCGCTGCGCAGGATCATCCATTCGGCGAGCTTCCTTGCGACGGGATCCCTGATCGCTGCTTCTGCTTGCGTCGCATCGTCAGGCCTGTGCTTGCGGAGGAGCTCGATCACCTCTCCGAGCTGGTCGAGATCCTCCTTCGAGGTGCTCGAGGTCGCGGCGATGGCGGCGGGCGTGCCGGGCTTGCGCGCCGGTGTCGGCGCCGTGACCCGCTGCCGGACCGGCGGCGCGGGGCTCGAAATGGGCGGGGCGAGTGGCGCGCCTGCGTCCCGTCCCGGCGCGGTCGCAGGCGAGGGCGGCGTGGTCTTCGGCACGATGTTGTGCGCGACCGGCCGCGAAATCGGGAGCGGCGGCTTGCCCTTTGCGGTCTTGTCGGACGGTTTTTCGGCCACATGCTTGGCCGCCGGCTTGTCCGCATGTTTGCTTGCGGATGTCTCCGGTTTGGACGTTGGTTTCTCCGCAGACTTCTTGGCCGCCGGTTTCTCCGCGGCATGCTTGGCTGCGGGCTTCCCGGTCGTCTGAGTGGTGGCGGGCTTTTCCGGCTTGTCGGTTTCCGCGAACGCCGAAAGCCCGAATGCCAGCGTCAGGGCAGCGGCCAATACCATCGACAGGGCGGTCGATCGCAACGGTGATGCGCGGAAAAGCGGGATCAAGAGCGGTCCTTCGCGGGCGAATCGATCAATCGGTGAGACACTTGGCAGTAGTCGGCGGAAACGACTGACAAAACACTAAAATGGCGCGGGATCGGGCGGTCTTTTGCGCCGCTACCACGGCAAAATCGCGGCCGAAAACCCCCCGGTTCCCCCGTGCGACAACGGGGACGGGGCCGGTAAGCGGCCTTTCGCCTGATGGCCAGACCCGATATGAATGTTTTTTCAAAGAGACCGCCAAAACCTGCGTTCGGGAGGAATCCATGGCAGCCAAGACAAAATTCCGGGGGTCGTTCACCGCCTTGGTCACGCCTTTCAAGAATGGCTCGGTCGACGAGGCGGCGTTTCGCGCGCTGGTGAACTGGCAAATTGCCGAAGGAACCCACGGACTTGTCCCGGTCGGCACCACCGGCGAAAGCCCGACCTTGAGCCACGACGAGCACAAGAAGGTCGTGGAATGGTGCATCGACACGGCCAAGGGCCGCGTTCCCGTAATCGCCGGCGCCGGCTCCAATTCCACCAGGGAGGCGATCGAGCTTGCCGAGCATGCCGAGAAGGCGGGGGCCGACGCCGTGCTGGTGGTCACGCCTTATTACAACAAGCCGACGCAAGAGGGCATGTACCAGCACTTCAAGGCGATCAACGACGCCATCGGCATTCCCATCATCATCTACAACATCCCGCCGCGCTCGGTGATCGACATGTCCGTCGACACCATGAAACGGCTGTGGGAGCTGAAGAACATCGCCGGCGTCAAGGATGCGACGGCAAGCATGGTGCGGGTATCGCAGCAGCGCGCCGCGATGGGCGAGGATTTCAACCAGCTCTCGGGCGAGGATGCCACCGTGATCGGCTACATGGCCCATGGCGGCCACGGCTGCATCTCGGTGACCTCCAACGTCGCGCCGCGGCTGTGCTCGGAATTCCATATCGCCTGGCAGAAGGGCGACACCAGGGCTGCGCTTGCGATCCACGACAAGCTGATGCCGCTGCACAACAACCTGTTCATGGAGACGAGCCCGGCGCCGATCAAATATGCGATGTCGCTGCTCGGCAAGATGGACGAGAAGCTGCGGCTGCCGATGGTGCCGGTGTCCGAACCCACGCGCGTCGCCGTGCGCAGCGCCATGGTGCATGCCGGCCTGATCAACTGAAGTCGGCGCTAAATCCCTTCGGATTCTTCGCTTCACAGACGAAGAAGGACGGCCAACATGCTGAAAGAATTCCGCGATTTCGCGATGCGTGGCAACGTCGTCGACCTTGCGGTCGGCGTCATCATCGGCGCGGCCTTCGGCGCCATCGTCAATTCGCTGGTGGCCGACGTGATTATGCCCATCATCGGCGCGATCACCGGCGGGCTCGATTTCTCGAACTACTTCGCCCCGCTATCCGCCAAGGTGACGGCTACCAATCTGGCCGACGCCAAAAAGCAGGGCGCGGTGCTGGCTTACGGCAACTTCATCACGCTGACCCTGAATTTCATCATCATTGCTTTTGTGCTGTTCATCGTCATTCGTTTGATGAACCAACTCAAGCGGCGCGAGGAGACCAAGCCCGCCGAGCCGCCGAAGCCGAGCGCGGAAGTCGTGTTGCTGACCGAGATCCGCGATCTCCTGAAAACGAAGAGTTGACGTTGGCTGAAAAGAACGAGCGCGCGATCAAGGTCGTCGCGGAAAACCGCAAGGCGCGCTTCAACTACGCGATCGAGGACACGGTCGAGGCGGGAATTGCGCTGACGGGCACCGAGGTGAAGTCGATCCGCGGCGGCAAGTCGACGATCGCGGAGTCCTATGCGGATTCCAAAAACGGCGAGATCTGGCTGATCAACGCCAACATTCCCGAATATCTGCAGGCCAACCGCTTCAATCATGAGCCGAAACGGCCGCGGAAGCTGCTGTTGCACAAGAAACAGATCAGCAAATTGATCGGCGCGGTCGACCGGGAGGGGATGACGCTGATCCCGCTCAAACTATATTTCAACGAGCGCGGACGCGCCAAGCTGCTGCTCGCGGTCGCCAAGGGCAAGAAGCTGCACGACAAGCGCGAGACCCTGAAGAAACGCGACTGGGGCCGCGAGAAGGGCCGCCTGTTGCGGGCAAGGGGATGAGAAGGCGAATAGGGAGTGGCGAATAGCGAATAGGGAGTCTCCTGCGAATTGAGTTTCTACTCGCTATTCGCTACTCGCCATTCGCAAATTTTTGAGGACCGACATGAACCAGCCCAACCTGCACGCGCCCGACTGGAGCCAGATTCCCGCGCCAAAGGATGACGGCGGCGCAAAGCATCTGAAAGGAATGACCGTTCCGCCGGTCAGCCTGAAAGCGACCGACGACACTATGGTGAACCTGTCGGCGTTGAAGGGCCGCATCGTCGTGTTCGCCTATCCCCGCACCGGCGAGCCCGGCAAGATCGCCCTCGTCGACGACTGGGACATGATCCCGGGTGCGCGGGGCTGCACGCCGCAGACCTGTGCGTTCCGCGACCTGTTCGCCGAGCTGAAAACCGCGGGTGCCGCGCATGTGTTCGGCCTGTCGACACAGAGCAATGAATACCAGACCGAGATGGCGGGCCGGCTGCACCTGCCATTTCCGGTGCTGTCGGACGAGAAGCTCGAGATGACCCGCGCGCTGAAGCTGCCGACCATGACGGTGGCGGGCCTGACGCTGATCAAGCGCCTGGCGCTGATCATCGACGATGCGCGCATCGCCCACGTGTTCTATCCGGTGTTTCCGCCCGACCAGAACGCCAGCGACGTGCTGGCCTGGCTGAACAAGCACAAGACCTAACCGAGATCCGCCTTCACCCTCGCGAACACGCCGCGGAACATGTCTGGCGTCAGCACGCCGGTATTGGTGTTGTAGCGCGAGCAGTGATAGCTGTCGTAGAGCCGGTAGCGGCCGGCCCGATGGACCGCGCCATGCGCGAATGGCGCCTCCGCGGCACGCAGCTTCAGCGTCTTCAGCACGCTGTCATGCGCGATGCGGCCGAGCGCCACGATCGCCGCGAGGCGCGGCATCGACTCCATGGTCGCGGCGAGGAATTGACGGCAGGTGTTGATCTCCGCGGGCAACGGCTTGTTCTGCGGCGGCACGCAGTGCACGGCGTTGCCGATCCGGCAATCCTTCAACGTTAGTCCGTCATCCGGGCGCGCCTCGTAGCGTCCTTCGGCGAAGCCGTATTCAAGCAGGGTCGGATAGAGCAGCTCGCCGGCATAATCGCCGGTGAAGGGACGTCCCGTGCGGTTGGCGCCTTGCAGGCCCGGCGCGAGGCCGACGATCAGAACCCGGCCGCCGGCGTCGCCGAAGGACGGCACCGGCGCGTTGAACCAGTCCGGATGGCGCGTACGCGATTCCTCGCGGAATTCCACGAGCCGCGGGCAGAGCGGACAGTTGCGACCGGGTTGGGAAGAAGCGTGAGCCCTAATCGTCGAAGTCGTCGTCATCGCCCCGTGGCACCGTCGTGGTCGCGCGCTGCAGGAATTGCGGCGCGTGATGACGCGGCTCGCGCGGGGGCGGACGTTCCGACGGATCGCGACCGAGCTTGGACTGCAATTCCACGAGGTCGGTGAAGATGTCGGCCTGGCGGCGCAGCTCGTCGGCGATCATCGGCGGCTGGCTTGCGATCGTCGAGATCACGGTGACCCGGACGCCGCGGCGCTGCACGGCTTCCACCAGCGAGCGGAAGTCGCCGTCGCCGGAGAACAGGATCATCTGGTCGATATGTTCGGCGAGCTCCATCGCATCCACCGCGAGCTCGATGTCCATGTTGCCCTTCACCTTGCGGCGGCCGTTGGCATCGATGAACTCCTTGGTCGCCTTGGTGACGACCGTGTAGCCGTTGTAGTCGAGCCAGTCGATCAGCGGGCGGATCGACGAATACTCCTGATCCTCGATGATCGCGGTGTAGTAAAACGCGCGCAGCAGCGTCCCGCGGCCCTGGAATTCCTTGAGCAGGCGCTTGTAGTCGATATCAAAACCGAGCGTCTTGGCAGTTGCGTAAAGGTTGGCGCCATCGATGAAGAGCGCAATTTTGTTGGTTGAAGGCGGCATTCAGGTCTCTCGTTGTGCTGGTGTCTCAAGCTTTTTTGGCGCGACGGCAGCCGACCGCGCATTTCCACGTGCTGCCAATCCCTGGCGATCGGTCTTGGGAGAGCCTACCGCAAATCGGGTGAGGAAAGGTATGTTTATGACGACGCAATGAAGCGTTTTCTTGTCCAAAAACATCCTTAGGATGCTTTCGGACGCTCCGGCCTTGCTCGGCCCCGGCGGGGGGTTAGCAGAGCGGAACAGGCAGGCCAAATTACAAATTGGCCTTGCGGAAAGCGCCTCACCTCTATAACTAGCCCCCGTAATCATCAGATCAAGGCCCTAATAGCGGAGCGACAGTCGATGGCGCGCGTCACCGTGGAAGATTGCATTGATAAGGTCGACAACCGGTTCGACCTGGTTCTCCTGGCCGCTCACCGTGCCCGGATGATCTCGTCCGGTTCACAACTTACGGTAGACAGGGATAATGACAAAAATCCGGTGGTCTCGCTACGGGAGATCGCGGATTCCACCATCTCGCCGGAAGATTTGCGTGAAGAATTGGTCCACTCCCTGCAGAAGTTCGTCGAGGTGGACGAGCCTGAGCCCGACACCGTGCCGCTGATCGGCTCGGCCGGCGCCAGCGTCGATGCCGACGACACCGAGGTGGCGGTCGAGCGGATGACCGAGGAGGAGCTGTTGAAGGGTCTCGAAGGCCTCGCCCCGCCCGAGGAGCAGCCCGAAGAGGACGAATAGGTCCGACACTCCGTTTCCGTTTACCAAAGGCCCGGACAATCGTCCGGGCCTTTGCTTTTGCAGGCGGATTCATGATTACCTTAGTCAATAGCCGCTGCCGATAGGGCCGCGGCTGTCCGCGATGTGATCGGAAAGGGGTCCGATTGGCGTTAGGATTGTTGGCGCCGGCGGCTCGCCGCCCCGGCTTGAGAGCACGAAGGCACTGATTCGATGGCGGTTCGACGCCAGAGCCCACCTCAGATGCAGGCTGCGGCCGATTCGGCCGCATTGCCGGCCGCCGCGCCGACGAAACCCGCCAAATCGCCGCGCAGCCGGATGATGCGGCAGTACGATCTGGTCGAACGGGTGCGTTCCTACAATCCTGATACCAACGAGGATCTGCTCAACCGCGCCTATGTCTACGCCATGAAGGCGCATGGCTCGCAGACCCGGGCCTCCGGCGATCCCTTCTTCTCCCATCCGCTGGAGGTCGCGGCAATCCTCACCGACCTCAAGCTCGACGACGCCACCATCGTGGCGGCGCTGTTGCATGACACGATCGAGGACACCGAGGCGACCCGCGCCGAGATCGACCAGGTGTTCGGTCACCAGATCGGAGCGCTGGTCGAGGGTCTGACGAAGTTGAAACGGCTGGAGCTGGTCTCGCGCGAGGCCAAGCAGGCCGAGAACCTGCGCAAGCTGCTGCTTGCGGTCTCCGATGACGTCCGCGTGCTTTTGATCAAGCTCGCCGACCGCCTGCACAACATGCGCACGCTGGAGTTCGTGCCGGAGGTTTCGCGCAAGCGCATCGCCGAGGAGACGCTCGACATCTACGCGCCGCTCGCCGGGCGCATGGGCATGCAGGAAATGCGCGAGGAGCTGGAGGACCTGTCTTTCCGCAGCCTCGATCCCGAGGCCTATGCCGTGGTGATGCAACGGCTGAACGCGCTTGCCGAGCGCAATCGCAACCTGATCGGCGAGATCGAGAGCCAGCTGTCCAAGAACCTGCGCAAGAACGGCCTCACCGCCCGCGTCTACGGCCGGCGCAAGCAGCCCTTCTCGATCTGGACCAAGATGGAGCGCAAGTCGGTCGGCTTCGAGCAATTGTCGGACATCTTCGGCTTCCGCGTGATCATGCCCGATGTCGAGGCCTGTTACCGCGCGCTCGGCGTCGTGCATACCACCTGGCCGGTCGTGCCGGGCCGCTTCAAGGACTACATCTCGACGCCGAAACAGAATGATTATCGCTCGATCCATACGACGGTCATCGGGCCGGGAAACCAGCGCGTCGAGCTGCAGATCCGCACCGAGGAGATGCACCAGATCGCCGAGCTCGGCATCGCCGCCCATGTTTTCTACAAGGAAGGCATCGGCTCGCCGACCGAAATGCTCAACCGCGAGTCCAATGCCTTCGCCTGGCTGCGGCGCACGGTCGGCATGCTGTCGGAAAGCGCCAATCCGGAAGAGTTTCTGGAGCATACCAAGCTCGAACTGTTCCACGACCAGGTGTTCTGCTTCACGCCGAAGGGCAAGCTGATCGCGCTGCCGCGCCATGCCAATGTGATCGATTTCGCCTATGCCGTGCACACCGATGTCGGCAACAGCGCGGTCGGCTGCAAGATCAACGGCAAGTTTGCGCCGCTGTCCTCGGAACTGCAGAACGGCGATGAGGTAGAGGTGATGACATCGGAGGCGCAGTCGGCGCCGCCGTCCGCCTGGGAATCGCTTGCGGTGACCGGCAAGGCGCGGGCGGCGATCCGGCGCGCGACCCGCACCGCCGTGCGCGATCAATATGCCGGCCTCGGCCGGCGCATCGTCGAGCGGCTGTTCGAGCGCGCCAAGATCGAATATGCCGACGACAAGCTGAAAGGCGCGCTGCCGCGCCTCGCGCGCGGCTCGATCGACGACGTCATGGCCGCGGTTGGACGCGGCGAGATGAAGGCCTCCGACGTCGCCCGCGCGATGTATCCGGACTACCGGGAAGAGCGGGTGGCGCGTTACGGCGCGCCGAAGAAGAGCAGCCTCGCGGTCAAGCTGAAGCTGAAATCGCCGCCGCCCGAGCCGGCGCGCCTCTCCAATGCGATTCCGGTCCGCGGCATCAATTCCGACCTGCCGGTCAAGTTTGCCCCGAACGGCGGCGCCGTGCCGGGCGACCGCATCGTCGGGATCGTGACCCCGGGCGAGGGGATCACGATCTATCCGATCCAGTCGCCGGCGCTGAAGGATTTCGAGGAAGAGCCGGAGCGCTGGCTGGACGTGCGCTGGGACGTCGACGAGGAAAGCGCGCCGCAGCGTTTTCCCGCGCGGATCAAGGTCGATAATGTCAACGAGCCCGGCAGCCTCGCGCAGGTCGCGACCGTGATCGCCGAGCATGATGGCAATATCGACAACATCAGCATGTCGCGGCGCTCGCCCGATTTCACCGAATTGACGATTGACCTCGAAGTCTATGACCTCAAGCATCTCAGCGCCATTATCGCCCAGTTGCGCGCCAAGGCCGTGGTTGCACGGGTCGAGCGCGTCAATGGGTAACCCTCAACCCTCATGGTGAGGAGGCGCTTGCGCCGTCTCGAACCATGAGGCCACTATGGGGCCTCATCCTTCGAGACGCGGCTTCGCCGCTCCTCAGGATGAGGATAAACAGCCGGTTCTGCCTCCCGCGAGTCCGTCAATGCCAAAAGCTCCTCCCCTGCGCCTCGGCGTCAACGTCGACCACGTCGCGACCCTGCGCAACGCGCGGGGCGGGCAGAGGCCGGATCCCCTGCGCGCCGCGCAGGTTGCGATCGAGGCCGGCGCCGACGGCATCACCGCGCATCTGCGCGAGGACCGCCGCCACATCCGTGACGAGGACATGGCGCGGCTGAAGGCGGGAATCTCCAGGCCGCTGAATTTCGAGATGGCCGCGACCGCCGACATGCTGCGGATATCGCTGGCGACCAAACCGCACGCGGTCTGCCTGGTGCCGGAACGGCGCGAGGAATTGACCACCGAGGGTGGGCTCGACGTGGTCGGCCAGCACAATGCGCTCGCGCCCTTCATCAGCAAGCTGAACGAGGCCGGCATCCGCGTGTCGCTGTTCATCGCAGCCGACGAAAGGCAAATCGAGATGGCGGCGCGGCTGCGCGCGCCCGTGATCGAGATTCACACCGGGGCCTGGTGCGATGCCGTGGTCGACGGCCACAAGGACAGGGCGGAAGCCGAATGGCAACGCATCGTCGCTGGCGCAAGGATGGCAAGCTCTGCGGGTCTCGAGGTGCATGCCGGCCATGGCCTCGATTATTCAACCGCCGAGACGATCGCGGCGCTGCCGGAAATCGTCGAGCTGAACATCGGCTATTACATGATCGGGGAGGCGATCTTCGTTGGCCTCGCCGAGACCGTGCGCACCATGCGCGCAGCCATGGACCGGGGCAGGAGCCGGGCGCAATGATCATCGGGATCGGCTCCGATCTGATCGATATCCAGCGCGTCGCCAAGGTGATCGAGCGTCATGGCGACCGTTTCCTCGACCGCATCTTCACCGACGCCGAGCGCGCCCGCGCCAACCGCCGCGGCAAAAACCAGAAGATGGTGGTGGCGACCTATGCCAAGCGTTTCGCCGCCAAGGAGGCCTGTTCCAAGGCGCTGGGAACCGGAATCCGGCGCGGCGTCTGGTGGCGCGACATGGGGGTGGTCAACCTGCCGGGCGGACGGCCGACCATGCAGCTCACCGGCGGCGCGCTGGCCCGCCTCAAGGCGCTGACCCCTGAGGGCTTCGAGGCGCGCATCGATCTCTCCATCACCGACGATTGGCCGCTGGCGCAGGCCTTTGTCATCATTTCGGCTGTACCTGCCGGCAAGGGCTGAGGTCGGCCGCCTCTTGCACCTCCAAAACAAAAATCCCCTATATAACATATAGTTATAAAGTTTTGATACGACCGTTTGTTGCGCAGGCGCAGACAACCGTCTAAAACGCTGGCAAACTTCGATCCGCCAACGAGCGAATTCGGGTTTGCGCCGGAATTGGCTCACACTATCAGAATCAGGACCGATTCCTTTGGGGGCCGCGACGCGTCGTGTTGCTCGCGTGAGCGATACGTTTCTGCTCGCGGCGGGCGCGCATTGGGACGAATGGGAAAGTGATGAGCGTGACTTCGCGACCAAAACCTGAAGCCGAACGTGGCGAGACCATCCGCGTCATCATCCATGCGCTTCTGATCGCGCTGGTCATACGGACCTTCCTGTTCCAGCCCTTCAACATTCCTTCGGGCTCCATGAAGGCGACGCTGCTGGTTGGCGACTACCTGTTCGTGTCGAAATATTCATACGGCTACAGCCACTATTCCATCCCGCTGTCGCCCAACCTGTTCTCGGGCCGCATCTTCGGCTCCGATCCAGCGCGCGGCGACATCGTGGTGTTCCGCCTGCCCAAGGACGATTCCACCGACTACATCAAGCGCGTGATCGGGCTGCCCGGCGACCGCATCCAGATGAAGGACGGCCTGCTCTACATCAACGACGAGCCGGTGAAGCGCGAGCGGCTCAGTGATTATGTCGGCGAGGATCCATGCGGCTCGTCGGAAGCGACCGCGCGCGTCAAGCGTTGGCGGGAGACGCTGCCGGAGGGCGTCAGCTATGAGACGCTCGATTGCGTCGACAACGGCTTCTACGACAACACCAATGTCTACACCGTGCCGCCCGGCCACTTCTTCATGATGGGCGACAACCGCGACAACTCCACCGACAGCCGCGTGCAGTCGGCGGTCGGCTACGTGCCGCTGGAGAACGTGGTGGGCCGTGCCCAGATGATCTTCTTCTCGATCGGTGAAGGCGACCACGTCTGGGCGATCTGGTCCTGGCCGTGGACCGTGCGCTGGAGCCGCATTTTCAAAATCGTGCGATGAACGACGATACGACCGACATCCGCACCGCGACCGCTCTGAAGGAGGCGAGCCCGCCGCCTGATCCGCCGCGGCGCGCCAGGGCGGCGAAGAAGAAAAAACGCAGCAAGTCGAGCCGCAAGGCCGCGGCCAAGACGGCGACGGCTGCGATCGAGGCGCGGATCGGACACAAGTTCGCCGATGCGGCGCTTCTGACCACCGCGATCACGCACGTGTCCGCGCTGAAGCCCACCCACAAGCGCGGCGACAGCTATCAGCGCCTGGAATTCCTGGGCGACCACGTGCTCGGGCTGATCGTCTCCGACATGCTCTATCGCGCCTTTCCCGAGGCCGACGAGGGCGAGATGTCGAAGCGCCTGGCCGATCTCGTGCGCAAGGAAAGCTGCGCGGAGGTGGCCAAAGCGCTCGGGCTTGCCGACGACATCAAGCTCGGCGCGGTCGGGGCGGGCGCCAGCGTGCGGTTGCGCAAATCGGTGCTGGGCGACATCTGCGAAGCGGTCATCGGTGCGGTCTATCTCGATGGCGGCTATGCGGCGGCGAGCGAGTTCGTCGAGCGCAACTGGACCGAACGGATGCGCAAGCCGCGCCAGCCACTGCGCGATCCCAAGACGGTGTTGCAGGAATGGGCGCAGGGCAAGGGCTTGCCGACGCCGGTTTACCGCGAAATCGAGCGCACCGGGCCGCATCACGATCCGCAGTTCCGCGTCGCGGTCGACCTGCCGGGGCTTGCGCCCGCCGAAGGCGTCGGCGGCAGCAAGCGCGCCGCGGAGAAGGTCGCGGCGTCCGTGATGATCGAGCGCGAGGGCGTCGCCGGCGGCAAGCATGACTGAAGAGGCGAGCGCGGGAGCCATATCCCCCGAAACGCGCTGCGGCTTCGTCGCGCTGATCGGCGCCCCCAATGTCGGCAAGTCGACCCTGGTCAATGCGCTGGTCGGCTCCAAGGTAACCATCGTCTCGCGCAAGGTGCAGACCACGCGCGCGTTGATCCGCGGCATTGCGATCGAAGGCAAGTCGCAGATCATCCTGGTCGATACGCCCGGCATCTTCGCGCCGAAGCGGCGGCTCGACCGCGCGATGGTCTCGACCGCCTGGAGCGGGGCGCATGACGCCGACCTCGTCTGCGTGCTGCTCGATGCCAAATCCGGTCTCGATGACGAGGCGGACGGCATCCTCGCCAAGGCGGCCGGTGTCGATCACGACAAGATCCTCGTGATCAACAAGATCGATCTGGTGCCGCGGGAAAAGCTGCTGGCGCTGGCGCAGGCCGCCAACGACCGGCTGAAATTCGCGCACACCTTCATGATCTCGGCGTTGTCGGGCGACGGCGTCGGCGATCTCCTCAAAAGCCTGGCTGCAATGGTTCCCGCGGGCCCGTTTCTCTACCCCGAAGACCAGATGTCGGATGCGCCGATGCGGCAGCTTGCGGCGGAGATCACCCGGGAAAAGATTTTCCAGCAGCTGCACCAGGAGCTGCCGTACCAGTCGACGGTCGAGACCGACTCATGGACCGAGCGCAAGGACAAATCGGTGCGGATCGAACAGACCGTCTTTGTCGAGCGCGAAAGCCAGCGCAAGATCGTGCTGGGGAAGGGCGGCTCCGCCATCAAGGCGATCGGTGCGGAATCCCGCAAAGAGCTCGCGGACATCCTGGGCGTCCCCGTACACCTGTTCCTGTTCGTCAAAGTGCGCGAGAATTGGGCTGATGATCCCGACCGCTACCG
>Ga0070741_10012968_pt1 | contig 14875 bp, 13 predicted proteins | sample Coa_R1_4_FD_66440 | JGI IMG/M metagenome (GOLD analysis project Ga0070741, IMG submission 66440) | Surface soil microbial communities from Centralia Pennsylvania, which are recovering from an underground coalmine fire - Coalmine... | ecosystem: Environmental > Terrestrial > Soil > Unclassified ...
TTCTCGTTATGATAAGTCTGCCCATTCTTATTTGTCCTTTTTATATTTTGTAGGAGCATTAATTTGGATCAGATAAAATTTCGTTCACAGAACCTAGCAGGCGTCCGACATGGGCTTAGGCTGCTTCTGAGCAGACTGCGGCCCTGAGTACGCTCCTCCTACGCATAAAGCTTCGGAGGACAGGCGAGATAATTCTTAAACGGGTCCCAACTGAAGTGTAACGTAAGTTGGGTAAGGGGTTTGACAAGAAACCCCCTACGGAAAATTCCCACTTGTTGAATAAGGCAAATCTCATTATTCTTATTACATATATATGTTATCATCTTAAGGTTATATAATGAGTTTACTATCCTTTTTTTGTTGGCTTAATAATTCCATTCTCTCAATTCCCATTATTATTATTTTTTTCACCGTGAGCATCTTTTTAACACTGCTGACAAAATGTGCTCAGTTTCGCTATTTTAAACGCTTTCTCCTGTTAATTGTACAATCAAAAAAAACATCGCATGACCAAAACACCATGAGTTCATTCCAAGCACTTTTTGCAGCGATTGCTACAACCATGGGCATGGGCAATATTGTTGGCCCCTCCATGGCGATTATGGTTGGTGGTCCTGGAGCTCTTTTTTGGCTCTTGGTGTATATTTTTTTGGGTTCGGTGATTAAGTTTACGGAAGTTACTTTTGCGGTTGCAACACGCACAAAAACTGCTGAAGGTAAAATTATTGGTGGCCCAATGCAATATCTAAAAAAAGTTAGCCCGTTTATTGCGCATTGGTACAACGGTGCCATTATTGTGTTGCTGATGAGTTGGTCAAGCTTGCAGTCAAATACGCTGGCCAATATTTTGTTACAAGAACATGTTCCTGCATGGTGTACCGGTATCTGTTTGGCGAGCATCACGTTTGTTGTCTTGCGCGGTGGCGCACGCCGTTTTGGGGAGTTGGCAAGTACGCTCGTGCCGGTCATGTTTGTATTATATGTTACCGCAGCACTTTTTGTTTTATTAAAAGATATAGATGCATTACGCAAGGCAATTATTTTGGTGGTTGATAGTATTTGGGTTCCGTCAGCAGCAGTAGGCGGTTTTGCAGGGGCAACGGTGTTTCAAGCAATGCGCATTGGCGTGTTGCGTGGTATTTTAATGACTGAAGCTGGCGTGGGCACTGCAGCAATTCCCCATTCATTAGCAGAGACAAAAAATCCGGCCGATCAAGGTATTTTAGCAATGTGTTCTATGATTACTGACGCGTTTCTTTCTATTATTTCAGGGTTGTTGGCATTAGTAACGGGAGTGTGGATGCACGGTGCTTTCAGAAGTACGCTGGTGTATGAAGTGTTTTTGATGAATTTACCATTTTTTGGTCGGTATATTTTGGTAATGAGTGTTATTTTATTTGTGTTAACAACGGTGATAGGTAACAGCTTTAATGGCATGCAAAGTTTTAATGTATTAACACGCTATCGTTGGGTACAGTGGTACATAGCAACCATAGTAATTATTGTTTTTTGTGGATCACTTGTTTCTGCGCCGCTTGCATGGGAAATTGCAGACACCATTATGGTCTTTGTCGCAATCCCCAATTTAATTGGTTTAACTTTGTTGGCGATTAATAATTACAAAATATTAGAACAATAAATAAAACTCGTATGCATTTTATTTATGTGCATTGTAGTTTTTGAAGAAATCAAGTTCATCCGCTTCAGTTTCTTCTTCTTTTTCTTCAGTAGTACATGCTTGATATATTTTGTACAAAGCAACGCATATTGTTGCAGCGCCAGCGACAACAAAAGAGCGGCTAATTGCTTGTTCTTTATCAGCAAGAACAGGAATGTGAGTTCCAAGGAATTTTGCTAACGCGTGAGCACCACACACAGGAGCAACTGCGTCAATGCCGTGCATAATAACGGGAGGGCAAAGAATTGCGCCTAGTTTTGCAAGCATGCCTTTTTCTTCGGATGTTTCTGTTGCTTGTGTTTCTGTTTCTTTTTTATCTGAAGAGGCTTGAGATGCATCAGCTTTTTTTGACTCGTCTTCTACTTTGTTTTTATTGGGTTCTTGTGTTGCTGTTGGCGTTTTATTTTCTCTAACCTTACGAAAATTATCAACCTCTGTATTACGTAATTGTTGAAGATCTTGATAGCTTTTATGGGTACTTTCTAATAATTCCTCTATTTCTTTTTGCATAGATTTTATTTTTTCTCGATTTTCTGGGCTTGTAGGTTTATTTTGAAGTTTACTTATTTCTTTTTTGAGAAAGTCTTCACGTACCGTAGTTTCTTTAGTAAGCAATTCGATACTATCGTTTATGATTTTGAGAGAGGAATCAATCCTACTTAGTTCCATAGCTTTTGTAGGGGATCCATCATAAGAAAGTTCTATTTGTTTTTTAGCAACTTCAACTATAGATTCACCAAGCCCTTTTGAAAGTCCTGCCATTGTATGGTCGCCCATATTAGAAAGGATTCTTAGTCCCAAGTGGTTGTCTCTTTGTTTTGCCTTAATATCTTCTACGAGTAACTCTGTTTTATAATCATCTCTTGTTTTGCCTTGTGCGCCTTGTGCTGTGTGATTTAAAGACATAAAAAGACTTATTATTAAAATTTTTTTTAACACATTAATTCCTTAGTTATAGACTTTTTTCATGCGTTTAAGATTTAGCTCCAGCTGTTTTTTTTCAATATTGAAAGCGTATGCTTGTATTCTGTTGATACAACGTTCTGCTATTTTTGACTCAGTATATTTTTGAGGAAGCAATCTATCTGCAATATAGTATCCAGAAAGATAAGCGACTGGTAATATTAACGGAGAAGCTTGATAGAGGTATATTTGTTTAAGAGAAGGGTTTATTGAAGCATAAAAATCAGATTGTTGACGATTAAGTTCTCGATTAATTTTTTCTAAAAATTCATTTGGTTTATTATTTAATAGCACTGGTTGATATTCTTTAAAAAATTCTTGTTCGGCAGGATTGTCCTTTGTTTTATCGGAATGATATTTAAGAGACAGTCTTTTTCCTAATTTTACATTTTCCGCTAGCTCATTTTCCGTTGTTGATTTAAGGAATAAAGCGCTTGAAAAAATAATCATTGAATTTAAACGAGTTGATTGCTCTTGTTCAAAATGAAGCCCTTTTTGATCCGCAGGTAATTCTTTTTCTGCTTGATATGTTTGATGATCTGTTCGTAAGAGAGTTTCTATTTCGGTTCTTGTTTTTTGTATAGTATCGGCTAATAATGTTTTATCGTGGTTATCGTTTTCACAAGCAGATTTAGCGTATTCTTTGTTAATTTGTCTTAATCGTTCATCCAGTTTTAGTAATTTAAGTATTGTATGTTTTGAGGTACTTTCTTGTTCTTGAGCTTCACCGTTTGGATCGATAGATTTTTTTTTCTTCTTCTTTTTAGATTGTTTTTTTGTAGACCGGCCTTTTTTCCATTGATTTAATAGATCCTCTAATGAAGCTTGAGGAGCAAATTTCATTTTATATTCAGAACAATTAATTAATAATGATGTTGTTAGAAAGATACTTAAAAATATAATTATTTTTTTATTCATTATTAAAATTCTCATTTTAAAGCATCAATGGGTTTTTTTGTTTTAGATACTGCTCAAGATGTTTGGAATTTTTGTCTATGTCTTTTATTCTGTGTTCACAGCTATCAATATATGAGGCTTCAAGCATTGGGTGTTTGTACTGTCTTTCATAATGTAAACTTAACAAGTGAAAGGCGATTTGAGTGGAAGCGTTAATCGAAGCTACTTGTGAATTTGTTAAAGTCCTTAAATTCATTGATGCATCAGGATTATGAAGAGGTAAAACAGTAAATTGGGGTTTTATTTTGTTGTTTTGTAAAAGTAATTCTGTCTGAAACCGTATATTATGAGTATCGTAAGCACATAATATATTGCCAGAAATATCCCCATTTCCCTGGAGGTCACCTACATACTGTATTCCTATGCCAACAGATCCTATTGCATGTGTAAAACAGGGCTGCAAGAAATATACAAAAAACACAAAAAAATAATATTTTTTTATCATAACTTTTCTGCTAATTTTTCAGCCAACCACGCTTCTTTTGCCTTCATAACCTTGTCCGTTTCTTCAGTGTAGTGATCATAGCCAAGAAGGTGGCAGATGCCGTGACATAAAAGAGTTTTTAGGTGCTCATTGATTGTTTTGTTTTCTTCTATGCACATAGGTTGTATATATTCTAGCGATATGATCAAATCACCGATATTTTTATCGTCTTCTGTTTCAGCCTTGATAGCCTGCCCGGCTTTGAGTTCCGGATAAAACGGAAACGACAAAACATCAGTTGGTTCATCTTTGTGACGAAAATCACGATTCAGCTGCTGAATAGTGCTATTGTCGGCCAATAGTATACTCAGGTCAAAATCAGCATACCCCATCAATTGCATGATGTTTTGTGCATCAAGCTCAAATTGCTGAAGATCGAATACTATGGAAGGATTTTCGTTTGTTATATAAACCATGCAAACCAACTTTAAGTTTTTTATTTATAAATACTATTTTAGTATCCTCTAAAAAGCCTTTTTTTTCAAGCAGGGTTATTTATAATAATATGGGCATGCCATGTATCATCTTTTTGAACAAGCTGTGTTGTTTTGTTTTCATCTTGATCATATACAACCTCAACTGCCTGGGTAACCCCGCGAATAAGTTGATTATGTGCAGTTATTGCTTGCGCAGTTACGCTATCATTAACATAAAAAGTGAGTGTTGCCAGTGATGTTTTAAGAGATAACTGATGCTCAGTTTTCAGTTTACGCACTGTGCTTGCAATGATGATAATTGTTGCCATAAGCCTATTTTCTTGCTCAAAAACATAGGGAATTTGTACTGCATTGTAACGTATTTGATGAAGAGATACTGTTTTTTCATGTTTTTTATACAATTCTTGATAGATTGCCTCAGTTATATGAGGCAAATATGGCGCATACAGCTGTAAAATGCGCAAACCTACGTGATATAATGTCCAACGTGTTGCATAAACTTCATCTGCAGCGTATTCATGAGGGTTAAAAAGTTGGTTTTTAATAAATTCTATATAATTATCGCAAAAATCATTCCAAAAGAAATTCTCTACGATGTTTAGCGCAAGGCCAGCTTCTTGTTCATTAAAATAGTGTTGATATTTTTCAAAACATGCTGACGCGGTATGCAAAATCCACTGATTTACCAAGCCTATCTTTTCTGGCGCGGTGTGTGGGGTAGTAAATTCATCAAGATGAGGTTTTGCAAATAAAAATGCATTCCACAGCTTAGTAATCAATTTTTGACCAATCTTCAGTTGGTCTTCAGAAAACGCGGTATCTTGTCCTAATTTTGCGCTTGCAGTCCAGTATCTAATGGCATCTGCTGGATAGGTGACCAATAATTGCGCCGGGTCCATGGCAGTGCCGTCTTTTTTGGAAATTTTTTCTTTTGAATCACTGAGTACGTGTCCAGAAATGACAATATTTTGCCACGGAGCGCTGTTATCATGCATCCATGTTTTTACGATGGTATCAAATGCCCAGGTACGGATAATATCATGTGCTTGTGGGCGAGAACTCATGGGGAGAAATGGTTGATCACCCTTCGATACACTGCCTCCTAACTTCGCCAAGGCTTCGTCGAACAAGTCGGCAGCACTCAGGGCGAACGGGGGAGTAGAATTATTTTTATTGGGGACCCCTTCTTCCGTTCGTCCTGAGTGTTCCTGAAAGGAACGTATCGAAGGATGATTGGAGTATAAGTCCTCACAAATGTAGGGAGTTAAAGATGATGTATTCCAGGTGTCCATGACATCAGTGTCAGGAGAAATGTTAGTGCTGTCGCAGTGTGTACATGGTTTGCCGTACGCCGTTTCTTGTGGGTCAATCGGTAACTGTTCTATGTTGGCCAACAAAACATGCTGACAGTCATTACAGTGCCATGCAGGGAACGGTATGCCGTAAAAACGTTGGCGGGAAATTCCCCAGTCCCATGCTAAGTTTTGTACCCAATCAGTGTATCGTGCTTTCATAAATGTGGGATACCAGTTAATGGTGTCGGCTATGTCTATAAATTGTTTTTTGTATGGCAAAATAGAGATAAACCATTGGGCAATGATAACAAATTCAATTTCTTTTTTGCAGCGTTCGTGCACGCTCACGGAATGGGAAATCATTTTTTGGTTAATTAGGACATTTTGTTCTTTGAGTTTTTCAACAACGGCAGTGCGCGCAGCTGCAACGCTCAACCCTTGTAAAAAGCCAGCATTTTCGGTGCATTTTCCATCAAAACCGATTACTTGCAGATAAGGGAGATTATGTTTTTTATACCAGATAACATCTGTTTTATCGCCAAAAGTACACACCATCACGAGACCACTGCCTTTGTTTATGTCAACCAATTCATCGGGCAATATTGGCACGGTATGCCCAAACAGTGGTACCGTTGCTTTTTTACCATGAAGCTTTTTGTAGCGATCGTCTTGCGGGTTAAATAAAAGTGCCGCGCACGCGGGCAATAATTCTGGGCGCGTTGTTGCAATAATGAGATCGTTGCCATCGGAATCTTTAAATATAATATCGTTAAAAAAAGACGGCACCTCTTTATCGTCAAGTTCTGCTTGAGCAACGGACGTTCTGCAGGTAGTGCAATATAAAGCGGGCTCTTGTTTACGATAAATGTACCCTTTATTATATAAGTCAACAAAAGACTGTTGACTTATTTTTCGTGTTGAAGGTGATATGGTGGAATAGGTAAGGCGCCAATCGGCAGAAAGACCCATTCTTTGCCATAGTTGCTTGAATTGTTCGGCAGCAAGCGCAGATTCTTGCGTACAAAGCGCTATAAAATCAGATCGTTTCATGGCGTGACCGCGAATATCGTGTTTTTTTTCTACGTAGCGTTCAGTGGGTAGTCCATTGTCGTCAAAACCAAAAGGATAAAAGACGCAGTGGCCGCTCATGCGTTGAAAACGGGCAAGAATGTCTGTTTGAGTGTATGAAAAAATGTGTCCGATATGTAATTTGCCAGAAACGGTAGGAGGGGGGGTGTCAATGCTGTATAAAGGCCCTGGGTTATTTTCCATGGCATAGGTATTTTCAGTTTCCCATTGTTTTTGGGCTGTTGCCTCGCATACAAGATGAGCGTATTTTTTTTCCATAGTATTTCTTATCTGTTTTTCGAAATTTTATCATTATTAGTATATACTATTTAGAAATTTAGAACTAGAAGGATGGTTTTTGCATGATTACACTTCATACCGTAGAATTAATAATTAGTGTCATAACTTTTTTTGTTGCATATCTTGTTGTCATTACGACCTCCAACGTATTCAGGGCATGGGTTGCTCACAAAATGGGTGATGACACCGGAATTTTGCTGGGATATATGACATTCAATCCCTTTTTTCATATAGACCCTATTGGTACGTTATGTCTTTTTATTTTTTATTTTGGCTGGGGAAGAATGGTTCCTATTAATCCGTTGAATATTGAGCGACCATATAGAGAAATTAAGCTTGCTCTTGCTTATTTGTCTGATTCTTTTATGCATTTTGCGTGTAGCCTGCTTGGGATTGTTGCGTTGTTAGCGATTTTTGATATTAATATTTTAATGGTTATGCGTTATATGGTGTTGACGTATAATGTTTCCTATTTACCTATTGCCAATATGTATCCCGATGTATCAAGCACGGCTGTCTCTATTGGCTTTATTATTTTTTCATTTGTGTATCTTAATGTTGTATTGGGTGTACTGCATTTTATTATGAATTTAAGTAATTATTTATTGTTTGTGTTTGCAGACCGGTATGATAGAGTTGCGCGTTATGCGCATATTTTATCATTTGGGTTGCCTATTTTTTTAATTTTATTTTTTTCTCCTTTGTTGCGACTGTTGTCAGTTAATCTGATAGGGTATCTTGGTTTTGTGATAGCGTATATGTGTGGCTTTGCTCAGTAGGACTATGATGAATAATAATGATAAAGAAAAAGTAATGCAGCTTTTACAAGCAGGCACCGTACATATTTATTCAGAGCAAGAATTGCTCAAAAAACTACAATCAGGAAAACGTTTAAAAATAAAATTGGGTGCAGACCCAACAGCGCCAGATTTGCATTTAGGTCATGCCGTAGTGCTTGATAAAATGAGGCAATTTCAAGATTTAGGGCATGAGGTCATTTTTTTAATTGGTGATTTTACTGCGCAAATAGGGGACCCGACAGGACGAGACAAAACGCGTCCACCATTGACCAAGCAGGCGGTGCAGCACAACTTAAAATCATATTTTGAGCAAGTTGGTAAAATTTTAGATAAAGATAAAATAACCATTCGCTATAATTCTGAATGGCTTGAGCCGTTAGAAATGACGGACATTGTTGTGTTACTATCAAAAGTAACTCTTGCGCGTATTATTGAGCGCGATGATTTTAGCAAGCGTATTCAAAAGCATGAAGCAGTGAGTATGCATGAATTGTTGTATCCGATACTAACAGCATATGATTCTGTTGTGCTTGAAGCTGATGTTGAATTGGGTGGTACAGATCAAACATTTAATTTATTGATGGGGCGTTTTTTGCAAGAGCAGTATAATCAGCCAGCGCAAGTTGCCATGACCATGCCATTGTTGATTGGTCTTGATGGAACCCATAAAATGTCAAAATCGTTGGGCAATTATGTGGGATTAAATGAACCAGCATCGCAAGCATTTGGTAAGTTGATGTCAATGTCAGACACGTTAATGTGGCATTATTTTAATGTCTTGCTGTGTCGTGACACGCAAGACATAAGTTGTATGCAAGAACGTGTTGCCGCTGGCAATTTGCACCCTATGGAATTGAAAAAAGACATGGCGTATGAAATTATTTTAAAATTCTGGTCAGAAGATGAGGCGGTAGCAGCGCGCGAACAGTTTGAAGCACTATTTCAACAAAAAGATTATTCGCAAGCTCAAGAAGTTGTGTTGCCAAAACATGTGCCAAACCCCGTGTGGATTGTTGATCTGCTCAAAAGTCTTGGGGCAATAGAAACGTCATCTGAAGCTAAGCGTTTAATTGAATCAGGCGCTGTTCATATTGATGATGAAATTATTAAAGATTTTAAAAAACAGATTGCATATTCATCTGGTATGATTGTCAAAGTTGGCAAACATCGCATCTATAAAATCATATAAAATTTTCTTTTCTTGTCAAATAGATCTTTTTTGTTACCATGAAAAGAGAACAAGATAGCTTTTTATGGGGTATATGTATGCTTATTAGAAAATCGTTTAATTTTTTTGTATTTTGTGTATTCGCTTCAGGGGTTGTTTTTGCTTCAGAGCCGTTAGAGCAAGAACGACGCTGGATAGTTGAGCTTAAAGAGTCGATTGAGCGTCAGGATCTTTCTGTTTTCAAGGGTTGTATAGGAATAGAAAATAATCAGCTGATACCTTTCGGTGTGAACTTTGCAAAAAAAGAGGCTCAAGTAAATAGCGCTTGTGTTTTTCCATTAACTGCTGCATTGAAAACTAAATTATTGTCGAGCAATTATCCTCTTTTATTTATACAAGATTCTTGGGCAGATAAGGATGTTGAAGATAAAAATAAAGCATATTACTTCCAGCTGAATGATGAAAAGGAAGTTAAAGCATTTCAAGAGAAGCTTCGGGCTATTGATTTAAGAGGAAGAATTCGGGCTATTGATTTAAGAGAAAGAAAAAATGAAAAACGAAAATCTCTTCCTAGAGGATTTATTATTAATGACTGTAAAAAATTAGTTTCTTCAGTTATAGGGTCAGGCGGTACAGATAAGAAATTTGAAAAAGAAGCAGTTGTAGGATTGGGACAAGGACAAAAAGTTGAAGAGCCTGGGGTTGTTATACAAGATGATATAGAGGACACAGGTAAAGAGGTTGAAAAAAAGGGCGATGAGCAACAGGTGTCAGCAAAAAGAGAGTCAAAAAATAGTTTAAATATAACTTTTGATGAAGGTTTATCTGCTGTGTCGCATATGGTACAGCTGATCAAAAATGAAAAAGGAGAGTTGCGGTTAATTTTTTTAAAACATGGTCAAGAAGAGGCGCGTTTTAATCCCGGTGATAAGAAAAAAAGTGAATTACAAAAAGCAGTTCAGCAATCTATTTTACAAAAAAAGAGAGTTATTCTTACCGGTGAGAATATAAAAGATTTCTATGGGGTTGGTTTATTGCTTATTAATAAAGCTATGTGCGAGATGTTGAATGTAGAACAAATGTTCAATAATATGACGTTTACAATGTTTCAAGAAAAACAAAATATAAATATAGCGAAAGTAAGTACATTCCGTAATGAGTATACAAATGAAGATAAGCTAGCGATAGTCATACACAACGAAAAAAAAGAAACAATAACTGCTATTGGATTGTTTCCTCAGCAATTAAATTGTTTAAAAACTATAGTGCAACATATGGTTCCGAGCAGTTTTATTGTTGTTGAAGGAACTACGAGTTCAGGAATAGCTTATAAAAATCTATTAACGATAGATGAAGCGGGGCTCAAGTTGTTAGGTTTGCAGCAAGAGGACGATAAAAAGAATCCTGTTAAAGAGAAACAACAAGATGATAAAGACGTACAAAATGAACAAAAAAATGACCCATATAAGAAGTTAGCAGAGGAACTTACAGAGTCAATCCAAAATATAGAGAAAGACCTTCCGGGCGACAAAAAACTATTGCCAAAAACATCATTTTGGACGCCAAAAAAAGTTGTTGCTACGAGCGTTACCCTTTGCGGACTGGCGTTTTTTGCTTTTATGCAATATAAGAATCTTTCTGTTGCCGGCATATTGCCTTTTCTTAAAACACTTTTGGTCATAAAGTTTGCAAAATAAAACAAGCGCTTGATTAATCTTAAATTTTCTTTTCTTGCCAAATAGATCTTTTTTGTTACTATGAAATTATAGTGGAGGGTAAGGTTATTGGTTTTTAAAGGATTTTTGCCATGCAAAAATTATTGAATTGTCTTGTCTATTTTGTATATTTCATTTTTTCATTACCGATGTTTGCTAGTGAGAAGCAATCAGGGCCGGTAGTTAAAAAGCCTATTTTGACGATAGTCCCATATAACAATCAAAAAAATAGCAATCAAAAAGAGCCACATACGGTGGGGTTAAGCAAAACAGACGGCAAATTGCAAGCAAAGTTCCTATCAGCATCAAATCAGACGAAAGTGGGAGAAGGTAAAATCGGTCAAAAATCTTTGTTGATTATAAAAAATACAATTGAAGGATCTACGCCCGACGCCCAATTTCTTCTTACTATTACGAATGGCTCTGGCGTATTGTCTGGTGTGGTGACTGCAAATCAACATGTAAGAGATCTGTTGGGATTGCTGCAACCGCCACCGAGAGGAGTCCAAGGTGGAGGTGTCAAAAATAGTCCCACTAAAACAACTAGAGGTACAAATAAAAACGGCCAGACCAAGGCTCGGTCGAAAAAAGAGATTGAACAAGATTGGAATAACTTATCTAGACAATGGGAAACATTGTCTCCAAAAAGCAAACAGGGGGAAGAGAGTGCAGATACAATGAGGTTTGCGATTGTTACTGCTGTGCAGTTAGGATTTTGTGTCGGGGTAATTTTTTTAGTTATGAAGTATGGTAATCTATCTTTTACTGCAGCTCTTACTGAAATTTTTCTTTGATAAATAATTAAACATTTGATAAAGTTGTTTTTTCTTGTCAAAATAGAGCTTTTTTGTTGCGCTGAAAGTGTGAACAAAATAGCTTTTTATGGGGTTTATGTATGCTTATTAGAAAATCGTTTAATTTTTTTATGTTTGTTTTTTGTGTGGTTGCTTCAGGGGTTGTTTTTGCTTCAGAATCCTCTGAAAAATGCATGGAAGTGATGCCCTCAAGTTGGCGAGCTACTTTGGTAAACTCAATCGATTCGAATATTCCGGTTTATAGAGGGTTTGCTGGAGTAATAGATGACCTTTTTGTACCATCAGGTTTGAGAAGTGACGGACAGGCAGAGCTTAATGGATGTTATGTCCCGTATTCTGCAGAATTAAAAAAATCTATAGAATCTCAAAATCAGCTTTTTTTCCTTATAGAAAACACGAATGAAAAAGATGGCGAATACGAGGGAGATCGGAAGTTTTATTTTGAGCCAAGCAATACGAATGAGCTGAAAAAACGAATTATAAATGTTGCTATTTCTTCTGTAAAAAAAGGTGGATCTGTTCCCTTTCCTAAGTCATTTGTTGATTCTGTAAAAAAAAAGAGGCGTTCTTCTGCTCCTATTTCATTTGATTTACGTGGGATTCATCATAGAAAGCAAGATGTTGCCAAAATAAAAGATGAAGCAGATAAGGACGTTAAAAAAAAGAACGATGAGCAACCGGTGCTAGCGACACCTTCAAAAACAAATGGTTTAACGATATTACTTGATGACGGTTCTTCTGTTGCCTCATATACAGTGTCGTTGATCCAAGAAGATGGGAAGTTAAAGTTGAGTTACACGGACAAAAATAATGCTACTTGTGCTAAAATTGGTCTTGGAGACAAGAATAAACAGATTCTAAATACGACTATCGCAAATCGAACAGATCAAAATCAAAAAATTATTATTGGAGCGCCTTCTCAATCAGGACATCAAAGAGTTGGTTTATTGGTGGTTGATAAAGAGGTTCTTGCGTTGTTAGGTTTGCAGCAAAACGAAGCAGAGGTACCGAAAGAGGGCAATGATACAACACCGAAAAAAGCGCCAGATCAATTCAAGGAATCTGCAGGAGAATTAACGAGATCGATGTTCTCAATGGTAGGTGCTTTATTAAAATTACTTTTACCCAGCAAAACAACGATGTTTTATAGCGGTATTACTTTTATCGGTGTTGCTTTACTTATCAAATTAATAAAAAACTCATTCTTTTTAAAATAAAACAAGCGCTTGACCTGAAATCGAAGGTAAAAGCTACTCTCATTTCTTCCATCAATAGTTTGATCAAGCGCATATATCCAATTCTTATTGTAGTATGAATATTAGCAAGTTTTCAATAGATTTCAACTAAGAATTATACAAAAAGGGACTTGATCAATTATCACAAAATGTATTATAATAAGATAAAAAAAATTATAAAAATACAAAGGAGTTATTATGGCTATAATTAGATGGCGACCCTTTCATGCCTTGGAAGATTTAATTAATGATAAATTTATGTATACGCATGGCTTTGATTTAGCGGTAGATATGTATGAAGAAGGTAATAATGTTATTGCAAAGATGAATATTCCAGGGGTTAAAGCTGAAGATATTGAAATTAAAATAGAAAGACACCATTTGCATATTTATGGTGAGCGCAAAGAAGAGAAAGAAGTAAAAGATAAAGAGTATTATCATAAAGAAATCCGCAGTGGAAGGTTTGAACGGGCTGTTTCTTTACCTTGTCATGTTAATGAGCATGAAGTAACGGCAGATCTGCACAATGGAGTTTTGATTGTTACGATGCCCAAATCAAAAAAAGAAGAAAAAGAAGGGCGATCCATTAAGGTTACTCAAAAGTAAAATAATATAATTTATAAGAGGTTATTATGAAAATGATAGTAAAAAATTTTCGCATTGGTCTTTTAATAATGAGTTCTTTGCTTTGTGTTACCTGTTTTCATGAAATAAGACCATCATGGTTTAGTAATTTTTTTAAAGATACAGCTTTTGATGATAAGGTAGATATAACACAAGATGATGACAATGTAATTGTTACGATGCATGTGCCAGAAGATATTGATGCACATAACATTACCGTGGAAATAAAAGATAAAACATTGTATGTTTACGGTGTTCGAGAAGAAAAAAAAGAAGTTCGTGATGAGGGGTATTACCAATCCCATGTAAGTAGCAGTAGTTTTCATCGCGTGGAAACTTTGCCGTGTTTGGTAGATGATTCAGAAACAACGGCTGAGATTTCCAAAGGTGTTTTAACTATTGTTATGCCTAAAATTAAAGAAGAAGAGCCTATAGCTAAAAAGGTTAAGGTAATTCGCTCAAAAAGATAAATCTTGCTATCTGCTTTAAATTTCAAATAGGATAAATAATGAATAATATTGTTTATCCTATTTTTTTTAAAAAGAGAAGCAAGATGCATTGTAAAAACAAGATTAGTCGTAAATCAATTCAATTGTTGTTAATCGTATCGTTTTTGTGCTTTTCCGCAGGTCTTTATTTTTTTTACCCGACTGAAGTTGATGCGCAAGTTTCAAATGCATCTACCCAAGCGGTAGCTTCAAAAGATAAATATACCCAATCGCAGGCACACATGTCGTTGCCGGCAATCAAAAATTTAATTGAAAAAACATATAGCATCAAAGCCTATGCGCCTATTATTGCAGCAGCTTTGGCAAAAGAAGAGACCTATAAAGATGATTTTTATGTTTTTTATCATGGCATGGACAATGTATGGCGTGTTCCACAAGATTTATATACGCAGTTATATGCCCATTTTTATCCGGCAATACTTGACCCTTCAATTAAAGATTTTATTTTTTTAAGATTTGGCTCCCATTACCCAACGATAAAGCCGCAAGATTTTTTGTTAACTGAGCTCAAAAGGAGTGGTTTAATTAATGATCATGGCACAATGGGGGAACTATTATTAGCCGTTAATCTTGCCTTGTTTGGTAATGTTGGCACACCGAGTGAATGTTCATGGGAATATTTTATAAAATCGCGTGGACACACTAATCCTGATCGCAAAATATATGAATTGATTATGGATCGCTTTAGTTTAACGCATAAATATATTGATGAATTGATGTCTCTTGTTGAGTTGTATCGTACAAAAGAAGAAACGTTATTGCAGGTTTTTGTCCCCAAAAATCTGATCGACGTTATTGGATATTTGGCGTGGATACGCGGTAATCCT
>Ga0070741_10012969_pt1 | contig 14872 bp, 15 predicted proteins | sample Coa_R1_4_FD_66440 | JGI IMG/M metagenome (GOLD analysis project Ga0070741, IMG submission 66440) | Surface soil microbial communities from Centralia Pennsylvania, which are recovering from an underground coalmine fire - Coalmine... | ecosystem: Environmental > Terrestrial > Soil > Unclassified ...
CGGCTCGCGTCGGGGCCGGCCGAGGCGTACGCGCAGACAAAGGCGCTGCTCACGCGCGAGCAGGACATGTCGCTGACCGCCGCCGTGGAACTCGAGGCGCAGACGCAGGCGCTGCTCATGAAGGGCCAGGACTACGCCGAATTCCACGCCGCGTTCACCGCAAAGCGCGAACCGCGATGGCAAGGCCGGTTACTTTGCCGGTCCGGCGGGGTCTAACCATGTAAATCCGTCTTCGAGGAGGGCGTTACATGAGTTCGGTACCGGCCATCGGCACTATCCTGCTCGGCACCAGGGACCCGGAGCGGCTGCGGTCGTGGTACGAGCGAGCGTTCGGCGTGACCCCGGATCCGCTCGACCGGTTCCTGCGGTTCGGCGAGGTGGGGGTGCTCATCGACGCGCGCACCGACGTTGCCGCTGCCACGGCGGAACCCGGGCGGGTCATCCTGAACATGCACGTGGCCGACGCGCAGGCCGTGGCGCGGCACCTGGATGCCGTGATGAACGTTACCTGGGTGGCTCCGCTCGAGTACCGGGAACGGCCGGGTGCGTGGTTCGGCACCTGCACGGACCCGGACGGCAACTACGTGCAAATCATCGAGCTGACCGAGGCCTATCACGCCCTGCGCGCCGCCGCGTCAGCCGACGCCTAGCCGCGGGCAGAAAACCGCCTTAGTGCCCCTGTATCAATGTTGTTCCCGGATCTATCGCCGGCAGCGGGCGCCGCCGCCTCGGCGTGGACCTGAAATAAGCCGGCAGGATCGTTTCGGGGGTAAGCCCTTCGCGATCATGAACGGAAACGCGATCTTCTCCGGCCCGCCTGGAACCAGGCGACTCCCAGGTAACAGCGAGCGAACCAAACGTCGCGATTCGGCACCGACGCCGGACACATCCCACTATCGTCTCGTTAATGAATTGGGTCCAGGCGGCAGGCTGGGGGCTCGCGGGCGGCCTGGCGGCCGGACTGCTGGCGCTGATGTCCGCCGTCACGGCCGCCGGTTTCCACTGGCCGTGGAAGCGCGACCAGGTCGCGCCCCGGCTCTTCGTGCTCGGATGCGGGCTGGTGCTCGGCGCGCTGATCGCCGCGGCCGCGCATGCGCAGATGAGCGGCGGCTGGCCCGCGTTCGTCATGGGAGCGTGCGCCCCGGCCACGATCCGAGGGTTGCTGTCGGGTGTGGAGGTGCACTCGAAGATTCCAGCGTTGCGGGTGCCCGCTGCCGCGGAAGAGGTGCGTGAGAATGCGGGCTAACTTCAGGTCCTGGATCGGCCCGGCGATCTCGCCGGAACGGCCGTGGCTGCATATCTACGTACCGCCGCGCATCGCGGATTTCCTGGTGGCCGCCGGCGCGCGCCCGGGCCTGCCCAGGTTGGCTGCGCCCGTGCTGGAGCTGAGGACGGCGTCCGCGGTCACCTTGGTGGCGGCGCCGGTGCCGGGATCGCCGCAAGAGCCGCCGCCGCCCCGAGGAGAACCGCATGGTCCCGCGCTGGCGGGTGCTGTCTTGTCCGGCGAGAGCATGGCCAACGCGAACCTTGCCAACGCGAACTTGAACGGTGCGGACCTGAGTGAGGCGGACCTGCGCGCCGCGGACTTGTCCGGCGCGACCGCGGTGCGCGTGACGCTGTCGCGGGCGAGCATGGCCAGCGCGAACCTGGCCGACGCGGACCTGACCCGCGCCTCCCTGCTGGAGGCGGATCTCGCGTGCGCCGACCTGTCCGGCGCCGACCTGTCGAGCGCGGACATGTTCCGCGTGAACCTGGCCGACGCGGACCTGTCCGGCGCGACGCTGGTCAAGGCGCACCTTGTCCGGGGGAACCTGGTCAGCACCGACCTGTCTGGCGCGACGCTGGCTGGAGCGGACCTGTTCGAGGCGACGCTGCGCGCCGCTGTCCTGCGGGACGCGATCCTGCGCGAGGCGGTCCTGTCCGGCGTGGACCTGTTCCGCGCCGACCTGGGCCGCGCGGACCTGAGCGGCGCGGAACTCGATCACGCCGATCTGGCCGGAGCGAACCTGACCCACGCGAACCTCACCGGCGCCCGGCTCAACGGCGCCATCCTGCGGTACGCGAACCTGGCGGACGCGGAACTGACTGGTGTCGAGCTGTTCATGGCGGACGTGCGAGGCGCGACGCTTACCGGCGCCGACTTGACCGGTGCCGATCTGCGCGGCGCGGACCTGGCCGAGGTCACCTGGTCGGCCGCGACCACGTGGCCCCCGCACGTCGGCGACGATGTCGAGGCACGCTCGGTCGAGGTGGCGCCCGGCGTGTGGCGGGTCCGGGACGGCGACCAGCTGGCCGCCAGCAAGACCACGCCCTAGCGCACGTACGCAGAAAGCTCAGGTCGCGGGCTCGGCCTGGAGCTCGCGGACCATGTCGAGCGCGTCGCCGATGTGCTTGCCGATGTTCGTCATCGAGTTGAAGACCAGCCGGACCGTGCCGCCGCGGTCGATGACATAGGTGACCCGGCCGGGCACGAAGCCGAGTGTGGCCGGCACGCCATACACCTTGCGGATCTTGCCGCCCTGGTCGCTGAGCAGCGTGAACGGCAGGCCGTGCTTGCCGGCGAAGCCCGCGTGCTTGTCCACGGAGTCCGAACTCACCCCGATCACGTCGGCGCCCGCCTCGGTGAAACTCTCGTAGCTGTCGCGGAACGCGCAGGCCTCGGCCGTGCACCCAGTGGTGTTGTCCTTGGGGTAGAAGTACAGCACGACCACACGGTCGCCGAGCCGGTCGTAGAGGCTAACCTGCTCGCCGGACTGCGATGGGAGGGTGAAGTCCGGAGCCTTGTCGCCGACCTGGATACCGCGCGCCATTGCCACAGTCTAATCACTCCGCGGCCGCTCGTCTTCGTCACAGCTTGCTGCGGTACAGCTCCCGGGCGATGATCGTGCGCTGAATTTCCGACGTGCCCTCGTAGATCCGCGGCGCGCGCACCTCGCGATACAGGTGCTCGAGCAGGTGCCCGCGCTGGAGCGCCCGCGCGCCGTGGATCTGCACCGCGGCGTCCACCACGAACTGCGCGGTCTCGGTCGCGAACAGCTTGGCCATGGCGGCCTGGCCGGCCAGGCGCGCCGCCGTCCCCGAGTCATACGCGGCGGCGGCCGAGTACACCAGCAGCCGCGCCGCCTGGACCCGGGTCGCCATGTCCGCGAGCAGGTGCGACACGGCCTGCTGCTCCTTCAACGGACGCCCGAACGCCAGCCGCGAGCCCGCATACGCCACCGACGCGTCGAGCGCGGCGGTGGCCATGCCGACGGCGAACGCGCCGACGCTGGGCCGGAACAGGTCCAGCGTGCGCATCGCCACCCGGAACCCGCCGTCGAGGTCGCCGAGCAGGTCCGCGTCCGAGACCGGCACCGCGTCGAACGACAGCGACCCGATCGGGTGCGGGCTGAGCATGTCCAGGTGCGACCCGGTCAGTCCGGGCCGGTCCGCGGGCACCACGAATGCGCTCACCCCGCGCGCCCCGGCGGCCGCGGTGGTCCGCGCGAACACCGTGTAGAAGTCGGCCTCTGGCGCGTTTGAGATCCACGTCTTCACGCCGGTCAGCCGCCAGCCGGAGCCGTCCCGGTCCGCCGACAGCGTCAGCGCCGCCGCGTCCGATCCGGCCGACGGCTCGCTCAGCGCGAACGCGGCGACCGCGTCCCCCGCCGCGACCGCGGGCAGCCACTTCCGTACCAGCGGTTCCGGCCCGGACTGAAGGATCGGGTACGACCCGAGCCCCTGGAGCGCGAGCGCCGTCTCCGCCTCGGTCGACTGGGTGGCCAGCGACTCGCGTAGCAGGCACAAATCGGTGGCGGCGGCCTCCCGCGACAGCGTCCCTTCGTTCAGGCCGGGGAACAAGCGCGCCAGCAGTCCCAGGGACCCCAGCGCCTTGACCAGCTCGCGGTTGACCTGGCCCGGCTGCCCGGCGTCGGCGACCGGCTTGAGTTCGTTGGCCGCGAGGGCACGGACCCGCGCGGCGAACTCCTGCTGCTCCGGGGTAAGCGTGAACTGGGTCATGACGGGTTCCAGCGGGCGTGCGCGGTGCGGTCCGGCCCGGACCTGATCAGCTCCAGGCGCGGCCGCGGCCCGTCGGTCCGTCCGGCTGCGGGTCGCCTGCGGCCGGCCGCGAACGGATCGGGCCACGTCGCGCCCGGCCCGGAGTAACCCTGTTCGGCCGCCGCGTGCAACGTCCACTGCGGGTCGTACAGGTGGGTCCGGCCGAGCGCGCACAAATCAGCACGGCCCGCCAAGATGATTGAATTGACGTCGTCATAAGAAGAGATAGCGCCCACCGCAATCACCGCAACTCCGTATTTGGTCCCGATCTCATTGCGGATCCGGTCCGCGTACGGCGTCTGGTAGCTGCGGCCGAACGCCGGCCGTTCCTCGCTCACCACCTGCCCGGTCGACACGTCGACACCGGCCGCCCCGTGCTCGGCGAACGCCCGCGCGATCTCCACCGCGTCGTCCGCGTCGTTGCCGCCCTCGCACCAGTCCGTGGCGGAGATCCGCACGGTCATCGGGCGCTCGGCGGGCCAGGCCGCGCGGACCGCGTCGAACACCTCGAGCGGGAACCGCAGCCGGTTCGCCAGCGACCCGCCGTATTCGTCGGACCGCTGGTTCGTCAGCGGCGAAAGGAACGACGAGAGCAGGTACCCGTGTGCGCAGTGCAGCTCGAGCACGTCGAACCCGGCTCTGGCGGCGGCGGCCGCGCAATCAGCGAACTGTTGCTTGATCAGCATCATTTCCGCGAGGTCGAGCTGCCGCGGCACCTGATTGGCCGGACTATAGGGAATCGCCGACGGCCCGCACACTGCCCAGTTCCCCTCGGACAGCGGCTGGTCGATGCCCTCCCACATCAGGCGGGTTGATCCCTTACGCCCGGAATGCCCGAGCTGGATACCGATCTTCGCCGCGGAATTCGCGTGCGTGAAATCGACGATCCGGCGCCAGGCCGCTTCCTGTTCCGGCGTGTAAATCCCGGCGCAGCCCGGCGTGATCCGGCCGTCGGCCGACACGCACACCATCTCGGTCATCACCAGACCGGCCCCGCCGAGCGCCTTGCTGCCCAGGTGCACCAGGTGAAAGTCGCCGGGCACGCCGTCGGTCGCGGAGTACATGTCCATCGCCGACACGACGACCCGGTTGACCAGTTCGAGTTGCCCCAGCTTGAACGGCTGGAACATAGGCGGCCGCGGCTCGGCCGGCGGGTCCTGGCTCGCGGCAAACCACCGGTCCATTTCCGCGGCGAACTCGGGGTCGCGCAGCCGCAGGTTGTCGTGGGTGACCCGGCGGCTGCGCGTCATGATGTTGAACGCGAACTGGTGCGGGTCCTGGTCGGCGTACTGGCCGATGTTCTCGAACCATTCCAGGCTGGCCTGCGCCGCGCGCTGCGTCGACGCGACGACCGGGCGCCGTTCTGTCTCGTACGCCTTGAGCGCGTCCGGCAGGTCCGGCACCTCGTGCAGGCACGCGGCGAGCGCGAGCGCGTCCTCCATCGCGAGCTTGGTGCCCGAGCCGATCGAGAAGTGCGCGGTGTGCGCCGCGTCCCCGATCAGCACGACGTTGCCGCTGTGCCAGCTCTCGCAGCGCACCGTGAGAAAGCTGATCCACCGCGAGTTGTTGCGCAGCAGCCGGTGCCCGCCGAGGACATCCCCGAGGTAATCCTCGGGCAGCAGCTCATCGCCGCCCGCCCGCCGCCACACGTCCTCGTGCATCTCGAGAATGACCGTGCTGGCGTCACGGCTGTACGGATACCCGTGTACCTGCATGATTCCGGCTGGCGTGTCAAGAACGTAAAACTTGAACGCGTTCAAAACCAGGTCTGTGCCCAGCCACATGTACCGGCAGTGCCGCTTCTCAAGACTCGGACGGAACGACCTTGGGTTGCTCGTCCGGGTCGCCGAATTCGCCCCATCGGCGGCGACCACGAGATCGTACGTCACGGCCAGTGTGCGCGCGTCGGGTGCCTCGGTCCGGAACAGCAGCTCGACGCCAAGCTCCGTGCACCGTTCCTGGAGGATGGCCAGCAGCCGCTTGCGGCTCATCGCCGCGAAGCCGTGCCCGCCCGAGGTGAAGACGGTCCCGCGGAAGTGGACGTCGATGTCGTCCCAGCGGGCGAACTCCCGGCTCATTTTCTCGTAGATCGCCGTGTCGGCGTGCTCGATGCCGCCGAGCGTCTCGTCGGAGAACACCACGCCGAAGCCGAACGTGTCGTCGGCCGCGTTCCGCTCCCAGATCGTGATCTCGTGCCGTGGATCGAGCTGCTTGGCGAGCGCGGCGAAGTACAGGCCACCAGGCCCCGCGCCCAGCACGGCGATCCGCACCTCGTCACCTCTTCCGCTTGCGTTCCCCGCATGGCGAGCGTATGTCGGTTTGCGTACGGTCGTCAATGGCACGCGATATGATAAGCGCGTGGAGCGAATCAACCCGCCCGAGCTGCCCCGTCCGTCCGGCTTCTCGCACGCGGTCAGCGTTCCCGCCGGCCGGCTCGTGTTCCTGGCCGGCCAGACCGGGCTCGACGCCGACGGCGCGGTCGTGCCGGGCGGCGTGGTCGTCCAGTTCGAGCAGGCGCTGCGCAATCTGCTGGTCGCGCTCGTGGCGGCCGGCGGCCGGCCGGGCGACCTGGTCAGCCTGACGATCTACGTGACCGGCATCGAGGACTACCGCGCCAACGCGAAGCAGATCGGCGCGGTGTGGCGGCGGCTGGTCGGCCCGGACTACCCGGCGATGGCCGCCGTCGAGGTCAGCAGGCTCTGGGATCCGGCCGCGGTCGTGGAGATCGCGGGCTACGCCGCGGTCGGCTGACTGTGCTGGCCTACCTCGGCCGAGCTGGGCCGAGCTGGGCTGGCCTAGCTGGCGAGCACGCGGCCCACGTGCGCGGCGGCCGGCCCGGCGAGGCGGGACCTGAGTGCGAAGAACATCTCCGCCGCGCGGACGCCGGCCCAGCCCTCGGGCAACAGCTCGGGTGGCAGCCCCGGGTCCAGGTAAGGGAGCCTGCGCCAGTCGGTGAGCGCCCGCACGTAGTCGGCGAACGCGGCGCGGTCCGTGTCCGGCGACCCGCCCGGTGTGACGGTGCGGCGGCGCCAGCGCTTCAGCGCGGGCTCGTGGGAGCGGAGGAACTGCTGGTACTGGCGCTCGAGCTCGTCCAGGTCCCACCACCGGCGGACCTTCTGGGCCAGCTCGCCGAACGCGAAGTGATTGGCGTGGAACAGGTCGGCATAGGCGTCGAGTCCGAGGCGGCGCAGCATGTCGGCGGTCGTGTCGTCGCGATGGGCGGGCACGATCCAGACGCCGGGTGCCGCCATGCCGAAGCCGAGCCTGGTCAGCTCGGAGCGCAGCACGTGCCGCCGGTGCCGTTCGGATTCGGGTACGGAGAACACGGCGAGCAGCCAGCCATCGGCCAGCGTCGCCCGTTCGCGGCGGAAGATCCGCGCGTCGCCCTCGCCCAGTATTGCCACTGCCTCGGTAGACAGCTCGTAGCCCGCCTGGCCGTTCTGCCGCTTGGATTCGAGGATGCCCCGCCGCTTGAGCCGGGAGATGGCCGAACGCACGGCGGGCTCGTCCACGCGGAGGTCGGCCAGCAGCCGGATCAGCGACGCCACCGACAGCCAGCCGCCGTCCGAGCGCGCGTACAGGCCGTAGACCGTGACGATGAGGTGCCGCGGGCGCGCGGCAGGAACCGCAGAGTCTTCGCCCGTTTCTGCAACCGCCGTCACCGGGACACGATAGCAGTGATGCTAATGCGTTAGCGTTCCGGTTATGGCAAGCGTGCTGGTGCGCTTCACCGAGATCGTGTGCCCGCCCGGTGTCCCGGCGGAGCGGGTCCTGGCCGAATTCGGGCTGCTGCGGGCCGCGCTCCGGCCGGCCGCCCGGCGATTGCTGCTCGCCGCGTTCGTCGCGTTCGACCAGGGCGCCAGGCTGTATCCGGCGGCGCGGGGCCGGCGCTTCGCCCGGCTGGATGACCGGGTGGCGGATGCCTACCTGCGTGCGGTGCTCGGCCGGGGCGACGGGGTGGCCGCCCTCGTGGAGCGGCTCAAGGGCGTGATCGTCATGTGCTACTACGAGCTGCCGGAGGCCAAGGCGGCGATCGGCTACGAGCCGGAGCCGTACATCGCCATGGTCAGCCGGCGCCGCCTGGAGCGCTACGGCGACCAGATCCGGGCGGCGGAGCCGTGACCACCGTTCCCGGCCTGCCCGGCCTGGTCACGGGTGCCGACGTCGCGGCGGACCTGCGGGTGGACTGCGACGTGGTGGTGGTCGGGTCGGGCGCCGGTGGCGCGACGATGGCGGCCGAGCTGGCCGCGGTCGGCGTGAGCGTCGTGCTCCTCGAGGAGGGCGGCTACCACCAGACCGCGTCGTTCGGCGCGCAAAGCGTACGGGCGCTGCGCACGCTGTATCGCGACGGTGGCGGCGGGATGGCGATCGGCAAACCCTCCGTGTTGTTCGCCGAGGGCCGGTGCGTCGGCGGGTCCACCGTCGTCAACGGCGGCATGTCCTGGCGGACCCCGCCCCAGGTGCTGGCGCGGTGGGCCGCGGCCGATGGCATTCACAAGATCGGCGAGGACGCGATGGCGCCGTTCTTCGACGAGGTGGAGGGCTGGCTGTCGGTCGCCGAGCAGGACCCGGAGACGATCGGGCGGGACTCCGAGCTGCTGTACGCGGGGGCGCGGTCCCTCGGCTGGCGGATCGTCGCGAACCGGCGTAACCAGCTGCACTGCGCGGGCACGAACAACTGCAACAACGGCTGCCCGACCGGGGCCAAGCGCTCGATGCTGCTGACCGCCGTGCCGCGGGCGCTGGCACACGGCGCCCGGCTGTACGCGGACTGCCGGGCGGAGCGGGTCATGCACGACGGCCGCGGCCGGGCGACGGGGATAACCGGCAGGTTCCGCGGCCCGGACGGGCGTCGCGGACCCGCCATGACCGTTCGTGCGAAGGTCGTCGTGGCGGCGGGGGGAGCGGTGCAGACTCCCGCGCTGCTCGCCCGCTCCGGCTTCAAGCCGGCCGGCCGGCAACTGGGCAGGAACCTCGCCATGCACCCGAACGCCAACGTGATCGCGTTCTTCGACGAGGACGTCACCGGCTGGCACGGCGTGCATCAGGCCTACCAGGTACGCGAGTTCGAGTCCGACGGCATCATCTTGACCGCGAACAACCTCGCGCCGCCCATGCTCGCCGCGCTGATGCCGGGCCACGGCCGCGCGCTCGGTGAGCTGATGGCCGGCTATAACCACGTGGTGACCGCCGGGCCGCTGATCGAGGACTCCGGCGCCGGCCGGGTACGCACGCTGCCCGGCCTGGGGGCGCAGGTCTTCTATCAGCTCTCCGACCGGGACGCCGCCCGGCTGGTGCGGGGTGTGGAGCTCACCGCGGCGGCGATGTTCGCGGCCGGGGCCAGGCGCGTGCTGCTGCCCGTCGACGGCGCGCCCGCGCTGCACAGCCTCGACGAGGTCCGGCGGTTGCTTGCCGGGCCGGTGCCCGCGCGTGCGCTCCGGCTGTTCAGCATCCACCTGATGGGGACCGCCCGGATGAGCGAGGACGTACGCCGTGGTGTGGTGGACAGCTACGGCGAATTCCATGGCGCGCGCGGACTTTTTGTCTGCGACGCCAGCTTGTTCCCCGGCCCCACGGGGCTTAACCCGATGCTGACCATCATCGCCCTGGCGGTCCGCAACGCCCGGTACCTCCTCGAACGTCGCCGCGACTACTCGCTGCGATAGTCCGTCTACGCCCTAACTGCACTGTTTCTGGTTAAGTGATGCGCGTTTCTGGTTAAGTCGCCTGCGCGGTGCGGGCGCCCTCACCTATCGTGGCAGCTTGGACGTCATTGTCACTGTTCGTGACGCCTGGTTACTTAACGGAGGATAGAAATGAAGAAGTACCGGATCCCGGCTGTGCTCATCGCTGTTGCCATTGGCGGTGCCGGGCTGTCCGCTTGCGGGGGAGGATCGAGTACTCCGAGCGCCGCTGATTCGGGCAGCAATACCGGTTCGTTGTCCGCGACGACGTCGGGAAGCTCCGCGCCGGCTACCGGGTCCAGCTCCTCCTCGTCGGCGCCCGACACCACGGGGCCGACGAGCGTTCCGTCGTCGCAGAAGCCGGCCGCTGTTGCCACCGGCACCGCCGCGCAGCCCACGTCGGGCACGGTGAGGTTCACCGTGCCGTCCATTCCCGGTGACAACGTCGTGAGCGCCTACGGCACCTACACCAAGCTGGGGACGTCGCGGGTGAAGGTGACCATGTGCGCCACGCAGACCGGTACCGCGTACGCGGTGGGCGCGCTCGCGCTCGCGTACAACTCCAGCGGCGCCAGCAAGAACGTCGGCGCGACCGTGCTGCCCGGGGCCGCCAAGACGCAGTGCGGCACGATCATCTTCCTCCTCTACACCGCGCACCTGAAGGTGCACGCCTTCATCGGCGGCAACAACGGCACGATCACGAAGACCGGACCGGTCAAGACCATCTACTGACGACCAATCGCGTCGAGGTCCGCGATCGCATCCGGTGGCAGGGTGAGTGCGGCGGCGCCGACGTTCTCGCGCAGGTGCGTCACGGACGAGGTGCCTGGGATCAGCAGAATGTTCGGCGACCGCCGCAGCAGCCAGGAAAGCGCGACCGCCATCGGCGTCGCGCCGAGCCGGCCCGCGACCGCGTGCAGGGCGTCTGACTGAAGTGGCGTGAAGCCGCCAAGCGGGAAGTACGGCACGTACGCGATGCCCTCGTTCGCGGTGCGGTCGATCAGGTCGTCGTCGCCGCGGCGGGCGATGTTGTAGAGGTTCTGCACGCAGGCGACCGGTGCGATCGACTGTGCCTCCGCGAGCTGCTCCGCGGTGACGGTGCTGAGGCCGAGGTGGCGGATGAGGCCCTGTTCCCGCAGCTCGGCGAGCGCCTCGAACTGCTCCGCGATCGAGCCCGGCTCCGGTTCCTCGAGACCGCCGACCCGCAGGTTGACCACGTCGAGTACGTCGAGCCCGAGGTGCTTGAGGTTGTCGTGGACCTGGGCGCGCAGCTCGGCCGGGGTGCGGGCGTGCGGCCAGCCGCCACGTTCGTCGCGGCGCGCGCCGACTTTGGTGACGATGTGCAGATCGTCCGGGTATGGCGCGAGCGCCTCGTGGATGAGCTCGTTGGTGACGTACGGCCCGTAGAAGTCGGCCGTGTCGATGTGGTTGATGCCGAGGTCGACGGCGGCGCGCAGCACGGCGATCGCGGCGTCGCGGTCTTCCGGCGGGCCGAAGACCCCCGGGCCGGCGAGCTGCATGGCGCCGTAGCCGACGCGGGTGAACGCCAGGCCGGCCACGGGGTACGTGTCGTGGAGTGTCATGTGTCCACCCTGCCCTGCGCACCCGGCGCTAGGCAGTGGCCCGCTCATCCTGGGACTGACAGGACCAGGCTCCGTCGCTGCGACGTCCCTAAACTAGGGGATTATGGCCAGATCGAACGCGCTGGGGGAGTACCTGCGGGCGCGTCGCGAACTTGTGGACCCGGCGTCCGCCGGACTCCACGTCATGGGAGTGCGGCGCACGCCCGGGCTGCGCCGCGAGGAGGTGGCGACGCTCGCCGGGATCAGCGCCGACTACTACCTGCGCCTGGAGCAGGGCCGCGACCGCAATCCGTCGCCCCAGGTGCTTCGGGCCCTGGCCCGGGTGTTCGGCCTGGACGCGGCCGCGACGCAGTACCTGCTGAGCTTGTCCTACGCGGGGTCCGCTGGTTCGCGACGGCCGCGCCGGGAAGTCGTGCCGGCCGGCATCCGTCAGCTGCTCGAGAACATGGAGCTGCCGGCCTTCGTCGAGAACCGGATGTTCGACGTGCTGGCCGCGAACCGGCTCGCGACCGCGCTGTCGCCGAGCATCCGGCCAGGCGCCAACCGCCTCAGGTCGATGTTCCTCGATCCGGCCGAACGCGATCTCTACCCGGACTGGCAGAAGGCGGTCGCCGGCATGGTGGGCGCGTTCCGCACCTCGCTGGGCACCGATCTCGACGATCCGCGGATCGCGCAGCTCGTCGGTGAGCTGTCCCTGGCCAGCGAGCAGTTCCGGCGCCTGTGGGCGCGCCACGACGTCAAGCCGCTGGCCGGCGGGACGGCGCGGATGTGCCATCCGGAGGCCGGACCGATGGAGCTGCGCCGCGAGAAGCTGTCCATCGGGGACTCGGGCGGGCAGCTCCTGGTGATCTACCATGCGGAACCGGGATCCGAGAGCGCCCTGGCCCTCGCCACGCTGCGGCGTCCCGCGGGTGACTGGCCAGTAACATCGGCCAGTACCATCAGCACGTGACAGAAAGCTTCTACGTTCCGCTCGGCGCGGGTCGCTGGCAATCGACGAAGCACACGATCGGCCCATGGGACGTCGGCGCCCAGCACGGCGGGCCGCCCAGCGCGCTGCTCGGCCACGCGATGGCGCACTGCCAGCCGCGGGCCGACATGATCATCACGCGGTTTACCTGCGAGATCCTGCGCGCCATCCCGGTCGGTGAGCTGACCGTGGCGGCACGGGTGGCACGACCCGGCCGCAGCGTGGAACTGCTCGAAGCCACGGCGAGCGCGGACGGGCGCGAGGTTGCCCGGGCCAGCGCCTGGCGGGTGCTCCGGGCAGCGGGTGTGACGGTCGAGTCTGGTCTCCCCGTGCCGCCCGCCCTGCCGGAGCCGGCGACGACTGACTCACCAGGGAAGGGCTGGACCGACGGATATCTGTCGGCCATCGAGTGGCGCTCGGTGTCGGGGAGCTTCGGGGCGCCCGGGCCGGCCACCGTCTGGGCCAGGATGCGCCACCCCCTGGTGCCGGACCAGGAACCCAGTCCGCTGGAGCGCGTGCTGGCCGTCGCGGACAGCGGCAACGGCGTCTCCTGGGAACTCGACATCGGCCGCTGGCATTTCATCAATCCCGAGCTGACCGTGCACCTGCACCGGGACGCCGTCGGCGAGTGGATCTGCCTGGATGCGCGGACCGCCATCTCGGACGGCGGCTGCGGGCTCGCCACGTCGGTCCTTTCCGACGTCGCCGGGCCCGTGGGGGTTGGCGCCCAGTCCCTGCTTATCGCCCCGAGGCCCGCGTAGCGGCGTTGATATTCTCGGGGGCCATGACCTCAGCACGCGACCTGGCCGACCGCTTTCACGAACGATGGCTGGCGAAGAACCCGTTCGCCGCGACCATCCTCGGCATCCCCGGCTACGACGATCTGGTCCCGGACGAGAGCGAGCAAGGCGAACAGGCCTGGCGCGCCGAGATCGGACAGTTCCTCAGCGAGACCGACGCGATGGCGCGCGACGAGCTCAGCCAGGCGGACGCCATCACCGTGGACTGCACGCACGCCGCCGCCAGCCATGAGCTGGACGCGATCGATCTGGCGGAGTCGGAGTACACCGTCACCGCGATGCAGTTCTCCGGGCCGGCGAGCTGGCTGTCGGTGGCCGCCAGGACCGTTCTGGTGGACTCGACGGCGGCCGAGGCCTACCTGACCCGGCTGCGGCGCAGCGGCAGCTGGCTCGACCAGCTCACCGAGCGGCTGCGAAACGGAGCCGCGAAGGGCCGCCTGCCGGTGGCGCCGCTGGCCGAGCAGGCCGTGAGCTGGACCGAGGACATCCTCGCCGCGCCCGGCACGAGCCCGCTGCTGTCACCGCGGCCGCCCGCGGGGTGGGACCGCGCCGCGGCTTGGGAGGCGGATCGCCGCGCGGCCGCCGACGAGGTCGTGCACCCGGCCCTGGCCAGGTGGGTGGTGGCCGTCAAGGAGCTGCTCCCGCGTGCCCGGCCGGCCTCTCAGCCCGGGCTGGCCTACCTGCCTGGCGGCGCGGCGGACTACGCCAGGGCGGTCCGGATCTACACCACGCTGCCGGTGTCCCCGGAAGAGCTGCACCAGACCGGCCTGGATCAGCTCCAGGCGCTGGAATCGCGAGCCGTCGAGCTGGGTGCCGGACTGGGTCTGCACGGGCTGGACGAGGTGTTCGGCGCGCTGCGGGACTCGGCGGGAAAGATGCCGGCGGAGCAGGCAATGCGGCAGGCGCTGGCCGCCGTGCGGCGCGCGGAGGCACACGCGGGGGAGCTGTTCCCCGGACCGCTGCCGCCGCCGTGCGAGGTGACGCCGATGCCGCATGTGGCGGCGGCGGCCGGCATGGCACCGCATTACACACCGCCCCGCCTCGACGGCGGGCGGCCCGGCACGTTCTGGTTCAACACCGAGCTGCCCACCGCCGGCACCGGATGGGACATCGAGGTGACGGCGTTCCACGAAGCGGTGCCCGGCCATCACCTCCAGCTGTCCCGTCTCCAGCTGCTCGGCGAGCTGCCGGCGCTCCAGCGCCAGCGGAGCCTTTCCGTGTTCGCCGAGGGCTGGGGTCTTTACGCCGAACAGCTCGCCGAGGAGGCCGGGCTGTACGCCGACGACCGCGGCCTGCTCGGGGCGGTCAGCACCTCGCTGATGCGGGCCGCCCGGCTGGTCGTGGACACCGGCATCCACGCGTTCGGCTGGAGCCGTGAGCGAGCACTGGAGTTCGTGGTCGAGCACGTCCCGATGCCGCGGGAGTTCCTCGCCGCCGAGGTCGACAGGTACATCGTGCTCCCGGGGCAGGCGCTCGCCTACCTTACCGGCAAGCTGGAGATCCTCCGGCTCCGCGAGGACGCTCGCAAGCGGCTAGGCCCGTCGTTCTCGCTGCCCGAGTTCCACGGCGCCGTGCTGGACCACGGCTCGCTGCCGATGCCGACCCTGGCCCGAGCGATCGCGGCCTGGGCCGGCAACCAGTAGCCGCCGCGCCGTGACGTCCTGCCGTCCTGTGTCCGCCACCCCCACCGGTTTGTGACGTTCTGTGGGCCTGCGTCCGAGGCGCCGTGAACCGCGAACTGGACATATAGCCATATTTCGAATGCGGCCGCGGGTCCGCCAGATTATTGCGGACACT
>Ga0070741_10012970_pt1 | contig 14872 bp, 13 predicted proteins | sample Coa_R1_4_FD_66440 | JGI IMG/M metagenome (GOLD analysis project Ga0070741, IMG submission 66440) | Surface soil microbial communities from Centralia Pennsylvania, which are recovering from an underground coalmine fire - Coalmine... | ecosystem: Environmental > Terrestrial > Soil > Unclassified ...
GGCCAGACCCGGCGGCCAGACCCGGCGGCCAGACCCGGCGGCCAGACCCGGCGGCCAGACCCGGCGGCCAGACCCGGCGGCCAGACCCGGCGGCCAGACCCGGCGGCCGGCACGGGCCATGTGTGCGCATTCGCCGACAGAGTCAAACTGGGTGGGTAACTGTCCGCAATAATCTGGGGCCCCCGACCGCGCACCCGGAATGCGGCTAGATATCCGGTTTGCGCCAAGGTCGGGTTGCGCGGCGCGCGAGCGAGACCGGGGCAATCAGTAACCCGATGTAGACGTCACGTCGCTTCCGGTACCCGGCCGCAATGCCTCTCTACACCACTTGCAATGCAAGTATCCGCGTGCTTATACTCGTGCACGAGTACTTGAGAACGAGCAGGCAACCCGGCCGGGTGCGGCAACATCCGGATACCCGGGGCTCGGCTCTCAGGTCGCAACCGCGCAGGTCATAGACGCACAAGGAGTCCACCGTGAGCGCAGCGGGCTTTGCCGTAGAGGCACGGCAGCTAGTCAAGACATACCCCGGCAGGGGCAAGAACAAGAAGGACGCGGTCCGGGCGCTCAACGGCCTGGACATCGCCGTCCCGTCCGGCACCATCTTCGGCCTACTTGGACCGAACGGCGCGGGCAAATCGACCACAGTCAAGATCCTCACGTCCCTGGCTAGGCCCGACTCGGGTACCGCGACGGTCCAGGGCATCGACGTCCTCAAGGACCCGGCGCGGGTCCGGCAGGTGATCGGTGTCGTCGCGCAGAAGTCCGGTGCGGACCCGACCGCGACCGGCCGGGAGAACCTGCTGCTCCAGGGTCGTCTGTACGGGCTGCGCGGCTCCGCCGTCCGGGCCCGCGCCGACGAGCTACTCGACAGGTTCAACCTCAACGAGGCCGCCGGGCGGATGGTCCGCACGTATTCCGGTGGCATGCAGCGCCGCCTGGACGTCGCGCTGGGCCTGATGCACCGGCCGGCGGTGCTGTTCCTGGACGAGCCCACTACCGGCCTGGACCCGGAATCCCGGGCGGCGATGTGGGCCGAGATCTCCCGGCTGGCCGGCGGCGAGGGCCTGACCGTCGTGCTCACCACCCACTACCTCGAAGAAGCCGACCGGCTCGCCGCCCAGCTGGCGATCGTCGATCGCGGCAAGGTCGTCGCGACCGGTACTCCGGACGGGCTCAAGGGCGAACTGCGCGGCGACGTCGTCCAGGCCACGCTGCCGCAGGGCACCGATGGCGGGGTCGTGCGCGCGGTACTGGCCCGGCTCCCCGAGGTGCGGGACGTGCTGGTGGCCGGCCGGAACGTATCCCTGCGCAGCGACAACGGCGCGGCCGCCGTGCCCGCGGTGCTCACCGCCCTGGCCCAGGCCGGCACGCCCGCCACATCGGTGACCGTCGCCAGGCCCTCGCTCGACGAGGTTTACCTGCGGCTGACCGGACGGCACTACAGCGAGACCGCCGCGGACAGCGGCGCCGACGACGACAACCACAGCAACGAGCGCGACCTGGCGGAGGCGAGCCTGTCATGACCACCCTTACTACCTCGATCGCAAGGCCACGCTCCGGCACGGCCGTCGCCGACACCGTCTACCTGACCGGACGGAAGATGCACGCGCTGGTCCGCCAGCCCTGGGTGCTGGCGTTCAGCATCGTGCAGCCGGCGATCTGGCTGTTCCTGTTCGGTGAGCTGTTCAAGAAGGTCATCGACATCCCCGGCTTCGGTGCCCACGGGTCTTATCTGAACTACCTGATCCCCGGCATCGTCGCGATGAACGCGATGTCCAACAACATGTGGGCCGGCATGACGATGATCGAGGAAATCGAGCGAGGCACGCTCAACCGGTTCCTGGTCTCGCCCGCCTCGCGCAGCGCGATCATGAACGCCACCGTGGCCGAGCAGGCCGTGGCGACCGCCGTGCAGACGATCATCATCCTGCTGCTCGGTCTGGCCGGCGGCGCCAGCTATCCCGGCGGCTTCGGCGGTTGCGTGGTGCTGACCGTGGCGGCGATCATGGTCGGCGTTGTTTTCGGCGCCTTGTCGAACATGACGGGCATGACCCTGCGGTCTCGTGAGGCGATCATCGGTGTCTACACGTTCTTCATGCTGCCGCTTATGTTCCTGTCCTCCGCGTTCATGCAGACCAGGCTCATGCCCGGCTGGATGCAGGCGATCGCCTCCCGCAATCCGCTCAACTGGGTCGTGCAGATCGGCCGCTCGGTACTGGCGACCGACCCGGACTGGGGTGCGGTCGCGGCACGCTGCGGCGGCCTGCTCGCGCTGGCGGTGATCTGCGTCGCCTTGTCCGTCACCACGTTCCGGTCCTACGCCAAGAACGTGTAGGCCCTGGCCAGTACGGCGCGTGCCACCCGTTGACCGGGTGGCGCGCGCCGTACCGCCACAATGAGACGGTGTCCGACTCCGTGAGCGTCACGTTCGCCGGCAGCGGCGACGCCTTCGGCAGCGGCGGACGCTATCAGGCGTGCATCCACGTGCGAGCACTGGGCACCGGTGCCGTGCTGCTTGACTGCGGCGCCACGTCCCTCGCCGCGCTGAAGCACGCGGGCCTCGACCCCGGCGAGATCGAGACCGCGTTCGTCTCCCACCTGCACGGCGACCACTTCGGCGGGCTGCCCTTCCTCATCCTCGACGGCCAGTTCTCCCGCCGCGGCGAGCCGCTCGCCATCGTCGGACCGCCGGGTACCGCCGGTCGGCTGACCGACGCGATGGAGTGCCTGTTCCCCGGCTCAGCGGCCGTATCCCGCCGGTTCGAGCTCCGCGTCACCGAGCTCGATCCCGGATCCACCCGCACCGTCGGCGGCGTCACGGTCAGCGCATGGGAGGCCGACCATCCCAGCGGTGCCGCCGCCCTGCTGCTTCGCCTCCAGATAGCGGGAAAGACGATCGCGTATACCGGCGACACCGCCTGGACCGATGCCATCGTCAGCGCGGCCGCGCACGCCGACCTGCTGATCGCCGAGGCCTACCACTGGGAGAAGCGCGTTCCCTACCATCTACGGCACGCCGATCTCGACGCCCACCGCGGCCGGCTCACCGCCCGGCGCGTCGTCCTCACCCACATGTCCGCGGACATGCTCCGCCACGGAAGCGAAGCCGGCTTCGAACTGGCCCACGACGGCCTGGTCATCAGCGTGTAGGACCAGCGCTCGGCTAGACTCCGGCCGTGATCCGGGTACTGGTAGCCGAGGACGTCCGCATCCTGCGCGACGCCCTGGTCGCGCTGCTGGCGCTCGAGGACGACATCGACGTGGTGGCGTCGCTGGCGTCCGGGGACGTGGTGGTGGCCCAGGCCACCGAGCACCGTCCCGACGTCGCGGTCCTGGACATCGACCTGCCTGGTACCGACGGGCTGACGGCCGCCGCCGAACTGCGGGAACGCGTGCCGGAGTGCCGTGTGCTGATCCTCACCGGCCTCGGCCAGCCGGGGACGTTGCGGCGTGCGCTGTCCGCCCAGGTCTCCGGCTTCCTGCTGAAGGACGCGCAACCAGAGGAGCTGGTAGCCGCGATCCGGCGAGTCGCCGCCGGGGCCCGGGTCATCGACCCGCAGCTTGCCCTGGACACGCTGGACGCGCCCGCCAACCCGCTGACCGAGCGTGAGATCGAGGTGCTCCGGTGCGCCGCGGCCGGTGCCGAGCCGCGCGAGATCGCGGACCAGCTCTTCCTCTCCTACGGAACGGTCCGCAACTACCTCGCTTCGGCGGTCACCAAGCTCGGCGCCAGGAACCGCATCGACGCGATCCGCATCGCCTCCGCCGCCGGCTGGATGTTATCGTCCGAGGCCGGAGCGGCCGAACCATCCGGCGGACGGCCGCTGATCCTCCGTCGTCAGTGCCTTCATGCCCGCTTCTGTGCCCCTCGGTGGCCAACGTGGCGTAACAGCCGTCCCGCCGCGGATACGAGCAGACCAGACACCGGCCGCGGGCAGCCCTGGCAGAGATAATTATTAAAAAACGCAAGTGCATGCCGGCCGCCTCCCGAGTACAAGGACGAAAACGCCGGTCCACGCAATTGCATTTCAGATTCTGCGAGAAACCCCCGTACGGATTCGGCGGAACGGCGGTAAGTTGTTATAACAACCCAGACCTTTTATGACTCTTATGACCGCTATAGGCCCAGATGCGGGAGAGGCAGCACGCATACGCGCGCTGCGGAAACGGCTCGGCTTGAGCCAGGAGCAGCTCGCTAAGCGGCTGGGTGTCTCGTTCGTGACCGTCAATCGCTGGGAATCGGGACGGACCCGGGTATCGCCGGCGGTGCTCCGGCGTATCGCCGAACTCGAGGACATTCAGGCAGTACTGCCGGTCGTTCCGTCGGCCTTTGTCGGCCGGGAAACCGAGATCGACGCGATCGTCGCGCTTCTCGCCAGCGCCAGGATGGTGTCGCTGGTCGGGGTGGGCGGCGCGGGCAAGACGCGGCTGGCCGCCGAAGTCGCCAAGCGGTTCGGCTCCAGCGCCGTGCGCGTGGTGTTCGTCGCGCTGGATTCGGTCACCGATCCCGTGCTCGTCGACGCGCGGGTCGCCGTCGCGCTCGGCCTACGTGACCGGGCGGGCACGTCGCCGGGTGAGGCGGTGGTCCGCGCCCTCGCGGCCGACCCGGCCCTGCTCGTCCTCGACGGCGCCGAACACGTCGTGGCTGACCGGGCCGGAAATGGCGTCGCCAGGCTCGCCGAACGCATTCTCACCGACACCACGGACACCCGGGTCCTGGTGACCAGCCGCAGGCTGCTCGGCGTCCCTGGCGACCAGGTCTGGCCGGTTCCGGCGCTGCGGCCGGACGAGGCGATGCGGCTGTTCACCGCGCGAGCGCGCGAACGCGTCCCGGGCTTCGAGCTCACCGAGGAACTGGCCCGACCGGTCGCCGAGCTCTGCCGGCGGCTGGACGGACTGCCGCTGGCCATCGAGCTGGCCGCGGCCTGGGTGGGCACGCTGTCCGTGCGGCAGATCCTCGAGCGCAAGTCCGAACTGCTCGGACCCGTGGCCGGATCGCGCACGATGCATACGGTCGCGGAGTCGAGCTACGCGCTGCTCGGTCCCGCCGAACAGTCGCTGCTGGCCGAGCTGTCCGTCTTCGCCGGGCCGTTCACCCTCGACGACGCGCAGGCGGTGGCGGGCCCGGACATCCTGTTCCGCATCCGTTCCCTCGTCGAGTCCTCGTGGCTTGCCGCCTGGCCCGATGACGGCCTCCAGGCGTACCACATGCTCGACACGCTGCGGGAATACGCGGCCTCCCGGCTGGCCGCCCGCCCGGATGCCGAGACCGTACGCGCAGCCCATGCGCGGCATTTCGCGGACGACGTGGCCCGGCCCAGTGACGAGATGCTCGTGGGCAAAGACCGAGCGGAGTGGGTGCGCCGGCTGGAGCGCGCCTCAGCCGACCTGAACGCGGCCCTCGGCTGGGCCCTCGACAGCGGCGAGATCGCGCTCGGCCTGGAGATGAGCGCCGCCTTGTGGCGATGGTGGCTGACCACGGGACGGTTGTCCGAAGGCCGCCGCTGGCTGTCGCGGTTCCTGGCCAGGGCGGACGGGATCGACGCCGCCACGACGGCGGAGGCTCGTCGTGCCGAAGCGGTGCTCGCCGTCGAGAACGGCGACTACCCCGACGCCGCCGACCAGGCAGGTCGCGCGCTGCGCACGTTCAGCGAACTGGGCCTCCCGGTGCCCGCGGCGCGCGCCGCCACCGCGCTGGGCGCCGCGCACCGCCACCTCGGCGACCACGACACGGCGGTGCGTTACTTCGAGGCCGCCGCGTCTTACTGGCGCCAGAGCGGCAACGACGCGGGCATCGTCGCGGCGCTGAACAACGTGGCCCTGGTCACGATGGACACCGGCGATCTGACCCGTGCTCAGCGCCTGTTCGAGGAGGTGCTGGCCATCAAGCGGCGGCTCGGCTCGCCGCGCTCGATCGCGCTCGGGCTGGTCAACCTGGCGCACACGTTCGTGCAGGCGGGTCAGGGGGAGCAGGCCCCGGCGCTCCTTGCCGAGGCCGCCGAACTCACGGCCGACCTGGGCGATAGCCATATCGACGGCGCGATCGCCTGCATCTGGGGTGACCTGTCGAGATCGCGCCGCGACTATCGCACGGCTGTCGGGCACTACCAGGTCGCGCTCGCGCGCTACCGTTCCGTCGACAGCCCGCACGACGTGGTGATCGCGCTGCGTGGACTCGGCCTTTGCGAGCACTATCTCGGCCATGACGCCGAAGCGCTCAGGCTGCTGCGCGAGGGCGAGCAGCTCGCCATGTCGGTCAGCGACGCGCCACGCCTCGCGGACATCCGCGCCGCGCTCGCCGAAATCGGGCAATCGGCGGTGACACCGCTGCCGGACGGGCTCACTGCCCGGCAGGCTGAGATACTTGCCTATGTATCGGCGGGCCTGACCAACAAGGACATCGCCAGCCGGCTGCACTTGAGCGTCGGCACGGTGGAGCGGCATCTCGCGACCTGCTATCGAAAGCTCGGTTTGCGTAATCGGTCGGAGGCCACCCGCTACGCATTGCGCCATGGCCTCTACCGGGATACATGATTTCCGGGATTCGCCGGCGAGGCCGGACACGTAGAGTTATCCCGGCGAGGAACAAGAGGTGCCCGAGGGGGGATGCATCTCTTGCTCCTCGCCTTATGGTTCCGGGTCGCCAACGGCAAAAGTGTACATTTCTGGTTAAATCGTCCCACTTGCCCGGCGGCCAGCACCTATGGTGACCGCATGAGGCTACGTCCGGTCTGGCTGGTGCTCATCGCCGCTGCCTGCGGTATGGGGATGACCGCGTGCGGGACCGAATCGGGCACGCCGACCGCCGGAGCATCGGCCGGATACGGAGCAACCTCGCCGGCCGCTTCCCCCGGCGCCTCCGGAGTGCTCGGCATCCTCGGCGTCACCGCGAATTCCCCGCAGTCGGCGAATTCCTCGCGGTCGGCGACGTCACGGTCCCGGCCGACGCCGACCGCTCACGCGTCCAGCCCGGCCGGCGCGCGCTCGACCGGGCCGTCCCCGAGCACCCACCCGACGTCACCGAGCCCTTCGGCGTCCGCGACATCCGGGGGCAGCGGCGGGTCGGTCAGCTTCACGGTGCCGTCCATCCCTGGCGACAATGTGGTCAGCGCCTACGGGTCGTACACCAAAATCAACGCGGCGAAGGTGACGGTGACCGTCTGCGCCAAGCAGACCGGGTCCGCCTACTCGGTGGGCGCCATCGCCCTCGCGTACAACACGAGCGGCGCCAGCAAGAACGTGGGCGCGGTGGTGCTCACCGGACCGGGCAACGTGTCGTGCGGCACGATAACGTTCATCCTCTACAGCGCGCACCTGAAGGTGCACGCGTTCATCGGCGGCAACAACGGCGTCATCGCGAAAACCGGCCCGGTGCTCACCCTTTACTGAAGCGGTATCAGCCGCCCGCCACCGCCCAGCTCGTAGGTCCGGTGTCCCAGCCAGCCGTTGGCCGGGTGCCGCGGATCGTAGGAAACGTCGTGCCCACCGCTGTCGATCGACGTGATCGCGCCGGTAAGGCCCCCCAGCTCGGACGGGCCGGTGACCGTCCACCTGCTGGATGCGTCGAGCGCCAGCGTGCCGTGCCTGATGACCCCCGTCAAAACGCTGCCGCGGGTCAGCGCGACCGAGGCGGCGCCGATGATGTCTCCGTCGAGCCGGGCGCCGACCGCGCTGAGCCGCAGCGAGCCCCAGTCCGCCACGCTGGCGAGCACACCGGTGCCGGAATCGACCGCCGCCCCGCCGCGCACGCTGACGTTCGCCGGCCCCGACGCGTGAAACGCCGCGCCCGCCGTGGCGGTGAGTCCTCCGCCCGTCATCGTGTACGCCGAGGCCCCGCCAAGTACCACGCCGGCGGCGCCGGACAGCTCGGAGTCGACCGCGTCGACGCTGCCGCCGGGTTCGACCCGCACCGCGGCGCGTCCCTGACCACGCGCGGTGCCGGTGACCCCGTACAGCTGGACCACCCCGGCCGACAACGCGACCAGGCCCGCCGCGGCGATCGTGCCGTCGCGGGCGATCACGGTGCCGCCGCCGTCCGCGCGCACCGCCGCCGCCTGCTCGCCGCCGGTCGCGACGTACGCGTTGTCGAGCGTCACCTGGCCGCCGCGGCCGGCCAGGACGGCCGGCGCGTCCCCTGTCTTGATCGTTGAGTTCGCGACCTGCACCCGCGCCTTGTCGCCGTTCGCGGTCACGCCATTACCTTCGGTACCAGAAGTGGTCACCGCACAGCCGTTGAGCGTCACCAGGCTGCGCGCGTCGGCCACCAGGCCGGGGGAGCCGCTGTTCCTGATCACCGAGCCGGTCAGCGCGAGCCGCTCCGAGCTCCTGACCCGGACCGCGGGCCGCACCAGGTCCCGGCTGGCCACGTGCCGGTGCACCGACGGACGCGCCGCCGACGCCGCGGACGCACCGGCCGCCGGGCTGGCCGCCGCCGACGCGGTCAGCGCGACGGTGAGCGCCACAACCCCCGTGACGCCGTGCATGAGCTGCCGCTTCATGCCTTGACGCTACGAACCCCAGCTAACCCGTGACTCCGCACACCCTGAGGGTTTCCTGACCAATGCCCGGTCTTATACCTGGACGAACTCGATCCCGGTCAGCTGGCAGAAGGCTTTCCAGTCCGCGGCGTGGTGGCCGAGGTTCATGACCTCGTGGTGCGGGCCGCCGTGCGCGAGCCAGCCGTTCAGGCACTGCCGCAGCCCGGACGACGGGCGGAACTGGCCGTACGGCATCTCCAGCGCCGGCAGGTCCTGACTGTCCAGGTTCTCGCCCTCGGCGACGACGAGCCGGAACCGCTCGCCCTCCAGCGACACCAAGGTCGCCAGCGTGGCCGGCCCCGGCTGGTACTGGAACAGGAACGTCGGCGGGTCCTCGAGCCGCCCGATGCCAAGCGGGCGCTTGATCAACCGCACGGGCCGGTCCGACCGCGCCACCTTCCAGTTCCCCTCGCCCATGTGCGACATCAGCACCGAATCCGACGGGAAGTCCATCGCGTACATCTCGGTGAAGTGCGCGTCCCCGATCAGCTTGTGCCCGGCGTACACCAGGCATGCGGTGAGCACGTCGCCCTCGGCCGCGTAGCCGTAGCCCTGCGCCATCAGGCTCGACGCGGCCGCCAGCGGCAGCCGGGAGAACCGCCCGTCCTCGCCGATCGCGTCGAAGTGCGCCGTGTACGCCCCGAACCCCCGCTCGTCGAGGATCCGCTGGATCGCGATCTGCATCCGCGCGTGGTCCGCCCGCTCCTCGGCGGACAACCGCGGATCGATCTCGAATTGTTCATTTTCGTAATTGACGATCTCGGATATTTCGAGATCGGAGACCAACTGCATGCCGCGCCACAGGTCGCCTTGCGCGACCGAGATGATCGCCGGCCCGAGCGTGCGGACCAGCGCGGACTCGTCGACCCGGATGTCGCCCATCTCGTTCATCGCGTAGCCGAAGATCGCCACCTTCAGCTTCTTCCACGCCGTCACCGCCGACGCGGCCCGCGCCCACCGCCCGACGTCTTCCTTGAACGAAGCAGCCCGCCAGTCGTCGGTGAGCACCGCGAATCGTTTCCCGGCCCGGACCATCGAGTTCGCGGTATCCTGCGCGCCGTGCACGCCCTGGTTGTACGTCATGTCCGCCATGTCCCAGGCCGGGGTCACGTTCGGTTCGGGCTGGATGTTCGCCAGGCACACCGGCAGCCGCGATTCCGACAGCAGCCGCGCCACCCGCATCGCCGGCCCGTACGTCAGCATCACGACCAGCACGCCGTCCACGTCGGCGTTCTCGAACTCGCGCATCGCGCGTTCGGCGTCCTCGCGGTACTTGATCGCCTTGGACGGGATGAACTCGCCGACGTCCTTCAGCTGCGCCGCGAGCTCGGCGGCGTAGCCCTCCTGCCGCTGCGCGATTCCCGGGATCATCTCGTCGTAAAGATCCTGCATGATGCCGAGAATGCCGATGCGAGGCTTCATCAAAGGCTCTCCCTCTAACGCTGGCCGTAATAGTTGGTGTATCTGGCGTGCAGCGCGTCGACCTGCTCGGGTGGCAGCGGCCGAAGCTCGCCGAGCCCCCGCGCCAGGTACACGGTGCGGGCGACGTCTTCGCACATGACGGCCGCTTTCACAGCAGCCCGGGCATTGCTTCCCACCGTAAAAACACCATGATGTTTCATCAGAACGGCAGGGGATCTTCTTCCGGACAACGTTTCCACGACACCACGGCCGATCTGGTCGTCGCCTATCGGCGCGAACGGGCCCACCGGGATCTCGCCGCCGAACTCGTCCGCCATCGCGGTAATCACGCACGGAATCGGTTCGCCGTGGGCGGCCCACGCGGTCGCGTACGTCGAGTGGGTGTGCACCACGCCGCCCACCTCCGGCATGTGCCGGTAGATATAGGCGTGCGTGAGCGTGTCGCTGGACGGGGACAGCGTGTTCTCGCCGTGCGGCTTGCCGTCCAGATCGCAGAGCACCATGGATTCCGGCGTCAGGTCGTCGTAGGAGACCCCGCTCGGCTTGATCACCATCAGGTCCGCGCCGGGAACCCGCGCCGAGATGTTCCCGCTGGTCCAGGCCACGAGGTTGTACCGGACCAGTTCGCTGTGCAGCGCGGCGACCGCCGTGCGCAGCTCTTCGATCGTCATGAGGAAGCACCACTGTCGTTATGCGAAATATGGCGAAGGCGGTGCATGATGTCGTTACCGCCGCGGCCGAAGTAGTCGTGTAGCCGTACGTATTCGGCGTATAGCTCATCGTAGACCGCCGCGCTGGCCGGATCGGGGAGGTATGCCTCGCGGCGGCAGCGGCCCATCGCCGCCGCGGCGGCGGGGACGTCGGGGTAGGCGCCGGCCGCGACCGCCGCGTGGATCGCCGAGCCGAGCGCGGGAGCCTGCTCGGAGCTGATCACGCTGATCGGCCGGCGCAGTACGTCCGCGTAGATCTGCATCACCGCCGTGTCCTTGATCAGGCCGCCCGCCGCGATCAGCTCGGTGACCGGCACGCCGGCCTCGGCGAACGTGTCGATGATCTTGCGGGTGCCGAACGCCGTCGACTCCACCAGCGCCCGGTAGATGTCCGGTGCCGCGGTCGCGAGCGTCATCCCGACGATCATCCCGGACAGGCCGGCGTCGACCAGGACCGAACGGTTCCCGCCCGCCCAGTCCAGCGCCAGCAGCCCGTGCGCGCCGGCCGGCCGCCGCATGGCGTGGTCGGCGAGCAGGGCGAACAGCGAGATGTCCCGGCGCCGCGCCTCCTCGGTATAGGAGCCGGGCACGCCGTTCTTGATAAACCAGGCGAAAATGTCCCCAACCGCGCTCTGGCCTGCCTCGTAGCCCCACAGGCCGTCGACGATGCCGCCGTCGACCGCGCCGCACATGCCGGGGACCTCGCTGAGGCTGGTGTGGTTCATGACGTGGCAGGTCGAGGTGCCCATGATCGCGACCAGCTGGCCGGTGGCGATCGGGCCGGCCGCCGGTACGGTCACATGAGCGTCGACGTTGCCGATGGCGACCGCGATGCCTTCGGGGAGACCGGTGCGGGCGGCGGCTTCGCTGGTGAGGGAGCCGGCGCGGGCGCCCAGCGGGGAGACCGGGTGCTCGAGCTTGTCGGCGGCGAACGTCGCGAAGCGCGGATCGAGGGCCTCGAGGAACTTCTCGGACGGGTAGTGACCGTCCTGGAATATGCCTTTATAACCGGCCGTGCACGCGTTGCGGGTCTCGGTGCCGGTGAGCTGCCAGATGATCCAGTCCGCGGCCTCGATCCAGCGGTCCGCCTTGCCGTAGATCTCCGGGTCCTCGTCGAGGACCTGGAGCGCCTTGGCGAACTGCCACTCCGACGAGATCTTGCCGCCGTACCGGCTGATCCAGGTCTCGTTCCGCTCGTGGGCCAGGGCGTTGATCCGGTCGGCCTGCGGCTGGGCGGCGTGGTGCTTCCACAGCTTCGGGTAGGCGTGCGGGTTCGCGGCGAGGCCGGGGAGCTGGCACAGGGGAGTGCCGTCGCGGGCGACCGGCATGCACGTGGACGCCGTGAAGTCGGTGGCGATGCCGATGACCTGGGTCGAATCGATTCCCGCCTGCTGGATAGCGGCCGGGACGGCCAGGCCGAGGGCCTCAAGGTAGTCGGCGGGATCCTGAAGCGCCCAGTCGGGCGGAAGCTCCTTGCCGGTCGCGGGGAGGGTCCGGTCGATGACCTTGTGCGGGTATTCGTGCACCGCCGTGCCGAGTTCCGCGCCGTCCGCCACGCGTACCACCAGGGCGCGCGCGGACAGGGTGCCGAAGTCGACCCCAACCACGTACATCCCCGTTGTCTCCTCTCCGCCCCGTTTGGGCATGTTAGCGCTAACATCTGAGGCTCTGGCTCATCATAACGTGGACGTTCGAAGATGTCGCGGCGCTGTCCAGAGGTCAGTGCTCAGCGTGTGGCGGGCGCCCTAGCGGACCGGCGGCGGGCCCGCGCTCTGCCTGGTGACAAGCTCGGTGCCGACCCGGACCCGCAGCCTGGTGGCGCTCTCGCCGGCCATCCGCTCGAGCAGCACGCTCAGCGCCTCGCGGCCGACCTCGCCGAAGTCCTGGCGCACCGTGGTCAGCGGCGGCATGTAGTAGCTGGCGTCGGGGATGTCGTCGAACCCGACCACGCTCACGTCGGCCGGAACGCGCAGGCCGCGCTCGCTCAGGGCCCGCAGCGCGCCGAGCGCCATCGTGTCGTTGCCGCACAGAATTGCCGTGGGCTGGTCCGCGCCGCTGGCCAGCTGGCGGGCGAGCTCGTACCCCGAGGCCGCCGACCAGTCGCCCGCCAGCACCGGCGGCTCGGGCGCGCTCGCCTCGCGCAGCGCCAGCCGCCACCCGCCGACCCGCTCCTGCGCGTCCAGGTTGGCGGCCGGCCCGGCGATGTGGTGCACGGTCCGGTGCCCGAGGCCCAGCAGGTACCGGGTGGCCGTTTTCGCGCCGGCCTCGTTGTCCACCGCGACCGAACTGATCGAGGCGTGCGTGCCGCAGCCCAGCGCGACGATCGGCACCTCCGGCGGCACGTGCGCGAGCGCCGCGACGCCCGAGTCGTGGGTGGCGATCACGATGATGCCCTCGACGCCCTGCCCGACGAACCGGTCGACCGCTTCGAGCATGGACCGGCGGTCCAGCGCCGGGAGGCTCGCGATGCTGACGAAGTACACGTCGTGCGCGGCCCGCTCGAAGCCGTACAGCATCGACGTGGGGCCGTACAGCATGGTGTCGACGCTGATCACGCCCAGCGTGTGCGTCCTGCGGGTGACGAGCGTGCGGGCCGCGGCGTTCGGCCGGTACGCGAGTTCCCTGATCGCCGCCAGGACTTTCTCGCGGGTGTGCGCACGGACGTTCGGGTGATCGTTGAGGACGCGCGAGACGGTCTGGTGCGACACCCCCGCCAGCTTGGCGACGTCGGCCATGACCGGAGGTCTAGCGGTCGTCCCCTCGTCCGATGGTGGCGCCACGTCCGTGCCTCCCTCGGCCGCGCGCGTGTTCGCTATGCGGCCAGCCGGGGCCGACGTTAGCGCTCACATCCGGGCTGGTCAAATGGCGGCTTTGGCCGACGGGCCACGCTGGGCACGTCGGCTTGGCCGCTGGCTTGCCCGCTAGGCGGACATGTTCTCGCCGGGTGAGCCTACTTGTCGTCCCCGTCGCGCAGATCGCGGATCGCGGCCCTGGCCTTGCGGCTCGCCTCCCTGTCCCGGAGGTCGTCGCGCAGGTCCTTGAGCGCCGACTTCGCCTTCTGCCCGGCGTCGCTGTCCCGCAGGTCACGGATCGCCGCCTTGGCCTTGCGGCCGGCCTCGCCGTCGCGGATCTCGTCGCGCAGGTCCTTGAGCGCCGCCTCTGTCTTGCGCGCGGCCTCGCTGTCCCGCAGGTCACGGATCGCCGACTCGGCCTTGCGGCCCGCGTTGCTCTCGCGGGCGTCGTGCAGCGCCGCCTTCGCCCGCTGCGCCGCCTCGGTCGCCTGCCGCGACCGCTCCGGGCTGCGCAGCCACGCGGTGAGCCGGGACCACCATTTCCGAAGCATCTGCTCCAAGTCGCCCATCGGGCCCTCCTTCGCGTGCCTCTTTCGTCTACTAACACGATATTACGTGAAGTGAGGCGTTGCCAATTCTTGACCTACCTCAGGTTTGCCGACCTCAAACGCGTTCCGCGGCCCTCGCTCCCACCGGGTCCTATCCCGGTCCGGCCTGGGAACATGGTCTGCATGTCGAGCGATAGGCGCACCATCAGCGGGCACTCGCCGTTTGAACAGTCCTTCGGCTACTCCCGGGCGGTGGTGGTGGACGGACGGGTGATCGTAGCGGGCACGGCGCCGATCCCAGCCGACGGCTCGCCGCCGCCGGACGGCGCGTTTGACCAGGCAATGCTGTGCTTGGAAGTGATCGGCGAGGCGCTGACCAAGGCCGGCGCCAGCTTCGCGGACGTGGTCCGCACCCGGATGTTCCTCACCAACCCGGACAACTGGAGCGAGGTGGCCAGGGCGCACGGCGCGGTGTTCGCCGGCATCCGCCCCGCCGCCACCGCGGTCGTCGTGGCGACCCTGCTCGACCCCGCCTGGCTGGTCGAAATCGAGGCCGAGGCCGTCCTCCCCCGCACCTGACCCCCGCCCCCCGCACCTGACCCCCCCCCTCAGCCCGCGGCACCCGCCCCCATCCCCGGCCCGCGGCTCCCCGCTAAGGCTACAGCTGTCTTGGTACCCGGACGGCGGGGATAAACCAGGACATAGTGCCCTACCGAGCCCGTCGAATGGGTACCAAGACGCGTGTAGGTGCGCCGGGATAAACCGGCACGAAGGAGGAGCTGAGAGTGCTCTACGTCGAAGGGTTAGCGATCCGCGACGGCCCTGAGTCATGCGCTGCTGCCTGTGAGGGTGGCGGTGAA
>Ga0070741_10012971_pt1 | contig 14870 bp, 15 predicted proteins | sample Coa_R1_4_FD_66440 | JGI IMG/M metagenome (GOLD analysis project Ga0070741, IMG submission 66440) | Surface soil microbial communities from Centralia Pennsylvania, which are recovering from an underground coalmine fire - Coalmine... | ecosystem: Environmental > Terrestrial > Soil > Unclassified ...
AGGTTGCAGATGCGGGAAAGGGACGGGAGCTTTCTAGCCCATCGGACCCCGGACGGCGAGTGGGGATGGCCTCCGACCGTCCCGGAATCGTGCCGGGAACCTACGGATCGGGCCCGATATGGACGCATCGTCGGCAGTTTCCGAACATGCGAGCGGGGACCCCTGATTCGATGGCGACTTCCGCGACCGAGAATGGCGACGCGCCGGCGAGGGGTAGCCGGGTGCCCGTCGCCGCGGCAGCGATGATTGCCGCGTGCATTCTCCCCTTCTTCCTCGTCGATGTGCCCCCGGTTCTCGACTACCCGCAGCATCTCGCGCGGATGTACCTGCTTGCCTTCGCCGATGCCGACCCGGTGCTGTCGACGATGTTCAGGACGGCATGGCGGCTCATCCCCAACCTCGCGATAGACATCGTCGGCCCGCCGCTCCTCAAGGTATTCCCGGTCCACGTCGCCGGACGGATCGTGCTCGCCGGCGCACTGCTTCTGCCGGTGGCCGGGGTGCTCGCCTACCACCGCGCCGTCTTCGGCCGGCTGTCGGGCTGGGCCGTCGCGGTCGGGCTTGTCGCCTATAACGGCATCTTCCTGCTCGGCTTCCTCAACTTCCTCTACGGGATCGGACTCGCCTTCCTCGCCGCCGCCTGGTGGATCGCATGGCGTGAGCGGTCGGCGATCGCCGGCGTCGCCGGCACCGCTTTCCTCTCCGCGGTGGTTTTCGTCGCCCACCTCTACGCGACCTTCCTCCTCGGTCTTCTCGTCGGCACGCAGGAATTGGCGCGGCTCTGGCGGCGACGGCGCGACGGCACGCTGACGGCAATCGACGTGGCGAGCTCCGCCGCCATCCTGCTTCTCGCGCTCTCGCCGATGCTGATCCTGTCGCTGGTGACGCCCTCGGCGGTGCAGCCCGGGCCGATCATCTGGGATTCCTTCCCGCGGAAGGTCTTCGAACTGCTCGTCCCGTTCATGACCACGAGCCGCGCGGTGACGCTGGCGACGGCGATTGGCGTCGGCGTCGCCGTCGTCCTCGGCTGGCGGAGGGGCCGCGTCGACACCGGCAGCGCGATCGCTTTCGTCATTCTCTTCCTCGTCTATTTCGCGGTGCCGGGGACGATGACCGGCGGCGCCTATGTCGCGACGCGCCTGCCGCTGATGTTCGGCCTCGTGCTCTTCGCCGGGTTCCGGCCATCGTTCCAGCCGCGCGAGGGGAGGGTGGTCGGCCTCGCCCTGGCGCTCGTCTTCACCGTCCGCATCGCCATGACCGCGATCGACTGGCACGGCTATGCGGAGGATGTCGCCGAGGTGCGCAAGGCCATCGCCGTCCTCAACCCCGGCGACCGGGTGATCGTGGCCACGGCCGCACTCGGCGCGTCGCCGGACTATCTCGCGGCCGAACCGCCGGCGCGCCGGCTTCCGGATACGGCGCGGCTCGACATTCACCTGGGGTCGCTGGCCACCATCGAGCGCCACGCCTTCATGCCGCTCATCGCCGCCGACACGGGCTACCAGCCGCTCGCCCGGCTGCCCGCCTACGACGCGCTGTCGAAATCGAACGGAGAGCCGGCGGACTACCGGTGGCTCGCCGATCCGGGGACGCCGGCGGCCCGGGTTGACGCGCCCTATCTCGCCGGCTGGGAGGCCAAATTCGGCTACGTGCTGGTGCTCGATGCAGAGGCGTTGCCGACGGCGGACTTCCTGCCGGAGAAGCTGGAACTGATCGGGCGGGCAGGCACGGCGGCGATGTACCGGGTGAAGCGGTAGGGCAGGGCGCCGGGGGCGGTGGTTCAACCGTCGTGCCGTTCCGGTCCGCGATGCGGCGCGGCGCGCCGCTTCGCGGACCCGGAATCTCATGCTTCGTGTTGCTCCATCGCTGACATGCCATTTGGGAGGGCGCTGGCGTGAAGGCGCAGGGGGTGGGCAGTAGTGCGGTGGCCGCCCCCTCCACCGCCTATCGGCGGTCCCCCTCCCCATTTCACGGGGGAGGATGCAGCGCCTCTTTCGGCGAGGTCGCGACCCGGTCGTTGGGACGGACGCCGTGTCGCCCTTTCCGCAATCGGGCGCCTGACCCATAGTAAAGGGCACCGCCGGTCCCGGCGGCATTCCGCAACCCGCACCCGACCAGGATCAGCGAGGCGACCATGGACTACGTCAATCTCGGCGCGACCGGCACGAAAGTTTCGCGGCTTTGCCTCGGCATGATGACCTACGGGTCGAGCAAGTGGCGGGAATGGGTGCTCAACGAGCCGGAATCGCTGCCGATCATCAAGCGGGCGCTCGACGGCGGCATCAACTTCTTCGACACGGCCGACGTCTATTCGCTGGGCGTGAGCGAGGAAGTGACCGGCAACGTGCTCCTGAAGAAGCTCGGCGTGCCGCGCCACAAGCTCGTCATCGCGACCAAGGTCTTCAACCCGATGGGCGACGACGTCAACGAAAAGGGCCTGTCGCGGAAGCACATCATGGACGCGGTCGACAAGTCGCTGAAGCGGCTCGGCACCGACTACATCGACCTTTACCAAATCCACCGGCTCGACAAGACGACGCCGATGGAGGAGACGCTCGACGCGCTCGACGACGTGGTGCGCTCCGGCAAGGTCCTCTACATCGGCGCCTCGTCGATGTGGGCTTGGCAGTTCGCCAGGATGCTCGAGATCCAGCGGGCCCACGGCTACGCGAAATTCGTGACGATGCAGAACCACTACAACCTCGTCTATCGCGAGGAGGAGCGCGAGATGATCCCGCTCTGCCGGAACGAGGGGATCGGCCTCATCCCGTGGAGCCCGCTCGCGCGCGGGTTCCTCGCCGGCAACCGGCGCCGGCAGGACAAGGGCGAGACGACGCGGGCGCGGACCGACGACTACGCCCACAACCTCTATTACCGCGACGACGATTTCCGCGTCGTCGACCGGGTGACGGAGATCGCGAAGAAGCGCGGCGTCTCCAACATGCAGGTGGCGCTCGCCTGGATCCTGGCGCAGCCGGGGATCACGGCGCCGATCGTCGGCTCGAGCAAGGTCGAGCACCTCGACGATCTGTTCGGGGCGCTGTCGGTGAAGCTCGATGCGGACGAACTGAAGGCGCTGGCCGAGCCCTACCAGCCGCACCCGGTGCTCGGGCATCAGTAGGGCAACCGGACGCTTGGCGTCGGCGCACCTCTCCCCGGTGGGGAGAGGTCGTGAGCCGGACGCGAGTCCGGCGGGCGGGTGAGGGGGCATAGCCCTCTCCGGAGATGCTCTAGTCGGGGGCAGGCTCTCTCCCTCGGGGAGAGGTGGTGCGCCTCCAATGTTGGAGCGGTGACACGCCCCTCCACCATACTTCGCATGGTGCCGGTGCCCGCTTCGCGGCGGAAGATGCGCGGGACACTCCCTGCACCATCCTCCTCATGGTGAGGTGCGAGGCGAAGCCGAGCCTCGAACCACGGGCCGGTGGAGCGGGACGACCTCGGTCGCCGGCAACCTCAGTGAGGCTGAACGGGTGCGTGGTTCGAGGCTCACCGCTGGCGCGGTGAGCACCTCACCATGAGGAGGGTGAGGGTTGGTCCACGCGGGGGCATGAGGGAAGGGTGTGCGGCTATGCCCTGAGCTCGAAATAGGCCTGGTGCTCGCGGGAGAGGCGGGCGGCGCGCTCGGCGTCGCCGTCGGCGACGGCGTCGAGGATCGGGCGGTGGCTTTCGGCGACCGCGCGCATGTCGATGTTCTCCTGGAGGAGCGTCTTCCTCGAATGCAGTTCGACGTGGAGCGACTCCCACATCTTGAGGAGCAGCTCGTTGCCGGCCGCGCGCATGATGACGCGGTGGAACCAGACGCTGTGATGGAGGCACGCCTCGATATCGCCGTTGCGGGCGGCGGCGCGCATTCCTTCGAGGTGCTCGCGGAGCGCGGCGAGGAACGTCTCGCGCCGCGGGATGGCGAGCCGCACCGCGGCCTCCTCGAGCGCGCCGCGCACGGCATAGATCTCGTGCTGGGTGCGCGCATGGTAGTCGTTGACGAAGGAGCCGCGCCGCGGACGGATGGTGACGAGGCCGGCGGTCTCGAGGTCGCGGAGCGCCTCGCGCACCGGCGCCTGGCTCGACCCGAATTCGCGGGCGAGCGACAGCTCGACCAGGCGATCACCCGCCGCGTAATGGCCGGAGACGATCCGCTCAAGGAGGGCGTTGCGGATGCGGACACGGATCGGCTGGTGGTCGAGGCCGCTGCTCCGGGCAGGCGATCCGGGGGCGAGAGAGGGGTCCAAGGACGGCATCCGAGACAAGGACGATCGCCTATCCCTACGCCCCAAATCGGCTTTGTGGAACAGGTGAGGCGAGCCGTTGACAGGCGATAATCGATAATCGATTGTCTTGCCCAAGAAGAGGGCCCGCCGCAGGGACGGAAGCGGCGGCAGGCGGCAGGCACGCCGGCCGGGACGGGGACGGGGAGGATTACGATGCCGCTCGGCTATGAGCGCGCTGCGTCGCTCGGCGATGCCATATCCGCGCTCGCCGCAGACCCCGGAGCGCGCTTCCTCGGCGGCGGCACGATCCTGATGCGGATCGTCAATCAGGACGACGGCAGGATCACGCGGCTCGTCGCCGGCGACCGGCTCGGGCTCGCCGGGATCGAGGTCGGCAACGGCAAGGCGGTTCTCGGCGCGGCGGTGACGATGGCGGCAATCGCCGCGCACAAGGACCTGACCTTCCTGGCGCCGGTGGCGCTGTCGATCGGCGGGCCGGCGGTGCGCAACATGGCGACCGTCGGCGGCAACCTGTTCGCGCGCGCGCCCTACGGCGACATGGCGGTGGCGCTGCTCGCGCTCGGCGCGGCGGTGACGGTCGAGGGCCCTGGCGGCAGCGAGACGATCGACCTCGAAACGTTTCTCTCCGGACGCGGGCGGAAGGCGCCGCGGATCGTGCAGAATGTCACGTTCAACCTCCCTGGCCGCGGCGCCTTCCGCTTCGCCAAGGCGATCCGCAAGAAGCCGCACGGCGCGGCGGTGGTGGCGATTGCGGCATTGCTGCCGGTGACCGGCGGCAAGGTCGACGGCGCGCGGGTGGCCTACGGCGCGATGGCGGAAATGCCGATCCGGGCGCGCGCGGTGGAAAGGGCGCTGGAGGGGAAGGCGCTCGACGCGGCGGGCATCGACGCGGCGACAAAGGTCGCAGGCGAAGGGACATCGCCGCCGACCGATCCGCAGGCAAGCGCCTGGTACCGGGCGGCGGTGCTGCCGGTGCACCTCAAACGGCTGCTATTGGGGGAGACGCACTGATGGCGTTCGATCGCAACGGCGCGGGCTCGCCGGCGCTGCCGGCATCGGCAGCGGCTCGCGCGAGCGCCCAGCGGGGTACCCCTCTCCCTTCTCCCCTAGGCTCTCTTCGTTCGCCAAGAGGAGAAGCCCTCCCCCGCAAGGGGGGAGGGGGTGCAGGTCCGGATGCCGCGGAGCTTTCCGCGGCGCCTGGCGGGGGCTGAGATCATGGCGCGCATCCCGGTCACGTTCATTCTCAACGGTGCCGAGCAGGCGGAGTTCGTCGAGGCCGGGGCGGTCGCCGCCGACGTCATCCGCGACAAGTTCGCGCTGACGGCGACCAAGGTCGGCTGCGCGCAGGGGACGTGCGGCGCCTGCTCGATCCTCGTCGACGGCGAGCTGCAGCTCGCCTGCCTCATCCCGGCGGCGCGGCTGGAAGGCGCCAGCGTCACGACGCTCGAAGGACTGGCGCCCGCATCGGAACTGCATCCGCTGCAGCGCGCCTTCGCGGAAGGGTTCGCGGCGCAGTGCGGCTTCTGCACCAGCGGCATGATCATGGCGGGGGCGGCGCTGCTGGCGCGCAATCCCGACCCGGACCGCGCCGCGGTGATCGACGCCATCTCCGGCAATATCTGCCGCTGCACCGGCTACGAGCCGATCATCAACGCCATCCTTTCCGCCGCCGCTACCATGCGGCGGGCGAAATCGGCCTGAGGCCCGCCATGGTCCAGCACCTCAAGGAATTCTTCGCGGCCGAACGGAGCGAGGAGGTCAGCGCCGTCGGGCAGTCGACGGCGCGCTCCGACATTGCCGGCCACGTCACCGGGCGGACGCAGTTCTATGCCGACCGGCAGGTGCGCGGGCTCCTCCACCTCAGGATGGTGCGGAGCCCGCACCATCACGCGCGCATCCGCGGTGTCGACATTTCAGCGGCGGAGACGGCGCCGGGCGTAGTGAAGGTGCTGACGCACCGGGACGTGCCGGCCAACATCTACACGATCCTGAAGCTGATCCAGGTCGAGCCGGACGACGAGCCGGTGCTTGCCGACGGCAAGGCGCGCTACCTCGGCGAGCCGGTGGTGGCGGTGATCGCGGAAAGCGAGGCGGCGGCGCGGGAGGCGGCCGGCAAGGTCAGGGTCGACTACGAGGAGCTGGCGCCGGTCCTCGACGTCGAGGAGGCGCTGAAGCCGGGCGCGCCGCTCGTCAACGAGTACCACGGGCACAACTACTTCACCTACGAGGGCCATCCCTTCCGCCGCATCCGCTACGGCGATGTCGGGAAGGGCTTCGCGATGGCCGACCACATCGTCGAAGAGCGCTACCAGTCCTCGCCGATCGAGCATGCGCCGGTCGAGACCACCGGCTGCATCGGGGTGCCGGAGGCGAACGGGCGGATCACCTGCTACTCGAACACGCAGGCGCTCTTCTTCACCCTCGACAATGCCGCGCTCATCCTCAAGGTGCCGTTCCAGAAGCTCCGCCTCGTCGGCGGGACGGTCGGCGGCGGCTTCGGCGGCAAGGTCGACGTGATCGTCGAGCCGGTGGCGATGCTGGCGGCGATGCTCACCAACCGGCCGGTCAAATACGCCTTTACGCGCGAGGAGGAGATGCAGGTCTCCTCGCCGCGGGCGGCCGAGCGCATCTACATCAAGGACGGGGTGATGAAGGACGGGCGGATCGTCGCCCGCCAGATCCGGCTCTATGTCGACAGCGGCGCCTATTCGCGGCACAGCCCCTACGGGACGACCAAGGCGGCGGCGCACATGCCGGGGCCCTACACGATCCCCAACGTCCACGTCGACTGCCACTGCGTCTATACCAACCGGACGCCGTCCTCGGCGATGCGCGGCTTCGGCGTCACCATCGCCGACTTTGCGCTGGAAGTGCAGATGGACAAGCTGGCGCGCCTCCTCGGCATGGACCCGATCGAGTTCCGCATGCGGAACGCCTACCGCGACGGCGACATGAAGGCGCACGGCAAGGAGACCTCCGGCGCGGCGCTGGTCGAGGTGATGCAGGCGGCGGCTAAGATGGCGAACTGGCCGCTCTCGCCGGCCGCGGCACGGGCGTCGTCGACGCAGCGGTGGGGTGGGTGATGAGCCGGGTTGGTACGGGGATGACACCCCACCCACCGCGCTTCGCGCGGTCCCCCCTCCCCGTTCCGGGGAGGGATGGCGCCCTGCATTCCCCGCAGTGCAAATCGCTCCCGCTGAGGCTGGCGCGAACGTTCGTGCAGGGCGCTATCCCTCCCCGGCACGGGGAGGGGGGACCATGCGCAGCATGGTGGGTGGGGTGCCTCGCTGCGCCCGGAACGAAAATGCGGGACACGACGCGATGAGCAAGGCACGCGGGCGCGGCGTCGCCGCCGTCAACTACCCGACCGGCATGAACCTCGGCGGCGACCCGAGCCAGGCGCTGGTGCATGCGACGACGACCGGGAACTTCGTCGTGTCGCTCGCCTCGGTCGACCTCGGCCAGGGCCTGAAGACGGTGATGAAGCAGATCTGCGCGGAGGCGCTGGGCGTGCCGGTCGACACGGTGATCATCGAGACCGGCGACACGGATACGGGCCCGCACGACATGGGCACTTTCGCCAGCCGCGCCACGCACCGCGTCGGCAACGCGATCATCGCGGCGGCCAAGGAAGCGCGCGAAGCGCTCCTGCAGGTGGCGGCGGACGAGCTCGAAGTCGCGCCGGCAGACCTCGTCACCGACGGCAAGGGGAAAATCCATGTCGTCGGCGTGCCGGGGAAATCGATCTCCGTGGTCGAGGCGGCGCTCGCGGCGCATTTCAAGCACGCCAGGACGGTGTCAGGGCGCGGCATGTTCATGCAGACGCGCTCCTATCCCGACCCGGCGACCGGCAAGATGAGCCCGGCCAATACCTATGCGCATGCGTGCACGGTGGCCGAGGTAGAGGTCGATACCGAAACCGGCGAGGTGACGGTGCTCTCCTTGAAGAGCGCCTACGAGATCGGCCGCGCGCTCAATCCGCGGATGGTCGAGCAGCAGATCGTCGGCGGGGCGTGGATGGGGATGAGCCACGCGCTCTACGAGACGACCGAGCCCTACTATCCCGACCGGGCGCACGGGCCGGTCGACTACAACGAATACCTGATGCCGGGGCCGGGCGACCTGCCCGAATTCGAGAGCGCGGTGCTCGAACGGCCGTCCTCGGACGGGCCGTATGGCGCCAAGGGTGTCGGCGAGATGACCGCCAATTCCCCGATCCCGGCGATCGCCAACGCGATCTTCGACGCGGTCGGCGTGCGGGTTGATTCGCTGCCGATCACGCCGGAGAAGGTGCTCCGCGGAATTCTGGCCAGGAACGGGGACGGCTATTCCGAGCGATAGAAGAGCACGGTGACCGCAGCGAGGAGAACCAGGCTAAACGCGACAAGCTCGGGGAGTAGGAGCGCGCCGGTGGCCGCGGTCAGCCAATCGAGGAAATCGTCGGCGATATGCGCCGCGTCGGAACGGGGCGCAAGCGACGACACAAAGAGCGAGCCGATGAACGCGGCGTAGAACGCGAGATAGATGGCCGCAAGGAGCCTGAGACTGCGCCGCATCGTCCAATCATAGCGGGAAAAGGACAGCCATGCTGAAAGTCATGTCGCTGATGAAGCGGAAGGAAGGGATGAGTTTCGCCGACTACCGCAACTGGATCCTCAACGAGCATCCGAAGCTCGCCACGAAGTTGCCGGGGCTGCGCGGCTACCGGGTCAACGCGCCGGAGAAGGAAAGCCCCGACGCGCCCTACGACTCGATCAACGAGATGTGGTTCGACGATGCCGAAGCGCGATCCGCGGCGCTGGCGACCGAGGCCGGCAAGGCGGCCGGAGCCGACGCGGCTGCGCATTGCGCCAGCCGGTTCCATTTCCTGGTCGAGGAGAAGATCCTGATCTGACGTTCGCGGCCCGGACAAAGGTTCCGGTCCATGCCGCCCGCCCCGGGCGGCGTGCGGAGGAATGACGGTGGCGCGGCGAAGCCGGAGGGCGGCGCGGCCGATGGAGCGCCAATCGACGGCAGGAAGACGACAGACGTGAAGATGGGCGATGGACGCGAACATGGCTGAGGCGATCGTCGACGCGCATCATCACTTCTGGCGGCAGCGGGACCTGCCCTGGCTCACCGGGCCGATGCTGCCCCGCATCTTCGGGCCCTACGAGGCGATCCGGCGCGACTATCCGATCAGCGAATACCTTGCCGACATTGCCGGCAGCGGCGTTGTGAAATCGGTCTACGTCCAGGCCAACTGGGCGCCGGAGAACGCCGAGGCCGAGGTCGCCTTCGTGCAGCGGACCGCCGACGAAACCGGCTGGCCGCATGCCATCGTCGGCTATGCCGACCTTCTTTCCGCCGACGTGCGGCCGGCGCTCGACCGGCTGGTGCGCCACCCCCGCCTCCGCGGCGTCCGCATGCAGCTCCACTGGCACCGGAACCCGCAATACCGCTTCGCCAGGCATGCCGACATTGCCGACGATCCGCAGTTCCGGAGGAACTTCGCGGCGCTCGGCGATTACGGGCTCAGCTTCGACCTGCAGGTCTTCGCGCCGCAGATGGAGGGAGCCTGGCGGCTGGCGACCGACTTCCCCAAGACGACCTTCATCCTCCAGCATGCCGGAATGCTCGAGGACCTTTCCGACGGCGGGCGGGCGGAATGGCGGGCGGCGATGCGGAAGCTCGCGAGCGCGCCGAACGTCGTCTCCAAGCTCTCCGGGCTCGGCACGTTCACGCACCGGAACGACCCGGCGGCGATCGCCTGGATCGTGAAGGAGACCGCCGCGCTGTTCGGACCGTTGCGCTGCCTCTTCGGCTCGAACTTCCCGATCGAGAAGCTGTGGACGGACTTTGCGTCGCTGGTCCGGGCATATCGGGATGCAATGGCGGGGTATTCCGCGGCCGAGCGGGCAGCGATGCTCTCCGAGACGGCGGTGAGGGTGTACAGGATCGCCTAGCGGGTAGCGTGCAGTTGCTTGATTTGCTACTGCACGCAGAAGTAACTACACTGCCCTCGCGTCTGCGGATGGGGGGTTCCAGATGACATTCCCGGCATCGCCGGCTGCCTACCGTGAGGCAACCCGCGACTCGACGCTCGAGGCGCTTTTCAACGAAGCCGTTGAAGCGGCAGCCAAGGCAATCGACTGGTTTGAGAAAAGCGCGCGACGGCGATCAAAGGTCGCCAAGGCAATCCGCACCAGTGCACTTGTCCTTTTCGCGATCGGCACGGTCGCGCCTGTGACCGTCGCACTTTTCGCCAAGTTCGCGCAGTCGTACCACACCGCGGCGGGCACGGCGGCACCGCCTTTCGACTGGCTGCAGCAGCTTCCGTTGGCCGAGATCGGCTACGTACTACTCGCCCTCGCCGGCGCCTGTGTCATTTTCGATCAGTTCTTCGACTCCTCCGGGACATGGATACGGGCTCGCCAGTCGCAGGCGCGTCTCAAGGCCATCGTCGCCGATTTCAAGTTTCAGTGGGCGAGGATCATGGCCGAGTGCGGCGGTGTGCTTTCGGGCGATTCCTTCGCGAACAATGGGGTAGGTGCGCGGCTGACTGGCTTACTCGGCGATTTTTCCAAACAGGTCGAAGCGGTCAACGAGGAGGACACGAAGGAATGGGCGCGGCGGTTCTCTGCCAACATTCAGCGCTTTGATCAGAATCCAAACCTGAAAGTCTCGCTGGAAGAGAAGAGTGACGCGCGGGCGGAAGCCGCGGCATCCGCGGAGGATGAGGCAAAGCAACAGGAGGCTACGAAAGACGCTCAAAAGCCGGCCTCCGACTCTCCGCCGACCACCGTCGACGTTCGCCTCGCAATGACTTCCGTCGTGGGACCGATCGATCCCGGTTCGCTGTCGCTGCATGTGGACGACAATGATGTTGCGGTTCCCGCAAACGGCCTCATCGAGCTCCCCCTCGAAGTCGACGTCGAACACACGATTGCCGGGCGCGCCACCAGCGCCGGCAAGGGAATCACCGGCGAATTGCGGACAACGCCGACGCTCGCGAGCCACGGCCAAAGCCTTGGCCTGACTTTGCAGTGAGTTTGGGAGGACAAGCCGTGGCCGACGAATTCATTGGCAAAGGCGCACCGCTCGATCAGGCAGGCTTCGACGCCGCGCAGGCGGCGCTGGGCGGTGACCCCGAGTCCCTATGGGCAATTCTGGCGGTCGAGACGCGCGGCTTCGGCTTCCTGGCCGACCGCCGTCAGAAGATCCTGTTCGAAAGGCACATCTTCTACAAGTACACGAAGGGCAAGTTCAGCGCCGCCAACCCGGACATCAGTTCGCCAACGGCGGGAGGCTATTCTGGCGGAGCCGCCGAATACGCGCGTCTGGCCAAAGCGATCGCCCTCGACCGCGACGCTGCACTACAGAGCGCCTCCTGGGGGCTCGGGCAGATCATGGGCTTCAACGCGGTCGGGCTGAACTATTCCTCGGCCGCGAACATGATCGCGACCTTCAAGGACGGCGAGAATGCGCAGCTCGACGGCTGCGCGCGCTTCATCAACGCCTCTTCGGCGCTGAAAGAGGCGTTCGTGAACCGCGATTGGGTCAAGGTCGCCTTCTTCTACAATGGCAAGGACTACGCCAAAAACAAATACGATACCAAGCTCCAGCAGCACTACGACCTCTATCGGCTCAAGGGGGTACCGGACATAGAGGTCCGCGCTGCGCAAGCGCGGCTCACCTACCTCGGCTTCGATCCCGGCGGGATTGACGGTGCTGCCGGTAAGCACACCGCGATGGCGGTCCTGGCTTTCCAAAAGACTGCCGGATTGCCGCTCACCGGCGATCTCGACGAGGCGACCAAGGCTGCGCTTGTCGCAGCTGCCGGCGTGTAGCGACGCCTCAAGCCACCGCGCCTTAGGGAAAGGTCGTCGCTACTCGTCCTCGGCGGCCGGGGCGGCGATGGCGGCGGGCTTCCCGTGGCCGCGGAGCCGGGCGAGGGCGGTGCGGAGCGCAACGGCCATCTTCCACAGGAACGGCGTCTGCTTGACGATGCGTTTGGCGCGGGCCGCGGCGCGCCCGGGGAGGGCGGCGGCAAAGCCGATCGCGGTCGCGGCGCTCCGATGGTCGCGGAGTGCGAGTTCGGTGTCGGACCAATCGCGCTTGTAGGGCTCGTCGCCGATGGTGAAATCGAACTCCGTGCAGCCGTGCTCGATGGCGTGGCGCATAAGTTCGTGGAGATGCGCGGCGCCGGGGCCGAACTTCGCCACCTCGCCGCCGTCATAGCTGGCGAGCACGTGGTAGTAGCGGCCGCGGAACATCAGCGCGAAGTTGAGGGCGGCGCGGCAATCGCCGACATCGAGGCGGCTGACATGGGCGATGGCGCGGGTCTCATCGCCGGTGGCGTAGTCGAGGAAGAATTCGCGATAGCCGGGCCGGGCGAAGAGATTGGGCACGCCCATGCGCGCGAAAGCCCGGCTCTTCTGCTCGATCAACGTCGTCATGCTGGACACGATCTCGTCCGTGCCGGCCGGGACGACGTACCTGACCTCGCCGATATCGCCGAGGCGCTTCCGCTTGGTGCGGTCGCGCCGGCGCGTCGCCGATGAGCGCTTCTCGAGGTAGAACGAGTCCCAGTCCCTGCCGAGCCTGGTCAGATAGGCGCCGCTCGGATTGAGCGTGGTGGCGAGCGCCATGAACGGGTTGGGCTGCGCGCCGAGGGTCTCGGGCATCTTTTCGAGGACGACCGCATCGAAGCGGAGGCCGCTCCGGCGGAGCGCGTCCCTGACGCGGGCGAAGAGAGCCGGGAAACGGTCCTTGCCGACCGCGCGGGCAAATTCCGGGGCGAGCAGCGGGGCGTTGTAGTCGCACACGCCGGAAGCGTGCCAGACGAGGCGGCGAACGATGCGGCCCGGCTCGACGGCGAGCGCCATCAGGAAAAGGAGGCGGCCGTTCCGGCGGCCGGTGACGATTGCCGGGACCACTCCGGCGGGCCCGCCGATATGGCGCTGCCAGGCGGCATGCCAGCCCCAGGTCTGGAAGACGGTGCCGTCGGCCTCCTTCTCGAAGCGGCGCCACTCATCGGCGACCGCGCCGAGGTCGGTGGCGACGGCCAGTTCGAGGGCCTCAACGCCGGCGGGACTGACGGCATCCGGCGGGGCGAGCGGCCCGGCGCCGGCGCGGGCAAGGATGGTCGAACCGCCGAACTCGGACACCGACATCGGGCCTCCTCAAAGTCACGCCGCTCCGCCCGCGGCAAGCCCGTCTCTTTGGACGGCATGCGCTCCGGTTTGACAATCCAATCTTCCCGATATTGTTAACGTTCCGGTGTGCCTGACGCGGAAGCACCGAGCCTCGATTTCCGGCGCCTTTCCGCGTACCAATCGAACCTCCATTCCCAGCCAAGAAGCGCCCCCGATGAAGAAGTCGCTCGACCAGAAACTCGCCGCCATCCGCAAGGGCACCTACAAGCCGACCGATTTCATCATCGCCGACGCCAAGGACGGCGATATCGGTTTCGGGGTCACGGCGCCCGGTCCCAACCGCGACAAGCCGGGCACCCACAAGACGCGCGCGGACCATCTGGCGGCGATCCGCGAAATGACCAGGTCGAAGCTGGTCGACGTGATGCTGATGTCGGCATCCACCGCCGAGCGCCTCGACAACGAGGACCTGTTCACGAAAAGCCCGGTGACGCCGGCGATCCGGCTCAACGACACGACCGATATCTGGTCGGCGCGCGGCGGGCGCTACAAGGAGGAGCCGTCGCGGCACCACCGCACGGCGCGGATCGACCAGGCGCGCAAGATCGTCGATCTCGGCCTCTATTCGGTGACCTTCTCCAACCAGGTCGGGATCGACGCGCAGAACGCCGAGGAATATTCGGCCTTCCGGCGCGAGGCGGGCGAGCACCGCATGCGCCACTTCCTCGAAGTGTTCAATCCGGCCTTCGACATCCGCCTCGCCGACAAGGCCGAGATCGGCCACTTCATCAACGACAACATCGTGCGCACGCTCGCCGGGGTTATGGCGGCCGACTTCCCGCTCTTCCTGAAGCTCCAGTACAATGGCGGGCGCGCGATGGAGGAACTCTCCGCCTACGACCCCGGCCACCTCGTCGTCGGCATTCTCGGCGGCGCCAAGGGGACGACACGCGACACGTTCGAGCTGATCACGCAGGCGGAGCGGCACGGCGCGCGGGTCGCGCTGTTCGGGCGGAAGATCAACCTCGCCGAGCACCCGGTCGCGCTGGTGCGGCTGATGCGGGCGGTGGTCGAGCGCGAACTGACGCCGGCCGAGGCGGTCGACGCCTACCACGCCGAACTGAAGCGGGGCGGGCTGAAGGCGGTGACGCCGCTCGCCGATGACCGCCTGATCACCGATCCCGTGCTCAAGGGCTGAGCATGGCGCGACGGGGCGTGGTCTCGGCCGGTTGCTGGTGCGTCGACCGGAACTACCTGATCAACCACTGGCCGGACGAGGAGAAGCACGCCACGATCCTCCACGACGAGCTGCAGGGCGGCGGCAGCGGGACCAACATGGCGGTCGACCTGAAGCGGCTGGGGGCGCCGTTTCCGGTCGAGGGAATCGGCCTCGTCGGCGACGACAGCGACGGGCGCTTCCTGCTCGGCCTCTGCGACCAGTTCGGCATCGACCGCCGGCAGATGCGGGTGACGTCCGAGGTGCCGACCTCGGTGACCTTCGTGA
>Ga0070741_10012972_pt1 | contig 14869 bp, 13 predicted proteins | sample Coa_R1_4_FD_66440 | JGI IMG/M metagenome (GOLD analysis project Ga0070741, IMG submission 66440) | Surface soil microbial communities from Centralia Pennsylvania, which are recovering from an underground coalmine fire - Coalmine... | ecosystem: Environmental > Terrestrial > Soil > Unclassified ...
CCGGGGAGGCGCCGCTCCCTGCCGCCGTTGCCGTCGGCGCGGCGGCCGCGGCCGTCGAAGCGGGTGGCGATCACGGTGACCCAGACCTGGTCGGTCAGCGTGGCGTCGATGTTCGCCCCGAAGATGATGTTGGCGTCCGGGTGGGCCGCCTCCTTGACGACCTTCGCGGCCTCGGAGACCTCGATCAGGCTCAGATCCTCGCCGCCCGTGATCGAGAGCAGGATCGAGCGCGCGCCGTCGACCGAGGTCTCGAGCAGGGGCGAGGAGACGGCGCGCTCGGCCGCCGTCATCGCTCGCAGGTCGCCCGTGCCCATGCCAATGCCGAGGAGCGCCTGGCCCGCGTCGCGCATCGTCGTGCGCACGTCGGCGAAGTCGAGGTTGATGAGGCCGGGAAGCGTGATCAGCTCGGAGATCCCCTGCACGCCTTGGCGCAGCACGTCGTCGGCCACCTGGAACGCCTCGATCATCGTCGTGTTCTTCGCCAGCACGGAGAGCAGCCGCTCGTTGGGGACCACGATCAGGGTGTCGACCTCGGCCGCCAGCGCCTCGACGCCCTCCTCGGCCTGGCGGGCCCGGCGCGTGCCCTCGAACGCGAACGGCTTGGTGACGATCCCGACCGTGAGGGCCTCGACGTCGCGGGCTAACCGCGCGATCACCGGCGCCGCGCCCGTGCCGGTCCCGCCGCCGGCGCCGGCGGTGATGAAGACGAGGTCGGAGCCCTTGAGCAGGCGCTTGATCTTGTCCTGCTCCTCGAACGCGGCCTTGTAGCCGAGCTCGGGATCGGAGCCGGTGCCGAGCCCGCGGGCGACGCCGCTGCCGAGGTGGACCGTGACGTCGGCGCTCGACTGCTGGAGCGACTGCAGGTCGGTGTTGATCGCCATGAACTCGACGCCCTGGATGCCCGCGTCCACCATGCGGTTGACCGCGTTCACCCCGGCGCCGCCGACGCCGACGACCCGGATCACCGGCTCGTGCACGCGCGGCGCGCCGCCGCGCTCGTGCGGGGACGGGTCCCCGCGCCCGTAGAGCGGGCCCTCGGGGTCGCGTGACTCCTCGCCGAAGATCCTGCTGAGCCGCTCCTTGGGCTCCGGCACCACGGCCTCGTAGGCCGGCGCCTCGCCGCGGTAGGCGCGCACGCGCTCAGGGTCGGGGGGCGCGGCGTGCTCGGGCTCGGGCGCGCGCTCGCGCTCCGCGTCGCGCGCGGCGGGCGCCGGCTCCTCGGGCGGCGCCGGCGGCCGGTCGCCGGCCTCGCGCTGCGGCTCGGTCGTGGAGCGGAAGAGGTCGGCCAGCGGGCCCTCGCGCATGCTGGCCCGCCTACGACGCGCCATTCGTCAAGACCTCCTTCGCAAGCTCGCGGTAGTACTTGGCGGCGTTCCCCTTCGGATCGTACTTGAGCACGCTCGATCCGCGGACGGGTGCCTCGGCGAACTTGATCGCCTTGCGGATGCGCGACTTGAAGACGAGCTCCCCGAAGTTCTCCTCGAGGATCTCGACCGCCTCCTTCGCGTGCACCGTGCGCGAGTCGAGCATGGTGGGCAGGATCCCCTCGATCCTCACGTTGGGGTTCAGGTTGTCGCGGATCATCTCGAGCGTGTTCTGGAGCTGGACGAGCCCCCGCATCGAGAGATACTCGCACTGGACGGGGACGATCACCTTGTCGGACGCCGTCAGCGCGTTCACCGTCAGCAGCCCCAGGCTCGGCGGCGTGTCTATGCAGATGAAGTCGTAGTCGTCCGCCACCTCGGCCAGCGCCTTCTCGAGCGAGCGCTCGCGACCGATCTGCGTGCTCATCGCGATCTCGGCGCCGGCGAGGTCGATCGAGGCCACCGCCACGTCCACCTCCCGGTGGTGGATGACCTCGCGGATCGGGAGGTGGTGGACGAGCACGTCGTACATGGACCGCTCGACCTTGTCCGGGTCGATCCCCTGGCTCATCGTCAGGTTCCCCTGCGGATCGAGGTCCACCGCCAGCACCTCGTGCCCCGACTCGGCGAAGGCGACCGCGAGGTTGAGCGTCGTCGTCGTCTTGGCGACCCCGCCCTTCTGGTTGGCGAACGAGATGATCTGGGCGCGGCGCTTCGGCCGCGCCGCCGCCGCGGCGCTCGCGGCCGGCTGGCGCAGCGGCGCCAGGGCCTCGGCCGCGGTCAGGCGCGCGTCATCGTCGTCCCCGGCCACGGGGCCGCCGCCGTTCGCCCCGCTCGCGGCGGGCGGCGGCGCGCCTGCGGGCTCCGCTCCCACCGGCTCGGCTTGCGCGGCCTCGCGCCCCGGCTGCTCCGCCGGGGCATCGGGCTCCGGCGGCTCCGGCGGGGCATGGCGCTCCGGCGGCTCCGCGGCGGCCGGCGGCTCGGGCTCGGGCTCCGCCGGCAGCGGCTCCGCCTGCGGCTCGGCCGGCTCCCGCCAGGCGGGCTCGCGCCACTCCGGGGCGCCGTCCGCGTCGTGATCGAAGCCCGCGTCCGCGCCGCCTTCGCGGCCGGTACCGGGCCGGTTGCGCTTGAGGCCACGATTGAAGAAACCCATTACCTCGCGACTATTCGCACGCGTCCGCGGGTTTCCTGCCGCCCTGGCGGGGGACACCTGAAATGATCGAGCCGTTGCGTGATCTGCTCGACAAGCGGCTGGTGTTCGTGACCGGCAAGGGCGGCGTCGGCAAGTCCACGGTGGCGATCGCCCTGGGCATCGCGGGGGCACGCGCGGGCAAGCGGACGATCGTGTGCGAGGTCTCGGCCCAGGAGCACACGTCGCGCGTCTTCCATCGCGCCCATGTCGGCTTCCACGAGGTCGAGATGGACGAGAACCTGTGGGCGATCTCGATCGACCCCGACGAGTCCATGCGCGAGTACCTGCTGATCCAGCTCAAGGTCCGGGCGATGCGCGACCTCCTGGTGCGCTCGCGGATCTTCAGCTACCTCGCGGCGGCGACTCCGGGGCTGCGCGAGCTGGTGACGATCGGGAAGATCTGGGAGCTCGCGCAGCCAAACCGCAAGGTGAAGAAGGCCAATCGCTACGACCTGGTGGTCGTGGACGCGCCGGCCACCGGCCACGGCGTCGGCTTCCTGCAGACGCCGCGCACGTTCGCGAACATCGCCCGCGTCGGGCCGATCAAGTCGCAGGCCGAGACCCTCGAGCGCTTCCTGCTCGACCATCGCAAGACCGGCGTCGCCATCGTCTCCCTCCCGGAGGAGATGGCGGTGAACGAGTCGGCCCAGCTCGAGCGCACGCTCGCCGAGGACGTGGGCATGGCCGTGGACCGGGTCTACATGAACGCGCTCTACCCGGAGCGCTTCTCGGAGGGCGAGGCGAAGCGCTTGCGCGCCGCGAGCGAGAACGGCGGCGCCGTCGCCGCCGCCTGCCGGGCGGCGCTCAGCGAGCGCCGGCGCGCGGAGAGCCAGCGCGAGCAGCTCGCCCGCCTCGAGGAGCTGGTCGCAGCGCCGGTGCGGACGCTGCCCTTCGTCTTCGCGCCCGAGCTCACGCTCGAGCACATCTCCGCCCTCGCGGAGGCGGCGTAGTGGCCGGTATCGAGGAGATCCTCGCCGGCAAGGGGGTCTGCATCTGCGCGGGCTCGGGCGGCGTCGGCAAGACGACGACCTCGGCCGCGATCGCCGCCGGGATGGCGGCGCGCGGGCGCAAGGTGGCGGTGCTCACGATCGACCCCGCGAAGCGGCTCGCCGACTCGCTCGGCCTGCCCGAGCTCGGCAACACCGAGCGGCAGGTGGACCCCGAGCTCTTCCGCTCGCTGGGCATCGACACCGGCGGCGGCGAGCTCTGGGCGATGATGCTGGACGCGAAGGCGACCTTCGACGAGGTCGTCCGCCGCCACGCGCCCGACGAGGAGACGCGCGACCGCATCCTGTCGAACCGCATCTACCAGCAGCTCTCGGCCGCGCTCGCCGGCTCCCAGGAGTACATGGCGATGGAGAAGCTGTTCGAGATCTGGGCCGAGGAGCGCTACGACCTCCTCGTCCTCGACACGCCGCCGTCGCGCAACGCGCTCGACTTCCTCGACGCGCCGCGGCGCCTGACCCAGTTCATCGAGGGGCGGGCCCTGCAGGTGTTCATGCGCCCGACGGGGTTCGGCATGCGCGTCTTCGGGCGCGGCGCCTCCGTGGCGTTCGGGGTCATGCGCAGGATCACCGGGGTCAACCTGCTCGAGGACCTGGCCGAGTTCTTCCAGGCCTTCAGCGGCATGGTGGGCGGCTTCCGCGAGCGCGCCCGCCGCGTCAACGACCTCTTGGCCGACCCGGGGACCTGCTTCCTAGTCGTCTGCGGGCCCCAGGGTGAGCCGATCGAGGAGGCGGTCTACTTCCATCACAGGCTGGCGGAGGCGAAGCTGCCCTTCGGCGGCGTGATCGTCAACCGCGTCCACTACGAGAGCGAGCTGCCCGAGCCCGAGCCCGGCCTCGCCGAGGCGCTGGCCGAGGCGCTCGGGGACGAGGACCTGGCGCGGCGGGTGCTCGCCAACTACGACGACTACAGGGCGCTGGCCGCCCGCGACCGGCGGAACATCCGCCACCTCTCGCGCGAGCTCCGCGCCCAGGCCGTGATCCAGGTGCCCGCCCTCGACGAGGACGTCCACGACCTCGCGGGCCTGATGGAGATCAACCGCTACCTGTTCGCCAGCGACACCGCCGAGCGCGAGCGGATCGCGGCCCGGACGGCGACGGGCGGGTAGCCGCGGCCGCGGCCCGGCGGCGGCGAGACGGCCGATCGCCGGACACGATGCCCGGCGATCGGCCTGCTCTTCCTGGTGATCGGAGGAAGCGGTCTAGGTGCCGCGGATGCGGGCGCGCCGGGTGCGGTCGTACGCGATCTCGCGCACGCTCCACTCGGTCGTCTCCGGGCGCGGGAAGAGGTAGGCCACGCGGGCCGCCGTGCGCTGGCGCTCGGCCGGCCGGTCGGCCAGGAGCTCGCGCGCGCGGCTCGCGCCGCGGCGGCGCCGCTCCTCCAGCGCCGGCATGAGCTCGGTCGGCTGCTCGTGCAGGGGTGCGGGTTGGGCGCTCACGTTCTCCTCCTCGTGGCTGGGGTCGGCCTTGCGCTCCACGCTGATTCGACCCTCGGGCTCTAGCACCTGCAGCGCCGCCGCCCGATCGCCGCCGCCCGCGTCGAGCGGCGCCTCGTCCGGATCGCCCCAATCGAGGTCGGCGCGATCGTCGCCGAGCGCGTCGAAGGACTCGATCAGCTCGTCCACCGCCGCCCCGGCCGCGAGCGAGTCCTGCTTCCCGGGAACGGGGTCGTCGTCCGGCGCCCACTCGGCCGTCGCGCCACGCTGGGCGCCCGAGCCCTCGCCGACCGCAAGGCCGTCGGCCAGCAGGATCTCGTCGGCGGTCGCGCGCAGGTCCGAGCCCAGGTGACCGCAGGCGGCGTCCTTGAGGATCGCGCGGACCAGCTCCTCCACCGCCAGCGCCGTGTCCGCCGCCGTGGGGCCCGCGCCACCGGCGGGCTCGCCGGCCCAGAGCTCGCGCTCGAGCGCGAGCGCGCGGTCGACGATCGCCTTCGTCTCCTCGCGCTCGGCGGGCTCGGCACAGAGTGCGGCGATCCTCATCGAGAGGCTCAGCCCCGCCGGCCCGCCGCCCTCGAGCAGGAAGCGAGCTGCCAGGAGGTAGTCGTTGAGCGCCTCCAGCACCGCGTTTCGCTCGAGGCCGGCCTCGAAGCGCGAGATCGCCCGGCGCAGGACCGCGGCCAGCCCCGCGCGGCGCCCCGGCGGCGCGCCGAAGGGGCTCGAGCGCTCGGCCAGGGCCAGCGAGAACGCGATGAGGTCGTCGAGCTCGGCCTCCGCGAGGCGGTAGCCGCCCGCCCGCGGCCTGGCTGCCCCGGTGGCGATCCGGCGCCAGCGGTCGGCGCCGGAGCGCGCCCAGGCGTAGGCGCCGAGGCCGACGCCGCCGGCCTTGAAGAGCCGCAGCGCGGTGACGAGCTGGCGGAAGGCCTCGACGGCGCGCGCGCCGGCGTCGGGCGCGCCGTCCTCGCCCGCGGCGATCCCGCTCACCCGGGTCACCGCCAGGAAGGCCGGCTCCCAGCCGGCGACGCCGGCGCCCTCGGGCCGCCGCGCCTCGGCGGGCACGTCCACGGTGTCCGCCTGCACGATCGTCGCCGTGGCGAGCTCGAGGCGGCGAACCGGCATCTGGAGCCCGCGGAGGGGGACCACCACCTCGATCTCGTCCTCGCCGGCGTCGGTCCCGCGCTCGAGCTCCTCGACCGCGGCGGCGAGCCGCCCCTCGCCGAGCGAGAAGTCGGTGCTGTCGGCCCAGAGCCGGCAGAGGAACGCCACGCAGGCGAGCTCCGCCTGGCGCGCCGGCTCGGCCGGGGGCCTCAGGCCGAGCCGCTCGAGGTAGGGCGACGCGGCACCCGACGCCTCCAGCGCCGCGCAGGCGGCGCCGAACGAGTCGAGCCCCCGCAGCGCGTCCACGTGCTCGCGGATGAAGCGATGCGTCAGCGGGACGTACTGGGGGAGCGCGCCGGCCTCGCCGGGCTCGCGCACGTCGTAGGGGATCTCCTCCCCCGCCGCCACCAGCGCCTGCAGGCGCCCCGCGGCGTCCTCCGCCATCGTCTTGACTGCCTCTCGAACAACCAGGTCACGCATGCCGGCCGGTTTCTTCCCGGCCCCCCGCGGCTCCTGCTCTGCAACGCGCTTTGCAGTCTCAGGCGGGGACGGCCGAGCGGCTGGCCGCGCCGTCCCCCAGCAGCCAGCGACGGCCGTAGGCGCGCATGTCCTCGATCAGCGGCACGAGCGCGCGGCCCTTCTCGGTCAGCGCGTACTCAACCCGGGGCGGCACCTCGGGATAGGTGCGGCGCTCGATGATCCCCTGCTCCTCGAGCGCCCGCAGGCGCAGCGAGAGGGTGCGGGGGCTGATGCCGTCGAGGGAGCGCTCGAGCTCGCAGAACCGGCAGCTGCCCTCGGCGAGGTCCCTGATCAGGAGGATGGTCCACTTGCCCGAGATGATCTCGGCGCAACAGCCGACAGGACACGGTGACTCAGCCATCTTGGTGCCTGGTTTCTCCTTGCCAGAGCGGCGCCGTGCGCGGCTCCCAGCACCAAGCCGAGTATAGCTAGTGCTTTACGAACTGAAGTGAGCGGGCGGGCGCGACGGCGTCTCCCGCCACCCGTCGTTGCGAGGCTCGCTCGCCCGCTCGCCGATGACCTGCTCGATGCCGCTGGCGCGCTGGCCGCCGGCCTGGAGCATGAGCTTGAAGTCGTGCGGGCTCGACGCCGCCTCCATCGCCGTCTCCTCGGTGATGTTGCCGGCCATGACGTGCGCGAGGAGCGCCTGGTCGAAGGTCTGCATCCCGTAGTACTCGCCCTCGGCGATCACCTCGGTCAGCCGCCCCGTCTCGGCCGGGTTCAGGATCAGGTCCTGGACCCGCCCGGTCGCGACCAGCACCTCGCAGATCGGCACCCGGCCCTCGCCGCTGGCCTTCTTCACGAGCCGCTGGCCGACGGCGCCGCGGAGCGTCGCCGCGAGCATCACGCGCGCCTGCTGCTGGAGGTGCGGAGGGAAGAAGTCGATGATCCGGTTCACGGTCTCGGTCGCGTCGAGGGTGTGGAGGGTCGAGAACACGAGGTGCCCGGTCTCGGCCGCCGAGAGCGCCGTCCGCACGGTCTCCTCGTCGCGCATCTCGCCGATCAGGATCACGTCCGGGTCCTGGCGCAGCACGCGGCGCATCGCGCGGGCGAAGCTCTCCGTGTCCTGACCGACCTCGCGCTGGTTGATGATCGAGAGCTTGTCGCGGTGCAGGTACTCGATCGGGTCCTCGAGCGTGACGATGTGGCGAGCCCGGGTCGAGTTGATGTGCTCGATCATGGCGGCGAGCGTCGTGGACTTGCCGGAGCCCGTGGTGCCGGTCAGAAGGACGATCCCCCGCGGCTCCTCCGCCAGCTTGCGGATCACGGGCGGCAGGTTGAGCTCATCTATCGTGCGCACGTTGAAGGGGATCGCGCGGCAGACGATCGAGACCGAGCCGCGCTGGAGGAAGGCGTTGACGCGGAAGCGCGAGAGGCCGGGGATCGAGTACGAGAAGTCGGCCTCGCCGACCTCCTCGAACTCGCGGCGGACGCGGTCCTCGCGGACGATGTGCTCGAGCGCCGCGGCGGTGTCCTCGGGCGTGAGGGGCTCGGCGCCCTCGATCGGGCGCAGCTCGCCGTCCACGCGCACCGTCGGCGGGGCCGGGACCTTCACGTGCAGGTCCGAGCCCTCGTGCTCGACCAGATAGGTCAGCGCGGCATCGATGTCGAAGGCCATCGCCTCGTCTATCGGGCCTCGGCGGCGGCGGCTTTAGGCCGGCTGGACGGGATGGCCGCCCGCGTCCCCGAGCGCTGCGTCCGCTTCGCGGCGCTCGGGCCGCGCGCCCTCGCCTTCGCTCGACGCCGGGTCCAGCTCGACCCGGTTCTTGCCCGCTCGCTTGGCCGCGTACAGGGCGGCGTCGGCGCGCTCGAACAGCTCCTCGTAGCTCACGCCGGCGCCGCGGTCCGCCGCCACGCCCGCCGATACGGTCACGGCGGCGCCGCCCGGGCGCCCGGCGGCGACCGCGGCTCGCAGGCGCTCGGCCACGGCCACCGCCCCGGCCCAATCCACCGCGGGAAGCACGACCAGGAACTCCTCGCCCCCGAGCCGGTAGGCCAGCTCGAACGCTCGCAGCGAGCCCCGGATCTGGTCGGCGATCGCGCTCAGGACCGAGTCTCCACCCGCGTGCCCGAGGGCATCGTTGACCGCCTTGAACCCGTCGACGTCGAGGACGATCAGGGCCACCGAGTCCCCGGAGACGCGCGCCTGCTGCTCGATCTCGGCGAACCGCTGGGCGAGCGCGTGGCGGTTCAGGAGCCCGGTGAGCGGGTCGAGGACGGACTCGGCGCGATGCTCCACCTCCGCGCCCAGGAGCGCCACGACGACGGCCACGATGCTGACCTCGAGCGCGAGCGCGACGACGAGCGGCGTCGGATCCTCCGCCACCGAGCCCAAGCCGTTAGTGAGCGCTGCGGCGACGGTGGCGAGGATGCCGAAGCCGAGCACGGCGAGCACGACCTGGCGGCGGAAGCGGACGGCGCTGATCGCCACCGGTATCACCATCCAGGGCAGAAGCTGGCTGCGGCCCCCGCCCGTGATCGCCACCCCGACGCCCAGCGCGATCGCGCTCAGCACCACGCTCGCGACGGCGGCGCGCTCCGGATGCCGCAGGCGCCGCGCCTGCAAGTCCTGCGTCAGCAGGTTGGCGGCCACGGCCGCGAAGAGCGCGAGCAGCCACCAGCTCTCCCACGGCGCAACGATCAGCAGCGCGAGGCCGATGGCCCCGGTGCTGATCAGCCGCGCGCGCCTGACGCGGGCGCTCGTGTCGAGCGCCCGCTCGAGGTCGAGGTCGGTCGGGCAGAGCCACGACCCGCCAGCGCTTCGGGCCCTGTCCGCCGGGGCCTCCATGCGGGCCGGTAGTCTTGCGGCCGCGGGCGGAAGCTGCGCCAGTTCCCGCCGTGGGCTGTCGGGCGGGCCTACCCGGTGACGGGCCGCAGCCCCAGCTCGCGGCGCACCTTGCGGACGGCGCCGATCGAGGTCTGGGCGGCCTTGGCGATCTCGCCCTCGGTGCGCTTCGGGTCGCGCTTGATCTCGAACTCGACCAGGGCGGCGGAGCGCAGCTTGGCCTTGGCCTCGATGCTCACGTCGCCCGCGCGCTCGACCGCAGCCTCGATCGCGCGCTCGCGACGGCAGGCCAGGCAGTAGTAGAGGCCGCCCTCGCGGACCCAGTTGGGCGGCGCCGACGCGCCCTCGAGCCCGTTGGTCCAGGTGCTGGTCATCTCGCACCGAGCGCACGTGAAGCGCGCGGCGCGAGGCTTGGATGCTGTCGCTGTGCTGATTGGTTACCTCCGATGCTGTCTCGTGTCAGGGAAAGCGGGGCCGTGCGGCCTCGCCCAAGTCCTTCAGGCCGTTCGGGTCAGGTGACCTCGCGGAGCTTCTGCGCCTCGGCAAGCGACTGGAGCTTCTTGAGGGACTGGTTCTCGATCTGCCGGATCCGCTCGCGGGTCACGTTGAAGGTGCGGCCGACCTCGTCGAGCGTGCGCGGGTGCTCGCCGCCGAGCCCGTAGCGGAGCTCGAGCACCCGGCGCTCGCGGTAGGACAGGTTCTCGAGCGCCTCGCGGAGCGCCTCCTTCGTCAGCAGGTCGGCGGCGCGCTCGAACGGGGACTCGGCCTTCTCGTCGGCGATGAACTGGCCGAACTCCGACTCCTCCTCGTCGCCGACCGGCTTCTCGAGCGACACCGGCGCCTGGGCCGAGCGCTTGATCTGGTCCACCTCCTCGGGCTCGATGCCGGTCACCTCGGCGATCTCCTCCGGGGTGGGCTCGCGGCCGAGCTCGGTCACCAGCTTGCGCTCCGCGCGGCCGATCTTGTTCAGCTTCTCGACCACGTGGACCGGGATCCGGATCGTCCGGGCCTTGTCCGCGAGCGCGCGGGCGATCGCCTGGCGGATCCACCAGGTCGCGTAGGTCGAGAACTTGAAGCCCTTCCGGTAGTCGAACTTCTCCGCCGCCCGCACGAGCCCCAGGGTCCCCTCCTGGATCAGGTCGAGGAACGGCAGGCCCTGGTTGCGGTAGTTCTTGGCGATCGAGACCACGAGGCGGAGGTTCGACTCGACCATCTTCTGCTTCGCGTCGAGGTCGCCGCGCTCGATCCGCTTGGCCAGCTCCACCTCCTCGGCTGCGGTGAGCAGCCGCACCTTCCCGATGTCCTTCAGGAAGAGCTGGAGCGAGTCGGTCGTCATGTCCGGCTTCAGGTCCAGCGCCGCCTGCCGGCGCCGCTTGCCGCGCTTGTCGGCGGGCTCGGCGGGGTGCGCCGCCTGGGCCGGGTCCACGTCCTCGACCAGCTCGATCCCCTGGCCCTCCAGATAGCTGTAGAGCTCCTCGATGTCGGACTCGTCGAGGTCGACCTCGGCGACCGCCGACGCGACCTCGCCGAAGGCGATCACCCCCTCGGCCTGGCCCTTGGCCACGAGGTTCTTGACCTCGTCCAGCTCCTGAAGCTCACCGATCAGCATTGGGTCTTCTCGTTCCTTCCTGGTCTATACGTCTGGTTGGCGCGAGCGCAGCTCTCCGTTGCGAATGTATCGGTGGGCTCCCGCCAGGCTGGAGCCTGGCCCGGCGTGGCCGACAAAAACGCGGACCCACTCCGGCCCGCACTTCGCCCTACCGGCTGTGATCGCTCGCGAACTCGCTCAAACGCGTGTTCGTATCCTAGTTCCTTCACTTTCTGAAGTCAAGAAATTCCCCCCCGTAGCAGGGAAAAAACCCGCGCGCTGCAGCGATTTCCGCAGCCGTGCGCGGCGCCGACCACCAACACGATCGCCGCCCGGCGGTTACGCTGCACCCGTGAGCGTCCCGGCGCCAGGAGCCGTCCGCCGTTGAGCGGGCCTCGGGACGAGCCCGCGGCAAGCGGGGGCGTCTTCGGGCGCCTGCCTCACTCGCGCCCCGGTTCGCGGAGCCCGCTGCGCGACGGACAGGAGCGCGCCCGCCCGGCGGCGCCCGGAGCGCCCGCTCGAAGGGCCTCGGCTGCGGCCGCAAAGCTCTCGCGCCCGCCCGCCCCCGCCGAGCGCGCCCGATCCGCGCCCGCGCGCGAAGGAGCGGCTGCCCGGGGCGCGCGCGCCGAGCCGGGCCGGTCCGCTCCCGAGGGCTCCATCGAGGACCTCGCCTGGGCGGGCGTGACCGTCGCCGCGGAGGCGGCCGCGCTGGGGGTGCGGTTCCTGAACCGGGCCCTCGAGTCCATACGGGAGGCAGTGGAGCGGCGTTGACCGCCGCCGGCGAGCACCGCCGGCCGGGCCGAGCGCGATGACCGGCACACGCGGCTACCTGCGCCTGTTCTGGCAGCGCGCCTACCGGGAGAACATCACCGGGCTGGCCGCCATGGTCGCCTACAACCTCTTCCTCGCCCTCTTTCCGTTCGCCCTGCTGGCGCTGTTCATCCTCGGCCGCCTGATCCAGGCCCCGGACGTCGAGCAGAGCGTCCGCAACGACCTCCAGCACCTGTTCCCGGCCGTGGACCTAGGAACCCTGAACCGGACGCTCGACCGCATCCGCACCCACTCGACCACGATCGGCGTCGCGGCCGCCGTAGGCGCAGTCTGGATCGGGACCTCCTTCTGGGGGGCCATGGACACCGCGTTCTGCCGCATCTACCACGTGCCCTGCCGGGGCTGGCTCGAGCAGAAGCGCTTCGCGCTCGCGATGCTCGTCGGGCTGATGCTGTTCCTGGCCGCGAGCGTCCTCGTCCCGACCTTCGAGAGCGCGGTTGCGAACGGGGCCGCCAACCTCCCCTTCGGGCTCTCGGAGCTCACCGTGGTCGTGAACCTGGCGCTCCTGGGCGCCGCGCTCCTCGGCACGTTCGTGATCTGCACGATGATCTACTACTTCGTGCCCAAGGGGCACGTGCCGTGGCACGGCGTCTGGCCGGGAGCCCTGTTCGTCACCGTCACGACCGGCATCGCGAACGCCGTCTACCCCTTCTACCTCGCGCGCGTGTCGGGCGTGGGCGAGGTGGGCGGAACGATCGGGTTCGTGCTCGTGGCCCTCGTCTGGTTCTACCTGGTGGCCCTCTCGCTGCTGGCGGGGGCGGTGATCAACGCCCTCCGCTACGAGCTCCGCGACACCGGCCGCCTCGCGACCGACACGGGCACGATCGAGATCGTCCACGACGAGACCGCCTCGCACCGGTCCCCTCGCGCGCGGAGCGGCGGCGGCGCTCAGCCGTAGCGCCCGCCCGTGATCTCGCGGAGCTTGGCGCGATCGTGGCGGGCGTGGATCCGGCGCACGGTGCCGGAGCGCGAGCGCATGACCAGCGACTCCGTCGTGGCCTTGCCCCCTTCGACGTAGCGGACGCCCTGGAGCAGCTCGCCGTCGGTGACGCCCGTGGCGGCGAAGAAGACGTCCTCGCCGGCGACGAGGCGATCGACGTCGAGCACCTCGTCGAGGTCGTAGCCGGCGTCGATCGCCGCCCGCCGCTCGCCCTCGTCGCGCGGCCAGAGGCGGCCGAGGAACTGGCCCCCGAGGCACTTGATCGCCGCCGCCGAGAGGACGCCCTCCGGCGTGCCCCCGATGCCCCAGAGCAGGTCCACGCCCCCGGTCGCGCTGGCCGCGAAGAGGGCGGCGGAGACGTCGCCGTCGGTGATGAAGCGGATCCGGGCCCCGGCCTCGCGGATCTCGGCCACCTTCTCCTCGTGGCGCGGGCGATCGAGCATGATGATCGTGATCTCGCCCGGCCCCACGCCCTTGCGCTCGGCGACCCGCCGGATCACGTCGGGAAGCGGGTCGTCGAGCGAGAGCAGGTCGGCGATGTCGGGGCCGCCGGCGATCTTCTCCATGTACAGGCACGGCCCCGGGTCGAACATCGTCCCCCGCTCGGCGAGCGCGATCACGGAGAGCGCCGACGGCATCCCGCGGGCCGTCAGCCGGGTCCCCTCGAGGGGGTCCACGGCGATGTCCACCTCGGGCGGGCTGCCGTCGCCGATCCGCTCGCCGTTGTAGAGCATGGGGGCCTCGTCCTTCTCGCCCTCCCCGATCACGACGATCCCGTCCATCGGCACCGTCTCCAGCATCAGCCGCATCGCGTCCACCGCCGCCTGGTCGGCGGCCTCCTTGTCGCCGCGGCCCACCCAGCGCGCCGCCGCGAGCGCCGCCGCTTCGGTCACGCGCACCAGCTCGAGCGCCAGGTTGCGGTCGGGGTGCGCGCCCGAGCGGACGTCGTGCGAGATGACGCTCGTGGTCCCTTCGCTCACCGCCTACACGGTACCGGGCGCCTTGCGGCCCTGGCGGGCGCCCATCTCGAGCGAGCGCAGGTAGCCGGCGACGGCGATCCCGATGGCGCCGGCGAGCGCGACCCAGTAGCCCCAGTCGAGCCCGACCCCGACCTCCTGTTCCCCGCTGCCCGGCTTGTCGAGGACGCCGTTGTAGAAGATCAGGATCGCCGCCGTGAAGCCGACGACCATCGTCGCCTCGCCCGGCGGCCAGGAGAGCCTGTGGCCGCGGACCAGGATCCAGGCCAGGACGAGCGGCGTGAGCGCCCCGGCGATCAGCAGCCAGCGCAGGATCGGGAAGGTCTCGAAGCCCGTGCAGGAGGTGTCGCCGACGCCGCAGATCCACTGGTCGGGCGTGCGGGGGGCGATGCCGGTCGTCGCCAGGTGGTACCAGGGAAAGAAGAGGAGGCTGAAGAGGAGCGCCGCGGAGGCGACGACGGTGAAGAGGACGCGGGCGGGGCTCAGGCGCGAGAGGTCCATGGCGGCGACGGGCCGAGCCTAGCCGACGTACCCGGCGCCGACAAGCGGCAAGCGGCTCCGGCTGCGCTCGGCGGGCCACACGGGTTAGGCTCCGCCGCCATGGCCGACCGTCGCTGGGGCCTCACGCTGCCGCTTCCGGGCGTGCGGCTGCGCGATCACGCCGAGCTCGTCCGGCGGGCCGAGGCCGCCGGATACACGGACCTGTGGAGCGGCGAGACCAACGGGCCCGACGGGTTCACGCCGCTCGCGCTCGCCTGCGCCTGGAGCGAGCGCCTGCGGCTCGGCACCGGGGTCGTCGGCGTCTTCACGCGCGGCCCGGCCCTGCTCGCGCAGCAGGCTGCGGCCCTGGCCGACGCCTCCGGCGGGCGGTTCGCGCTCGGGATCGGCGCCTCATCGGACCGGATCGTCGCCGGGTGGAACGGGATCCCGTTCGAGCGCCCCCTGACCAGGGTCGCGGAGACGCTCGCCTTCCTCCGCGCCGCGCTCGCCGGGGAGCGAACGGAGAGCGGGTTCAAGCTCGAGACCGCGCCGGCGGAGCCGGTGCCGATCGTGCTCGCCGCGCTCCGCGGGCGGATGCTGCGCCTGGCGGCCGAGCGAGCCGACGGCGCCTTCACCAACTACCTGCCCCTCTCCG
>Ga0070741_10012973_pt1 | contig 14869 bp, 16 predicted proteins | sample Coa_R1_4_FD_66440 | JGI IMG/M metagenome (GOLD analysis project Ga0070741, IMG submission 66440) | Surface soil microbial communities from Centralia Pennsylvania, which are recovering from an underground coalmine fire - Coalmine... | ecosystem: Environmental > Terrestrial > Soil > Unclassified ...
CTGAGAACAGGCGATTTCCGCAGAATTTCCATTATGCGATCAACAAAGGAGAGGTCCGCATCGGTCTCGGGCACAGGCTTGCTTGTCTGCTCCCAATCCATCGGGGTGGGAATTGTGCCTTCGACGCAGAACGGGCCTGTGACGCGGGTGATTTTGTTCTCAATTTCCGGCCTGTCAACCAAGACCTCTTCTTCAGGAGGTTCGTTGTTGGCAATTGATTTGAGGGTAACGTGCGGAACAATTCCGCCGACTTCCTCGCCTTTATTGTTCTGCCGTCGCTTATAAACAAAGCCAGCAGTAGGACCGCGAACGTCATCTTTTAAGGCGTAGTAATCAAACGTTGCAGTTAGAAGACGCTGACGAGCGAGTGCAAGAGGAACACGACTCGTATCGCAGGTAATCCAACGTCTTCCCCATTGCTCAGCGACATAGCCGTTGTGCCACTCCCGCAGGTGGGATCAAGAATAAGATCGCCTGGATCAGTCGTCATAAGAACGCAACGCTGAACGGCGGTAACTGCAGTTTGAACTACATAGAGCTTCCCTTCCGTACGATTTTGGACTCCGCCTATATCCGTCCAGATATTCGGGATAGGAAAAGCGGGGAAATCATCCAGAAAACGGACAAAGCGAATTGAATTTCCTTCAACCACTATCCTGCCGGCCTTCCCAAGGCGCTCCAGCCCAGATACGGTAGTTTTCCAATGCATCCCCTTAGGTGGCTGCCATACTCGACCCGCAAAATTGAAACTCTGATCTGTCTCTGATTGGCCTTGCGATGTCAATTGATCTACTGTTGCCAATTTGTCTTGCGGAAATCGACCTTCGGGAATTGATTTGTATGTGCTAACGGCACGGTATTTGGAAGCGCCTTCAATACCTGCCTCCTTCAATCCGTAAATCTGCCTAAATTTGATTCGTTCTTTATCTTTTCCGTACCAGAGAATGTAATCTGCAACTGAGGAAATGACGTTCGAAGCGAATTGGGTGGTTTTAGAAAAAGTAATAGTGGAAATGAAGTTTTTCTCTCCAAAAACGTCATCTAGCAACTCGCGAACGTGATGCAAGTTTTCATCGCTAATTTGTACGAAGATACTACCGGTTGGCGAAAGCAGTTCTCTCGCCATAAGCAAACGATCACGAAGATAGGTGAGATAGGAATGCACTCCCAATTCCCATGTATCCCTATATGCCTGCACCATCTCGGGTTCGCGGGTCATATCTTCGTCGTCGTTATGGCTGACATCTCGCCTTCGCACAAACGGCTGGAAATTTGAACCAAACTTCACCCCATAAGGCGGGTCGATATAGATCATCTGCACCTGTCCACCCAGGTTCTCGTAGTGCAAGAGAGAATTCATTACCACGAGCGAGTCGCCCAAGATCATGCGATTGACCCATTTATCTTTGTGCTCGTAGGCGCGCAGCACTTGATCTGTGATTGAGTGCTGAGGATCGCCGAAGAGGTCGAACATATCCGTCTGCTTGTCCCGCTTGTGACCTTTCAGGGTATCGAGGATGGCTTTGGTGGAAAGCCGCTCGTGAATGAATAAGGGCAGAGTGGGAACATCAAAAGAGAGCCGCTCGGCCTTCCCTGCCCAATTCAGGAAGGGCTTGCTCATGGCCTTGAGCTCGGCGACGGCCTTTTGAGCGGCTGCGACGTGAGCTGCCGCCTCTTTCGTTTCCGGCTTCCCGTTGAGCTTCTTCCGGGCCTCGCGCAGCTCCGTTTCCGCCGTTGCAATCCGCGCCTCGCCTCTTCCCCGTGCGGGATTCTGGCCGTCCCACTCCAGCGCCGGGGCGAGCGAATCATCGTAACGGTATTTTTGCGGCTCTTTTTTCTTCTTGAATTGCGCCTGAGTCCCGACCTCCGGGCGCATAGGGCTTTCAGACTCGGGGTGCTTATAGCTCTTGGCGGACTTAGTGCGAGCGGGCGTCGTGCTCTTACGTGGCATTCAGCAGAACTCCAGGGCGTTCGAGGGTGGTGGAATGGGATAGATTACATCAAACCGGCTTGTCTTATGCGGGGTTATAGCGTCCCATAAAAGTTTGCGATGGGTCAGCCTCATTTTTTTCTTGTGTCTCGCCAGATTTTCGCCTACTCTGAAATCCTGCAAGCAATTGCAGGCGACAACCTCACCGCATCTGAGGATTCTACCCGGCGCACCTTCGCGAAACAGCGACGCCAGCACGAGCGTTAACGTGTGGCTCTAAAAAAGCTGGTTAGGATAACTGCGTTCAAAATTAGAAGCATGAACCGGCAAGACCATGCAGCATAGCATCGGCGCTTAACGGTGAATTCTTTGTTCTGAAAGAATTCGTGTATTTTGTGGACCCCAGGATGCACGTAGCCCGCACGTAAAAGCGGCGCGGAAATTCGCACAATGCGAATAAGCCGAGTTGTACTTGGAGAAGGCATAGAGAGAAAAGCCAATTGGGTTCTCCGCTACCTTGGACATAATGCGGAACGGCGGCCTTGGGAAGTAACGTGGATTCGCCGGAAATGTAGCCCACACGTAAAAGTGGTTGACTAACGAGGACAGTGCAAAACTGTCTGAAAATCACCCCAAAAAACATCAAATTTTCCTGACATTTTGATAAGTGAAATCCGATTCCCGCACTAAACGGGTCCGGCTTTCGTCATTCGATCAAGTTCGCGGTTCTTTGTTCGCTCGTTGATTCTTCAATGGGTCAAATTCAAATCTCACAGTTCTCCCCAGGAGAGCCGTGCTGACTTTGCAAAAGTGCCGGTCCCTTCTCGGCGCTGATTGCAAATTGACAGACGCAGAACTGGAACAACTTCGACACGAGCTGTATGTCGTGGCTGAAGTTGCGATAAGCAATTTCTGCGTCTCGACCAAGGCCGGTTCGGATAACCGCTCAACGTCGCAAAATGTCTCAAGCTGCCTGAACGCGATTCCTGAGGGGGAACGTCCAGCGGTTGAGGAGCGGGCAGCGATCCTGGAGTTTGAAGCCCACTTGAAAAAACCTGAAGCCGAGCGGCAGGCATTTGGGGAATGGGTACAGTCAAAAAAGCCACTGAAGCAGCCCCGGAAGATCAGAGGCAATCGGAAGCCAAAATCCGTTTGACATTCTGAAAGGAATATGAGATAGGTATATATCAATATGGCAAGCTACTCAACACGAGAGGCGGCAAGGCTGTTAGGCGTGAGCATGGCGACCATTAACCGATACATCCTCGCCGGTACGGTTCCGGTCCCTGCGTTAACCCGCGTTGGTGGGGTGACGGTACGGCTCTGGAAGGACAAGGACATTGCCAAAGCAAAAGCAATTGTTGACGGTTTCACAGATGGCCGAAGGACCCGCCATCGCGAAAAGAAATCCGGCGGAAAGGCGAGATAGATCATGGCCGAGCGAGCTGTCATTTATACCCGCGTATCGACTGAAGAACAGGCCAAGGGAGGCACGAGCCTTGCTGGTCAAAAAGCCGCATGTCTGGACTATTGCGAGAAACAGGGCTTCAAGGTCGCCAAGGTCTTTGTGGAAGAGGGCGAATCAGCAAAGACAGCAAACCGGACTGAGCTGAAGGCCATGCTCAAATACTGCCGGGAAGATAAGAACATCAAAGTTGTTGTGGTTCACAAACTGGACAGGTTCGCTCGAAATGCAACCGATCACACGCAAATGCGGGCCTTGCTATCCGGTATTGGCGTACAGCTTCGCTCGGTCACGGAACCGATTGATGACAGCTCGACCGGAAAATTCATGGAGCACGTTCTCGCAGCCGTCGCCGAACTGGACAACAATATCCGTACGGAACGCTCGGTCAAAGGAATGCACCAGCGTCTAAAAGATGGCCGCTGGACGTTTCCGCCTCCTCTGGGGTATCGGGCCGGAAAGGACGCGGCAGGTGCGAAGACTATCATCCCGGATGAGCATTCTGCTCCGCTGGTTACTCAAGCCTTTGAAGAATTCGCCACTGGACTGCATACGAGAGAACAGGTATTGCGGAAAATCACCCGGCTCGGCCTTCGCACAAAGAGCGGCAAGCTTCTCAGTTCACAAACTTTCTCCCAAACACTAAGAAAACCAGTCTATGCAGGACGCATTGTAGTTCCTGAGTGGGACATTGACATTCAGGGAAAATTCCAGCCCTTAGTGACTCAGGCGGTATTCGACAAGGTGCAATTGATCCTGGACGGCAGAGCGGCTGCTCTTACACCTCGCGTCCGCTGTCACGAAGATTTTCCTCTTCGCGGCTTTGCGAAATGCGGGTATTGCTCTGAACCGCTTACCGGAAGCTGGTCAAAAGGCCGCACCCGTTATTACGCCTACTATCACTGTCGAGACGGTTGTATCCGCGAGACCAAGGACCTAATGGAAGAACAGTTCCAAGAATTCACGCGGCAGTTGCAGCCGAATGCAGGTTACATGCGCCTGTACCGAGAAATCGTTCTGGACGTTTGGCGCGAAAAGCAGGGGGATAGCCAAAAGGTGCAGAGCGTCGTCTCGCGGAAAATCGCCGAATTGCGTGAGAACAAGACGAAGCTGGAAGAGGCGTTCGTCTATCAGAAAGCGATTGAAGCAGACACGTACAAGGAAATGCGCGCAAAACTCGCTGAGGACCTCGCCCTCGCGGAAATGGAGCTGAGGGAAACCCAGGCTGAGGAAATCGAAATAGAGACGATTCTGGACTATGCGCAGATGGTTCTGACAAATGCGTCGAACCTCTGGAAAGCCGCGCCAACAGAGCAGAAACAGCGTTTGCAGCAGGTTTTATTTCCGAAGGGTATTAACTACTTGGATGGAGAATTTCGAACCAGCGCAACATGCTTACTTTTCAGTGACATACAGCTAAATGAAGTCAAAAATGAACGTTTGGTAGCGCTACCGGGAATCGAACCCGGGTTTTAAGATTGAGAATCTCACGTCCTAACCCCTAGACGATAGCGCCACGCCTCGTGAGTAGGATCAGTATATCAGAGGCATTTTTATAGATCAGCAGTTTTGGCGGGACTTTGTACGCTCCAACCTTTGTGCCGCTTGCTTCGTTTTGAGAACAAAATCAGCGATACGATTTTTCCTATCTTTGCGCACACATTAAGTGTGCCAGGCTACCGCCCACGCGCAATCCGTCACTGCGTCCGGAGAAGTAGCGCGCGTTGATCTCATCTCCGTTCAGGTCTTCAATGTCTTTGAAGCCCATCTGCCGAAGGTCGCGGGATAGCGCTTCTGGATCAAAAAATCCTACAAACGGTTCGCCGGCAGCGGCTACACGAGCAGCGAGCGCGTCAAAGGCCATCCGATGAAGAAAACCCAGTGAAGATCGAGGCACCGCATAATCAAAAGCTACACCGCTATCTGGACACGACGAGATCCATTGCAAGGTAGCCAACACTGTCGCTTCTGCAAGGTAGGGAGTTACTCCAAGCCATGAGAAGAACACCGGTTCGTTGGTTTGAAATCCCACTTTTGTAAGTCCGTCATGAAGCGTATCTTTCTCAAAATCAATGGGAGCAAATGTGAGAGTCGGCGGGATAGGAATATCTGAAAGCTGCAGCCGTTGGCGCTTCCACGCTTGTGTGGCCGGATAATCCACCTCATACACGCGCAGATCGGGATACGGATTCCGATAGGCAAACGTATCAAGGCCTGCTCCCAGGACCACATACTGTTTCACTTCGCGCCAGACCGCTTCCGCAAGATGGTCTTCAGCAAAGCGACTGCGTGCCACCATAAACGCGCGCAAATGCCGGGAAGGTGAAGAGTCTGACGGCCTGCTTGCTGCCAACTCCGCTCTGGCATCTGGAGGAATGATCTTTAATGCAACTGGATCGTCAAACACCTTGGGGTTGTCCCAAAGCTGATGGGCTGCTCGGCGCAACGCCACGCGATGAGCAGTATGGCTGGGCTGACCTGCAAGCATGGAGATATTGAATCAGATAGAGCATGCAAAACAAACCCGGGAGCTAACATCTTTGAGAATGATTGACCGCTCATTCGATCCGGATGAGCTTAAACGGCTAAAGCATGGATGCAGCCGCGGCAGGCAATAGGTGACGATGTAAGAAACAGTCCAGGCATTTCGCGTTATTCGGTTTAAAAATTCACAATTCAAATTTACAATCTCCGCAAATGCTCACTAGCTGGCATACGGTTTTTGGGATTGTAGGGCGGACGGCAGCGGTGTATGTGCTTGTGCTGGCGGGGATCCGCGTGACCGGCAAGCGCGAGGTGGGACAGATGACCCCGTTTGACCTTACCCTGCTGTTGCTCCTGAGCAATTCTGTGCAAAATGCCATGACTGGCCCGGATAATTCACTCGCAGGCGGAGTAACGGCGGCGCTGGTGCTGCTTGCGCTGAATTTCTTTCTGGCGGAATTTTCCGGGATGAACCGGCGGTTTCGTAAGCTGATTCAGGGCCAGCCTACTCTCTTGATCCATAACGGCGAGTGCATCACCCCGCACATGGCAAAGGAACATATTTCCATGGATGAACTCAACCGCGCGCTGCGCGAACATGGCGTCGCCTGCATTGATGATGCCGCATTGGCCGTGCTGGAAGTTGACGGCTCTATCAGCGTTTTGAAGTATGAAGATGTCCCAGACCATACCCGGCCCCAAAAGAGACTTAAGTTCCTGCATCGCAATTGATGCTCAACATTCGGCAGATGCAGGTGTGATGCTTACCATTTGGGAAAACTACTAAGGATAGAGAGATGAACGTAGAAGAGCTTAAAGAAGGCGCAGAGCACGCGCACAACAAAGGTGAGAAAACGATCGGCTTGACCACGGCGATTGTGGCGGTGCTGCTGGCCGTGGCTACTTTGCTGGGGCACCGGGCCCATACAGAAGAGAGCGTAATCCAGGGTGAGCGCAATACCCTCTGGGTCAACTATGACGCCAAAAGAACAGATGCTCGCGCCTACGATGCCGAAGCGAGGATAGCCGCTTTACTGCCGAATGGCCAGGAAGTGGCAGCTGACCTGAAGGAGAAAGCCAAAATCGAACGAGAAGGTGAACCGGCTAAAAATGGAGCGCCGGCAAGAGACGGTATCGACAAAGTCCGCGAGCATGCGCAGGAGTTGGATGTAGAAATGAAGTTAGCTCAACATCGTGCCAACTTTTATGATGCATCTGAACTGTTTCTTGAAATTTCAATCGTCTTATGTTCAATCGCTCTGTTGGCAGAGATGAAGTTGTTCTGGCAGCTTTCTTTCATCAGTACGGCCATCGGGATCGGTTTGTTGCTATGGGGATTCTTTGCTCTCCATTAAATATTCGCGTGTCACCATCTAGCGCGTCGGATCAATTGCCAACCCGTTGATCGCGTTAACATTCAGACCGGTGCTTGAGCCTTTAATAATACGGGCAGGGGTTGGATTTCCTGTGGTGGTGAGCACGCTGGTATAGATCAAGATACTTCCACCCAGCGGCTCAGCTACATATAACTCTCCATTTGCGACGTTATTGTTCAGGGCAATTTGCCCCGGGGCCTGAAGTTGAGTATTGTTGCCACTAAAGACAGCTGCGGGCACTATGTCTCCAGTGTTAAAGCTAGCATTGGGATACGCGGTAATACTCAAAGGAGCTACCGAGTTGCTGACCATGATCCTTCCCAGCGAATCCAGCACCACGCCGCGCGGCTGGGACAATTGCGTATCCGGGCCGGCAATCGCGCCGCCCACAATTCCAACCACACTCTGGGTGCTGGCGCTATCAAAGCGATCCACTGCCTGATCGCCCGGATCGGTGACATAAAGCTGATTGTTGGTTGAATCCAGAAACATTCCGCCAATCGTGAATCCCAGATTAAAGCTGCTCACTGGCGCCACGTTGCCATTGACAATGGTAGCTGGGGAAAACACTTTGACCGTAGTGCCGTCCGCGACATAGAGCAGGTTGTTCACGGTGTCTAGCGCAACATCAATGGGCGACGCCAGGGTAGTTGCATTTCCGCCGATCACGCGCGCTGGCGTGGTAGCGCCAGTCAATGTAGAGGCGTTATTAAAAACCACTATAGAGCTCCCGCCCTGATTGGCAACATACAAGGTGTCTGTGCCGGCATCCAGGAGCAAGTGTTGCGGAGATGCAAGCTGTGTGGAAGTAGAGGTAGATGTAATGGTTCCTACTGGAGCTACGTTCCCGTTGGAGGTTTCCGCACCGCTAAAGTGGAGAATTCCATTCGGCGTAGCGACATAGAGCTGGCCGCCGGTATTGCCGCCGCCACCGTTGCCGCCGCCACCACCAATTGTACGTCGAGGCGAAATCTGGCAGCCGGTAAAGCAGAAAATCAAAAATAAAATTGCGTAAATCCGCAGCATTCTCATTAGACTCCGTGTTTTAAGCTCCCGCGCATCCAAGCTATCATGATAACCAAATGACTGATCTGCCTAGAATCTTTCTGGCAACCTCAAATCCCGGCAAAGTACGCGAGTTTCGCGAGGCTGCCCAGGCCCTTGCCTTAAAACTCGATCCCCTGCCCGGCCTTGATCGCTTGCCTCCAGCCATTGAAGACGGCGATACCTTTGAAGCCAACGCCCGCAAAAAAGCGGAATACTACAGCCGTCACGCCCCCCATGAGTTGGTGCTGGCGGAAGATTCCGGCCTGATGGTTGACGCGCTCAACGGCGCTCCCGGCGTTTACTCCGCGCGCTATGCCGCAATGCTTCAATCCGGGGCTGCTTCACACCAAAACTCGGGCGACCAGGAAAACAATCTAGCTCTCATTCAACAGTTGGAACGTTTGCCCAGGGGAAAATTTGCAGGCAAATATGTGTCCGTGATCGCCTTGGCCCGTGATGGCGTTACTCTGGCCACATTTAGCGGACAAGTCGAGGGAGAATTGCTTACCATCCCGCGCGGCTCTCAAGGCTTTGGATATGACCCGCTGTTCTACTTCCCTGCCTTGGACCGCACCTTTGCCGAACTCCCGCTGGAACAAAAACGAGAACACAGCCATCGCGGCAACGCTTTTCGATCTTTTCTGGAGTGGTACGGAAAAAACGCAGGGTCGCTCTGATTTTCTGCTTGTTCGCCGAGAAACGTACACTTGCATACGCCTTTTCCGGCTTACAGATTACGGTTGCACTAGCCTGCAAATCCAAGTAAATTCAAGGCTTCTCTCATGCCTAAACGTTCTTCACAAACTGCTGCCCGGTCAATGAATGGCGCTTCAGATAAGCACCAGCGGATTCTGGATGCCGCGATTGAAGTGATTGCAGAGCATGGTTTTTTTCACTCCCGGGTAGCGGAGATTGCCGATCGCGCCGGGGTGGCGGATGGCACAATCTACCTCTATTTCAAGAACAAAGATGAGCTGCTGATGGCGGCCATTGATTCGGCCTTTCATCGCTTCATTCAGCGAGCGCGTACTTCACTGGATCAGGTGCCTGATCCGCGAGAAAAGTTGCGCCGTATGGCATTTCTGCACCTGGAAGCTCTCGGTTCAAATCGCAGCCTGGCCATCGTTTTTCAGACCGAACTGCGGCACAGCGCCAAATTTCTGGGGCAGTTCTCGCACAATCTGCTGGTGGAATACTTCGATGTGATCAAAGGCGTTTTACATGAAGGCCAAGAGGCCGGTGTTTTTCGTGCCGATATTTCTGTAACCATTGCGGCACATTGCTTCTTTGGCGCTGTGGATGAGATAGTAACCACGTGGATCCTCTCTGACCGTGATCGTGACCGCGACTATCACCTTTCCAGCCTGACTGATTCGGTGGTGGCCATTGTCTTGAGAGGAGTGGAAACAGGCTCGTAAGTATGGAACCCAGGACCCTGGTCGATATCTTTTACGCTGCTGTCCTACATGACCTGGAGCGCCACGTCATGTTCAAGCGCAGCACGGGCTGGCAGATCATCTCATCCCGCCAGTTATATGGATACGTGGTTGCCATGGCGCACGTTCTGAAGCAATGGGGCATCAAAAAAGGCGATCGCGTCGCTATCCTGAGTGAAAACCGGCCGGAATGGATGATCGCTGATTTTGCCTGCGCCACCAGCGGCATCGCTGACGTCCCCATCTATACCACTCTCACTGCGGAGCAGACTCTATATCTGCTAAAAAATTCCGGCGCGCGCGTAATCTTTGTCTCCACGCTGGAGCAACTGCGCAAGATTCAATCGATTCAGGCACAGACGGTGCTTGAAAAAGTTGTTGTGATGGATGATGTTGCTGACCTGAATGTGGTTCGCATATGGTCGCTGCTGGAAGGCGCGTCAAATGATCCTGACCGGGAATTTGATGAGCTTGCCCACCAGATCCAACCAGACGACCTGGCCACGCTGATCTACACCTCAGGAACCACCGGCACATCAAAAGGCGTGATGCTGAGCCATGGCAATCTGACCTCATGCGCGCTTACAGCCAGCAAAAAATCTGAATGGAAGGAAGGCGACGTTTATCTTTCCTTTCTGCCTCTCTCGCACGTCACAGCCCGCCATGTGGATTACATCTGCTACCTGGATGGCGTCACCATTGCCTATTGCGCAAACTTCGATCAATTGCCGCAGATGCTGCAGGAGGCCAAGCCCACCATCATCATCGCCGTGCCCCGCGTTTACGAGAAAATCCGCCAGGAAGCTGAGCGGCGCGCAGGCCACGGGCTGAAGCGCAAGATTTTTGATTGGGCCGTGCATGTAGGTGAACGCCACAAAGAGGAAATTGCCCGCGGTGAAACACCCAAAAACGCGGCCTGGAAGCTGGCAAACAAACTGGTGTTTGAAAAGATTCGCCAGGGATTTGGGGGGCGCAGCCGTGGTTATTTCTCCGGCGGTGCGCCTCTGGGCAAGGAGATGGCAGAGTGGTTTTGCTCGGTCGGAATTCCCATCATGGAGGGCTACGGGTTGACGGAAACTTCGCCCACGCTCTCCGTCAATCGCCCGGGCGAGTTCAGGATTGGCTCCGTTGGCAAAGTCAATGAGGGGCTGCAACTGAAAATCGCCGAAGATGGAGAGATCCTGGTAAAAGGGCCAACCGTCTTTAAAGGCTATTGGGAGATGCCGGAAGAAACCCGCGCTTCATTTACCGATGGCTGGTTCAAGACCGGCGACATCGGCGAACTTGATAAAGACGGCTTTCTCTACATTACTGATCGCAAGAAAGACCTGATCAAGACTTCCGGCGGAAAATTTATTGCTCCGCAACCGATTGAAAATGCGCTGAAGATGAACGTCCTGGTTGCGCAAGCCGCCGTGATTGGCGACAAGAGAAAATATGCTTCCGTAATCATCTCGCCGCACTTCCCTCTTCTGGAAGATTGGGCCAAGGCCAACGGCATTACATTCAGTTCTCATCAAGAGCTTGTGAACTCAGAAAAGGTCCGCGAACTTTACCGCGGCATTGTGGAAGACCTGAACAAAAAGCTGGCGCATTTTGAGACCATCAAGAAAATTCTGGTAGTGCCGGATGAATTTACTGTTGCAGGCGGCGAGATCACGCCAACCCTAAAGCTCAAGCGCCGCGTGATTGAGGCCAAATACAAGCAGCAAATCGAGCAAATCTACCAGGAACCACATCCCATTGAGACCGCGCCGGTGGGATAGGCGTTCCAATCGAGTGCGCCAAAATTCATTACAATAGGGTTCATGGATTCTCTCATCATTGCAGGGCGGCAATTTCGCTCGCGCCTCATCGTCGGCACAGGCAAATACAAGTCAGGACATGAAACAGCCCGCGCTATTGAAGCCAGCGGCGCGGAGATGGTTACGGTGGCCGTCCGCCGTGTGAACCTTGACCGCAGCAAAGAGTCGCTGCTCGACTTTATTGATCCGCAAAAATATTTTCTGCTGCCCAACACCGCTGGCTGTTATACGGCAGACGAATCCGTTCGCGCAGCAAGGTTGGGGCGTGAAGTGGGGCTCTCTGACTGGGTAAAAATTGAGGTGATCGGCGACCAGAGAACACTCTATCCCGATGTGCTGGCAACGATTGAAGCCACTCGAATCCTAGTGAAGGAAGGGTTTACAGTTCTTCCTTATACCTCTGATGACATTGTAGTTGCCAAGAAATTAATTGAAGTCGGCGCGAGCGCCATTATGCCTTTGGGAGCGCCCATTGGCAGCGGAATGGGCATTCAGAATTCGGCCAATATCCAGATCCTGCGGGAGATGATTTCTGAAGTTCCACTGATCGTAGATGCAGGCGTGGGCACAGCTTCAGATGCGGCGATCGCCATGGAGTTGGGCGCTGACGCCGTGTTGATGAACTCCGGCATTGCGCATGCAGAAAATCCGGTTCTGATGGCGGAAGCCATGAAGCACGCGATCATCGCCGGACGGCAGGCTTACCTTGCCGGCAGAATGCAGAAAAAGCTATACGCTACCGCCAGTTCTCCGCTGCAAGGCGTTGTCCGTTAAAAGCGGGCAGAACTAACGTGTTCTATCCAGCGCAATGCCATGAGGGCTGGTAGTAGTCAGGGTGGTGCCTGGGCCAAAAATAATTCGAGTGGGCGCAATGTTTTCAGTACCAGTAGCAGAGCTGAGACTGCTGAAGATGGCAACGCGGCCGACGTCCGGATCGGCGTTGTACAGCGTTCCTGAGCCTGTGGTATCCACCACAATCTGGCTTGGAACGCCAAACTTTGTGTTGCTGCCAGAAATTTCGGCAGAGGGAGCAGGGTTTCCATTTGCCGTGGCGGCATTATTGTAAATAGTTATGCTGGGAGAAGTAGGAGAAGAGTTGCTCACCACCAGTCTTCCTCTGCCATCAATCTGAATCCCATCAGGCGTGGCCAAATCCGTGGCTGCGCCTTTAATAGTGCGGGTGGCAGTAATGGGGCCGGTGGCCAGGGCGCTGGCATTGTCATAGACTGCAATGGCATTATTTGCGTCGTCTGCCGCGTAAAGGCGGTCATTGGTTCCATCAATCAAGATCGCTGAGACGTGAAACTGTGCGTCAAGAGCGCGCGCCGGCGCGATATTTGACGTAGCGGTAGAGGCAGAGGAAAAGACTTCAATGTTAGTATCGTCTGCCACATAAAGCAGATCGCGCCCCTTATCCAGCGATACATCGGTAGGAGTTATCAGAGTGGTGTTAGCACCGCTAATGCTTCTCTCCGGGGCAACATTTCCGTTCTTGGTGCTGATGTTGTCAAAAATCAGGATGGAAAGACCACCGTTATTGGCCACGTACAGCCTGTCGGCTGCGGTATCCAGAAAGATAAAAGCCGGCGCATTAAGTTGGGTATTGGCTCCGGAGATTTTTGCACCGGGGACAATGTTTCCGCTGGCCGTAAACGCCTGATCAAACCGCACAATAGAATCATCGCCCGCATTGGAAACGTAAAGCTTGCCCTGCGGAGTGCCACTGGGCGTAGGAGTGGGCGTAGGACTTCCCGTAGGAGTTGGAGTAGGCGTAGGTGTTGGCGTACCGCCGCCACCGCCAAGAGTTCTCCGTGGCGAAATCACACAGCCGGAAATAACTAATAAAAGAACCAGCGAGGCGGCACACAGCCATCCCCAAATTAAATTGCGGTTAAACCCGAATACCCGGAACATTGTAAGGCCATAATAACCTGTTTTGCTGGATTTCCAACCAGCGATTCTGGGGGGATAAAGCAGGCACCAAAGTAACATTGGCCGACACGCAACAAAATGAAAGGCGGCCAGCAAAGGCCGCCTTAAATTCAAATATTCCAAACAGTGTTGAAAACCACTATTTCTTTTCGGGTGCCTGTTTGAGCATGGAGACATTGGTTACGTGGAGCGTGCCATTATCCACTGTTCCGCTAACTTTCACATGGTGGCCTTCATGACCTTTGAGGGCGTCCTGGTTATCGACATTCAGTACGCTCTTGTCTTTTTCAGATACAAACACCAGCTTGGAGCCGGCTTCAGCGCACTTCTTGACGCAATCAGCATTGTTGACGTCCTTAGCTCCGCACTTCTCGTCGCTGACCCAGCCATTCATCTTGGTGCTTTTGGGGGCCGCAAAAGAAATCGCGGAAACTGAAGTCAGAAAAACCGCTGTGAGCAACATCGACATGATTTTCTTCATTATGAGTTTTATCTCCTCAGAGGATTTTTGTTTTGCCGGTTAGGCCGGTCAGAGAATACTCTCTTGTTGAGACTACTGAGTGCGCTCAACAGAATAGGTTACAACAAATGATGCAAACTATCCCAACGGCTTTCCTTCTTGAACTTGGGACCAACTATTTCTTTTCTTTGGCAGGCGATGCTGGAGTGTTAGGCAGAGTAAAAACCACTTCCCCAGGGCGAGTATAGCGAAGATGCTCTCGGGCTTCTTTTTCAATGGTTTGCGGGTCAGTCTTTAAAGCTTTAATTTCCTGTTGCATAGCGTCATTCTGCTGCTGTAGGGTCTTGATTTGTTGATCCAGGTCGCGCGATTCATGCCGCTTTTGCTGATACACCAATAGGCCATTGGCGCTGAACACAACATAGTAAGCTGCCAAGCCAAGCAATAAAGCAATAACAGGTGTAGACAGCCTGCGCCGCCAACCGTGAACCTGCTCTTGCGCATTTTGAATCGACTTATCCATGCACTTCTTAATTTTCTATCCACTGCCGTGCAGCCGCAGCCAGCTTTTGCAGCTCTGGCTCCGTCTTCGCTTCAGAATAAACTCGAACGACCGGCTCCGTTCCCGACAGGCGATAGCAAACCCATGAGCCATCATCCAAAACCAGCTTCAGCCCGTCCGTGCGTACTGCTTGTTTCACCCTGCGACCAGAAAACTCCGTCGGATCATTCTTCAACTTACTAGTGAACTTCGCTTTCACTTCCGGCGTCAAGCGGAAGTTCTCTCGCTGAGGATAAAAGGAACCAACTTTGCCAAATAAATCTTTTATCTGCTCGTCAATCGATCTCTTGCGGCGCGCCACAGCTTCGCAGCAAAGCAGCCCGGCAATGATTCCATCTTTCTCAGGAACATGATGCCGGATAGAAAGTCCGG
>Ga0070741_10012974_pt1 | contig 14868 bp, 12 predicted proteins | sample Coa_R1_4_FD_66440 | JGI IMG/M metagenome (GOLD analysis project Ga0070741, IMG submission 66440) | Surface soil microbial communities from Centralia Pennsylvania, which are recovering from an underground coalmine fire - Coalmine... | ecosystem: Environmental > Terrestrial > Soil > Unclassified ...
AGATCAACCCCATTGCCCGCGAAATCTTCGTCGATTCCACCGCCAATCTGGCCGGAGCCGATCTGCAGCCGATGGGACCCTACTTTGCCAAGTACGCCGGTTATGTTCTGACCCAGGGCAGCCTAACGCTCGACCTCAAGGTTCGCCTCGCCCAGGACCGCCTCGACAGCCAGAATACGATCACGCTCGACCGGTTCGATCTGGGCGCGAAGACCGACAGCCCGTCCACCACCGGCCTTCCCGTCCGCTTCGCCATTGCGCTGCTCAAGGACAACCACGGCCGGATTGTAATCAACCTTCCCGTCCAGGGCAGCCTAAGCGATCCCAACTTCGACGTGGGCCAGATTGCGGCCCAGGTTTTCACCAACCTCCTGACCAAGGCCGCGACCGCACCCTTCGCCCTGCTCGGTGCGATGTTCGGCGGGAGCGAGCAACAGCAGCTCGATCGCATTGATTTTGCGGCCGGCTCCAGCGCGCTGGCCCCAGCCGAAATGAAAAAGCTCGAGGTTCTGGTCCGCGCACTTATGGCCCGGCCCGGTCTGCGCCTGGAACTGGCCGGCAGCGCCGACCGCGATGCCGACGCACCGGCGCTGCAGAAACAAAAGCTCCAGGAATTTATCCGGACAAAAATCTGGGAGTCGCGGCGGCAGGAGGATCCCAGCCTGACCTCGGCCGACCAGGTGAAACTCACGCCGGAAGAATCGAACCGGGTCCTCATCGGGCTTTACGTTGCGACCTTCCGGCTGGCGCCGAACGTGCCCACGCCCGGTGCGGTTCCACCCGCTCCCGCCTCCCAGACGTCCGCCGCGGCGAGGGAGGCAGCCTCGACGGCGTCGCCCGCGCCGCCGCCCCACACCCTTTTCGGCCGCATTCTGCGGTACGTTTTCGGCGAGAGCGGCGGAGGCAAGACCGCGGCGGTGCCGTTGGTCCATGGAAAGCCGGAATCGGCAACGTTGCCCGCCACCGGCGGCCCCGGCGTGCCGCCATCGACGCCGGCCTACAAGCTGCCGCCGCCCGCGGAAATGGAAGCGCAGCTCGCCGCGCAGGTGCCGGTTGAGGACGCCGATCTCCACCAGCTTGCGGTCGACCGCGCGCAGCAGGTGAAGGACTATCTAGTGGCGCAAGGCGTGCCCGAGGCGCGTCTCTCGCTCGCCGGCCAGGACGCGCCAGCCGGGCACCAAGTCGTCTTGCATTTGCAATGAGCGGGAATGGCCGGCCTCGGCGTCCGGCACCGCTTTACTTTGAGCGGCTATAGAATCAAATGCCGGGGAATAAGGTGCGGAAAGGCGTCTCTCATCTTTGCGCTTTGGCGCGAACCCGATTCACTGCTCCATGAAAACTTTTGTTCTGCTTATCCTCCTTGGCGTCATTTCCCTTCCCATGAGTGCGGCTGACACCCCAACCGAATCCCTCGTCCTCGGCGGCGGGTGTTTTTGGTGCACGGACGCTGCCTACAAGCTCCTGCCCGGCGTGACCCATGTCACCTGCGGCTATGCGGGCGGCGACTATCCCAATCCCAGCTACGAAGATGTCTGCACCGGCACCACCGGCCATGCCGAGGTGATCAAGATCGATTACGATCCGACAAAAACGTCGCTGGAAAAGCTGCTGGAGTTTTTCTGGCATGTGCACGATCCGACGCAGATCGGCGGACAGGGCAATGACGAGGGGCCGCAATACCGCTCCATCATCCTTTACGCGAACGAGGCCCAGAGAATCGCCGCGGAAAAATCCAAGGCCGAGGCGCAGAAGCGTTTCAGCGACCGGATCACGACCGCGATCGTGCCGTTGACCAAATTCTGGCCGGCGGAGGATTACCATCAGGACTATTTTGCCAAACACCCGCACCGGGGCTATTGCGCCCTGGTCATCGCGCCGAAGGTCGACAAATTGAAAAAATTGCCGGAAGTGCAGGGGAAGTAATCCCCGGCACGGCGCGCACGGGACCTGGGGAAAGCGCCCCGATCAGAATTCCACGTCGCGGCAGCGGGCGTCGAGCTGTCGGCCGACAAGTTCGACTTGTTTCGGGCTGAGCACCGGCGGCGCGTCGCTGTGGATGGTGGCGCCGAGCTGTTTTGGGTTCAGGACCTTCAGGTCGCGCAGGGTGGTCGTGCTCACCCACCAGCCGGGGAAGACCAGGACCGGCGTGACCAGCATACGTTCGCCGATGATCTGATAAATCCACTGCGCGAGCCACTCCGCCTGCTTGCGGGCCTGGGCCAGCCCGTGGGTGTCTTCGCCCCACGGATAGATCAGCTGCTCGCCGTCGAAGACGATTTCGTGGTCCTTGCGGCCGCCGATCGCCTTGCCCTTGCGCCGGGTCTTGGTCTCGACGCAATAAACGCCGCTCGGCCCGATGACGATGTGGTCGATGTCAAACTTGGTGTCGCCGTATTCGCAGGGCACATCGTGAAAAATGTGGTAGCCTTCGGCGAGAAGCGGCACGAGGGCCTCGGCCACGGCTTTCTCGCCGTAAAGTCCGAGATGGCAGTCGCGGCGCAGGGTCAGTGTGCGCATCAGCCACCAGCCGGCGCCGGCAAGGGAGGCGACGAACAGGACGATGGCACTGATGAACACCGTCTCGCTCCAGGCCGTCGATTTGATGTGGCCGGAAAGGACCAGTCCGCCCCACAGCAGCAGCCCCGGTACGATCGAGCAGGCGGCGAGGCCGAGCAGGAAGTAGTCGTCGAGGCGTTCAAGGCGGCGGCGCAGGCCTTCGCCTGGTCCCCGCAACAGTTTTTCCGAAACGGGCGGCCGTTCACGCCGGCGATTGACGCGCCAGATCCAGAGCGTGGCCACGGTGCCGATGTAAGCGAATACGAATAATATAAATATCCAGATGGAGGTGACAGCACTCATGCCCGCGGTTTTCCTCTCCGGGCTCGGGAGAGGCAATGTTTTTGCGGATCAGCGACTTAAATTGAGCAGAGTTTGACGAGCCTTGACGGCCTTTTTACGGCTTTCCGCGGAAATTCGGGCAAAAATGACGCGAAGCGAAGCGTGCTGAGGAAAATTCCTCTGTCGGTTTTTGTTATGCAATGCGTGACGAAGCCCGATGCCCTGGTTCGAACATTTGTAGCGCATTATATTACAAAGTTGCCGTCGCCGACGGCGGGAAAAAGAGGCAAATTAGCCGGCGGGAGCGAGCGGTGGCATGGGCACGTCGAGCGCGGCGCAGATCGTGCGGAGCAGTTCCGCCTCGGCGTCGAGAATGACACCGTCGGCGCCGACCACGTGGGCGGCGGCGGTGACCAGACGCTGCTTGATCGGGAACGACGCATCGGCCAGGCGGTCGAGGGCGCCGTCAAGTCCGCCCGGCGTAAATTCGGCGGGCTCGAGAAGTGTGAGCTTGCCTTCCAGGATGCGGAGCTGGCCGGCGCCGGCGGTGAAGGCGGCACGGGCGTCCATGTCGACGTTGCTCGAGACATGGGCGAGCGCGCTGAGGACGACCGAGATTTCCCGCGCCACGGCCTCGAAGGAAAAAATCTGTTCACCCGGGCCGGCGGGCTGGTGGGCGGTGGCCAGGCTGCGGCGAAGCATTTTTTGCAACCCGAACCCGAATGTGTCCACCCGACCATCGACGTGCACCAGTTGGTCGAGCGTCTCGAGAAACGGCGCGAGTGCGGCAGGGGGCAGCTGCCGGAGCGGGGCGAGAGTCAGCTGGACCAGGGGAAGCCTTTGCGGCACGGCCAGCCCGGCGACGGCGGGGCGAAGCGAATCGAGCCCCTGGAGGGCATCGCTGCCGGCCCGCGCCGCGATGATCTGGCGCTGCTGTGCGGCCACGGTGGCGTCGCTGTCCAGCAACAAGCCGTAAATCAGGACGGGGGCCTGGTGCGCATCGCGCGCCGCCGCGAGCAGGGCGGGGGGCAGGGCGCCGAGCACGCTTTGCGCGCTGGCGATTCCACCGGTGGTGAGCGTGCCGATGGCGGCGATGGCGGAGAGCGGATTGGACGCGGCGGACGGTGCGGGCCGGCCGGCCGGCTGCGCCGTCAACGGATGAAGGATTTGTTTGAACGTTTCATGGGCGATATCCACTTTCTCGGGCGGCTCGAAAAATTTTCCGTCCCACTGCGCATCGATCGCGCGGATGCGGGCCGTCAGCGGCGGATGAGTCGCCCACAGTCCGGTGAACGAGGTGGAGAAGGCCTGGGCGAAAAAGAAGTGGCCGATCTCGGTTGCGCTGTGGTTTTCCACCACCGAGCCGAGGGCATAGCCGCCGATTTTTTTCAGGGCCCCGCCGATCCCGTCGGGATTGCGGGTGAACTGGACGCTCGAGGCGTCGGCGAGGAATTCACGCTGGCGCGACACGGCCGCCTGAATGAGCCGGCCGAAAAAGTAGCCGACATAGCCGATGATCATGAGCGCCACGCCGACGGCGAGAACGAGCGCAATCCCGCCGCCGCCCTTGCGACCGACGCGCACGCGGCTGTTGAACATGCCGCGGAGGATGCCATGGCCGGTCAGGCCGATGACGAGAATGCCGAAAATGATGGCGGCGAGCTTGAGGTTGAGCCGCATGTCGCCGTTGAGAATATGGCTGAACTCGTGGCCGATCACGCCCTGCAGCTCGTCGCGTGACAGCTTGTCGAGGGCGCCGCTGGTGACGGTGACGACGGCGTCGTGGGTAGTGAGGCCGGCGGCGAAGGCGTTGATGCCGACCTCATCGTTGAGGACATAAACGGTCGGCATGGGCACGCCGGAGGCGATGGCCATCTCTTCGACAACATTGAGGAGGCGGCGCTCGCCGGGGTCGGCCGTGCCGGAATCGATCCGGCGGCCGCCGACGCTCTCGGCGATGGCCGCACCGCCGCCGCTGTGCAGCTGCGACCATTTGTAGAAGGAACCGGCTCCCACCACGACGACGACGCCGGCCGCGGTGCAGAGAAAAATATTCCGGTCCCACCAAGGGTACGAGTGCGGGTCGTCCGGCCAGTCGCCGGTGTGCGTATAGGCCCGGTAACTGTCGTGAAAATGACGGGCTCGCGGCGAAATCTGCCAGAAAATCAGGATGGCCGCGGCATAGCTGGCGAGGATCGTGCCGAGCACGGCGAGGGCGAAAAGCACGACGAGCCGCCGGGTGCGTTTCTTCGCGTGGGCCTGGGCTTCAAAAAAGTCCATGGAAGTTACGAGCACGGAAGCACGGGTTTTCCCGCGTCCAAACGCCGGTTGTCGACGGAAGCGGCTGGCGCGCCGGTCGAAAGGCCACAGTTGAACGGCAGGGGACAGCCGAGCCAGCCGGCGATGAGGCGGAACAATCCGTGTTCAGCCGGGGTGATGGTGCCATCGTGGCCGATGACGAGCGCGGCGGCGAGGATGGTCTTTTGCTTCACCGAAGGCAGGGCAAACGCGAGGCGGTCGAGCGCTTCATCGAGCCGGTTTGACGAGCAATCGCCGGGCGGAAGGAGCTTGAGCCGGTGCCTGGCCGCGCGGAATGGCGCGGTGCCCGCGGCAAAAGCCGCGGTAGCCCTGGCATGGCGGGCATCGAGTTGCGCCAGCCGCGAGAGCACGACGGCGATGTCGCCGGCCACGGCGGCAAGCGGCAGGCGCTCGTCCGGCGTAGCTGGTTCGCGAATCTGCCGCAATTGGCGGACCACGAGTTTCTTCAGGGTACGCTCGAAGGGCGCGACCTGGCCGTCGGCTTGGATCAAGGTCCCCAAGGTGGCGAGAAAATGGTCATGGGTGGCGATGTCGAGCGAGCGCAGAGCCGGCAGGGCGATTTGCAGCAGCAACAGTTTGGTGGAAGGATCAAGGCGGCGGAGCGAATTTTGGTAATTGTCCAGCGCGGCGACGACATTGGGGGAGAGCAGCGAGCATTGTTTTTCGTGGATCGCCGGATCGGTGTCGAGGAGCAGTCCGTAAACCAGCACCGGCGCCTCGGCAGGCGAGCCCGCGGCGTCGCGCAACTGTGCCGGGATGGCGGCGATCAGCGCCCGAACCTCCCGCAGGCAGATTTCCATCGAGAAGTCCGTATCGTCGAGAATGGCAGCCGGAGTGAACGGCAGCCGGGGCTCCGCCATTCCGTCGTGAGGAGGTCGAGCGTGCTGATCGAAGAAAGAGATCGGCGCCGAGTCCGGCACCTCATCCAAATCGAGGGCAACAGCCTCCGATGATTCGGTGAACGTGCCGTCCCAATTCGGATCGATGGCGCGGATCCGGTCCGCAATGGGCGGATGGGTGTCCAGCCAGCCGAGGAAGCGCGGGCGGGTGTTTTGGGCGAACCAGAAATGGCTGATTTGCTCGGCCGTCGCGGTGGGCTGTCCCGCCATGCCATGATCCTGGCCGCCGATCTTGCGGAGTGCGCCGACGAGACCGGCAGGGTTGCGGGTAAACTGCACCGCTGAGGCGTCGGCCAGAAATTCGCGCTGCTTGGAGACGGCGGCCTGGGTGAGGCGGCTGAAAAGCCATGCCATGAATCCGATCAGGACGATGGCGAGAGCGGCGCAAGGGATTTCAAGATATGCCCAAAAAAACGGATCCGACAGGTCCACTTTGCGATCATGGATCCACAACAGAATCATCACAATCGTCGGAATAACAAAAAAAATAAGCGGGGCGGGGTTCCGCCCAATGGGGCTTTGCGCCCAGGGATTTTTTTTATAGCCCATTTCCCGGAAATTCGGGCCGACGCCGAAAACAGACCTTCCTGTCCATTCGATGACTTTGAGGCCATAAAGAACGGCGATGAGCCGGACGTTCAGCCGCATGTCACCATTGAGGATGTGGCTGAATTCATGGGCGATCACGCCCTGAAGCTCGTCGCGGGTGAGTTTGCGCAGGGTGCCGGCGGTGACAACGATGACTGCATCATTGACGGTCAGGCCGGCGGCGAAGGCGTTGATGGAGGAGACCGCCTGGATCACATATACCTCAGGAACGGCGATACCCGAGGCGAGGGCCATTTCCTGAACGACATTTTGCAGGCGGCGTTCGTACAAATCCCGCGGGAGACTGTCGATCCGGCGGGCTCCCACCAGGCGGGCGACAGCCCTGCCTCCCAGGCGCAACGCCCACCATTTTTGGGCCGCACCGAGCACGACGATAAACAAGGTAATCAGTCCGGGCCAAAGGAACACCCCGGCCGTCATGGGATATTGATGATAGCGCCAATAGAGGCTCCAAAGAACTGACGCTGCCGCGATCACGCCAATTACCGCGGCGGCAACGAGCGTCACCAATCGTGCGGTGCGTTTCTTCGCGTGGGCCTGGGCTTCGAAGAAGTCCATGATGACGGCTTCAGCTTTTTTTCGTCACGCCGGCGTAATGGAAAATTTTCCACAGTGCCACACCGAGAGCCAGCATCATGACAAAGGCGCCGGCCAGCGCCCCGGCGGGCCAATAGGTCTTGCCGAGGAAAAATTCCGGCACCGCCGCCGCGGCGATGACGACGCCGCAGCGCGAAAGCAGCCGGCCGCCGTATTCATTGATCTCGAACCAGCGTTCCTCGGATTCAAACGCCGCCGGAATCCGGATGCCGTACCAGTGGTTCATTTTGATCTTCCGCCGGACGAGCGGCCGGCACACCGCGATCATGAGCAGGCCGACGAACAGATGGATGAAGGCGAGGGGATTCACGGCGTGGGAGGCGGCTTCGGCCGCGAGCTTATTCGGCCGGAGCGACGACCACGGCGGTTCCGTAGCAGAGCACCTCGGTGACGCCAGGCGAAATCTCCGTCGCATCGTAACGCACGCCGAGAATGGCATTGGCGCCGAGCGCGGCCGCCTGCTGGCAGAGGCGGCCATAGGCATCTTCGCGGGCTCGTTCGCAAAGCTCGGTGTAGAGCGTGATATTGCCGCCGAACAGCGTCTGGATGCCGGCGCCGATATTGCCGATGACCGAACGTGATCGGACAACGATGCCGCGCACCGTGCCGAGTTCGCGGGTGACGCGATAGCCGGTCAGGGAAAAGCAGGTGGAGTTGAGCATGGCGGGAAAGGGGCGCGAAGCCGGTCAGCTGAAGCTGATTTTCGGCGCGTTGCGCTCGGTGGCATCCTCGATCTGGAAGAGCTGCGCGTCGGTAAAGCCGAACATGCCGGCGAAAACGACATTGGGGAAGGTTTGGCGCGTGGTATTGTAGGTCATGACTGCGTCGTTGTAGGCCTGGCGGGCAAAGGAGATCTTGTTTTCCGTCGAGGTCAGCTCCTCGGTCAGCTGCAGCATGTTCTGGTTGGCCTTGAGGTCGGGATAGGCCTCGCTCACTGCCATGAGGCGGCTGAGGGCGCCGGTCAGGCCGGCCTCGGCGGAGAGGAGGTTTTTCATCGCGCCGGCATCGGCCGGGTTGGAAGCGGCGGCCTGGGAGGCGGTGTAGGCGATGTTGCGCGCCTTGGTCACGGCCTCGAGCGTCTCGCGTTCGTGCTTGATGTAGCCCTTGGCGATCTCGACCAGGTTGGGGATGAGATCGTAGCGGCGTTTGAGCTGAACGTCGATCTGGGCAAAGGCGTTCTTGAAGCGGTTGCGCAGTGCGACCAGCGAGTTATAGATGCCTGCGACCCAGAGGGCGAGAATGACGACGAGCGCGGCGAGGATGACGAGGACAATGAGGACTGCTTTCATGGCGTGTTGGGTTGAAGGAGAATGGAGCTACCATAGGGTGGGAACCGGGCGGCGCGAGACGGAACTGATTACAAGACTAGGCTTTGTTTCCACACGCGGGCTTGCCCCGGGGCGGTGATGTGGCATCGTCCATTGTCTCCATGCGTATTCCGACATGCCTGTGGTCCGGATTCGCCGCGCTGGCGACGATTCTGCCGTTGTGCGCGCAAACTGTATCGTCGCCGGCCGGGCCGGCGGCGCCGCTGATTTCCGCGGCGGAGACACGGCCGGCGCCGGCAGATTTTTTGCTTCGGCAGCAGGCGGCGCAGCATGCGCTGGAACTGGGCCTGCCTTCGGTGGCGGCGGCGATCGACCGCGAGCTGCTCGCCCTTCCGGGCGTCGACCACGGCGCCCTGACCCTGGCCCTGGCCACGGCACTGCTCGACGACGGTCGCGTCGGCGAGGCGGAACAGGCGCTGCAGGGCATGGCGGCGGCGGAGCGCGGCGCCGCCTGGCATTTGCGCACCGGCCTGATCGACATCGTGGAAAAAAAGACGGACGCGGCCAAGGCCGAGGCTGCGTCGGTCAAGCCAGAGCAACTGGGTGCGACCGACCGCGGATGGTTTTATTTCCTGCAGGGCCGGCTGGCGGATGCGGCGGGCGACGGACCCAGGGCCCAGGCGCTTTACGAGCAAGCGGCGGCGGCGGCGGTTTCGGACCAGCAGCGGGCGCAGTTTGCCCTGGCCAAATCGGAGGCGGAATTGCGCGCCGGTCCGCCAGCCGACTCCCTGATCAACGATTTGCGGCGCAACGTGGACAAATATCAGGGCACCCTCACCGGGTACCGTTATGCGCGTCAGTACGCCGTGGCGCTCGATGCCGTCGGCCGGAAGATCGATGCGGTGTCGCTTCTGCGCCAGCAACTGCTGGCCCTTCCGCCGGAGGCGCACGCGACGGCGGATGATTTCCGCCTTCTGCTCGGCCTGATCGCCGGGCCGGCGACTGATCCCGGCCGCCAGGCATTGACCGAACTTTTGACCAGCGGGAGCGACCAGGTGAAGCAGCGCATCGCCCTGCAGTTGCTCGGCCGCATCGCCGCCCAGCCGGGCCCGGAGCGAGAAACCTTTCGCCGTTTGCTCGACACGCTGATCGCCGCGCCGCAGCCGCACCCCATCATTGAAGACCTGCTGCTCTTCCGCGGCCAGATGAACCTGGCCGACAAAAATTACGGCCTGGCCCAGACCGATGCGGAAACCTTGATGGAAAAATTTCCCGGATCACCGCTCAAGCCGGCGGCGCTCGGCGTGCTCATGGGGGTGGCTTGGGAACAGCACCGCTACCGCTCGGCCGCCGCCTACGCCACGCAGGCGCGCTCGGCGCTGCCGCCGGGTGAAATTCATGCCCAGCTCGGCGTGCTCCTGGCCGAGGCTTATTTCCGGGCGGGAGACTTTCCCAGCGCGGCCGACGCCTATGCGGCGGTGCTCAACGAGCGCCCCTCCGGGGTCAACGCGGGCAAATTGATTTTCCAGCGCATCCAGGCGGAGATCGAAGCCGGCCGGCTCGACACGGCGCAAAACCTCGCGGACCAATTCACCAGCGATCCGGCGTTTGATCCGGAGAGCCGCTGGGAGGCGGAATGGAACCTGGCCCGCGCCCTCGAGGCGAACAGACAGACGGAGGCGGCGCTGGCCCGGGTGAACCGATTGTTGAGCGCGACCGGCGCGGCGGGGTTGTCCGCCGATTTACGCGTGCGCATGGCCTGGCTGCAGGCCCATCTGGCCTTCGAGGCCGGCCAGTCGGAGCAGGCATTGAAGCTCGCCGGGGCCCTCGTCGATTCTCTCGGCGGCGCGGGCGGCGCCGGGGTGCCGGACGAGTTGAAAAAACAAATCGCCAGCCTCGAACTGCTGCAGGAGGCCGAGGCCAATTTCAAACTGCAGCAACCGGCCGCCGCCCTGGGGCTATTGAAAAGGCTCCGCGCCGATTATCCGCAAAGCGACGCCGCGGTCTACAGCTATATTGTCGAGGCGAACTACGATGCGGACAACAATCACCTGGCCGAGGCGCAGGCCCAGTTGACCAAGCTGGCCGACACCGCCGAGGCGGACAAGAATCCCGCCGGCTCCTACGCCCATTACGCCCCCTACGCGCTTTATCTGGCGGCCCTCAATGCCGAGAGCCTTGGCCAGGACGCCAATCTGGAGGAGGCCGACCGCTTCATCGAGCGGCTGGTGGGCAAATATTCCAAGAGCGAACTAGTTTTCTATGCCCGGTTGAAGCAGGGCGACCTGCTGCGCAAGCTCAACCAGTTTGGGCCGGCGCAGCACGCCTACGAGGAGCTGGTCAACAATTACGCCCAACATCCGGATGTGCTGGTGGCGCAGATGGCGCTGGCCGACTGCCACAGCGCCCAGGCGGCCAACGATCCGGCGCACGCCGAAAGCGCGGCGGCCATCTATGAAAGCCTCCAGGACCGCCCGGACGCGCCGGTCGAGCTGCGCATCGAGGCGGGATGCAAGCTCGGCCTGGCCCAGAAGCAGCGCGGCCAGGGGGCGCGGGCCGAGGAAACCTGGTGGCGGCTGGCCGACGAATTTCTCCGCCGGGAGAACAAACCGGCCGTGCTGAGTGCGACCGGCGCCTACTGGATGGGCCGCGTCCTGCTCGAGCTTGGCGATTCGCTCGAACAAGGACAAAAGCTCGATCAGGCGCGCGAGGCCTGGCTCCTCATCCAGCACTACCAGCTGCCGGGCGGCGCCCTGGCCCAAGCCCGGCTGGCCCGCTACCTGCCGACGGAGCCCAAGCCATGAAACGCCATTTCGACGTGGACGTTTTCCCGGCAAAAGCGTCTAAACTTTGACCCGACATGTCCGCATTTGACTTCAGCTTGTTTGCCCGGGGCGGGCCGATGATGTGGATCCTCCTCCTCCTCGGCGTGCTCGGCCTGATGCTGTTCATCGAGCGCACGCTCTACCTCCATCGCGGCCAGATCCGCTCCAAGGATTTTCTCGACGGGATCAAAAACATTCTCGGCAAACGCCGCCTGCTCGAGGCGCTGACGGTCTGCGAGGAGGCGCCCGGTCCGGTCGCGGCCGTGGTCAAGGCCGCCCTGCTCAACGCCGGCGAGGACGAGGCCCGGATGCGTTTCGCCGTGCAGGAGGCGGCCCTGGTCGAGATCCCCGCCCTCGAACGCCGCATCGGCACGATCGCCGCCATCGCCCAGGTCGCCCCCCTGGTCGGCCTGCTCGGCACGATCCTCGGCATGATCGTGACCTTCCGGGCCTTTGAGCACGATTACGTCTCGGCCGCCGCCCTTGCCACCGGCATGTGGCAGGCCCTGCTCGCGACTGCGGCCAGCCTGATGGTCGGCGTGCCGGCCCATCTCGCGCATCATTTTCTCCGCGGCCGCGTTCGCGCCATTCTGCGGGATGTGGAATGGGCGGGCAACGAAATCATGCGGTATTTGCTGATCGAATACCGGAGGGCGGGTGGGGCGCCGGCCGTCCCCGGCGAGCCGGCGGAGGCGAAATCATGATCACCCGTCCCCTCGATCTGGCTTCCCGCCTGCGCCCGGCGCCGGCGAGTTTCGATGCGTTCTATTTCATCAACGCCGGCCTGCTCGTGCTGTTTTTCATTTTGTTCGGATCGCGTTTTGTTCTCGCCCCGGGTTTGGGGGTGGGGTTACCCGGCGGATTTGCCTTGCCGGTCATGCCCGGAGCGAAGGCCGGCGCGGCGGCGGCCAACGTGGTCATCAGCGTGCCCCGCCCGGGAGTGGCGCTGGTGGACGAAGGCATGATCAGTTTCGCCCGGCTGAACGGCTGGCTGAAAGTCCAGGCCCAGGCACGGAAAGCTCCGGCTCTGCTCATCCGCGCCGATCGCACGGTGCCGATGCAGGACATTGCCGACCTGGCGGCCATGGCCAAGGCGGCTGGCTTCGTTTACGTGCAGCTCGCCTTTGACGAGCCGCCGGCGGCCGGTGGGCCATGACGGACTCACCCAAAGCAGGATCGATCGGCGTCCGGCGCGGCCGGGAAGAGCGGGGCCTGTGGTTGATTGCCGGAGCGGGGGCGTTGCTTGCGCTGCTTTTTATCGGCTGGCTCTTTTCGCGTACGCCGGTCCCGCCGCCGCCGCCAGCGACGGCGAGGCCCGCGCCCTCGGTCGGAGTCACCCGGCTGAACGAAACCACCGATGCGATGTTGCGGGAACAGGCGGAGCTGTTCGATCCCAAGCCGCTCTTTTTGCCCACCCGCTGGAACGTCCGGCCGGGCAGGCTGACCGGCGTGGCGCGCGAGCCGGGCGACACCGTTTTCGAGAATTTCAGGCCCCAATTGGCTTTTTCCGAAAGCACCTTGAGCCTCGACTTTTCCACCGTGGCTCCTCCGCCGGTCCGGCCAATCGACGCCCTGGCGGTGGGCACGCCCCGGCGCCCGCTGCTCGGCTTTGGCCGCCTCGATCTTCCGGCGGAGCCGCTCGCCCCGCGGGGCGGCTTCATCGAAGTGCGGACGGCGGGCGGGGGAGAGGATGTTCTTGCCACCGAGCTGACCGCCGCGCCACCGGGGGGAGATTGGGCGCCGCTCGAGTTCATGGCGGCGGTCAACACCGCCGGCCTGGTCGCCCCGCCTCAGCTGGTCCGCAGCTCGGGCCGGGACGAGGTCGACGCTTATTTCCGGACATTTTTGGTCCGGGATTTCCGGCTTGGCGCCCGCCTGCCGGCAGGCTTTTTCCGCATTCGAATCGGGCCGTAAAATTAATTTTCGGGCGACGGCGAAATTTCAGTTGACGGGCCAGAAGCCGGCGTTCACGTTCTTCACTCTTTTTTCAGTTGTTTGACCCAACCAGGTCTGCCCAGATAGCTCAGTTGGCAGAGCACGTCCTTGGTAAGGACGAGGTCGCCGGTTCAAATCCGGTTCTGGGCTCCAGGTCAACGTCGGCGACTTCTGCGACGTAAAACACGAGAGGTCAACCCACTCACATCAACTCCCGTCTCCCTCCCCTCCATGGCTAAAGGCACATTCGAACGCAAGAAACCGCACGTCAACGTAGGCACCATCGGCCACGTCGACCACGGCAAGACCACGCTGACCACCGCCATCCTCGCGGTCCAGGCGCGCAAAGGTCTGGCCGAGGTCAAATCCTACGCCGATATCGCCAAGGGTGGCACCGTCCGCGACGCCTCGAAGATCGTCACCATCTCCGTCGCGCACGTGGAATACGAGACGGAAAAGCGCCACTACGCGCACGTCGACTGCCCGGGCCACGCCGATTTCGTCAAGAACATGATCACGGGCGCCGCCCAGATGGACGGCGCCATCCTCGTCGTCTCCGCCGCGGACGGCCCGATGCCGCAGACCCGCGAACACATTCTCCTCGCCCGCCAGGTCGGCGTGCCGAAGATCGTGGTTTTCCTGAACAAGGTCGACTTGATTGACGACAAGGAGCTGCTCGACCTCGTCGAGATGGAGATCCGCGAGCTCCTCACCAAGTATCAGTTTCCTGGTGACACCACGACCATCATCCGCGGCTCCGCCACCGCCGCCCTCGAAGGAAAGCCTGAGGGCGAGAAGGCCATCGCGGACCTGATGGCCGCCATCGACAACGACATTCCCGAGCCGGTCCGCGAACTGGACAAGCCCTTCCTCATGTCGGTCGAGGACGTGTTCTCCATCACCGGCCGCGGCACCGTGGCCACCGGCCGTATCGAGCGCGGCAAAGTCAAGGTCAACGACACGGTCGAGATCGTCGGCCTCCGTGACACCACCAACTCCGTTGTCACCGGCATCGAAATGTTCCGCAAGCTTCTCGATTCCGGCCAGGCGGGCGACAATGTCGGCATTCTCCTTCGCGGCATTGAAAAGGACGGCATCGAGCGCGGCCAGGTGCTGGCTGCTCCGAAGACCATCACCCCGCACAAGAAGGCCAAGGCCGAGATTTATGTCCTGACCAAGGAGGAAGGCGGCCGCCACACCCCGTTCTTCAACGGCTACCGGCCGCAATTCTATTTCCGCACCACCGACGTCACCGGCGTCGTCAACCTTCCGAAGGGCGTCGAGATGATCATGCCTGGCGACAACGTCAGTGTCGAAATCGAGCTCATCTCGCCCATCGCCATGGAGAAAACCCAGCGCTTCGCCATCCGCGAAGGCGGCCGTACCATCGGCGCCGGCCGTATCGCCGAGATCATCGAATAATTTTAACCACAAACGTTTTCGGCGATACGCCGAGGCTTCTCACCAGGGCCTCGGCTGCGTCGTCTAAGAAGCAACATTAGGGGTGTAGCTCAATTGGTAGAGTAGCGGTCTCCAAAACCGTCGGTTGGGGGTTCGAGTCCCTCCGCCCCTGCCACT
>Ga0070741_10012975_pt1 | contig 14867 bp, 18 predicted proteins | sample Coa_R1_4_FD_66440 | JGI IMG/M metagenome (GOLD analysis project Ga0070741, IMG submission 66440) | Surface soil microbial communities from Centralia Pennsylvania, which are recovering from an underground coalmine fire - Coalmine... | ecosystem: Environmental > Terrestrial > Soil > Unclassified ...
GCTCGTCGGCGACGGCGCGATGCAGATGAACGGCATGGCCGAGCTCATCACCGCGGCGAAGTACTACGACCGCTGGGCCGACCCGCGGCTGATCGTCCTCGTGCTGAACAACCAGGACCTGAACCAGGTGACCTGGGAGCAGCGTGCGATGGAAGGCGACCCGAAGAATCCGATGACGCAGCGCCTGCCGGAGGTGCACTACGCCGACTACGCGAAGCTGATCGGGCTCGACGGCGTGCGCGTCGAGGAGCCGGACCGCATCGAGTCGGCTTGGGACGAGGCGTTCCACGCCGACCGGCCGTTCGTGATCGACGCGGTCGTCGACCCGGAGGTCCCGCCGCTGCCGCCGCACATCACGCTCGAGCAGGCGAAGGCGTTCATGAGCTCGATCAAGGGCGGCGACCCGAACGCGGGCAAGATGATGGTCGAGTCCGCGAAGCAGAAGGCGCTCGAGTTCCTGCCCGGCCGGTGACGGTCGATCTCGACGTCAGCTGCTTCACGATCCCGACGGATGCGCCGGAGTCCGACGGTACCCTCGCGTGGGATTCCACGACGATCGTGATCGTCGAGGCGCGCTGCGGCTCCGTGCACGGGCTTGGGTGGACGTATGCGGCGGATGCGGCCGCCTCGATCGTCAGCGACAAGCTCGCCGACGTCGTGCGCGACCGCGACCCCGACGACGTCGCCGCGACGTGGCTCGAGTGCGGTCGCCAGCTGCGCAACCTCGGCCGTCCCGGCATCGCGTGGTGCGCGCTCTCAGCCGTCGACATCGCGCTGTGGGATCTCCGCGCACGCATGCACGACGTCGCCCTCGTCACGCTCCTGCCGCCGGCGCAGAAGCGGGTGCCGATCTACGGCAGCGGCGGCTTTTGCTCGTACTCGCTGGAGCGGCTGCGCGAGCAGCTCGGCGGCTGGGTCGCGGAAGGCATCCCGCGCGTGAAGATGAAGCTCGGCCGCGAGCCGGAGAACGACCCGAAGCGGCTCGACGCGGCGCGCGAGGCGATCGGAGACGCGGAGCTGTACGTCGACGCGAACGGCGCGTTCACCGCCAAGGACGCGATCCGCTGGGCGCACGAGTACGTCCAGAACTGGAATGTGCGCTGGTTCGAGGAGCCCGTGTCGTCCGCCGACTTCGCGGGGCTGCGGCTCGTGCGCGAGCACAGTTTGCTCGACGTCGCCGCGGGTGAGTACGCGTACGTGCCGGCCGACTTCCGCAACCTGCTCGGGTGCGTCGACTGCCTCCAGGCCGACATCACGCGCTGCGGCGGCATCACAGGCCTGCTGCGCGTGAACGGGCTCGCGGCCGCGTACGGCATCGACATCTCGGGCCACTGCGCGCCCCAGCTCTCCGCGCACGCCCTGTGCGGCGTCGATCGCCTTCGACATCTCGAGTACTTCCACGACCACACGCGCATCGAGTCGATGCTGTTCGACGGCGTGCTCGCTCCGGACGGCGGCGCTCTCGTCCCCGACCGCTCACGCGCGGGCCACGGGCTCGAGCTGAAGCGCGCGGAGGCGCAACGGTGGGCGGCATGATCCTCAAGCTGCTCAAGAACATCCGCGAAGGCCGGGTGCAGAAGCTGCTCTCCGTCACCGCGGCGATGTCGGCGCCCGCGCTCGGCGCGGAGATCTACTTCGAGCACTACAAGGGCTCGTTCGGCGACAAGTGGATGTGGACGCCGCTGGTGCTCACGCCGCCGCTCACCGCCGCCGGCTTCGCAGGCGTCGTCTCCGAGAAGGCCGCCCGCACCGCGCTGCCGGCCGTCTCGGCGCTGTACTTCCTCGACGGCGTCGTCGGCATCGTCACGCACTTCCAGGGCGTGAAGAAGCGCCCCGGCGGGCTGCGGGAGGCGCACTACAACCTCGTCATGGGCCCGCCGCTGCTCGCCCCCGGCTCGCTCTGCCTCGTCGGGGCGCTCGGCCTGGCCGCCGCGATCGTCAAGCGCGAGCGGTGACCGACTTCTCCCAACAGGCGCACGCAGACCCGCAGGGCCTGCCGAAGCAGCGCCGCGGCACGACGCCGCAGATGGTCGGCCGGTACCCCGAGTGGGACGTGCTCTCGCAGCAGGACCACTGGGACGACGTGACGCGCCGCGTCGTCGTCGACCGCGTCGAGAACGTCCCGCCGATCCGCTTCTTCGACGAGGCCGAGGCGCGGACGCTGCGCGCTTTCTGCGACGTCGTCACCGCGCAGGACTCCGACCCGCGCATCCCCGTGCTCGAGTACATCGACGAGAAGCTGCACGCAGGCAAGCGCGACGGCTGGCGCTTCTACGACCTGCCGGACGACGACGAGACGTGGCGACGCGTCGCGCGCGGCCTCGACGACGAGGCGCGCACGCAGACGTTCGACTCGTTCTCCGGGGCGCCGGTCGAGGCGCAGGTCGGGATCGTGCATCGCTTCTCGAAGGGGCAGCTGCACGGCAGTGTCTGGGACACGATGAACGCCAAGCGTGCGTTCACGGTCGTCATGCGCTACGTCGCGCAGGCGTTCTACAGCCATCCGTGGGCCTGGAACGAGATCGGCTTCGGCGGCCCCGCGTACCCGCGCGGCTACGGCGCGTTCGGTAGCCCCGATCTCGGCGAGAAGGAGTCGTGGGAGAAGGACGAGTCGGTGCACGTCGATCCCGTGAAGGACGTGTCGAAGCGAGGGCTCGACTGATGCGCAAGGGCTCGCTGGCGATGCCGAAGGACAACGACTCGCCGTTCCTACTCGACCAGCACAAGCGGGGGCTCCAGAACCTCGACAAGATGGCGCGCTTCCGCGACGAGGACGTCGTCGACCTCGTGATCGTCGGTGCCGGCGCAGGCGGCGGCGTGCTGGCGCAGCGCCTCGCGCGCGCCGGCTGGAAGATCGTCGTGCTCGAGCGCGGCCCGCTGTGGGATCCCGACCGCGACTGGGTCAGCGACGAGAAAGGCTCCGGCGGCCTCTACTGGACCGAGAACCGCATCATCTCCGGCAACGACCCGATCGAGATGGGCAAGAACAACTCCGGCGTCGGCGTGGGCGGCTCGATGACGCACTACGCGGGTTACGCGCCACGCTTCCATCCGTCGGACTTCGAGACGAAGACGCGCGACGGCGTCGGCGCCGACTGGCCGATCTCGTACTGGGACCTGAAGGCGTCGTACGAGCGCATCGAGCTGGAGCTGCCGGTCGCGGGCGAGTTCTGGCCGTGGGGCGACCCACACGGCTACCCGCATGGGCCGCATCCCGTGTCGGGCGCAGCGGTCGTCGCCTGGCGCGGCGCGATGGAATACGGCATCGAGATGCGGATGGGGCCGGTCGGCATCACGAACGGCAGCTTCGGCAACCGGCCGCACTGCATCTACCGCGGCTTCTGCCTCGAGGGCTGCAAGGTGAACGCGAAGGGCTCGCCCCTGATCACGCACCTCCCGGACGCGATCGAGCGGGGCTGCTGCGAGATCCGCGCCGACTCGATGGTCACACGCGTCGAGATCGACGATGCGTCCGGCGCCGCGACCGGCGTCGTCTACGTGAAGGACGGCCGCGAGCGCTTCCAGCGCGCGTCGGCGGTCGCCGTGTGCGGCTACGCGATCGAATCGCCGCGCCTGCTCCTCCACTCCACCTCGCAGCGCCATCCGAACGGGCTCGGCAACAACACCGACCAGGTCGGCCGCTACGTGATGGTGCAGGGCGCCTCGCAGACCGCTGCACGCTTCCCGGAGCTCGTGCGCATGTACAAGGCGCCGCCGCCGGAGGTCTCGTCGGAGCAGTTCTACGAGACCGACGACCGCCGCGGGTTCGCGCGCGGGTTCTCGATCCAGACGATCTCGCCGATGCCGATCGGCTGGGCGGAGCACGTGCTCGCGGAGGGCCACTGGGGGCAGTCGCTGCGGGAGTACATGCGCGACTACAACCACTGGACGGTCCTCGGCCTGCTCGGGGAGCTTCTACCCCAGCCCGAGAACCGCGTCATGCTCTCCGACGTCCCGGACGCGAACGGCATGCCGGTCGCGCAGTTCAACTACAACCTCTGCGAGAACGACAAGGCGCTCATGTCCTACGGCAAGCAGATCCTCGGGGAGATCTGGGAGGGCGCGAACGCACAGGACACGCTGACGATCGACCGCTACGCGCACCTGGTCGGGGGCTGCCGGATGGGAGCGTCGCCGGAGGAGTCGGTCGTCGACGCGAATCACCGCATCTGGGACACGCCGAACGTCTACGTCGTCGACGGCTCGGTCATGCCGACGCAGGGCGCCGCGAACCCGGCACTGACGATCATGGCGCTCGCCGACCGCGCCGCAGGTCTCCTGAAGGCGAAGGCTGCGTAGTGCCGGCGACGATCTCGAATCAGCGCGACCTCGTCGTCCAGCTGCTCGGCGAGCTGCTGTACGTCGAGCGGCGTCTCGCCGGCGGCGTGTTGCGCGACCTGATCTCCTCCGTGTCGGACGAGCGGCTCGCCGACGAGCTGCGCAAGCACCTCGAGCAGACGAAGGCGCACGCGGAGCGCTGCGAGACCGCGTTCCGGAAGCTCGAGGTGCCGCCGAGCGCGAACCAGTCGCGCGCGTTCGAGTCCGCCGTCGCCGAGCACGACGAGCTCGCATCGTCGATCGCGTCCGACCGGCTCGCTGATGTGTTCCACGCCAAGGCTGCGCTGCAGACGGAGCACCTCGAGATCGCGCTGTACACGGCCGTCCTCGCGCTCGGCTTCGACGACGCGCTCGCGCCGCTGCGCGAGTCGCTCGCCGACGAGCACGAGGCGCGGGAGCTGCTCGAGCGAGAGCTGCGGCGGCTCGCCGATGCGGGCTGAGCTCACCGCGCTGAACAAGCGCGGGATTCGGCGCGGCTTCGCCGACGGCTGGGACGCCTTCTTCAAGTTCGACCTGCTGACGTACTCGAGCGCGATCGCGTTCCAGATCCTCTACGCGGTCGTGCCGCTGCTGCTGCTCGGGCTCTCGGCGCTCGGCCTGTTCGGGCTACGTTCGGTGTACGTCGACCACATCGCGCCGACGCTGCGCCACGACCTGTCGCACGACTCATTCGCCATCGTCAACCGCACGGCCCTGCGCGTCATGGGCGGCAAGCGGTACTGGTGGGCGACGCTCGGTCTCGTCATCACGATCTGGGGCGTCAGCGCGTCGCTGCGCGCGATGACGACGCCGCTCAACCGCGTGTACGGCGCGCGCGAGCATCGCGGCTACAAGGAGCGGCTCGCCATCTCGCTGGCCGGAGGCGTGCTCGTCATGGTGTGCATGTTCGCGGCGATCGCGGTCGGGCTCGGCGGGCGGCTCGTGCACCCCGCGAACGAGGTGGTTTCGGTGCTCTACGACATCGCACGCTGGCTCGTCACCTTCGGGCTGCTGCTGCTGACGATCGCAGTTATCCTCCGCTTCGTGCCGGCGAAGAAGCGGCCGGTCGAATGGGTCAGCGTCGGCTCGTTCGCGTGTGCGGTGTGCTGGGTCGTCGCGACGATCGGCTTCGCGGCGTACATCAGCGCCGTCTCGTACGCCTCGTTCTACGGCGCGTTCGCGTCGCTCGTGATCCTGCTGATCTACCTGCACGCCGCCGCCGTCGCGTTCCTGATCGGCGTCGTCGTGGACGCCCAGCTCCGAGAGCTCGTCGACCGCCGGCAGCGGTAACCGAACCGGCCATGTCGGTGCCAGGTTCCATCGGCTCGACGGGACACGCCCGGTGGCAGCCACCGCCCGGGGGGAGTCGCCCGCCAGCCGCGCTAGGCGTGCGTGAGGTCGTGCAGGAGCGGCGCCATGTCGAGCGGGTCGAAGCCGAGGCGGCCGGCGATCTCCTCGCTCGTCGGCTTCGTGCCCTCGCGGAACAGGTCGCGAAGCAGGTCGCCCGTCGCGCGGTTCCGCCACCAGTCGGCGCCGATCTCACGCCGTAGGTACTGCTTCAGCTGCGCGGAGCGAACCCAGGCGCGCAGGTAATCCGCCGAGTAGAAGCCGGAATCCATGTCGGACAGGTACGCGTCGCGGCGATACGCGATCCCCGTCGCGGACGTGAGGTTCTCGGCATAGCCGTCCGGCGTGCCGCCGTCGTCGGCGAAGCGCGACCAGAAGTCGAGCTCGAAGCGCAGCTTCGCCTCGTAGCGGCGGAACAGCAGCGCCTCGAGGAACACCGTCGCCTGCGCGTTCTCGGCCGCGTCGGCCTCCGACAGGCCGAAGTGCCGCTGATGCCACTCCGGCTCGGTGCTGATCGCCTCGACGATGTACGAGTAGATCTCCGTCAGCGCGTGATCGCGCGCAATGCGACGGAACACGTACGGGAGCGACGCGTCGACGCCACCGTAGTGCAGGGCGTGGCCCGCTTCGTGCAGGAACGCCTGGTAGTCGTGCAGACCGCCCTGCGCCCGCGTGATCAGGTGCACGACCTGCGGCGGGTCGCTCGCGATGACGCACGCCCGCGGGCTCTTCTGCGGCCGGTCCTCGAGGTCGAGCTTGATGTTCGGCTGCGCCTCGAGGTCGAAGCCGAGCTCGCGCAACGTGAGCAGGCACACCTCGGTCGCTCGATCCTTCGTGTACGTGCCCTCGAGCGGCGACAGGCGGCGCATGTACGACGTATGCGCGCTCGTCGGGACGTCCGGATGCCCTTCGCCGAGCAGCTTGGCGAACCAGTGCGCGCGCAGCCGCGCGTACGCGTCGCCGGACGCGTCGCTCGTCTCCTTCAACGCGCGCGAGAGGTCGCGGAGCGAGATGTCCTTCTCCTCCTCGTTCCGCTCGACCGCGTCGGCGATCCCCGAGTAGTCGGCGGACAATGTCTCCGCCTCGGTCAGCAGCGCGAGCCGGTCGGCGTTGAACGCCGCGCTCGCCTCGGCCTGCAGCCGCCCGAGCTCCTCGCGCGCACCGTAGTCCTCGAGCACGGCGAGCTTCGCCTGCGCCGTCCGCAGCGGCAGCTCCTCGCCGCGGAACGTCACGCGCTCGGCAAGCAGCCGGTTCTCGAGCTCGTCTTCCTTCTCGGCGAGCTCCGCTGCGATCAACCCGCCCTCACACGTCTTCCGCAGGCGATAGAGCAGCTCGCGGTCGTCGCCGCTCGCGCCCCCCTCGGCGCGCCGCAGCGCGTCCAGCTGGTCGCGGCTGAAGAGACCGGCGTACCGCCGCACGATCTCCGCCTGCTCGGACGTCTCCTTCTCGCCCACGCGCACCGCGCGCCCCTCCTCCGAACGCTCGAAGAGGTAGCGCTGCAGGCGCTCCTGGAACTCGGAGGGGCTGAGGACGGACGCCGTGCTCACTCGGGGTCAACCCTAGCGAGCCGCCGCGCGAGCGCAGCCAGGGCACCCGGCTCGTACGGCTTCGCCAGCGTCTCGTCTGCCCACTCGTTCACGTCAGCGAGGTCAGCCGTGCCCGTCACTGCGGCGACGGGGATCCCGTCCGCGCGCAGCCGCGCGAACAAGTGCTCGCTCTGCTCCATGCCGAGGTGCACGTCGAGGAGCACGGCGTCGGGCCGCCGTTCGGCCAACGCAGCATCGGCTTCCGCAAGCGACGCCGCCTCACGAACCTCGAATCCCTCGAGCTGGAGGATGATGCGCGACAGCGTGCGGAGGCCCGCATCGTCGTCGACGACGAGGACGGAGGGCGGCTGACCGTTCACCGCCGGCCACGGTAGCGCTATAAAGCCAAGGTGGCGCCGATCACCGGCACCGGGCAGCGATACGCCCTCGAGCTGGGGCAGCTGTGGCCGGATGTGCGTCGTGCGCTGACCCGCCTCGACACGATCGCCGGCGATCCCTACGCGTACGACGCCGACGACGTCGCCGACCAGCTGCACCACCTGCAGTACCGGCTGCACGTCGCGGGCGAAGCCGTGCACGGGCTGCAGCCGCCGGACGGCGCCGAGAGCGCGCACGCCGAGCTGGCCGACGCGCTCGAATGCGCGCGCGACGCGACCGCCGAGGTCGCGGAGGCGGTCGCCGACGACGGCCTCGAGGCGTTCCGCTACCTCCTGCACGAATGGCGCGGCGCACTGTTCCGCGTGCGGCTCGCGCGGCTCCGGATCGCTCCGCCGCAGGCGCGCCACGCGTCACCGCCCGAGCACGAGCCCACCGAGATCGCACGGCCGCTGGTCGCGTTCGTGCTTGCGCTGGCGGGCGCGCTCGCGTTCGCGGCCGGCGCAACCGTCGGGCTCTGGCCCGTATGGGTCGCCGGGGTGCTCGCGGTCGCCGGCGGCATGCTCTCCTACCGTCCGTAACCACGGCGCGGAGAGCTTCGTTTACTATTTGTAAATGACACTACGCGCCCGTCACCCCCAGGGCGCGCGGGGCCAGACACGCTTGCACGACCTCGATCTCCCGCGTCCGACGATGCAGTTTCGGCTGCGCGCCTGGCGGACCTTCCAGCGTGCGCTGGATCCGCTCGGCCCGCCGAAGCAGCTCAGGATGCCGCGCTGAGGCGGGCGAGCGACCGCTCGCGCCCGAGCAGCTCGAGGCTCTCGAACAGCCCGGGCGAGATCTTCGACCCGGTGATCGCAAGCCGGATCGGCGCGAACGCCTGACGCGGCTTCTGCCCCAGCTCGTCGGCCAGCTGGCGGAGCGACTCCTCGATCGTCGCCGCGTCCCAGTGGTCGACGGCTGCGAGCTTCTCGTGCGCAACGCGAACGATCTCCGGATCCGCCCCGTCCGGCGAGACGTCCTCGAACAGGAAGCGCACGAAGTCGGGGTACTGCGAGAACTTCTCGATCTTCTCCTGCACCAGCGGCACGGTCGCGTTCACGGTCTCCTGCGGCCAGTCGATGTCGTGCTCGACCAGCCACTTGCACAACCAATGCGCGTACTCGTCCGGCTGCAGCGCCCGTAGGTAGACGCCGTTCATCCAGTCGAGCTTCTGGTAGTCGAAGACGGCAGGGCTCGAGACGACGCGCTCGAGCGAGAAGCGCTCGATCAGCTCGTGGCGCGACATGATCGTCGTCTTGTCGTCGTAGCTCCACCCGAGCAGCGCGAGGAAGTTCATCAGCGCGGCGGGGTAGTAGCCCTCGTCGCGGAACCAGTCGACCGACACGTCGTTGCGCCGCTTCGACAGCTTGCGCCCGTCGTTGCCGTTGATGTTCGGCAGGTGCGCGTACACCGGCAGCTCGGCGCCGAGCGCGCGCAGGATGTTGATCTGCGAGGGCGTGTTCGAGACGTGATCCTCGGCGCGGATCACGTGTGTGATCCGGTCTTCGATGTCGTCGACCGGCGAGACGAAGTTGTAGGTGGGCCGGCCGTCCGAGCGCACGATCACGAGGTCGGGAAGCAGCTCGTTCTTGAACTCGATGTGGCCGCGCACCGCGTCCTCCCACGACACGACGCCCTCGCGCGGCTGCTTGAAGCGGATCGCCCCCTCGTCCTCGTAAGCGTGCCCCTTGGACAGCAGCTCCTGCGCGAGCTCGCGCGCGCGGTCGGCGGTGTCGAGCTGGAACGTCACCGGGCCGTCCCAGTCGATCCCCACCCAGTGCAGCGATGCCTGGATCTGGTCGACCGCCTCCGCGACCTCGCGGCTCGTGTCGGTGTTCTCGATGCGCAGCAGGCACTCCCCGCCCTGCTGGCGCGCGAACAGCCAGTTGAAGAGGAACGTGCGGACGCCGCCGATGTGGAGAAAGCCGGTGGGGCTCGGCGCCATGCGGACACGGACGGGCATCTCTCCATCGTAGGGACAGCTTGACCCTCACGTAGCGTGAGGCCCTAGCGTGGCTTCGATGAGACGGTGGACGGTTGGAGAGCTCGCCGCCGAGACCGGCGTGAGCGTCCGGGCGCTGCACCACTACGACGCCGTCGGGCTGCTCGTGCCGGACGGGCGTACCGAGAGCGGCTACCGCCTCTACGGCGAGGCGGAGGTCGAGCGCCTGTACCGCATCCGCGCGCTGCAGGGACTCGGGCTCTCGCTGGAGGAGGTCGGCCGTGTGCTCGACGGGCTGCCGCTCCGGGAGGTCGTCGCACGGCAGGTCGCGCAGGTCGATGCGCAGGCGGCGCACCTTCGTCGCCTCCGCGGCCGGCTGGCGGCGCTCGCCGACGCGTCCACCGTCGACGACCTGATCGAGACCATGGAGGCATTCGAGATGCACGAGAAGTACTTCACGCAGGAGCAGCTCGACGCGATCGCGTCGCGCAACGACCGCGCCGAGGCGGGCCGGCGGGCCTGGGCGGAGCTGATGCAGGATGTCGCGCAGGCGCATGCGGACGGCGACGACCCGCGCGGCGAGCACGTGCAGGCGCTGGCCGCGCGCTGGCGAGCGTTGATCGAGGAGTTCACCGGCGGCGACCCGGAGATCCTGCAGGCGCTGAAGCGCATGTACGAGCAGGAGGGCGTCGCCGCGGCCGGGACGTCCGCGTTCACCCCGGAGCTCGCGGCGTACATGAACGAGGCGCTGCGTCCCGAGTAGCCTGGCGCCGATGGAGTTCGGCGCCCACATGTCCTCGACCGGCGGGATCTTCACCGCGATCGACCGGATCGAGGCGATCGGCGGCGACTGCGTGCAGGTGTTCACGCAGTCGCCGCGGATGTGGCGGCCGACGAACCACACGGCCGAGGCGATCGAGAAGTTCAAGTTGCGGCGCGCGGAGGTGGGCATCGGCGGCGTCGTCGTGCACGCGCTGTACCTCTGCAATCTCGCCGCGCCCGACGACGAGATCTACGAGAAGTCGATACGCACGATGCAGGTGACCGTCGACGCGGCGTGCGCGATCGAGGCGGACGGCGTCATCTTCCACGTCGGCTCGCATCTCGGCGCCGGGTTCGAAGCGGGCCTCGACCGCACCTGTCACGCGCTCGCACAGATCCTCGAGCGCTGCGAGGGCGACACGTGGCTGTTGATGGAGAACTCCGCCGGCGCCGGCGGCACGATCGGCCGTTCGTTCGACGAGCTCGCGACGCTGCTCGACCGCCTCGGCCGCCACGAGCGTCTCGGCGTGTGCCTCGACTCGTGCCACCTCTACGTCTCCGGCTACGACGTCACCGACCGCGCCGTCGTCGACGACCTCGTGGCGCAGGTGAAGGACACCGTCGGGCTCGACCGGCTGCGCGCGCTGCACGTCAACGACAGCGCCGCCCCGCTCGGCTCGAACCGCGACCGGCACGCGAACATCGGCGAAGGGCTGATGGGCGAAGGCATCGGCGCGTTCGTCGCTCATCCCGACCTGCAGCACCTGAGCTGCTACCTCGAGACGCCCGGCCCGGAGAAGAAGGGCCCGGACGCGGCGCAGATCCAGCTGATCCGCGACATCCATGCGCGCTGGACTGCCTGAGTTCGAACGCGCTGTTCGCACCTACCCGTTCGCGGCTGTCGACTTCGACGCGGACGCGCTCGCCGCGGCGCGCGAGACGCTTCGCGCAACCGGGCTGCTCGTCGTCGGGGAACCGCACGGGGTCTACCAGACGCCCGCGGTCGTGTACGCGCTCGCACAGGAGCTCGGCGTCCGCGCGCTCGCGTTCGAGTGGTCGCACGAGGAGATGCACACGTTCGACCTCGAGCGGCTGTGGTCGCTGCCGCCGGCGTCCGAGTTCTTCTGCGGCGACGGACGCATCACCGCGGGGCACTTCGCGCTGCTTCGACAGCTGGCACCCGAGCAGATCATCGCCTTCGACCGGCTCGACGCAGAGCCGCCGGCGAGCTGGGAGGAGCACGTCCGCGTGCGCGACCGCGAGCTGGCCGAGCGCCTCCTCGCCGAATGGGACCGCTCGCTGCCGTTGCTCGTCCTCACCGGCGCCTTCCACGCACAGCTCGCCGCGCCGGAGGGCGATCCGATGGCCGCCCACCTCGCGCGCGCCCTGCCGGGCCTGCGCCCGGCGATGCTCGCGTACGAGGGAATGCCGATGCCCGACGCGCCGATCGTCTTCCCGCTCCCGGCCGCGCGCCCGGCGATCGTGCCGGGCTAGAAGACGCGCCAGCGGAGGCGGCTCAGGAAGAACCCGTGGCCCCCGCGGTTCCTGCAGGTGAGGCCCGTGCGCTCCGAGGCGCACGACATGCCGTTACCGCTCCACGTGCTGCCGTAGCGGAGCACCGGCGCGTGCGGGTACACGAACGGCCCGGGATCGCCCAGGCACGGCACGCGCGATCCCCGCCCGGTGCGGCCGAGCGTGACGAACGTGGCGTTCGGATCGTCGACGGTGCAGTGCAGAAGCGGCGCGCCGACGAGCCCGCTGCGGATCCCGCAACGGACGAACGACGTCGCGGCGCCGCCGATGCTGAAGTCGCAGACGATGTTCCGCGACGGCGTCTGGAACGCCCCGTAGCGCGCCGCGTCGGCGTTCGACGCCACGACCGAGGCCACCAGCAGACCGAGGCAGACAGCCGCTCTCACCGTTCCGAGTGTGACACCTCGGGCCGCGGCGGCGTACAACTGCCCGATGACCTTCGCGGAAGCGGCCGAGCGGCACCTCGACGACGTCTACGGCTACCTCGTGTGGTTCACCGGCGACCGCGCGGCCGCCGAGGAGCTCGCGGCCGAGACGTTCGAGCGCGCGCTGCGGCTTTGGCACCGCTTCGACCCGGCTCGCGGATCGGCGCGCACGTGGCTGTGCCAGCTCGCGCGCACGGTCGCCCTCGACCACTTCCGCTCCGAGCGCCGCCGCGCGCGGCGCGAGCAGCTCGCCGCGGCACAGGAACGCGTCGACGAGCGCTTCGCCGACTCGCTGTCGCCCGAGCTCGAAGCAGCGCTGCGCTCGCTCAGCGCGGGCGAGCGCGAGGTCGTGGCGCTGCGCGTGCTGCTGGACCTCGACGCGGGGACCGCCGCGCGCGTCCTCGGCATCTCCCCCACCAACTGCACGACGCGGCTGAATCGTGCGCTGCGCAAGCTCGAGGAGGCCCTGCATGTCGCAGCGTGACGTGCTCGCCGAGCTGCGCGGCGCGCGCGTCGAGGCGCCGGCCGAGCTGCGCGCCCGCATCCGCCTGGTCGCCGCGCAGGCACCCGAGCCGCAGCGCAGTCGCCGCCGGTTCGCACTGGTTCTCGTTCCCGTCGTCGCCGCCGCGATCGCCGCGGGCGTGTTCCTCTCGACGCGGCCGGCGCACCACCAGGCGGTCGTCCACGGCTCGGTCGCGCTGTCGCCACAGGCACGCACGGCGACGGGCTCGGTCTTCGCACCCGCACCGAGCCGGAAGCGGCTGCAGAACTACAGCGCGTCGCTCGACGTGCAGGTCGCGAACGTCCCTGCAGCCGTCGCGCGCGCGCTTCACGTCGCGGCGGGCCTCGGCGGCTTCCCCGCGTCGGTGCACGTCTCGACTGCGAAGAAGGCCGGTCATGCCGACCTGCAGCTGCGCGTGCCGCGCACGAAGGTGCAGGCGGCGGTCGACCGGCTCGGCCGGCTCGGGACGGTGCTGAGCGAGCAGGTCGACATCCAGGACGTGCAGGGCGGCGTGAACGCGACCGACCGTACGATCGCGCGTCTCGAGCGCGAGCTGCAGCATGCGACGAAGCAGCAGGCGGCGGCGCTGAGGGCGCGGATCCAGGCGCTGCAGCGCCGGCGCGCGGCGACCGTCCGCGCCGCGCATCTCGCAACCGTGCAGCTCGCGCTGTCGACGCCGCCCGCGAAGGCGAAAGCGCGCCACCACTATCTGCGCGAGGCGCTGCCGTGGCTCGGCGGCGCGGCCGCCGCGCTGATCCTGCTGCTCGCGCTCCGCGGCCTCGGCCGCGTGCGCGAGGACCGCTTGCTCAGCCGCCCTTGATGTTGGCGAACACGCGGAACGTCGGCTCGCCGACCGGAAGCTCCGAGAACTCCGGGTTGACGCACCCGAGCTCGCCGGCACGCGACTCGTAGGTCTGCTCGACCTCGGCCTTGCACATCGGCAGCGGCCGGCGCTGCGCGCGAATCGCGCCGAAGCCCGGCGACCGCGCCTCCGCCGCGCGCAGCATCTCGACGTCGATCTCGACCTCGTACACCTTCTGCATACAGCCGACGTACGTGTGCCCCCACCCTTCGTACGAGTAGACGAACGGGCACGCGCGTGCGAGGCAGGCGCCGGGATACACGACCTTGTCGCAGTGGACGTCGCAGCGGCGGCACTCCATCTCGTCCTGCGGGCGGAGTGGCAGCGCGCGGGTCGCGATCTGCTCAGGCGTCATCGACCTTCATTGTCCGACCGCTTTTCGAAGGCCGCAAGTCTTGACTTTCGCCGGCTATGGAGCTAGCCGCCGGACGGCATTCAGCACGTCCATCGGCGTGAACGCCATGAAATCCGGCTCGACGGCCGCTGGTGTGTCGTCTGCAACGAACCACAATGCCTGGACCGTGGTCATGCCCACTTCCGCGGCCGCTTGCACATCGTCCCGAAGCTTGTCGCCGACATACATGGCAGCGGACGGGTCGACCCCGAGCTGCGCGAGCGCCTCGCCGAGCGGCTTCGTGCCGTCCTCCGCGAAGAGGACGACGTCGAGGTACTCGGCGAGTCCGAGCCGGAGCACGTCGGCGCGCAGCACGCGCGCGGGCTCGGGCCACGCATTCGCCACCACCGACGTCTTGACGCCGCGGCTGCGCAGCGAGTCGAGCAGCGCCTGGCCCGACGCGAGCACGGTCGTCGCGGGCTGCCACACCTCGTGCTCGGCGTCGATGAACGCGTCGGGGTCGTCCACGCCGAGGTCGCGCAGGATCTCCGCGTACGGCCGGTGCTCGTCGCGGACGGCCTCGCGCCACCGTGTCGTGAACCCGGCGTCATCCCTGCCCAGCGCGGCTCGGTGGCCGGCGAGCACGAGCTCGTCGTCCCACTCGAAGTGGACGAGGGTGTTGCCCCAGTCGAAGAGGACTGCCTCGATCATCGGGTGGCTAGGCTAGCGAGGTGGCGCGCCGGTTCCTCTGGGCATCGCTCGCGCTGACCCCGGCGGCGCTGGTCGCCCGGTTCGCGTTCCACGCCGACGCGACGGTCCTCTTCGTGCTGTCGGCGCTCGCGCTCGTGCCGCTCGCGTGGCTGATCGGCGAGGCGACCG
>Ga0070741_10012976_pt1 | contig 14866 bp, 15 predicted proteins | sample Coa_R1_4_FD_66440 | JGI IMG/M metagenome (GOLD analysis project Ga0070741, IMG submission 66440) | Surface soil microbial communities from Centralia Pennsylvania, which are recovering from an underground coalmine fire - Coalmine... | ecosystem: Environmental > Terrestrial > Soil > Unclassified ...
TCGCGCCATGGAAATTAAGGCCGATGCCATCCTGAAGGCCACCAAGGTTGAGGGAATCTACGACGCCGATCCCAACCTGGTGAAAGATGCCACCATGTTCGACCAAATCACCTATCTGGAATTTCTTAAGCGTGGTTTGAAGGTTATGGATTCCACCGCCATCAGCCTCTGCCGCGACAATAGCCTGCCTATCGTGATCTTCAATTTGAACAAGCCCGGCAACATCCGCCGCGTGGTCACGGGAGAAAAGGTGGGTTCGCTGGTCATGGCCTGAGACTTGCGGAGTTCTTTGGAATCACGCCCTCAAAAATCGTAATTCAAACGCTTAAATAATCGTTACAATAACCCTTGGTTCCCCTCAGGCAGGAATTTATGGCGGAACAAACTTACAAGCCTGGCGAGGCTGTTCCCAAAGCGGGGCTTTATCTAGTCTTGCACCATCTTCATCGCAAAAACCACGAGGTCACTCTGTTTCAGGGAGAATTGTTTCCCCTTTGCCGGCGCTGCGGCGAAAAAGTACGTTTTCAGCTAATCCTTACCGCAACTCATATCGGTGAAGATGCCGACTTCAAATCCAGGAAAGCCAAACGTCATTCACAGGGCCGGCATTAGAGCTGCGTGATCCACAAACGCCCAGCATGCCGGAAAAATACCACAAGGTGCCTGCAGTAGATGAAAGAAACCGCCAAATATGATACTTTCAACAATTCGCTACAATCGTTAGCAACTTCATGAGGATCAAAGCCATGAACTCTGCCAGATCGCAAGCGGTTGTTGTTTCATTACAGCGTGAGAGAGTTCGCTTTCGTAGCGCCGACGAGCAGCGCCCGCGCCGTCCTCATCACAAAGGCCGCATCGAAGGCGGTCCGGTCTATTCTTCCGGAAGCACCGTACGCGAAACCGGCATCTATGAAGTCACCCATGATCGCGAGCACCGCAACACCCATGATGTGGTAATGCTGGCGGGCGATATTTTTCCGGCATGCGAGACCTGCGATGCGCGCGTTCGTTTCCGCCTGGTTCGCACCGCTCCCTATATTTTCCAGGACCCTGATTTCGAAAAAGCGGAAGAAGAATAGCCGCCTTAGCCACACCTTTTCAAGGCTCCGCATCTCATTCCCGGGAGAGGGCCTATGCACATTCGCGCAGAAGCATGGAAGGGTTTTGTGGCTGGAGCTGCCGGAGGGCTGGCTGCCGCTTTCGTTATGGATCAATTTCAGCACGCCTGGAGCAAGGCGTCACAGGCAATGCACAACGGCCACAAAAAACAGCGTCCACAGCAGGAACCGCAAAAGCAACCGCCGGAGCCGGATGCGACGATGAGGGCCGCGGAAAAAATTTCTGAAAAGGTGCTCAAGCACCCATTGAGCATCGAGCAACAGAAAAAGACCGGTCCCTGGATTCACTATGCCTTTGGCGCCATCATGGGCGGACTCTATGGCGTTGCCACGGAATATGTGCCGCAAGTGAAAAGTGGCTCCGGCCTTGCCTTTGGGGCCGTCCTGTTCGTCGGCGCAGATGAAATCGCCGTGCCCGCATTTAGACTTTCGAAGCCCGCCTGGAAGGCCCCGCTCTCCAGCCATGTTTATGGTCTGGCTTCTCACTTTGTTTACGGAACGACCGCCGAACGGGTGCGCCGGGAAGTGCGCCGGGCATTGGCATAGCCTGACAACGAGACCGGGTGAAGACAGCGCTTATGCCTGTATACTCTTTCGACGTATGCTCATTCGATTTGCGAAGTTGAAGCTGTTTTTGGTCTTTGTGCTGGTCTTAGTTCGAACCGGCGGCATGTTCGCTCAAGCGAACCCTGGCAATGCGGCACAGCCAACCCCTGCACGACAGAACGCTCTACAGGCTAATCCGGCAGTGCCTGCGTCTCCAGATTGGAGTGAGCCCTTTCCGCCGCATCGTATGATCGGCAACATCTACTATGTTGGCAGCCGGGGGTTAGCTTCATACCTGATTACGACGCAGGCGGGCCATATTCTGATCAACGCTAACCTGCAAAGTTCCGTCCCGCTGATTCGTGAGAGCATTGAAAAGCTGGGGTTTCACTTCGCCGATGTCAAAATCCTGCTGATCAGCCATGCGCACTTTGATCACGACGGAGGCAGCGCCGCGATAAAGAAGCTGACCGGCGCCAAATATATGGTCATGGATGCGGATGTCCCGGTCGTCGAGTCGGGTGGCAAGAGCGATTTCCAGTACGGTGAGTCTCCCAGCATGCTGTATCCGGCAACCAAGGTGGATCGGGTTCTTCACGATGGTGACGAAGTGACCCTCGGCGATACGGTATTAGTTGCTCACCTCACCCCTGGGCATACCCGGGGCTGCACCACCTGGAGCCTGAAAGTGCGTGAAGCAGGCAAGGCTTACGATGTTGTGATCGTGGGCAGTCCTAACGTCAATCCGGGATACAAGCTGGTAAATAATGCGCGTTATCCTGAGATAGCCCGCGATTATGAGCGCGGCTTCCGCGTGCTCAAGTCGCTGCCTTGCGACGTCTTCCTGGGTGCGCATGGAAGCTACTACGGGATGGAAGCCAAATATGCTCAGATGTCGGCGCGGTTGAAGGCTGGCGAGGCGAATCCCTACATTGATCCTGAGGGCTACAAAAGCTATGTGGCCGAACGGGAACAGACATTCCGCTCGGAATTACAGAAGCAGATGTCACTCCGCAAATAAAGAATTCACCCAACAACGCCGGATTTGAACGCAATTCTCAGTTTTCTGCCTGAGGAGAAAATTTTGCTGTGCCGCATGTTCAGGGCATCCTAAATTTTCTCTCGAAAGTAAGGTGAGCAAATCGAGTGGTTGCCCTCCAGCGACCCGGCACAACACTACCCTACCTTTGAGCATCTTACTTTCAGTCGGTTAGAAAATCTTTTCCAGGAAAAGAGAACTCTTGCCCCAAACACTGAAATTTTCAATATGCCCTGAATCTTTTTCTCAGTCGAAGACTCGCATCCAAGCACAAAAACAACGTTCCGGCCCCGCAGCGGGCCTGCCTGATGGTATGACCGAAGCGGAGGTCATCCAAAAAGCGCAGGCGGGCGACTTAGAGTGCTTTGAGGTCCTCTATCATCGGCATAAGCGGCGTGTTTTTTCTTTGTGCCTGCGCATGACAGGTGACCATGCTCAAGCAGAGGATTTTACGCAGGAAGCGTTTTTGCAACTCTACCGGAAGATTGCCTCATTTCGCGGCGAATCCGCATTTTCGACCTGGCTGCACCGTCTTTCTGTGAACATTGTGTTAATGAATTTTCGCAAGAAAGGCATCGCAGAAGTTTCCCTGGAAGAGACTTCCGATCCCCTGGAAGAAGATAGACCAAAGAAAGATATTGCAACGATCGATGCGACCCTTCATGGTTCCATCGATCGCCTGACGCTAAAACAAGCTATGGAAGACCTCCCTCCGGGATATCGAATCATATTTGTGCTTCACGATATAGAAGGATACGAACATAACGAAATTGCGGAAATGTTGGGGTGCTCAATCGGAAACAGTAAGTCTCAGCTACACAAGGCGCGGATGAAGTTGCGTGACTTGCTTCCGCGCGCGGCGCAGCAACAGCGCAGTAAGCCGCCAAGGAATCAGGACGCTCAACCCGTCCACGCCATTCCTGTGTTAGCTATGCCGTAGCAACTCCCACGTGTTCAAAACTTCCACTCGAACGTAATAACCTGTTCAAAGTTTCAAAGTGCTTGCCGTTACTGTCCTGCATGGCGTCCAACGACGACGATCATGAACGTATCCGGCTTGGCTGCCGGCCGGCGCGGTGTCTGGCCGTTTGCTCCCGGCTTGGGTTCTTCAAACTCAGCAGTGGGCAAATAGATTTTCTGAGTGGTGGAATCCACACCCATGGTCCTTGCGCCTGTGGGGGTTTTCACCGTCTGCACGATTTCAAACTTGTCAGGCGAGGTCTCACGGGCCACGGCCAACGAGCCATCCCGGCAGCTCGCGAAGGCAGAGCCATCGAGGAACTTGGTGGCGTCCACGCTCTCGCCAATAGGCATGTCAGCCAGCACCTTGCCGGTGTCGGCGCTCATCACGATGAGCTTCTGGGGTTTGCGACAGCCAATAAAGAGGCGGCGCTTTGCGGTGTCCATTGACATGCCTACGGGTGCGCCGCCCGGGGCCACGGGCCAGCGCGCGATGACCTTCCGCGCCTTAATGTCAACCACCGCAACCTCGTTCTTATCCATGAGATTGATGTAGACCTTGCCTTTGCCGTCGGAAGCCAGGAACTCGGGCGATCCGCCAAGATCGATGGGCGCGTCGATAGTTCCGGTTTTAGGATTAACGTCAGGCTTGAGTGTCATCAGCACTCCTTTGTCGCCCGAGACGATCAGCACCAGCTTGCTGAAAGGATCGTAGATAATTCCATCGGCATCGGGCTGTGCGGCAATGGCGCCTAGCACTGCATTGGTCTTGAGATCGAATATTTCTATGGCGCCATCGCCTCCGCCGTCGCTGATGAATCCGCGTCCGGCATCGGGAACGATGGCAACGCCATGCGAGCGCTTCTGTCCGGGAATGTCGGCGACGACCTTGCCCGATTCCCCGTCAATCACCTGGGTGTGCGTGCTGCGCGTAACGTAGAGCCGGTGCGTCTCGGAGTCAACGGTGACGTAGTCCCAGCCGCCTTCGCCGCCGATGTGGAATGTTTTTGCGATCTCCCAGTCGGTTTGGGCCACGGCAGATAGGGCGGCGGTGAACAGGGCGAGGATCAGTAGTACGCTAATTTTTTTTGCGATTCGCATGTGGATTCTCCAGGCGGCGGGAAAGTTCGAAACGTAAGAATACCACGCGCTTATCGCACGCACACCTCAGTGCCGAACGAAAAAATAAACATAAATTTTCAGAGATTTTTCAGAGAATATTTTTTAACCGCGGAGGCGCCGAGGCGCGGGAGAAAAACAAAAGTCACTGTAGAGAAGTATGAATAGATTCACACGCTATCAAGACTGGGAAATCCTAAGAATCTGCGTTTATCTGCGTGCATCTGCGGCTGACTTTTCGCTTTTGCCTTCCTCTGTGTCTCAGTGCCTCCGTGGTGAAAGCTTCCACTGGCAACTTTATCTCAACACTATTTTCCCTTCTACTTGCGCGTGTTCGCGGTTGACGTCTTTGAGCGCCCAGGCCATGCGCGGCGTGTTGTGGAAGACGCCGGCGCGGCCCTGGCGATCCAGCAGGATCATGCCGCCGTGGCCGTTGAGGCGGTTTTTGAGATAACAGATCGCCTGCTCTGCGACAACGCGAGGCTCCTCACCCTCCTGGACCCGGTCGCAAGCCCACTTGCCCAGAACCAGTTTCATGATGGGCTCGCCCCATCCCGTGCAGGAGACGGCGGCTTTCATGTTATCGGCGTAGCATCCGCAGCCGATGAGCGATGAATCACCGACGCGGCCCGGTGTCTTATTGAGAGTGCCGCCGGTAGAGGTCGCCGCCGCGAGATTTCCATCGGCATCGAGCGCAACCGCGCCCACGGTATCATGCGACGCGCCTGAAAAAGTTGGGTCAGGCTGGCCGGCTGCGGCTTTCTGTTTAAACTCGCGCAGGCGCTCAATCTCACGCGGAATAATGAGCTCGCGGTTATCGCAGAGCTCGATGCCGTGTTCGGTGGCAAAGCGCTCGGCGCCTTCGGCCACCAGGTAAACATGCGGACTTTCGGTCAGCACTTTATGCGCAAGGCGAATCGGGTTGCGGATATGCTCAACGCAACCAACGCCGCCAGCGCGCAGGGTTTTGCCATCCATCATCAGAGCATCAAGCTGCACATGGCCGTCGCTGGTGAGAAAGCTTCCGCGGCCGGCATCGAAGGTCTCGTCATTTTCCATGACAATCACCGCGGCTTCAACCGCTTGCAGGGCGGTCTGGCCAGATTCGAGCTGGGCCCATCCGGCAGCGAGAGCCGCGCGCACGCCGCGCAGGTGGGCCTCAATCATGTCATCAGGAATAGCCCAGGCGCCCCCGTGGACCAGAAGAGCAGGAGAATTTTTCGGTTGAGCCACTACCGTAATTCTATCTGAGGAAACACAGTTGTCAGCCTGTAGATTCGCGCAGAGGTCAAGATGGGGGTTACTTTACGGCTTTCAGCAAGTATGGTTCTTCGGCTGAGCTTGGGTTGGCATTCAAGCGGGCGGTATCGGCTGCTTTGGTCTGCTGATAGGTGTAGCGAATGCGGTGGATGACAGTGATGGTCGAAAGCACCGCGATGACCCACAGGCAGGGCGCCATGGTCCCCCAGCGGTTGAAGAGCGCCCCCAGGATGACCAGCACAATGCGTTCCGGCCGTTCCATGAACCCGACCTTACAGGATTCAATGAGCGATTCGGCGCGGGCGCGAGTGTAGCTGACCATGACGGAACTGACCATCACGAAGGCCACCAGGAGCATGTAGAAGAAGCGATTGGCGCGGGCGTAATAGACCAGCAGGCCGAAAAACAAGGCGACATCGCTGTAGCGGTCAATCACCGAATCAAAGAATGCGCCGAATGTGGTTACCTGGTTGGTGGCGCGGGCCACGCGGCCATCCACCATGTCGAAGATTCCGGCTCCGATGATGACCAACCCGGCATAAAGAAACATGCGTGGGTAGTTTTCCGCGTTGGCGAGTCCGAACAAGACGGCCGCGCCAATGTTGATGACCAATCCAATAAAGGTGAGGACGTTGGGAGAGATACGCGTAAGGGCCAGACCACGAACGATGGCGTGCAAGAGCACGCGGCAGCCTCGTCCGAAAGCGTGGGTCCAGGTCATGGGGATCAATAATACAACCGGCGAAGCGGCCTAGCCTTCGTCGTGGATCGTTGTCAGTTTCAGAACTTCGAGCTCGCGGTTGCCGGCGGGAGTGACAACAATGGCTGTGTCTCCCACTTTTTTGCCCATCAATGACCGGCCGATAGGTGAAGTGGTGGAGATCAATCCCTTGGCCACATCGGATTCTTCGCTGGTGACCAGCTTGTATTCGATCTTCTCATCCTTGGAGTTATCGTACACCTGTACGGTGGAGCCGAAGGCGACCTTGTCTTTTGGGATATTTGCCAGATTGATCATCGAGAGCTCGGCCATACGCTTCTTAAGCTGCGCCAGCCGGGCGTCTACGAAAGTCTGGCGTTGCTTGGCGGTCTGGTATTCGGCATTCTCGCTCAGATCGCCCAGGGCCACTGCGGTCTTGATCTCTTTCGGCAATTCGTGGTGGAGCTCATGCTCCAGCGCCTTGATTTCTTCTTCCAGCTTTTTCTTAATATGTTCAGGCATGGGGGTTTACCGCACCGCGGGCTTAATTATAAAGGGGCAGCTTCAGCAAAAGCCCGCTGCCCCAAACAGAATTATACCTTTCCTTGTGCTGCGCTGAAAATAGTCCTTAGTCGTCAGTCCTTTAGTCCAGATTCCGAGATTTGGCAGCTCTTGAAAACTGACTCTCACAAAAATGAGCTAACGGTTGAGGACGCAAATTGCACAGAGGACTCCGTTTCAGTTCTCGATCTTAAGCTCGGGGAAGAAGAAGGCCCGGAAGCAAACTGTCGGCTGGTGTTTCCTGGAGTTTGGGTTAGCAATCCCACAAAGCGGGATTGCTCCGTCCTTCCCACCTTATGCAATGCAATGTGTGTGCAATGTACTCAAGATGTGAGCCGGCTGAAAATTCTGGGCTGAGATGGGATACCTATGAGCCAATTCCATGCTTTAGACGGAAGCCGTCGGTGAATAAATGGGGGTCTTATTAGGAGCAAACAATTATGAGCTCGGTAATTTTAGCCCTAGAGGCAGTGCAGCATCCTGCGTAAATCCTGTATTTTGTTTATTTTAGATTGTTTGGCCGGGCTTGCTTTCAAGCCCGGTTGGGGTTATAATTTAGTTAGTTTCTCCCCTGTAACCCTCACGTGGGTGCCCTTTCATGAATGACAATATAATGAGCTTCCGGATTGGCGACAAAGTGGTTTATCCCAATCACGGCGTAGGCGTCATCGAGCAGATCAACAGCCGCACACTTGGCGCAGTTTCTGAAAAATTCTATCTGCTTAAATTCAAGGCCAGCAGCCTGAAGGTGGAGATCCCCTTCCGCAATATCGGAGCGGTGGGTCTGCGCCGGGTCATCAAGAACGGGGACGTCCAGAAAATCCTGGATTTCCTTGTCGATGGCAAGTGCGAAAACCATACCGACTGGAAATTCCGGTTCAAAGAGAACTCCGACAAGATGCGGACCGGTTCCTTGCTCGATGTGGCCGTCGTGCTGAAAGGCCTGCTGATCCTGAACCAGACCAAGCCGCTTTCGTTCCGTGAAAAAAAGATGCTGGAACGCGCCCGCTATCTTCTGGTGAGCGAGTTGGCCCTGGCCAAGAACGTGGACGAAGCCGAAGTCGAAGACGTGCTGACCAAGGCACTGGCTAAATCGAAGCTGCGCTTCCCTGATGTGGTTATAGAAGCGTAGTTTAGCAATCAGCACTCAGCCGTCAGCATTCAGTCCCTAAACGCCCTCTCTCTAAGTTCGAGCTTGGAGAGATGAAGAGTTATTTATTTCCATCTTTAGCTAGTTCCATTCTTTTAACTAGCGCATTTCTCCAAAACTTGGTGTCCCCCTATTTATTAGCTCATGTGAAGAATCTGGCTTGGCTGAATGCTGAGTGCCGAATGCTGAGTGCTATTCCCCCAGCCACGCGCCATAAGGCCGCAATGATTCCACGTGATCGAATATGATTTTCAGGGCGGCGGTGATAGGTACGGCCAGAATGAGCCCCACGGCGCCCCAGAGCCATCCCCAGATAAGAAGAGCAATTGTAACCGCCAGGGGATTCAGTTGTAATCGCTTACCGATCAGCTTGGGATACAAGACGTTAATCGCGAATACGTGCAAACCCAGGACGGTAAGCACAATGGTGAGAATGCCGCCTCCATGGATCTGTCCAAAGCCGGCGGCCAGTGGCGGCACCATGGCCAGAACCACCCCCAAATAAGGGATCAGAGTAAGAAACCCGCTGATAAAGCCCAGGAAATAAAAATATGGCAGATGCAGGTACCAGAAGATAGCCAAACTGGCCACGGAAGTAAACAATCCTACAATGATGTTGCCATTGATGAAACTGTTAATCATGGCCGAGATTCGTCCCAGGGTTACATAGGCAGTGTTGCGATTTTCCATGCTGAACAGCATCACGGTAGCGGCGCGGGCGTGGTCGTGCCAGCTCAGCATGAAATACACAAGGAACGGCATGAAGGAGATGGAGAACACCACCTCGCCAACTGTTCCCAGGCTGTTGCTGACGAAATCGAACCAGCTCGTCTGCTGCTGGACCCTGAGCATCTTCCTGTCTTCGCTGGTCTCGGGCAGCACCGCTTCCGTGCTCTTCTGAAATTTTTGCGCCTGCTCGCGGAAGCGCATCAGGGCGCCTTCGATTTTGTGGGTATAACTGGGCAGCGTCTGCACAAAGTCGACCGCCCGGTTATAGCCGAAGAAAGCCGCGGCATAAACAGCCGAAGCCAGCAACAGCACGGCCAACAATGAAGCCAGCGACCGCGGGAATTTCATCTGCTCCAGAAAGTCCATGACCGGGAAGAGAATGTAAGCAAGCAAGATCGAAAACAGCAGGGTCACGAGCACCAGTTTGGCGACGTAACAGATGGTCAGGACGACTGCGATGGCCACAATGGTTTGCCCTGCGAGGATGGAGCGGCGGGTCTTGTCGCTGGCGCGGCGGTGAGGATGGCTCTCCGCGGTCCACGTTTCTTTCTCGATGGATTCTGTGGATGAGGTCGCGCCAGGTGAAGCAGCGGCTTGCTGCCCGTTGAGTCCTCCACCAGGTCGCTCGCCAATTTCGGCCGCGGAAGAAGCGTTGTCCCCTGGTTTTGTTGAAGTGTCTTCAGCTCGCGCCATCCCGGCCTCTAGGGTCATAGTAGCCGAAGTTTGAGGGATTTTCGAAGAATGATTTAAGAAGTGCGATTTACGATTTAAGAAGTACGATTACGAATTCGATTTATGGAGTTTCTTTAGAGAGGCAGGTTGTCTCAAATCGACCATCCAAATAGTCTTCTTAAATGGGAAATCATAACTCTTACTTCGTAAATCGAACTTCTTACCTCACTTGATTTCCATGACTTCCTTTTCTTTGCCCTTGCTCATCTCTTCCATCTTCTTGATCTCATCGTCGGTGAGCTTCTGGATCTCTTCCAGCGAGCGGCGCTCATCGTCTTCGGAAATTTTTTTGTCTTTCAGCGCTTTTTTGATCTGATCGTTGCCGTCGCGGCGGATGTTGCGGATGGCGGTGCGGTGTTCTTCCAGGATCTTGTTCAGGTGCTTGACCATCTCCCTGCGGCGCTCTTCCGTGAGCGGCGGCACCGGGATACGGATCATTTTCCCGTCATTCATGGGGTTCAGCCCCAAATCGGCGCTGCGGATGGATTTTTCAATCTCGCCCAGCGAACTCGGATCGAAGGGCGTAACCGTAATGAGCTGGGCCTCGGGCGCGTGCACCTGCGCAATCTGGTTCACTGGCATGGCGGTACCGTAATAATCGACCTTCACGGTATCGAGCATGTGTACGGTGGCACGGCCGGTGCGCACCGCCGCCATCTCGCGGCGGAAGTCTTCTACCGCCTTTTCCATGCGGGTCTTAAGCTGCGAATAGACGGCTTTGAGAGCAGGAATATTTTCCATGTGTGCCATAGGCCATGACTCCATTGCAAGGTAAACCGAAGATTATAAATCAGTATCGTGGATTATGTGGGTCTACAAGAAGTGCCGGGCCTTTGCCTGGTGATTCAAACAGTTGGAATAATTAGATCAATCGGTATCAAATAACAAGCCTCTGCGTTCCTCTACGCTCTCAGCGGTTAAACTGTTATTTTTCGTTTGGCATGAGCAACTCCGTTGCCAAATTCCACTTTTCCGCTCAATTTCGCCCTAAAACCTTTGCCCGATTGACCCGTCGAATCAAACCAAAGTAGCATCTAAGTCCAGGTATTTTGGCTAAAGCCTATGGGCATAAAAAAATCATTGATCCTGGCGCTGATTTTGGGTGCATTAGCGCTGATTACAACCTCCTGCGATACCGGGGAGAAGCACTCCGCCAAGGCTGCTCCCCCGCCGCAGGCGATGGCCCCTACGATTACCGCTCCGGCTCCGGTGCCTGCGCCCAAGATTCAAGAGCCTCCGCCCGCACCCAAGCCCGATCCGGTTGATGCTATGGTTGCCGCCGCGGAGAAGGAATATCAGGCTGGCCAGGCCAACTATGCTGCCGGGCATCTCGATGCTGCCAAGCAGAATTTTGACCGCGCATTTGATCAGTTGACTCAGGGGCCGGTTGACGTAAAGAGCGATTCCCGCCTGCAGCAGGAGTTCGACAAGATTGTCGAGGGAACCAGCCAACTTGAAGTCCAGGCCTTGAAGCAGGGCGATGGATTCACCGAGCAGAAATCGCTGCCCGCTCCCATTGATGAAGCCAACGAAGTTACCTTTCCGGTTGACCCCAAGATCAAGGCCGCTGCTGAGGCTGAGCTAAAGGCCACCCACTTCGATCTGCCGCTGACCATGAATGACTATGTGGCCGGCTATATCAACTTCTATACCAATTCTCCCAAAGGACACGCGACGGTAGAGCGCGCTCTCACCCGCGCCGGGCGCTATCGCGAGATGATCGAGCGCATTCTGCGCGAAGAGGGCGTGCCCCAAGACCTGATTTATTTGGCGCAGGCCGAATCCGGGTTCCAGCCGCTCGCGCTTTCCCGCGTAGGGGCCCGTGGATTGTGGCAATTCATGGCCAGCCGCGCCACCGGATACGACCTTAACCGCAACTGGTGGATTGATGAGCGCCAGGACCCGGAAAAAGCCACCCGCGCCGCCGCTCGCCACCTGAAAGACCTTTATAACCAGTTTGGCGACTGGTACCTGGCCATGGCGGCTTATAACTCCGGGCCGGGAAACGTGCAGCAGGCGGTGCAGCGTACCGGCTTCGCCGATTTCTGGGAGCTCTATCGCCGCAATGTGCTTCCCAAAGAGACTAAGAATTACGTGCCCATCATTCTGGCCATGGCCATCATCGCCAAGAACCCAAAACAATATGGTCTGGATGACATCCAGGTTGATCCGCCGTTAGCTGTGGACAAAATCAAGATTGATTATCCCGTCGACCTCCGGCTGGTGGCCGAATGCGTGGATGCGTCCGTAGACAACCTGCAGGATTTAAACCCCAGTCTGCTGCGCATGACCACGCCTAAAGAAGGCGCCTTTGAACTCAACCTGCCCGCCGGAAGCAAGCAGAAGTATCTGGACGCCATCGCGGCCATTCCGGTTGATAAACGCGTATGGTGGCGCTATCACAAGGTGGCGGGTGGCGAAACTCTTGCTTCGATCGCCAGGGAATACAGGACAACCCCCGCCGCAATCACTGAGGTCAATGGTCTGACCGCTGAAGAGATTTCACCCGATACCAAACTGATTATCCCGATTGCGGAAGGTAAGCATGCGCCCGGAGACGTCGAGAGCCTGGTTTTTTCGCGGCATGCTACGCGCTATCGCGTGCGCCGCGGAGATACGGTGCTGTCGGTGGCCGACGATTTTGGCGTGCCTCCCCAAAAACTGCGCCAATGGAACCGACTCAAGGGCAACGAATTACGCAAAGGACGTACCTTATACATCTACCGTCCTCTGCCTGCAGGCAGGGCAGAGCCGGAAATGAGAACATCATCTAAGTCAAGCCGTATCTATAACTTGCAGACATCAACCAAAGCATCATCCAAAGCCAACGACGGCACGGTAGCCGCCTCCAGCGGTCGGACGCATACCGTCCAACCCGGGGAGACCTTATACAGCATCGCTAATGACTACGGCACCACGGTAGATGCACTGAAGCGCGAAAATAAATTGGCCTCTGCACTCCTGCATCCCGGAGATGTGTTAGTAATTAAATGAATGTGCTGCAAAGGGCGCTTGTCTTTTTAGGCGCTTTGATTACACTTTCAGTGTTGACATAGAATTGACGGCTGCTATAATCCGCCGTATTTATTTTTACAATCTACAGTTGCATTATAGGTATTTTGTACCCGGCATCCGATGCAAAGGGCTTTGCGTCCGGACCGGAATTTTGAGGAGGAACAATGAGCTTCGACAACAGGACCCTCTACGGACGCAACGACGACGAAGAAGACTTTGGTGAGATGGGCTCCAGCTACGGAGACGCTACCGAAGAGTACGAAGAAGAAGAGGAAGAAGAAACCACTGAACCTTCCGGCGGAGCGGAGTCTTCATCCTCCGGCTCCTTCGGCGAGCCTGCGGGCGGTTTTGGCGAGTCCGAGGGCAACGGCAAACCCGCCAAGAAGTCGGGCGGCAAGAAAGCAGCTAAAAAGAAGTCAGCAAAGAAGTCAGCCAAGAAATCGGCGGCCAAAAAAGGCAGCTCTGGCGCCGGCAAGAAAAAGAAATCTGACAAGAAGAAAAAGGGCTCTTCCAAGAAAAAAGACAAGAAGAAGAAAAAAGGCAAAAAGAAATAGCCGACCCGTTTCTCTTCAGACTACAAAATCCTTAACGGCAAAAAGCCGCAGACTTGGTCTGCGGCTTTTTGGCTTCCAATGTTTGCACCTTGAAGGCGAACCAGATGCGGCAGCCGCATCTCTACGAAGCATTATTTCCTGCCCTGCACCACGTGCAGACAACGGCCGTAAAGTTCCAGCAGATGCCCCGCATACTCTTCCGCTTTCACAGTTGCCGCTCCCTGGAAGCCGGCGCCCGCTGCGGCCCCGCGCCCGTAGCCGGTGGTCATGGCAATAAATCTCATTAGATCCAGTGCGATATCTTCGTTGCGGCGCGCCCCCAAGGTGATGTTCCCCATCTCTTCCATACAATCCCTCCGTAGCAGAATTCATGAATACGAGTTGGATTCTACACAATCCAGCGTTATGGAGTGTTGCGATAGCACACCCTCTAAAAGCAGACCAGCAAGGGTTGCAAGCGTATGCCTGTTACCGGAGTCGTGCCATCGGTCTTGCGGCGGGCAAAGACATGCTGATACACAGCGTCGTACTGGCAGCCGATTGCCTCCGGGCTGCGGGTTTCAAGCAGGTGCTGGCGCGCTGTGGTGGCCAGTGCATCACGCAGGTCGGGGTTGCGCGCCAGGAAGGCGGCACGCGAGGCCAGATCCTGCACATCTCCGTTACGGAACCAGAGCAATCCGCGGCCATGCGGAGAAAGGTCTCGATGGCGAGAGGTATCAGCCGCCAGCAGCGCGCGTCCGGCAATCATGGCGCGCAGGGCAGATGGAAAATCGTACGTGCACGGCGCAGAAGCTTCCGTAAGAAGATTATCTGGAACGCTTTCCTCCGAAGCTTCTCCCATCGCGATGACCACATCAGATTCGGCAAACATGCGCTCACATTCGTCTGACGGAACAGCAAATACGAAATCTGCGATGTTCAGAGCGGTCGCCCTTTCGAACAGGGTGGTCGCGCAGGCCGCGGTCGCCATCACAAACAGTCGTGCGTTTACGATTTCCTGCCGCCATATCGCGAAAGCCTGCAAGAGAAACTCGATATTCCTGGCTGCCTGTTGTGGGCCTGCCGGACCGGCCTGAAAGCATACGTCAGGCGCGAAGAAGACGACCGTACCTTCCTGACCGTCGGTTTTCCGCGAAACTTTTCCGGGAAACAGGGATTCTGGTCCGGTCAGAAAATCCAGGACCTCAGGGCTTAATGGCTCTGGGATCTGGAAGACATTTTCCGGAGCGCATCCTCGCTTCAAAGCATCTTCACGCATCGCACCGGCGTGGACGACCACAGCGCCTGCCCGCGTAAGCACAAACTGCTCTGCCACGGCGAACGAGCGCGCCAGCCAGGAAAGGTCTTTCGACGGGGAGCGGGAGTTCCCCTGTGAGCTTGCGT
>Ga0070741_10012977_pt1 | contig 14865 bp, 16 predicted proteins | sample Coa_R1_4_FD_66440 | JGI IMG/M metagenome (GOLD analysis project Ga0070741, IMG submission 66440) | Surface soil microbial communities from Centralia Pennsylvania, which are recovering from an underground coalmine fire - Coalmine... | ecosystem: Environmental > Terrestrial > Soil > Unclassified ...
CGCACTGGGCTGCTAGAGCAGCGTAACCGGTTTTCCTGAAGCCCGGTTCCGTTGTGACCATCACACCCGATGAGGCGCCCGGCAATGCTACTCGAATCTCGACCACGTTCCCTGATCTTGCCCGCGAACTCGGTCCCGGCGCGCGCATCCTGCTGAGCGACGGTCTCATCGAGCTTCGCGTTCGATCGGTCCGTGGCAAAGACGTGCTCTGCGATGTAATCAACGGGGGCATGCTGGGCGAGCACAAAGGCATCAACCTCCCAGGAGTTGCTCTTTCGATCCCAGCTTTGACTGACAAAGACCGCCGTGACCTGGAATTCGGACTGGGCCATGGGGTCGACGCCATTGCCCAATCGTTCGTCCGCACAGCCGCCGACGTTCGCGAAGCCAAGAAGATTATCGCCTCACACCGCGGCGATGTGCCGGTCATAGCCAAGCTGGAAAAGCCGCAGGCTATCGATCATCTGGAAGAAATCCTCGAAGTCGCCGATGGCATTATGGTCGCCCGCGGAGACCTCGGCGTCGAGGTTGCTCCTGAAAAGGTTCCCGTCATCCAGAAGCATGTGATCCGCCGCGCCGCTGCCTGGCGTAAGCCGGTGATCACTGCGACCCAGATGCTCGAATCGATGATCGAAAATCCACGTCCAACGCGTGCCGAAGCCAGCGACGTTGCCAACGCCGTTTTCGACGGCACGGACGCGGTGATGCTTTCGGCCGAAACTGCCAGCGGCAAATATCCGAACGAGTCGGTTGAGATCATGGCGCGCATCGTTGTGGAGGCAGAGAGCAATATGGGAGACCTCGGGCAGGCACGCCGCCGCCGCGAGCATCGTGGACTTTCCGTCGCTGAAACCATCTGCGAGGCGATCGCCCATGCCGCCGAAGATCTACCTATGGGAGCCATCGCAATCTTCACTGAGACTGGCAACACGGCACGCATGATATCCAAATACCGGCCGAAAGTTCCCATCTATGCCTTTACTCATATCGAGCCGGTGGTGCACCGCCTCAACCTTTATTGGGGGGTGCATCCCGTGCGTTGCCGCCAGCCGCGCTCCGTTGAGCAGATGGTACAGACCGCCGAAGAGGTGCTGGTCAGCGAGCGCGTGCTAAAACCGAAGGATGTCCTCGGCGTCGTCGCCGGCACACGCCAGTCATCGGGATCGACGAACCTGATGCGGCTGCACGTGGTGACCGAGCAGGAAGCGGATCGAATCGTGCATCCCCATGAAAAGGCGTCCCCGCGTCGTCCCGAGCCGACCCACATTTCAGGGGACGCGAAGAATTCGGCGCGTGCGGCTGCAGCACCTGGCCGGGCGAAAAGAACTAAATAGTCGGATCCCCTTTCTTTCCAATTTCCCGACAGATGGGAATTCGCGCAGGCTATAATTTGCGCTTATGGCACAAGAGATTCTCTCGGTCGCCATTTGGGAACCTGTCCCCGGGCACGAATCCGCGGCGCTTGATACATTTCGCGAACTCACCGCCATTGTCACCAGGAAGGGCTACGCGCGCGATCAACTTTACTGGGACCGCGACGATCACTATGTCTTTTTGCGCTACTGGAAGTCGGAGGACACGCGGCGGCAGGCACAAGAAGATCCTGAGATGCTGCGCTGCTGGGCAAGGCTTGGCAATGAAATTCAGATTGTGAAGGTGTACGAAACTCTTTCCGACGTTCCGGCTGAGAAAGCAAAGTAGACCATCCCCACCATTATTGTTGCGCATGTGGAAGCGATTGTTGACGAACTGCTGCGCTAAATGCCAGCGTTCGATAGAACGAAGTTGATGTCAGGATACCTTTGTTCGACACTACCATTCGCGAATTTGCTGATCGCTCTGCGGAGCCTCATGTCGTTGGATTCCTGCACCTGCCGGGAACTTCTAATGACGATGGGTTGATTCTCACTCATGGTGCTGGCGGTAATGCCCAGGCCCCGCTGCTGCGCGCGCTAGCGGACAATTTTGCTGGAGCGGGTTACACGGTTCTGCGCTGTAATCTCCCCTTTCGCCAACTAAGACCGTTCGGACCACCCGCGCCGGGAGATGCCACCCGCGACCGTGCTGGCCTGCGAAATGCCGTGACAGCATTGAGAAATGCGGGTTCCCTGAGGCTGTTTCTTGCGGGACATTCGTATGGTGGACGGCAATCCAGCATGCTTTGTGCCGAAGAGACCGAGTTGGTTTCAGGCCTGTTACTACTGTCGTACCCGCTCCATCCGCCGCGTCGGCCTGGGCAGCAACGCATCCAACATTTACCGGACCTCAGAACTCCCACGCTTTTCGTTCACGGCACACGGGATCCTTTCGGGACGATCGAAGAGCTCAAAGGCGCCATAAAAATGATCCCGGCGAAGACGGGATTGCTGACAATTGAAGGAGCAGGCCACGACCTGGGATTTAAAGGAAAAGCAAAGAAGGAAAGCTTGCCCGATCAGATCCTATCGGAGTTTACAAACTTCACAGCGTACTGATGTGAGGTGCAACCAGTCTCTCGCGATCCCCTAGATATTGGCATCCGCGTATTTCGCTACCTTCCGTGGAGGATGCTTTGGCGAGCAATGCGGTGAGGGTGGGGCCTAATTTACCCAGCCGGACTTTCCGCCGCCGTTCCCTTTGCGTGGATCATCATCGGGAGGGATATAGTTTCCGTGCTCGTCGAAGTGCACATCTCGATCGTGTTGCCTCATATAGACTTCAAACTTCTTTGCCGCGCGTCGCCGCTTCCATCGATAGTAGGAATTCCGCATTCCGTAATAACGTTCGGAAAAGTTTGCGTCGACTAGCGCCGCTTTCGGCCCGCGACGAACGTAGAGCCAGCCAAAAAGCAATCCCCCAAGGTGAGCAACGTACGCGACATTGCCCCCACCCCCAATCGCCAGGGCAAGCGTGGCGACGATGAGGATACCCACAAAGTACTTCGCTTTGATCGAGATAGGGAAGGGAATCATCATGATCTCGTTCTCAGCAAAAAGAATCCCGAATGCAATGAGAATGGCAAAAATTCCGCCAGACGCACCAACCGTGGCTCTTCCCGGATCGCCCAGAATGTGCCCGAATGCCAGCGCAATCGTGGTGATCGCTGCGCCGATCACGCCAATAAAATACAACTCGAAAAACCGCCGCGTGCCCCATGCGTTTTCGAATGCGGAGCCGAACATCCACAGACCGATCATGTTCCAGAACCAGTGCCCAAAGCCGCTGTGAATGAAACTGTATGTGACTAGCTGCCAGATATAGCCGTGACGAACGACGTCAAACGGTATCAGGGCGCAATAATAGGTCAGCTCCGAGCCGAACTGTATTCGGGCCATGGACATGAGGCCCATTAAAAGGAACACCGCCGTATTGATGCCGATAAGCCACGTCACCCCAGTGGTGAAGGGAGGGAGGCTCAACGTCATGGGTTCGCCCGTTCTGCGCACAAGTTCCTCGGTCTAATGATTCTACTCGGTTCTGCTGGGCCGCCCCGTTTTCCCTCTTCGGAGATGGGGCATCTCGAAGATGTGAAGCCTTTTACCGTTCAGGAGTAGGCACCACCGCCAGGCTACGGTGCCTCGAGGCATCCAGAGCCCGAACGGCAAAGATCACGTTATCTTTAGACATCTTCAGGGTCGTCCGTGTCACATTGCCGATGTTCTCTATGTGCTCCCAGTCGGGGCTAGTCGTAGCACGCCACAGGACTTCGTACCCCTGCGCGCCCGGAGCGGCGTCCCAAGTTAAAGTCGTGTCGTTCTCCAAGTCCTTCGTCAAGATCCGCACGTTCCCTGGCGCACCGGGTGCTGCGGCCAGCGAAGCCAGTGTCGCGGCATTCAGGCTCGCCACGTGCGCCACATAATTGTAATCGACAAACTTTGTGAGATCTCCGTACTCGACGCCGCCTTCCGTACGTACGTTTTGATGCTGATGATGAAAGTCTTCCCGGAATTCGGTGAGCCGTACCGCCGCGAATCCCTGTTGGTTGAACGAGTAATGATCTCCACCACGCAGGTATCGATCGAGACGGAAAACCAGCATTGGCGTGACCCCAGCATTATAGGTACGGCTGGTTTCGGCGATATACCGTGCCAATTCGCGGGATGCCGAATCACTCTCTCCTCCAAGTCCCCGGATTCGTCGGATATCCTGCTCGTTCGCTGCCACCGGTATCCCCTCGGAAAACACCCGAATCACCGCATGATCCTGCTCCGGGCTTTTATCGCCGCCTACAATGTCATCATTCAAAACGGCTTCAATTTGCCATCCCGCGTCCTTGGCCATTTTTGCGAAATGCTTGCTGCCATTGAGTCCCTGCTCTTCTCCCGCGACGGTCAAGAAAACGACGGTACCCGGAAATTTGAGCTTGCTCAGGACGCGTGCGCATTCCAGACTGACAACGGTGCCGCTCGCGTCGTCATTGGCTCCTGGCGCGTCCCCGTTCACGTCGAGCGTGTCGCTGTTTCGTGAGTCGTAATGCCCGGTCACCAGGACAATGCGCTTGGCCTGCATCGGATCGGTGCCCTTCAACACTGCGTAAACATTGGTAATTTCCGTCGGTTTCGGAATCCGTTCCATCGGCTGTTCGGTGAAGCTATCCGTCTTTACTTCCATGCAGCCGCCACAATCCCTGGAATACTGTTCGAACTGCGCTTTGATCCATTCTCGGGCCGCCCCAATTCCATGCCCGGCGCTAACGGACTGTGCATCCTGCGGTGAAAGTGTCAATCGAGTACCAAAACTCACCAGCTTTTCGATATCGCTCTGAATTCGTTGTGCCGAAACCTGCTGCAAAGCCGCGGCAATCTTAGGATCGGCCTCCGGGGCTCGGGCGGCTGCACTCGCGCCTTGTTGCGCAACCAGAACCGTGGCAACAAACAATTTGAGTATCAAAAGCGCCGTTTTCGGATTTTTCAGTCGGATTCGCATGCGTCTTCCTATAAGGGAAAGGCAGTAGGCTGAACGACGAAAATTGCGGTTGAAGTCCCTGCCACTTGACCAACCGCCAGAGAGAATCTAAATATTAACAGGAGGCTCTAATAGGCAAGGGAGGCTGTTTATGGTGCTTTGTCCGGAATGCGAGAACAACTTGGACATTGACGAAGAAGAAGTCGACGAGGGTGAAGTCATCTCCTGCCCCGAATGTGGCACCGACTTTGAAGTCGTCACGACAACTCCGCTCGAATTGAAAGCGGTGGAAGAAGGTTACGAAGAAGAAGACGAAGACGAGGAAGAGGAATCTGAAGACGGTGACTACTCCTGATCGCCGAATGAGCCAGCCTGCCTGCAAGCTGTTTCTCTACGGATATTTCATTGCTCTGTTGCTCTTGCCCATATTCAGTATTTCCGCGCCTTCGCTTCTGGCACAGAACTCGTCGGAAAAGCCATATGCCGTGATCGTTGGAACTGTTTGGGGCCCTGACGACCGTCCCGTTTATGGAGTGACGGTCAAGATCCGTAAGGCTAGTGACAAGCCTAACAAAGTTCGATGGCAGGTTTACTCGGATCACCACGGCGAATTCGAGCAGCGCCTGCCCGCTCGAGAAGCCGATTATGTAGTGTGGGCCGATCTCAAAGGCTACAAGGCAGAAGACGGCAAGCCTGTCCACCTCGTCAAAGAGGTCCCTGTCCATATCTTTCGCGACGAGCGCCAAGACATCGGCCTGCACCTGGAACACTAGTCGGCTTATGCGAAACTCGAGAGGAAAGGGACCGATTCTACGACATCATCTACGAAATCTGCTGATCACATAGAGCACGAGGGATAAAACTACGCTGACCAGAATGGATGTCGCGAGCGGAAAGTAAAAGGTCGTTTTCCTGCCACGGTACAGGATGTCACCGGGAAGGCGGCCGATCGGAATGTTCGCGCGGCCCAATAACATTGCGATGACACCCGCGGCGACCAGCGCAAGCCCTATAAAAATCAGCATCTTGCCGAAGTCAGTCATGGTTGTGAATGGTCCAAAAGCCGCGCCAGTTGCCTCTTTCCGAACCGCCGGAAATGTGGCAGAATAGTGGCGCTGTAGTTCCCCTCATTCTCCTCCATCATTTCCGAAAAACCTCAGGTACTCGCAGGAGGGTCCGCGATGTTAGTGCTGTCAGCTGTCTCCCCAGGTGTCAGACTTCGCTTCTACGCAATCACTCTGATCATAACCTTCTGTCCTTTCGCTCACTTCTCGGCAGCTCAGGACGTCCTGACCTATCACAATAATATTGCGAGAACCGGGCTTGACTCCACAGAGAGACAACTTACTCTGACGAACGTAAACTCCTCGACGTTCGGTCTTTTATTCGTGTTACCGGCCGATGGACTGGTAGACGCTCAACCGTTGTACGTGTCAGCGGTGAACGTGAACGGCGCTACCCACAATGTGGCGATCGTGGCCACGGAACATGACAGCGTATACGGATATGACGCCGATACCGGCACGGCACTATGGCACATCAGCACCTTAGGCAGCGGGGAGACAACTTCGGATAATCGCGGCTGTTCCCAAGTGTCGCCGGAAATCGGTATCACATCCACCCCGGTCGTTTATCGTCCTAAGTCCGGAAATCCGATTGTTTATGTTGTCGCGATGTCAAAGGACAGTTCTGGAGATTATCACCAACGGCTGCACGCGCTGGACGTGACTAGCGGGGCGGAGTTGAATGGCGGGCCCGTTGAGATCAGCGGTAAATACCCAGGAACCGGCGACAACAGCGTGAATGGATACGTCATTTTCGACCCGGCGCAGTACAAAGAGCGATCTGGGCTATTGCTGCTCGGGAACACGGTATTTCTGACCTGGGCTTCCCATTGTGACTTTCGGCCTTACACCGGCTGGATCATGGGCTATAACGTCTCGACCCTTCAGCAAAACACGATTCTGAACCTTACGCCCAACGGTAACGAAGGCGCGGTCTGGGGATCGGGCGCGGGCATGGCTGCGGATACCTCCGGAAACATTTTTTTGCTGGACGCAAACGGAGTGTTTGATACGACCTTGAACGGATCGGGCTTCCCCAATGAAGGAGACTACGGCAACGCGTTTTTGAAAATCACAGCCAGCGGAGGGCTTAAAGTCGCCGATTACTTCGAGATGTATAACGGAGTCAGCGAAAGTGACAATGACTATGATCTAGGCTCCGGCGGGACGTTGCTGACAAATCAGAGGGATTCGAATGGAAAGCTCTGGCAGCTTGCTGTAGGAGCGGGCAAAGATTCAAATCTTTACGTTGTCGACCGCACCAACCTGGGGAAGTTTAACGCCAAGGGTAACAATATTTACCAGGAGCTCTCGGGGGTGCTGCCCGGCGGAATCTGGTCGATGCCGGCTGCGGGCGGAAGCAATGTCTATTACGGACCCGTAAATGGACCGATCCTCGAATTTCAGTTCAGGAATGCCAAGCTACTGAGTTCGCCGGTCGCGCAAACTTCTGTGTCATTTCCGTTTCCCGGTGCGACCCCAAGCATTTCATCCAATGGTCTGCAAAATGCGATCGTTTGGGCGGCGGCCAATGTTAAACCCGCAGTCCTGTACGCGTTCAACGCGCAATCGCTGCAGATGATTTACAACTCAAACCAGGCATCCGGCGGTCGTGACCATTTCGGAAACGGCAACAAATTCATCACTCCCACGATTGCGAACGGTAAGGTCTACGTTGGGTCGCAGACGGGCGTGGGGGTTTTCGGGCTCTTGTCGGAAAAATAGTTAATAAGGCCATGTACGCCGATCCGGGCTTTCGGTTGCTTTGTATTGAAAAGTACTTGACAATGCCTAGATTCCAACTGTAAGCTCGTTGCCGTGCCCGATTTTGTTCCTCATCGATTGCGCAGATTTCATAGATCGTCAAGACCTCCCTTGGCGTATGGCATCGCTCCGAATGTGGCTGAAGATCTGCGCTATATACGTGACACCATGGAGCGTTCCGCTGCCTTCACCGCGGTTTCGGGCTGGGGACAAGTCTTGAGCGGGGCCACCGCGCTGGTGGCGGCATGGATTGCCGCGAGACAGGCCGGGCCCTTTAGCTGGCTGAGAGTCTGGCTGGGAGAAGGATTGTTGGCCGCCGCGATAGGGCTGCTGGCCTGCACTTGGAAAGCAAATCGCCGCGGGCTCCCATTATTCTCTGGGCCGGCACGAAAGGTGGCATTGGGGCTCGCACCTCCACTGGTCGCCGGTGCATTCCTGACGTTTTCGCTTTTTCGAGCGGGCGCTGATAGAGTTCTGCCCGCGATGTGGCTCTTATTGTATGGAGCGGGAATCATGGCAGCAGGTGCATTCTCAGTCTCGATCGTTCCCGTGATGGGACTGTGTTTTATGCTCCTCGGAGGCTTGGCCGTGCTCGGTCCGGCAGACTGGGGCAATCTGTTCTTGGGGACTGGTTTCGGCGGACTGCACATCATTTTCGGATTTCTGATCGCAAGGAGGCATGGTGGGTAGAGCAGTCCCATCCCATCGCAAGCAGGGCAGGGCTGCGGGCCATCGTGTATCAGAGCACCGATCCCATGATCATTCTCGAGAGGACTCTCTGGCGCGTGCACCCGAATTGCCAGAGTTAGATCGCTTGATTCACGAACGCATCCGCTTGGGCATCGTAAGCGCACTCGCCACCAACGACTCTCTAAGTTTCAATGACTTGAAACGCGTGCTGAAGACTACTGACGGCAATCTCAGCGTGCATGCGCGCAAGCTGGAAGAAGCTGACTACATTTCATGCGTGAAATTCTTCGAGGGTCGGATGCCGCGCACGGAGTACCGGCTGACCGCCAAGGGGCGGGCTGCGTTGGCCGAGTATCTGGACCAGATGGAGCAGTGGATCCGGCTGACACGGGAGGCATAGCGCCTTTTTTTGTGCCGATCAACTTTGCGGTGCAAAGCGGGCCAATGCTGGTGAACCATCCGATTGGTCACCTTTCTTTTGACGGAGTCGATCATGAGTGAATCTAATTCAAATGACCGCTCACACGGTGTGAATCTAAAAGCCTCGGCGCGGTTCTGGGAACCGCGGCGCATCTGGTACAACGCGGTGCTGCTGCTGATTGTGCTGGTATGGGTGGTATGGACATGGCCGCATTTCCGTCCCGCGATGAACTGGGTCGCGTTCGGCAAGATGAGCGTGCTTGCGGCGCTCGCCAACCTTTGCTATTGCGGCGGCTACGTGGCAGAAGGGTTCATTCAGCCGCTCCTGCCGCAGGCATTCTGGGGGAGAGCGCGCTGGACAGTTTGGATTGCTGGCACGCTGCTCGCGATCCTGCTATCTAATTATTGGATCGCTGACGAGATTTACCCTGATGTGCAGCAAAATGCAGCCAACGTTGTGATCGGAGCAGACGAGACCGGGAACGCGTCGATTGCCAGCAACATGAACTTTCCGGCTCCCTTGGCTGTGATTAGCTTTCTGGGTGCATCTTTGGGGTTGATTTTCGCACTCGCGGCTGCTCTGATTTTCTGGTTCGCGCGGAAACGCAGGTATGCACGCTATGCCTTGATGACGATCGTCCTGGGAGGCATTTCGTATTTCTCTTTACTGTTTGCGTTTTCCGCTCTGAGCCGCTCGGTCGCACTTCAGCGTGGGCAGGAAAAGTATTTCTGCGAGATCGATTGCCATCTGGCATATTCCATCGTGGACGTCACCTCGAAATCGGACGCACAAGGGAGCGACTACCAGGTCACGCTGCGTACGCGCTTTGACCAGAGGTCCATCTCTCGACACCGGCCACAAGATGCGCCGCTGGCACCCTCTCTGCGAAACGTTCGGCTGATTGATAGTACAGGACACGAGTACACTGCCGTCACCATTTCGGGAATGTCCCTGACGACCCCGCTGACACCCGCGGAATCGTACGCAACTCAACTCCAGTTTCGCGTACCAAAAAATGCTTCTGGATTACGACTGCTGGTTAACACGGTTCCCGCGTGGCCTGACCGGTTATTAATCGGGGATGAGAACAGCCTTGGACACAAAAAGACGTATTTTGCGCTGTGCCCGTTCTGACTATCTAAACTCCTAAGGCATTCTTGATTTCGGTAGCAATTGACGCGGTAAGGGCATGCATCTGTTCTTCTGATTCGGCTTCCACCATGACGCGGGCTAGAGCTTCGGTTCCGGAATAACGCACAACCACTCGTCCTCGTCCTTCCAGTTCTTTTTCGGCCGACTGTATTGCCGCCTGGATTTCCGGTATCTGCGCAAACGGGACCTTCTCCCGGACTCGCACATTCTTAATTGTTTGCGGGAAAACTTTCAGATCGCCGACAAGAGCAGCCAGAGGCTTGCCGCAACGCACAATGATGTCCATCAATCGCAGGGCGGTGAGCAGGCCGTCCCCGGTGGTAGCGCCTCCATCGCGGAAGATGATATGGCCGGATTGTTCTCCTCCCAGTGTCGCGCCGGTCTTGAGCATCTCCTCAAGAACGTACTTGTCACCCACATTCGCTCTCGACATTCGAATGCCGGAGTTCTTGAGGGCAATCTCTAATCCCATATTCGACATGGTGGTTGAAACCACCGTATCGCCTTTGAGCTTGCCGTGAGCATGCATGTCGCGGGCTGACGCGAGAAGGACGCCATCTCCATTCACCACTCGACCGTTGGCGTCGCAGAAGAGTGCACGGTCGGCGTCGCCATCGAAAGTGACTCCTAAATCAAATCTTCCTCGCGACTCGGCAACAGCGTTGCCCAGAGTTTCGGGGTGCAGGGCGCCGCACCCTTCGTTGATATTCTTGCCGTCGGGTGAGACATGAATAAATGTTGCCTGTATGCCCAGTTTATGGAAAAGCTCCGGAGCCTCGGCCGTTGCAGCACCGTTCGCACAATCGACGAGAACGCGCAACTGGCGGAGATCAGAGGAAACGCTTTGCGCCAGCGATTCGATGTAGGCCTGGCGAAGCTCGGATTCTCCTGGAAGAGAGGGACGCGGAATCTTCAAAGCTGTATCGTCGGCAGCGGCCGAATTCTGTAAAAGTGCGAAGATTTCGGTTTCGATTGCCAATTCGTGCGAGTCGGGCAGCTTGAATCCGTCGCCCGAGAAAACTTTGATGCCATTATCGGTCCACGGATTATGCGAGGCCGAGATCACGATGCCGGCAGACAACTTGCGCGAGCGGGCTAGATAAGCAACGCCTGGGGTTGTGATGACACCGGCGCTGTGCACATCGACTCCCACCGCTGCCAGGCCCTCGGAGACTCGGTCGGCAATCCAGCGGCTGGAGTCGCGCGTATCTTGCCCGATAATAGCGGCGGCTTTCGGCGTCGCACGGACAAGGTCATGGCCAAGGGCACGTCCGATCAGATAGGTGCTCTGCTTGGTAAGGGGGAACTCTCCGGCGACGCCACGGATGCCATCTGTGCCGAACAATTGACGTTGATGAGTCATAGAAGTATCGGTGCTTGGATTCGCGATACAAGCCTCCGTCGGATTGAGATATCCCTCGCTGCGACGACCAGGGCAAACAGAAATTTTATATGAGGCGGATTGCTCATCAATGAGCCATGGCCGCTCCGACTTTTTGCACCACGACTGTAACTCGAATGGAGGTAGCTTGTTCCACCTGTACTAAAGGGTCCGGGACGTAGACATTCGTCGTAAATACAGCTGTACCGAGCGTACCTGTGGCGTCGATCGGATCTGTGATGGCTGCATCCACCGCCTGCACGTGTTGCCGAGGACCGGAGATCGTAATGTTTGATGGATCAGCATCAATTTTGACGATCTGCTCCCCCGTGGCAAAAACGCCGGTGACCCGAGGATGCACCTCAACCTGCCTCGTCAGGCGCGTGTCAAACGAGAGATGCAATTGGCTAGGGACAATCTGCACGACATCGAGTTCACGCGGATGTCGCACTTGATGAGCGGTCAAGTCAAAGGTACGCTCACCAGTTTTTGCTCCAGCCAGGTCAATCTCGGCTTGAACTTCGTTGTTCTTGAGTTGCCGGATAATTCTTTCCGGGCCGCGTACGCGAATCTGGGTTTCTGGAACCGACTCAGAACTGATCTCCAATTGCGAGGGTACGTTTTGAAACACAACAGGCGCCCGAACCGCGACTTCTGCGGGTTGTTCATCACGGGAAATCATGAACCACATGCCGGTGGCGAGCAGCAGCGAGAGTATCTTGAGCCCGAAGTTGTGGATCACGTACCGTTTGAAGAATCCGATCATGGCTGCGACTCCGTGTCGGATTTCCGCTGGGGTGCAGACTCCATTAGCGGAGAGTCGACCGGGCTGTCCAAATCCTCATCAATCGGTTGCGCAATCGGAGTGGGCAGGGTGACTGGGGGCATGCGGCGTCGAAGTTCACTACCGAGCCGTTCACGTAATTGCTCTACAGTGAGGTCGCGCTCGATCCTGCCCCCTACGGCGATGCTTATTGCGCCAGTTTCCTCAGAGCAAATTACGGCAATCGCGTCGGTCTCCTCTGTGATTCCGATACCGGCGCGGTGGCGCGTACCGAGTTGTGTCGACAATAGAGGATTCATCGAAAGCGGAAGAAAACAAGCTGCGGCAGCAATTCGGTCTTTTTGTACGATCACCGCGCCGTCGTGAAGCGGAGCACTGGGTCGGAAGATCGTCGCAAGCAGGTCGTAAGAAAGTCGTGCGTCGAGCGGCACGCCGCTTTCAATGTGAGTCCTCAATCCGATTTCGCGCTCAATGACGATCAGAGCTCCAGTCTGATGCTGGGAGAAAAGGTTTGCGGCAAGCACGATATCGTCATAGGAATCGCTCTCGGATGTTGACGACCGCAGAAACGTGAGACGGCGTCCGAGGTCGGCCAGCACGTGCCGGATCTCCGATTGAAAAACGACGATCAAAGCGAAGACTACGTAGGGCAAAACGTGGGACACCACCCAATTCAAGGTCGTCAGTTCGCCAATACGCGCTAGATAGAACGTGACCGAGACGACAATCAGTCCAGCCAGCATCGGCGCGGCCCTGGTACCGCGGATCATTACAAGGACTTGGTAGATCAATAGCGCGACAAGCAGAATGTCGAGCGCGATCCACAGACCCTGTTGCCACGATGTGATCACTGGTATCAAGGACTTTGGGCTCCTGAATCAGGAATTCCATTGTAATTCAGGGGGAGAGCTGGATCTGTATGCAGACGTTTCTGCCACAGGAGGCCTTATCTAGTGGCTTTTTTGGTCACGGAAGCATCGATCTCACCGTGCGCCAGCCTTGCGCGAATACTATCCCCTACGTCTACTGTTGATGGGTCTTTCAGCAGTTTTCCACCGGCATCGAAGACCAACGCATATCCCCGGTCAAGGATAGCGAGGGGGGACAGAGACTCTAGAGCCGTCCGCATGCGCTCGGCTCGGACCCGGTGTTGCAACAAAACGTGTCGCGTCACGGCCGTCAGCGCGGTCGTCCAGCTATCAAGTTCCTTGCCCATTCCAGATAGGACGAGCCGCAGATCGTAGTGTCGCACCGCGGCAGAGATCGTTTCCCAGCGTCGCCTGGACCTTTCGATTTGACCCCGGGCCGCAAGTTCCATTCGATGATGTATATCGTCAAGCTTTTGTTGGCGCTGCCGGATGACCTCCATGATGCGGACGAAGGCGCCGTGCTGCGCAAGTTCCGTGAGCCGCTGACGACCCATCAGCAGCCGATAACGCATGGCACGGCTGAGCCGCTCCTGCAGCGCGGACGACTGTTCTTCAATTTCCTGGCGCGATCGGATCACAAGTTCCGCCGCCGCAGAGGGCGTTGGCGCGCGGAGATCGGCCACAAAATCGGTGATTGTGAAGTCTGTCTCGTGGCCTACGGCGGAAATCACCGGAATTGCAGAAGCCGCGATGGTTCTGGCCAATCCCTCGTTGTTGAACGATGCCAGGTCTTCGGCAGAACCTCCGCCTCGAGCAACGATGATGACCCCCACTTCAGCCGCTTGGTTGAAGTATCGAATTCCAGCAGCCACTTCAGATGCCGCTGCGTCTCCCTGGACTTGGGCGGGAAAAATCAGAACATTCGCGGAAAAATGCCGTCGCTGCAGGATGTTAAGAATGTCACGGAGGGCGGCGGCTTGGGGTGAAGTGACGATTCCGATCCGCGCAGGCAAGCTCGGGATCGGCTTCTTCCTTTCAGCCGCAAACAAACCTTCGGCCTCAAGCTTGGCCTTCAGTTGCTCGAAGGCGAGCTGAAGGGAACCGGCGCCCTTCGGTTCAAGGTACTCGGCTGAAATCTGAAGTTCGCCGCGATCTTCGTAGATGGTCACGCGTCCGCGAGTGACTACCTGGAGTCCATCAGCCGGACGGAAACGAAGTAAGCGCGCCGAAGAACGGAACATCACCACCCGGATCTGCGCGTTTCCATCTTTCAGCGTGAAATAAAGATGCCCCGACTCCGGGGCGCGAAAATTCGAGATCTCACCTTCCACCCAGGCATCGGAGTATTCCCGCTCAATGTGCGTACGCACCGCGGCTACCAGCTCGCGGACCTTCCACACTCGACGCTCCGGAGGGCGGAAATTGAAGCCTAATTGGTCCGAGAGAGAAAACACTTACGGCAGTGTAACGCAAGGTATGCCTCGCCTTCCGCTAATGCATTTGCGGCGCGACTAATCCCTCCATGACGGCCTGGCGCATAAGTTCGGGTGGGAGCAGTCCCTGAGACAGGATGAAATCATGAAACTTTTTCTGGTCGAACTTGCTGCCCAGCGCGGTTTCCACGTCTTTGCGCAGCGAGATGAGCTTGGTGTATCCATAGAAGTAACTGTTCGCTTGGCCGGGCATGCGATAGGTGAAGCGCTCGACTTCCTCTTCGGCGAATGCATGCGAGAGCACAACATCTTTTTCGAGAACGCGGAAGGCGTCCTCAGGCTGCAGCTTACCGGTTTGCAACTCGGGGTCAAGAAACGCGCGAGCGGCGCGCAGCAGGCGGTACTGCAGCGACACAAGCTGGC
>Ga0070741_10012979_pt1 | contig 14865 bp, 16 predicted proteins | sample Coa_R1_4_FD_66440 | JGI IMG/M metagenome (GOLD analysis project Ga0070741, IMG submission 66440) | Surface soil microbial communities from Centralia Pennsylvania, which are recovering from an underground coalmine fire - Coalmine... | ecosystem: Environmental > Terrestrial > Soil > Unclassified ...
GCCGAAGAGGATGAAAAAAAATAACCCTCTCGTGGTCCACTCTTAGGGCCCGAACTTTTCGATCCGGTTGGCCCCCCAGTCGACCACATAGCTGTTTCCCTCGGCGTCCACGGCAATGCCGGCCGGCATGGAGAATTGTCCCTCGCCCTTGCCCGTGGTTCCCCATTGATCAAGATAAGCCCCGTCAGGCGTGAACTCCTGCACTCGATCATTGCCCGAATCCACCACATACACATTCCCGTCGGGAGTGATGGCCAAGCCTTCCGGCCCCTCGAATTGCCCCCTGCCCATTCCCTTTGTTCCCCATTGGGTGGTGAAGGTCCCGGCGGAGGTGAATTTTTCCACACAGTTGTTCTTGGAATCCGTAACGTAAACATTTCCCTCGGGATCCAGAGCGACGCTATCCGGGGAAATGAACAAACCCTTTCCCGTTCCCGGCCCCCCCCACTTGTTCAAATACTTTCCATCGGAGCTGAATTCCTGTATCCGATGATTGCCCGAATCCACCACATAAACATGGTCGGCCTTATCGATCGCAACAGCGGTGGGATTGAAAAGTTGTCCATCCCCATTGCCATAACCGCCCCATTGACCCAGATAGGATCCGGAACCATCGAATTTTTTGATCACATGGTTCAAGGTGTCAGCCACATAGACATTCCCCTGCCAATCCACTCCGACCCCCAACGCATGGTGGAATTGCAGTTTTCCGACGCCCTTGCTTCCCCACTGGTTGACATAAGCTCCTGAGCGGTCGAAAACTTCGATCCGGTCATCGACGTAATCCGCGACAAAAACAAGGTAACCCTTTTCAGTCAAGGCGATCCCATAGGCTCCCCATAACTGGCCCTTGCCCGGGCCCGTGCTTCCAAACGCGGAAAGGAAGGCGTGACGGGCGGAAGGGCGGGAAGATGTCGCCGGGTTCGAAGGGGCGCTGAAGCCGGGCATCCACACCGCCACCGTCAGCAAAAACCAGCTTATGATCCTTTTCGCTGGATGTTTCATCCTAACTCCGTGTCCTTCAGGGATGGGTGACCCTGTACGCCGCTGAAGGCGGCCTATGGTGAAAAATCTTTTTCGATAGCTACTTGGTTAGACCCTTCGACTCACTTTATACTTGGGTTTCTTTTAAGCCAAGCGCCCAGAAACCGCATAAGGAATAACCCCGATGGTCCCCGAAAAGGAAATCAAGGACAAGCTCAACGGCTGGGTCGACGATCTCATCGGGCGTTCCCCCTTTTTTCACGCCTGGAAGCCCGGGCAGGTCGGACCTTCCCTTTCGGAAAAGTTCCTGGTTTCCTTCGATTCGCTGGTGAAAAGCTTCCCGGCGCTGATCGCCGCCGGCCTTTCCCGCATGACGGACGAAACGACCCGGACCGTCTTGGCGGTCAATTTGTACCAGGAATGCGGGGAAGGGGATGTCCGCCGGACCCACCACGCTATTTACCGTAAATTTCTCTCCACCGCGGGCCTCCCGGCGGGCTCCTCCACCGAGGATCCTTTCTCGGCGCAATGGAGGAACGGTCTTTTCGAGTATATCCAACAAACCCCGAGCGTCGGGGCCGTCCTGGGGGCCTTGGCCGCCGGTGAGTTCCTGGCCCAACCCGCCCTTTCCCGGATCTATCAAGCGCTCCAACCCCACTACCCCGAAGCCGACCAGGAATATTTCACCAAACACCTGGTGCTGGAGGAGGACCATGTCCGGGAGATCACCTCCCTCATCGCCCTCCAAGCGAAGGACGGGAAGGGATGGAACGAGGTGCAGGAAGGATTCCGGCTCGGTTTGTCGGCCTGGGAGGAATATTTCGAGCAGCTGTCCCTTTTCCTCGCGCTGGAACCCTCGGGATCAGGAAAATAGGGGAAGAGGGCTCACCCGGCGGCAGCCCAGTTTCACGATCTCGGTCACGTGAAGCTGCATCATATAACCCAGATACCTCTCCTGGGCGTCGGCCAATTTCCGCCTCCGCTCGAAAGTCGCGCAATCCAAAAGGATCAGTTCCTTGCCATTGGCGATATGCGGGGGTTCATCCTTCTCGATGTCATAAATGGCGTTCATCAGCTCCTCGTCGAACAACCGTTTGAAGATGCTGGTTTCCAGGTCCGTCATGGAGGAGAGCACGATCTCCCCCGCGAACTGGTTGGCGGCGGCGATCTCCGAGGCGGTTTCCGCCTCCTCCTGGACCTTTTGCATTTGGACGAGGATCGGGGGAAGCTGGAATTCGGCGATGCGGGGCTCGGACCCGAAACGGCGCAATTGCTGGGCGAAGACGTCGTAATGCCTGATCTCATCCCTTATCTGCCGGGCCAGTTTCAGCTTCAGCTCCACTTGATCCTCGGGCAATAGCGTGATCTCCCGGGCCTGGGCCACGGTACCGAAATACCATTCGGACCATGCCCGGCGCCGCATGTAAGTGATCAGATTTTCCCGATAAACCCCGGGGTCCATCGCGATGAATTCGTATTTCCGGGAATCGTAAAGATCGTCGCCCACATCCTTGGCCCGGTGGTAAAGGGCTTGCATGAATTCGTTGGCGGTGAGCTTCATCAGCTCGCCTTCACTCCATTTGGAATAGGACGGAACGCTCAGGGGTTTGTCGGCGGTCGAAGGCGGGGCCTGCTCCGTTTTTTGCATCTTCCGTTCCTTTCCTTCAAGGGAGTTAAAAGAGTCCTTCTTCAATATTGATGCCGTACCAGATTTCCAAGCCTATCACGCCGGTGGCCTCCATTTCACCATTCATGGCGTCGGAGGTCATGAAAGCCGGGGCTTTGGAGACATCGGAAGCCTCATGGACCACCAGGGCCGTTTCGGGTTTGCCCGGTAAATGATGGATGCTGTAGGCGCTGTTCTTGTATTTTCGGCCGGGATGATTGTGCTTTCCACCGTCCTCTTTATAGAAGCAATCCAGCCAAAATTTATAGTCCCGCACCTCGTTGCGGGCGATCACGATCCCCCCCGTCATCTTGGGTTGGCCGAAGTATTTCCGCTCGGTCGTGTCCAACCCGTACCAAACCATGGGGATGCGGGCTCCCGCCTTGTCCAAGGCTGACATGAAGTCCGGCGAGCGGACAAAATCGATCCCCTTTTCCAGGTCGGAACATTTCAAGGTCACGATCAGGACATGGCGGTCCTTCAAGTCCCGGTGCAGGCTGTAAGCGGAAAAGCCGTGGGCTTTGAGTTGATCCTTCTGCCCGAGCAAGGCCTCCCGATAGGCCTTCGTGTCCCCGGCCTTTTGACGGATGAAGATGTTCCCGGGAGCGTTCAAGGAAAAAGCAGGATCGGCGAAGACATTCCCACCGAACAACATCACGGCGAGAACCGCCCAGATAGCCCCCGAGAAAATCGCGAATGGTTTTTTCATGAGATCCCTTTTGCGGAAATTGACGCCTTAGAAAGCCGAAGGAAAAGCCGGAATTTAAGGCCCGAATAGCTTAGGCCCTTCAGGAGGGGCAAAACAACGCAATAAAACCATCTATCCTCGTTTATTTTGAACGGATCTCAATGCCAGCAGGGTTGGTAGCAGTAATAGATATAACAGCCGGACAGGGGCGTCACATTGGATCCGTCGGCGTTCATGAAATACATATTGGGCGGGGTGGTCGCCAAAATATCGTTGAAAATGATCTTGGACCCGTCATGGGACCAACAGGGCCCGCCATGACTGCTGGCATCGGAGGTCAATTGGGTCATTCCCGTGCCGTCGACGTTAATGGTATAAACCTGCCAGTAATTGATCGAAGCGATGGTTTCTTTATAGGCGGTGAAGACGATTTTGGCCCCGTCGGGCGACCAATCGGGCTGGAACATCCGTTGGGGGATATTTTGGATCCCGCTTCCGTCCACCCCGCAAATGCGGGAAGAGGTCAGGGAGCCATAGCATAATTTGGCGCTGTCGGGCGACCAAGCGATGGTTTCGGCGGAGATTGAAAAAGCGGGATCGCTCGTCACTTGAGTGGGGTTTGTGCCGTCGGCGTTCATGATCCAGACCTGGCTGTCGCTGATATGGATGTAAGCGATGCGGGTTCCGTCCGGGGACCAAGAGGGACAACTGCCCCCCGTGGAGATCTGGGTCAGTCCGCTTCCGTCCGCGTTCACGACATAGATCCCCGACCCGCTATTGAAGACCACCTTGCCCTTATCCGGGCTCCAACTGGGATGGAAAGTTTGTAGACTATTGACCACCATGGAAAGACCCGTCCCGTCGGGGTGGACCTTGTACAAAGGATTCGAGACACCGGAGGCCAACAGGGGCGCCACGAAGACGACCTCGTCGTTCCAAGTGGGTACAGGGGTGGGGATCAATGTTGGGCTTGAACCGGTGGTGGAGGACGGGGTGGGGCTTGAAACAACCGTTGGGGTGAAGACCGCCGTGGGGGTGGATGTGCCGCCGACTGCCGGAGTGCTTGTCGCAGAATAAACGGTGATGATCGGCGTCGTAGGAGGCGTGCTGAAATTCCTGGCGCATCCCGCGCTCAAGGCGGCCAATAGGGCCGTGAAAATGTAATAGTTGGTCCTCAATGGAATATCCCCTTCATATCAAGTGCCTTAATGGTTTGGATTCGTTGCATAAACCGGGCCCAATAAATTGTCTCGTGAAACAAAGGGTTTTTCAGAGGGGATGGCGTTTGAGGCTCCGCGGACTTCTGTCAAATTTTTTGAAAATGGCCGATAAATGACGGGAGCATCCCTTGGACCGATGGCGGGAAATTTTACGAATTCGCTCCATTAGGATCTTAAAAGATCCACCACTTCCGTAAGGATTTTAAAAGTCGGCCCGGGCCAATCCTTCACCACCAGCCTTTCGGGTTCGTCGGTATCGATGGCGCTCCAAATGAGCGCGGGTTTCATGCCCATCGCTTTGGCGCCGTCCAGTTCCCCGCTATGGCCGTCGCCGACATAGAGGCAGGCGCTCCCAGGAACCTCCAAACGGTCCAATAAGATCCTATAGTATTTCGGATCGGGCTTTTTGAGCTTTTCCTTGCAGGAAAAGACCGTATGGTCGAATAGCCGCGCGAAAGGTGTTTCGTTCCATATAAGAGGGACGGCGGGACCGCAATCCGAGATCAACCCGGTTTTGTAGCCCATCAGTCTTATTTGATAAAGAACCTCGATGGCCTGGTCCCTTGGCGTCAGGGCCTGGCGTGTCAGGTCCACGATGGCCGAGGCCGCTTCTTCCACCGCGTTCGGTTCCAAAGGTCTGCCCAATTGGTCCCCGATCCAACGAAGATTGTCTTGAAGGCTTTCGTATTTCCCCAGGGCTCGATCTTGATAGGAAGCCTGCCAAAGCGCCGTGAATTCCGTTTCTTTCAACCCGAGCGTGGAAGACAAGCGGGAAAGAAAAAGGGGATATTTATCCGAGGAGAATTTGTCGTAAACCAGTGTCCCGAACAGATCGAAAATGACCGCTTTAATGGCCATTGAAGTCGCGCCCGGGTTTAAAAAAACTCAATTTTTCCACTCGCCGGCCTTGGCTTGATAAAGCTGGGATTGGTCAAGAAGGGTCAATTTCTGGGATATCCAGGAAAGATAGGTCATCCGGGCGGAAAAATATTGGCTCACAAAACTGACCATTTCAAAGGTATCGACCCTTCCCTTCTGGAATAAGGCCTCGCCCTGGTCCCTTTTTTCCTTGTCGTCGCCTACCAACTGCGCCGCCTCCTGGATACGGCCATCCGACTTTTGGTACCGAAGGGTCATGTCCTCCCACTGTTGGGTGTCCGCGTTCTCCGTCGTGGCCAATCCCAAGGTGCGCTCCTCGAAACTCATCCGTTGCGTTTCCAAATTGATGCCCCATAGATTGGTGAAAAGCTCGAAAGGAACGCTGAAATTCAACCCCACGCTGTATTGGCTCCACCAAGGCGCTCCCGCGGGGGGCGGGGCGGGATAATAATTGCTTTGGGTGAAAAAGCTCCCGCCAATGGACCCCGTTAAGGTCACATCGAGCTTATCCTGCTCCTCGGCGGTCAATAGGGAATATTTGGCGCTTTCCAGGCCCAATCGGACCGCTTGCAGGTCCAGCCGGTCCGGGCTATGGCTTGGCCAAGATCGGGGATCACTCGCGTTCAACTCTTCCAAGGTTTGCAGGTTCTCGGGAACCTCGGACCCCGCTTTGCTCCGGGTCAGGTTGAAATTGTTCCTGGCCTGTCTTTCCCGGTCTTCGGCGTTCTCCAAGGCCAATTCCCAATCCTTTACCGCCGATCGGGCCTGAAGCCGGTCCTGGGCTGAAAGATGGGCCTCGGCCCACTGGGAAAGCCTGCGGTAATCCTCCAAGCCTTCCCGGCGGTATTCCACTTCCGCCCTTACCGACGCCAAATTGTAATAGGCTTGTTTGGCCGTGTAGAGGACAAGTTGGATCTGGTACTCGTTGGAGTCGATGTTGGAATCGCTGCCGAGAAGGGAGCTTTTGTCCTGGGCGCGGATCTCGGCCCCCAAGAAATTCCGCCAAAGAGGGATCCCCACGCTGAATCTTAAATTATCGGAGGTGTAGTTATATGGCAGCCAAGGATAAGGGGGATCACTGTACCAATCTCGATAGGCATAGACCGTATAGGACAGGTTGGTGTTGATGCCAAAATCCCAGTTGTTGTTGAAATTAAGTCCCCCGCTGAAATTGGCCGAGTCCTGTTCATACCAATTGAAATTGTTGTAGGTTTGGGTGGTCGTGTCGAAGGAGTAGGTGTTGTCATTGGAGGCGTTGTAATTACCCCCTAGGTTTATCCCTCCGGACCAATGCTGGCCGATGAATTGGCGGTTCAGATCCGTCATTTTGCGATTGGTAATGGCGTTCTGGTAATTGGCCCCTTGGGTTTTGACCTGCTGTAAATAATCCTGGAGGGTCAAAGGGGTTTGCGCCACAGCGCGGGAGAGGGCCGAAAGAAAGAGCAAAGATAGAAATAAATGATTGATAAGTTTTCGCTTCATATAGGTTCCTTTGATGACTTTCAAATAGACTTGGTCATATCACTTTAAAATTAGCGTTCATTATACCCGGAGCTTCGCCCTCCAAAAAATCATTTCGTTATTTCTCCTCCAAAATGCTGGATGGTCTCAAGCAAGGCCGGGGAAATGACGGTGGATGGTTTTTTTCTTAAGGAACTGCAGGCACAGGAAAGGGCACCATCGTGGAGGGTCAAACAATCGCCCTTCGGCGTGAAGGTCAGGGGCCAAAGCACGCACATTTGGGGTTTGACAGTGCCCAAGGGAAGCCCCAACTTCGCCTCGACCGCGTGCAAGGAACAACGGATCAATCCTTGGCGCCTGAAGGCGAAAACACAAAGACCGTTCTCATGGGTATCAATCGAGTGGAGTCCCTGCCCTTCGTCCTCAAAAACGTTGGCGTAACCCTCCTCGGTCTTGAGATGGGGACAGAATTCGGCGGCTTCGGGCAGTACCGCGGTGATCTTTTTGAGCTGGGCGGCGTCGACGCTGACATCGTATTTGGCGCAGCAGCTCTCAGCGACCGTGGAACAACCCACGCATTCATGATCGATGGTCCCGATCTTCCGGGCGTCGACCTTGATCTTTGGAGGAGACTTGAGGGCTGCTTTTTTCGACCCTTGTGAGGCTGTTGATTTACGGTCCATATCCATCCTGTTTCAGTTCGCCTTGCGTGTGCCGTCGTCCCGCTTCAATATCCGCCCCACCTCCGGGATCTTTTGGACCAACTCGTTCTTCTCGGCTTCTTCCAAGGAAAAGTAACTGTCCTTTTCGTGGGTCAGGGAAATGAACCAGGGCGTCTTCTTTTCCTTCAATAAACAAAAATTCTCCGGAAAATTGGGCTGAAGCCAGCTATAAAGCCGATCGTTCAATTTCTGCATTAAATCCGAGAATTCTTGGTCGAAGCGGTAGCGGTGGACCAAGGCGTTCGGACCCGAAAGCTTCGACCCCGGCCATTTGCTGCTGACGGTCTTTTCGACCATAAAAGGCTCAAACATTTTGAGAACGCTTTCCCCTTTGGGGGACATCCGGCTCAAGGGTTGGATGACCAGCAAAGCTTCGACGCACTTTGTTACCGCGAAATCCAGGATGTCGCAAAAGGCCCCCGGTGTCGGTTCGTTTTTCAATACATAGATCATTAAATTCTCCTTGGGAACGAAACCAAACACCGGAGTCAATCTTCCCACAGAATCGAGGATGAGATCGCAAAAAACGATGCTTCAATCGGCAAAATTCGGAAAATCCCTCTTAAAATCGATCCAAAGCACAGAAAGGTTATTTTTGAAAGTAACCTTTCCTTGGCGCAAAAACTAGTTAGGAATGAAACAAATCCAACCCGACTTAGGAGTTGTGCCATGAAAAAAACACTCTATTTTTTTCTTGCCGTTTCCACCCTGTTGATTTCCTATGGTTGCAGCGACACCAGTTATTCCCCTACCAGCACTTATAACTACAACACTCCAACTCCCATGAACACGGCCACCCCGACCCCGACGGGCAGCCTGACCGCCACCCCTACGCCCACCGGAAGTCCCACCGCGGCCGCTCCGGTGACTTTTAGCGTTGGAACCGCTTCAAGCGGCCTCTCCTCAACCGGCTTCATCTATACCAGTTCCGCCGGAAGCAACGGCGCCGGAGGCCTTTTGACCATCTCCACCGCCCATGTGGGGGATGTCATTCAATTGCCCGGCTCCGGAACCCATCCTCTTTATTTCGACGCCGGTTCTTCGACCTGTATCTATATGGGCTCAACCTCCAACCAAACCTATACCTTCCCTTCGACCGGCACCTATTACTTCCATTGCGGAAACCACGGATCGGGCTGTGCCGGAGGCAACGGGGTTTGTGGGTCCACTACCTGCACATCTATGGCGGGAGTGGTTCAAGTCAACTAAACTTGGCTAGTTGAAATCTTGAACGGGAGAGGTGGTCATGCGTTTTAAAGGAGCCTTCTTTTGCCTGGCGGTTTTAGTCCCAGCTTTGGGTTGGTCCGAGCCTTATCTGGCCGCCTGGAAGGGCGTCAATTGCAACGCCTGCCACATGAACCAAACCGGCGGATGGCTCCGGAACGATTTCGGCAAGAATTACGGTAATCAATTGGCCACCATCGATTGGCAGGGCCTGGAAAACGCGGCCCAATCCGCGGCCCGGGCCGCCGCCCCCCGCGTCGCCATCGGATTCGACCTGCATGAAGCCTATGTCGGGACCTTCTACCCCAAACCCGTGACCAATGTGAACGGTTTCTTGTCCGGTTCAGCGGGTTCCAACCAATTTCCCAACGCGGGCCGCCAAGCCTTGGAGATCGGCGTCAACGCCAATGAGAATGTCGCCGGCGTTCTGACTTACCGACTGGATGATAATCAAACGAGGGAAATGTACGGCCTCATCAAGAACCTGCCCGAGGGCGGCTATTTGAAGTTCGGTAAATTTACGGTTCCTTACGGCCTTGAACTGGCCGACGACAACAGCCTGGTGCGCAGCGGTTTGGGGTTTACTTTCGACAATGCGCCTAGCGAAGGGATCGAGGCGGGCATCTACCCGGGACCGGCTTTCGTGAATTTGGCTTTCTTCAATGGAGATATCACCACCTCCGAAAAAGCCTTTTCCAGCAAGGCAGGGCTTTCCGGGAACGGCTGGGCCATTGCGGGCTCTTTTTTCGGGCAAAATCTGGATCTGGTCACCAAAAGCGTCCGTTACGGCGCCTATGGCTGGTACCGCCTCGCGCCGGTGATCTTATTGGCCGAATATGACCAAGGATACGATGGGTCCACCGCCACCAGCCAGAACAATGTCCAGACTTACCATGTAAGCGCCGAAGGGGACCTGGGCGCGGATTGTTATTTAAGGCTTACGACCGAATGGCTCTGGGATTCCATGGGCGTCAACCTCGGCAATGGCCGCCGCCATGTCATCAGCTTCCGCTGCTACCCGGTGCACAACGTTAAATTCCAACTGGACCTGACGAGGGTGGCCCCCACGACCGCTTCCGCCAACTACGCCGCGTTAGGCGCGAACGAGGATATGATCCTGGCCGACGCCTACTTGTTTTATTGATGGAACGGGTTTTAGAAGGTTCGGGCGACCATGATCTCGGTGAATCCCATCGGGACCGTATTGAAAGCCTCGCCGAACTCAAAGAGCCATTCCCCGGGTTGAAAGGCGATCTGCGGAACGAGGGCGCAAGAGCTGTTGGCGAAGGGCGCGGTGACGATGGTAACATCCGCCTCCCCCTGAATAAAAAGATCCGACCCTAAATTAAAGCCGACGGCGCTATTGGCCTTTAACATGGATTGGACCTGGGGATCAATCCCGCCCTGGAAACCATAATTGCCCTGGAAGAAAACTTTCCCGGCCCGATAACCTCCCAAGGCCTCGATCGACCAACTGCTTCCGATCCATTTAAAGGTCTTGTTGGGAAATCCATAAGCCGCTCCAGCCTGTAGGGAAAAGGCCCCCGCGGTCTCGCTGTTCCAAGCGCCGAAATGATAGAACTCGTATCGGCCATAGAGCCCGATCGGGCCCATGATCAAGGGTTCTTTTCCAAAGGGTTGGATCGTATCCAATGTTGGAAAATCCAATTCAACGCCGAGATCTTTACCGAGGGCCAACAGGCCCTCTCCATAAAGATAGACCCCATGGTAGGGCGATGTATCGTTATTGAACCAGGTGAGAAGATAATAGGTGTTCTCGATGTTCGCCGAGTCGGTCTGGAGCGTTCGAAGAAGTCCCGGATCGTCCTCGGCCGCCCTAGCCGCCTGAAGGCAAAGAACGAATCCAAGGAGCAAAGAAAAACATAGGGGCATTCGGACGCTGGCTTTCAAATTTGGCATGGGGCTTATCGTTCCTTTGACGTTTAGAGGACCGCCAAACTTTAACGCCGAATGCCCGGATGTGCAACTTCGGAAAGCAAACACCCGAGTTCCATCGTGAAACCCTTTATCCCCCAAAAGCCTTTTCTTGGGGAAACCTAGTGTAAAATACGTTCGTGGATGGATCCCGCTTACTGAGGTAGCCATGCGCTTTAGGAACATCATTTTCCTGACCCCGGCCCTTTTGTGTTTGTGCGCCTGGGGCCATTGGGGACCCCGGGTCAAGGTCGGTTTGTCCCTGGACCGCTCCCAAGGCCGGGAAACCCTTCTCCATCAATTCCGCGAGGAAATGGATGAGAACAAGGCCGATCTGGTCCTAAAGGACGCCAATGGCGACGCGGCCAGGCAGGATTCCCAGGTCCAGGAAATGATCAAGGAAGGCGTTCAGGCGTTGGTGGTCCTGCCTTGTGATCCCCACAAAGCCAAGTCTTTGGTCCTGTCCGCCCACCAAGCAGGTATCAAGGTGGTCTCTCTTGAAAGCCTCATTCCCGATTGTGATTTGGATTATTTTGTTGGTTTCGATCCGGTTAAGGCCGGGGAGCTTCAGGCCCAGGCCATGCTCCATAGGGTCCCGAATGGCCGCTTCCTGCTTTTAGCGGAAGCTTCCCCGAACCCCTTTTCCAAAGGTCTTCGCGAAGGCCAATTGGGAGTCCTTCAGCCGCTCATCGACAAAGGCGATATCAAGATCATTACCTCCAAGGAAGCCCTGAAGGCCGACGCCGTCCTGGCCTCGGATAATGAGGCCGTTGGGTCCCTTTCAAGGAAAGGCTTGCCCGATAAAGTGCCGACCGCGGGGCAAGGGGATGATCAAGTGTCCTGTGGGAGGATCCTCACGGGAACCCAAACACTCACCATCTACCACCCTCCCAAAAAACTGGCCGAGGAAGCGGTTTATTTGGCGGCCAAGCTGGCCCGCAAGGCCCATGAATTCGATTGTCAGTTCGTGGAAATGGAGAACGGCAAGGCCAAGACCCAAGCGGTGCTTTTGACCCCCCTCGTGGTGGACGCCAAGAACTTGGAAGCGACCATCCTTCACGATAAAGGCTGGAAAAAAGAAGACCTCCTCAAAAAATAAAAACTCCAATTTAGCCGCAGACGCACACGGATTAACACAGATGAATTGTCCGGATTTTTTGAAATTCAGACCTGTTAAATGGATCGCCTAAAGATTAAGGATTTTGTTCTAAAGGTTTTAAGAACAAAATCCTTAATCTGGTCCATCTGTGGCTAAAAATATTTTTTGATTTTGAGTTTTACTTCGACCAGCGCGAGAACCAATAGGCGCCGATCCAGATGGGCAGGAAGATCAAGACCAGCATGGGCAGCAAATGATCCACCAGCATGTGGCAGGTCTCCCAATGGGCGCAGTGCAGTTGAATGGTGCCCGTCCCCAATAGAAAAGCCGAAGCCCCCAGCCAAGCCCCGGTCCATCCGGGATGGAAGGATGCGTTGCGGGAAGCCATCCACCCCAGGACCACCCAGGAGGGCAAAGCCACCAGCACGACCGTGCGGGCGCAAAACCAACCATCGGCGGCGTTGAGGGCGAAAACTTGGGAAAGGGTATCCCGGCCGAAAAACAAGAAAGGCATACTGAACAAAAAGAGCACTAAGACGCCCGCGAAGACCCGAGGACCCGAACGCGGTTGATGGTCCGGCATACTGGAGGCGATCCCCATCCAGGCCGTAAAGGCCGAAAGGGCGAAAGCTAAAAAGAGGAACCCCGCCGAGGAAGGATCGGTCAATTTTTCCATCCATTCGAATTGGGGCCCGATAAGGCTCAAAGCGACGCCCGCGGCCAAAAGGGCGAAGGTCAGCCAGACCAGCCATTGTTGAAAGACTCCCGGCATGGGTTTGACGGCTTTTGCTTCGGAGGCGAGTTTTTCCACGAGACGCCGGTGGGTCTCGGACATCGTTTGAAGGTTGGTATCCGCTTTACTCATTCTTTTTTTCCCTGTTTTGCCGTCAAAAACTTCCTCAAAAGATTGTATCCCCTGTGGGCCCTCACCTTGAGGGCGATCTTGGAGATCCCCAATTCCTTCGCCGCCATTTCGATGCTCATTCCCCTGAACTTCAACATTTCCACCGCTTTGCGATTGCCCTCGGGTAAGGAGGCAAGCGCCTGATGCAGACGGTCGTCCAACCCGCCTTCTTCCACTTCCAACGCCGCATATTCGGGCATATCTTCCATGGGAATTTCCCGGGCGGTGATGGACCGGTTCTTTCTCAGGACCGCCCAAATGGCGTTTCGAGTCACCGCGAAAAACCAGGGCCCAAAAGGAAGGTTCGGGCGGTAAGTATGCTTGGCCTTGTGAAAGGTCAAGAGAACTTCCTGGAACACATCCTCCACTTTTTGAGGATCAAAGACCCTTTTACGGACATAGTTGAAGACCAAGGGGCTGATTTCGCACAGGAGACGCTCGTAAGCTTCCCGATCGCCCTCCTGGGTCTTTCGCATCAACTGATTCCAGGTCCGCCATTGGTCGTCGTTGAAGTCCAAAGGCCCTAGCTCCTTAACCTTCTATATGAGGATTCCAACGTTAAAGTTACTGCCATTAGGGGATTTTATGAAATGAAGCTAAATCCCCATTTAGACGGGATATTCCGGTCCCCAACAGCCCCATTCCCGCTCCAGAGACCCCCTGGACCCTGAAAACCCCCTTCGATCCGAACCGATCCGGGGAGCGGAATCTTCACGTCATGTTCCCGCATTCTGGTTTCGCCACAGGAGGCGCCCCCAAAAGGGTCCTTGTAGTTTAGTGCAAAAGGTCGGAAGGAACAAATGTGGATGTCCGAAGGGAAATAAAGGAAAATAGCCCGACTTTTTTAGGACCTCGGAGAAGCGCTTTGAAAAAGATCCCCTCCAAACACACTTCCCGGACCCGTTGGGGAAAGGCCTCCCGTGACATCCATGAAAGCCGCGTGCTTTCCGGACCCCATTCCCGTTTCGAGGAATTTTTCCAGCTGGTCCGGATCATGCTGGATTACATCAACGGCTTGCGGGCCTTGCACTTTATGGGGCCCTGCGTCACCGTATTCGGCTCCGCCCGCTTCGGAGAAGGACATCCTTACTACCCCTTGGCTCGGGAGGTCGGAAAAAGGATGGCTCGGCTCGGCTTTACCGTCATGACGGGCGGGGGCCCCGGCTTGATGGAAGCGGCCAATCGAGGGGCGAAGGAGGGGGGCGGAAGGTCCATCGGGTGTAACATCCAGCTTCCCAAAGAGCAGTCGCCGAACCCCTATGTGGACCGGTGGGTGGAGTTCCGCTATTTCTTCATCCGCAAATTGATGTTGGCCAAGTATTCCTACGCCTTCTTGGTAATGCCCGGCGGATACGGAACCGCCGATGAGTTCTTCGAGATGGCCACCTTGATCCAAACCGGTAAAGTGAAGCAATTCCCCTTGATCCTCATGGACAAAAGCTACTGGGCGCCCTTGGTAGCGATGTTCAAAAATTCCATGCTCAGGCAGGGGGCCATCGATGAAAAGGACCTGGACCTGCTTTACCTTTGCGATTCCCCGGAAGAAGCCGCGAACTATGTGCGCCGGCACACCTTCAAGCAATTCGGTTTGAGATATAAAAGGGTGCTTAAACCTCTTCCGATCTTCGGTGAAGGATAGGCCATGTCCCCTTGGCTCAAGGATCGGTTGGAGATCATCCGCTTGAATCTGGGAAGTTCCTGGTTGTTCGGGATCTACGCCCTGCTCTTCATCGCCCGGATCGTCCTGGGCCTCCTGCCGCCCTTCGAATCCGGCCTCTCTCCGCTCGATCGTTTCATGGAATGGCCCTGGTATATTTGGACCATGGGGTGGCTGACGGTGTTTTGGCTTTCCTCCATTGAATATTCGACGAAGCGAAAGGAAATCTTCGACCAAACCTCCATCGCCTTCTTCAAGGCCTATCTGGACCACTTGATCGCCGAGGGCGCGGGGCTTTTCAACCATTCGGACGAAAGGGATTTTTACTCCAAACTCAACGATTGGCAGCATCGGGTGATCCAAGGTCTGGCTATCGGGCTCGGACCGGAAGAATCCCAGATCTTTTTCCAAAAAATGGACAAGCGG
>Ga0070741_10012980_pt1 | contig 14863 bp, 12 predicted proteins | sample Coa_R1_4_FD_66440 | JGI IMG/M metagenome (GOLD analysis project Ga0070741, IMG submission 66440) | Surface soil microbial communities from Centralia Pennsylvania, which are recovering from an underground coalmine fire - Coalmine... | ecosystem: Environmental > Terrestrial > Soil > Unclassified ...
CATGCAGCCGTCGAAGTCGGTGTCGAGCGCCAGCACCAGCGCGCCGTTGGCGATCGGCTGCACCAGCTGCGCGGTGGTGACTTTACCGCGCGGTAAAAGAACGACCGCGCGCAGGCCGGCCGCCGCGCAGTACGCCGCCAGCGACGCCGAGGTGTCGCCGGTCGACGCGCACGCCACCGCGCGGATCGGTTTGCCGTCGGTGCGCATCTGCCGCACGACCGAGACCAGCACGGTCATGCCGAGATCCTTGAACGAGCCGGTGTGCGAGTTGCCGCACTGCTTGACCCACAATTCGCCGAGGCCGAGCTCGGCGCCGAAGCGCTCGGCCCAAAACAAATTCGTCCCGCCCTCGTCCATCGACACCACTTGATCGTCGCGCACGTGCGGGCAGACCCACTCCTTCTTGCCCCACACCGCCGAGCCGTAGGGCCAGACGGTGCGCTTGTAGCGATCGTCGAACAGCTTCATCCACGCGGCGGCCGAGCGCGTGCGGAGCGCGTCGAGATCGTGCGCGACCTCGAGCAGGTCGCCGCAGCGCGGGCAGCGGTACAGCGGCTGGTCGAGCGGGTGCTCGCCGTGGCAGCCGGCGATGCAGCGGAACGCGGCGCGGTAGCTCATGCCGCCTTTATAGCGACTCGTTCAATTCGGCGCGAGCGAGAGCCAGATCTCGACGGGACCCGAGGCGCGCGGCACCCGCGCGAGCAAAACTTTTTTGCCGGGCGGCGGCAGCGCGATCTCGCCCTTGGCGGTGTAGCTGGTGCGATCGCTCGCGACGCGCTCGATCTCGAAGCTGACGCCGGGCGCGCCGTGCGTGACCAGCCGCAGCTTGAGGCGCGTCTGCTGGCCGCCCGGCTGATTGACCACCACCTCGCCCGGCTCGCCCGACGGCGTGACGAACACCGCGTGATCGTCGACGGCGCGCTGGCCGCCCTGCGTCTCCGCGATCTCGACGTGCGCCAGCGCCGGCGCGAGCGCGGGCTGCGCGTCGGCGCGCGCGATCGCGGAGAATGGGCAAACGGCGAGCAATAGACCGAGCGGAACGATCTTCGTCATGGCGGGCCTCCAGTGCGCGGAGGCGATAGCGAGCGGCGTGCCGTCGAGGAATCGTGAGCGGTTGCGCGAGCGGCGCGCGCGGCCGCGCCAAATTGTCGGCGCGAGCGGCGCGCCCAGACGACAAACCGTCGACCAGCGATCGACAACGGTCCGCGAGCGATCAGTTGACCGTCGGCGTCCAGGTGGTGCTGACGTTGGTGGTGAGCGGGACGTTGGGGAACACGATCTCGAAGAACGGCGTGCCCGCGTCGGCGCCCGTCGAGGTCGGCGAGTCCCAGTCGTCGAGCAGCAGCGGCGTGCCGCTCTGTGCGGTGGCCGACGACGCGAGGTCGAGCGTGATCGCGCCGGTGACGCCGGTGGCGCCGCCAGCGAAGTCGAAGCGGTACGCCGCGCCCGACGAGCTCGTCACCGTGCCCGCGATCGACGCGCCGCCCGACGAGACCGTGAGCGCCGGCCCCACCGTCGACGCGTTCATCGGCTCGGAGAACGCGAGATCGATCCAGACCTTGTTGCCGGCGCTCTGCGCGTTGAGCGTCGCCGAGCTCAAGCGCGGCCGGCTGCCCGTCGAGAAACCGGTGGCGAGCGCGGTGCGGAACACGCGCTGATCGATCACGCGCACGCCGTAGTCGGTGAGATCGTCGAGCGGCGCGGTCGGGATCACGTGCAGCGAGTACGCGCCGGCGCCGCCCGTCGGCGACGCGGTCCACAAGAAGCCGGCGGTGATCGGCGGCGACACGCTGCCGCGCGGCGTGATGTCGAGCCAGCTCTCGACGTTCATCTGCGTCGCGCCGTTGAGCACCACGTCGAAGTCGAGCTCCTGGCTCGTCGGCAGCAGGCTGGCGAGCGGCGTCGGCGTGCGCATGGTCATGCTCAGCGTCGCGGCGAACGCGGCGTCGAAGGGATTGCCCAGATCGGCGCCGGGGAAAAATCCGAGATCGGTGCCGTTGGCGCCGCCGTCGCTGGGCACGCTGCCGTCGAACGAGTTGGACGCCGCCTCATTGGCCGCGCAGCCGGGCAGGCCGGCGGCGACGAGCACGAGCGCGAGCGCGGTGAGTGACGGCGACTTCATGCGAGCCTGACTGCCACGAATAGCAGCCGGCATGCCACGGCGCAAACGGGGCGATCGGCCCGGCCCGTCGCGGTTCGGCCGCGGCGCACCATGACACGGCTGTCTCGACCCTCGGATTTCACGGTGCGCGCTGGTACTCCTCGCCGTGAAATTGGTAGCGCGCGCGCTTGTCGTCGCTCCACGGCAGCATCACCGGGATCAGATCCTCGGCGGGCGCCTCCTGATACGTGGCCTGCGTGAAGCCGACGGCGCTGCCCGCCTCCACTTGAATGTCGGTCGCCTTGCCGCGCTTGATGAAGCTCACCTTGTCCTCGATCTTCGACGAGCCGGCGGACTTTCCCACCTCGGCGGCGAACACGCGCTGCACCTGATCGGCGGAGAAGCGGTACACGGCGAGGATCTCGCGCGCGCCGCCGCCGCCGCGCTCGGTGTAGCGCAGCACCACCGCCTGCCGCCCGTCGCCGGCGAGATCGAGCACGCGCGCCTCTTTGAGATCGGAGCGATCCTTGAACGGCAGCTCGACGAACACGTAGCCGTCGGTGATCGCGGCCAGGTAGCGGCCGGCCATCACCGCCTGCGCGCCCGACGAGCGGCCGAGCGCGATGCCGCGATCCCAGAAGATGTCGCCGCGCTTGAGGCCGCGATCTTTCAAGAAGCCCTCGAGCGCGCCCTCGCCCTCGGCGAACGCGATGCGGCCCGAGGTCTCGACGGTGCGCTCGGTCTTGAGCGCCGCCTTGGAGTCGCAGTCGGCGACCTCGGCGGCGTACGCCAGCGACGGTTGGCCGAGCTTGTAGCCGGGCACCGCGCCGAGCGGCAGCGCCACCTCGACGGCCCAGCCGTGCTGCTGCAGCGCCGAGGCGACGCGCACGCCCTTGGCCGGCTTGGTCCCCCACGTGACTTTATTGTGCGTCGCAGCATTATCGCCGGGGAACACCAGCAGCTTCTTGCCGCCGAACGCGAGCGTCAGGTGATCCTCGCCGGGCTTGGCCGCTTTCGTGCGCACGAAGTAGTTGTCGCGCACGTCGACCAGCAGGAACAGCGTCTGCCCCTCGACGTTGCACTTGATGGTGAACGACAGGTTCGGGTCGCGCCCGCCCGCGTCGATGCCGTCGACGCCGTCCCAGTCCTCGGTGAGCCCGTCGAGGCGGATGGTGCCCTTGTCCGCCGGCCCGCAGGGAAGATCGGCCGCGCGCGCCGATTCTCGGGCGGCGAGCGCGGCCACGACGACGAAGATCAGCGAGCGCATCGAGCGCCGGATTATACGCTACGGGAACGTCGTGAACAGATCGGCGAGGTCGTTGGTGGCGACGTCCGCCGCGCCGCCGAGCAGCGGCGTGACGCCGAAGATCTCCTGCATCGACTTGAGCGTCGACGAGTGGGTGTACGCGATCGAGTTCGAGTAGCCGCCCGCCGCGGTCTTGGCGAGCGGCGACGCGACGATCATCCCGATCGGCACGTCGGAGCCTTCGCTCTCGTCCCACGTCAGGAAGATCGCCCCGCCGTTCGTGTACGCCGCCGACGCCTGGATCATGGGAATCTCCGTCGAGAGCCAGGTGTCGCCCGTCTTGAGCAGGTCGGTGACGATCGGCAGGCAGGTGAAGTCGAGCGCCAGCGGATCGGAGCCGTGCGCGTCGTGGCACAGGTTGGGCGTGATGAAGTTGTACTGCGCGACGTTGCCGCTCGCGAGATCGCCCTGCAGCTCCGAGTACGGGCGCACGTGCGCGAGGCAGCGCGCCGCCGCGGTGTCGTTCGAGTTGGTGACGTCGTCGAAGTAGACCATCGGGTTGTGGCGCGGCACGTACTCGCCGACCACCGAGAGCGGGCACGTGGTGCCGTCGATGCCCTCTTGGTACGAGCGCCAGGTGATGCCGGCGGCCTCGAGCTGCGTGACCAGGTGCGCGGTCGACGACTGGTGATCGCCCGACGGCAATCCGTCGGCGGTGATGCCGAAATTGGTGCCGGCCTCGAGCCAGAGATAGTTCGGCTCGCTCGGGTGCAGGCCGGGGACGTTGTTGTACGCCTCGGCGTGCGCCGCGTTCGGCAGGAGCGTGTTGTTGATGTACGGCGCCGAGGCCGAGCCTTTCACCGTCGACCAGTTCGAGTTCTCCATGAGGATGATGAACACGGTCTGGATCGCGTGGCCGGTGTTGACGCGCGCCATGTCGGTCGACGCCTGGCGCGCCATGTCCGTCGACGCGCCGGCGAGATCGTGCGCGCCGCCCGTCGCCAGATCGTGCGCGCCGCCGTCGCTGCCGCCGGGATGCGCGAGATCGCCCGCGCTGCCGCTCATGTCCATGTGCCCGCCGGTGCCCTGATCGTCGCCGAGCATTCCCGCGTCGGTGCCCGCGCAGCCGGCGAGCGCGCAGGCGAGCCCCAAACCAAACGATGTAAGTCGCATGCGTACTTTGTATCCTGCTCGGGAAAAAGGGGGCCACGCCGCGTCCGCCCGCGCCTTGTCCACCGTCGGGCACCATGGTAGAAGGCCCGCATGCTCGAAACCATCTCGCGAGGCTTTCGCAACGCCAAGGCGCGGCTCACCGGCGTGGCGGAGCTGACGCCCGACAACATCGAGGAGGCGCTGCGCGACGTGCGCATGTCGCTGCTCGAGGCGGACGTCGAGTTCAAGGTCACCAAGACGTTCCTCGAGCGGGTCAAAGAAAAGGCGATGGGCCAGTCGGTCAAGCTGCGCGCGAAGGCCGGCGACCGCGCGCTGGCGGCCACGCCCGAGCAGCACTTCATCAAGATCTGCCAGGACGAGCTGGTCGAGCTGATGGGCCCCGTCGACAACTCGATCGACTGGGCGAAGAAGGGGCCGACCTCGGTGATGATGGTCGGCCTCCAGGGCTCGGGCAAGACGACCACCGTCGGCAAGCTCGCCCGCTGGTTCGAGAAGCAGAAGCGCCGCCCGATGCTGGTGGCCGCCGACATCTACCGCCCCGCCGCCGTCGAGCAGCTGCAGGTGCTCGGCGGAAAGCTGGAGATGCCGGTGTTCACGCTCGAGGGCAAATCGCCGCCCGAGATCTGCGAGGCGGCGGTCAAGCGCGCCTACGAGACCAACCGCGACGTGGTCATCTTCGACACCGCCGGCCGCCTCGCCATCGACGAGCCGCTCATGCAGGAGCTCGACGACATCAAGAAGCGCACGAAGCCGAACGAGGTCTTCTTCGTCATCGACGCGATGATCGGCCAGGACGCGGTCAACACCGCGCGCACGTTCAACGACCGCGTCGGCGTCACCGGCGTGATCCTCACCAAGCTCGACGGCGACGCGCGCGGCGGCGCGGCGCTCAGCATCAAGGAGGTCACCGGCAAGCCGATCAAGTTCCTCGGCATCGGCGAGCAGCTCGACAAGCTCGAGGAGTTCCGTCCCGAGGGGCTCGCCAGCCGCATCCTCGGCATGGGCGACATCGTCGGCCTGATGAAGGACTTCGAGGAGGTCGTCGACGCGGAGAAGGCGGAAGAAGACGCCGTCCGCATGCTCAAGGGCAAGTTCGACATGCAGGACTTCCTCGAGCAGATCCGCGTGATCCAGAAGATGGGATCGCTGAAAGATCTCTTCGAGAAGATGCCGTTCTTCCCCGGCGGGCTTCCCGAGGGCGTGAACCTCGACGACAAGGAGCTGGTCAAGATCGAGGCGATGATCTCGTCGATGACCGTGGCCGAGCGCAAGCACCCCGAAAATTTCGTGGTGACGTCGTGGGAGACGATCACGTCGCGGCAGGGGATGCAGCAGAAGCGCAAGGCCGCCGACTACGACGCGGGCCGCATCAAGCGCGTGGCCAAGGGCTCCGGACGCCAGGAGAACGAGGTCAAGGAGCTGCTCAACAAGTTTGCGATGATGCGGCAGATGATGACGCAGATGGGACAGCAGTCGGGGCTGCTCGGCAAGATCCCCGGCTTTCGGCAGATCGCGCAGATGCGCAAGATGGCCGGCATCGACCTGTCGCAGATCATGGGCGCGGCCGGGATGCCGCAGCTCGAGCGCAAGTTCACCGTGCCGAAGGTGAGCAGCAACAGCGATCGCAACAAAGAGAAGCGCAAACGCAAAGAGGCCCGCAAGCAGCGCAAGAAGAACAAGAAGCGCTGACCACCGAGGAGGTCGCGATGCACCCGACCAAGAACGATCTGCCCGAGGCGACGCGTAGCAAGATCGTGGAGCGGCTCAATCAGCGGCTCGCCGACGCGATCGATCTGCAGACGCAGTGCAAGCAGGCGCATTGGAACGTCAAGGGGCCGCACTTCATCGCGCTGCACGAGCTGTTCGACAAGCTCAACGACGAGGTGGTCGAGTACGTCGATCTGCTGGCGGAGCGGGTGACGGCGCTCGGCGGGACGGCGGAGGGGACGGTGGCGGCGGTGGCGAAGCGGACGTCGCTCGGCGAGTATTCGCTGGCGCTGCACGACGGGCGCGCGCACCTGGAGGCGCTGTCGGGGCAGTTCGCGGCGTTCGGCAAGGCGGCGCGCGGCGACATCGAGGCCGCGGCCGAGCTGCGCGACGCGGACACGGCCGACCTGTTCACCGAGATCTCGCGCGGCGTCGACAAGAGCCTCTGGTTCCTCGAGGCGCACCTGCAGGCCGCGCGCTAGAACATCGCCGCGCGCTAGAACATCGCCGCGCGAAGGAACTCGGTCGCGCGCGCGGTCACGTCGCGCTCCGAGGCGCCCGCGAAGAAGTGGCCCTCGCCTTCGAGCACCTCCAGCCGCACCGACGGGAACGACGCCGCCCAGCCGCGCAGCCGCGCGAGCTCGCTGAACGGATCGCGATCGCCGCTCACGAACAGCCACGGCGCGCCGCCGCCGAGCGCGCGCGCGGCGTCGGCCAGGCGCGCGGCGTCGTCGCCGAGGATCGTCGTCGGGAAACCGATCGCGGCGCAGGCGACGGCCGGCTCGCCCGACGCCACCGCCAGCATCGACATCAGCGCGCCGAACGAATAGCCGGCGAGCGCCACGCGCGGAGCGCCGGCTTCGCGCAGCCACGCGCAGGCGGCGCGCACGTCCTCCGGCTCGTCGCGCCCGCCGGTGGCGCGCCCGCCCGACGCGCCCACGCCGCGAAAGTTGAAGCGCACCGTCGAGAAGCCGGCGCGCGCCAGCGCGTCGTCGAGCGCCGTCACCAGCGGCGTGTCCATGCGCCCGCCGAACGCCGGGTGCGGGTGGCACACGACCACGCCGGGCGCGCCGGGCGCAAGCCGCGCCTCTGCCTCCAGCTCGTGCGCGCCGCCGACGGAGATCGCCACCACCGACGGCGCCGCTACCACAGCAGCACGTAGACCAGCGCCGCCGCCGCCGCCAGCGCCAGCGCGCCGCCGACGATCGCCACCAGCAGCTCCGGCCGCCGCCGCACGTTGCGCGCGGGCGCCGCGGGGTGCGGCTCGCTCTCGTCGGGCGTGCCGGGCGTCTCGAGGCGGCGCAGGTAGACCTCCGCCGGATCGTGGTAGCGCAGCGAGGTGGTGCCGAGCACCAACACGTCGCCGTCGCGCAGCGCGCGCGAGCCGCTCACCCGCTCGCCGTTGACGGTGAGCGCCGGGCTCATGCCGACGTCGCGCACGGTGACGCCCTCGGCGTCGCGCACCAGCGCCGCGTGCTCGCGCCACATGTCGACGTCGTCGAGGCGGAGATCGCTGCCGGACGCGCGGCCGAGCACGAACGTCCGCTCCGCGTCGCCGAGCGCCAACAGCACGCCCGTCTGCGGCCCGTCGAGCACCAGCAGCGACGGCTGCGACTCGCCCGGCCCCAGCCGCTCGAGCACCTCGCGCACCATGCGCCGCGCGATCGAGCCCGAGCTCTCGGCCGGCCAGTTGATGTCGCTCTCGGCGATCGCCACCTCGAGCGCAAAGCTGCCGATCGCGATCCGGTCTCCGTCGCGCAGCGGCTGGCGCTGGCCGGTCGGCACCGGCGCGCCGTTGAGCCGCGTCCCGTTGGTGGAGCCGTCGTCGACGAGAAAATAGTCTCCCGCCCGGCGCTCGATGCGCGCGTGCACCAGCGACACCTTCGAGTGCGGCAGCAGCACGTCGACGCCGCCGCGCCGCCCGAGGAGGATCTGGGCCCGATCGGCGTCGAACTCGTAGCGAAACACCCGCGCCTGCGGATCGTCGAGCGCGGTCACCTGCAGCCGAAGCGGCACGCCGCCATCTTAGCCAGTTCATCGCATCGACTCCACGTCGAGCCGTCCGGCGCCCGACACCGAGACGGAGATCGCGCCATTACGATCGGTCCGGAGCACGCGCGCGCCGTGCGCCTGGTAGCGCGCCAGCACCGCCGGGTTGGGGAAGCCCCAGCGGTTACGCTCGCCGACGGAGATGACCGCCACCCCGGGCCGCGCGGCGTCGAGCAGCGCGTCGGTCGAGGAGGTGCGCGAGCCGTGGTGCGGCACCTTGAGCACGTCGGAGCGCAGCCGCTCGCCGGCGGTGCCGACCAGCGCGGCTTCGCCCTCGGCCTCGAGATCGCCGGCGAACAGCAGGCGCCGGCCGCGATACTCGACGGCCACCACCAGCGAGTTGTCGTTCTCGCTGCGCGCGGGATCGATCGCCACCTGCCCCGCTCCGTCGAGCGGCGCCAGCGGGCGCAGCGAGACTCCGCCGATCTCGACCGCGCGCGGCGGTCCGCGCGGCACGCCCCGCCGCGCCGCCGCGTCGAGCAGGCGCACGGTGCCGGGCTGCTTCGTCTCCTGCCCGTTGGTCCAGACTTCGCCGACGGGAAAATGCTCGACGAGAAAACCGAGCCCGTTGGCGTGATCCGGATGCGGGTGCGAGAGGATCACGAGATCGAGCCGGCGGATTCCGCGGCGCCACAAGAACGGCGCGATCACCTGCTCGCCGGGATCGAACGCCGGATCGAACGAGCCGCCGCCGTCGATCACCACCGCGTGGCCGCGCGGCAGCTCGAGCACGCACGCGTCGCCCTGCCCGACGTCGAGGAAGGTCGCCACCAGCCGGTTCGACAGCGACGGCAGCCACGCGCGCGCGCCGAGTGACGCGCCCACCACCAGCGCGCAGCCGAGCGCCCACGCGCGCCAGCGCGGCCGCGCGAGCGCGATCGCCAGCAGCCCGCCGTACCACGCGCACAGCTCGATCAGCGACGGCGCGGGCACGCGCCACGACGGCGCCCACGCCGCGCACCAGCGCACGAACTCGGCCATCGCGCCGGCCTCGATGCCGGCGAGCTGGATCAGCGCGCCGCCCGGCGGCAGGTGCGCCGAGGCGAGCACGCAGCCGGACAGCCCCGTCGGCACGATCAGCAGCTCGGCGAGCGGCACCACGACGAGGTTGGAAAAAATCCCCGCCGGGCTGACCTGCGAAAAGTGCCAGGCCGAGATCGGCGCCGTCGCCAGGATGGCCGCCGCCGACGCCGCGCACAGGCGCCAGACCCAGCGGCCGAGCCGCGCGTGCAGCCGCGCGCCGCCCGACGACGACGGCGAGAAGCGCGGCGCCAGCAGCGCGGTGCCGAGCGCGGCGGCGAACGAGAGCTGGAACGACGGATCGAACAGCTCGAGCGGCGACACCGCGAGGATCGCCAGCGCCGCCATCGCCAGCGCGCTGGCCGCCGTCACGCGCCGGCCGAGCACCACCGCGCCGAGCCACACCGCCGCCACCACGCACGCGCGCACGGTCGCCACCTGCGAGCCGGTGATCAGCGTGTAGACGCCCGCCGCCGGAATCGCCGCCAGCGCCGCCCAGCGACGCACCGGCCGCCCGCGCGCGAGCCGCGGCACGCGCAAGAGCAGGCGCGTGAGACCGGCGTAGAACAGGAACGCGGCGATCGCCAGGTGCAGCCCGCTCACCGACAGCACGTGCGAGACGCCGGCGACGCGGAACTCGTCGTCGAGGCGCCGGTCGACGTCGCCGCGATCGCCGAGCACCAGCGACGCCACCAGCGCGCGCCGATCGCCGTCGAGACGCGCGCGCACCTCGCCGAGCATGGTGTTTCGCCAGGCGCCGAGCGCGCGCGCGGTCGCGAGCGAAGGCGGAGGCGGCACGCCGGCCAGGCGCGAGAGCGCGGCCGGCGCGTGGACCCCGGCGAGCGCCATCACGCCCGACGCCGCCGCGCGCCGCGCGCCGTCGACGCCGCCGGGATCGAGGAACCCGCGCGGCGCGCGCAGCGGCGACGAGAAGCGCACGCGATCGCCCGGCAGCAGCGGCTCGACGGGATCGCCGCCGATCAGCACCATCACGCCTCCGCCGGCGTCGCGGCGCATCCCATCGCGCTCGACGGAGCGCAGCTCGACCGGCACGCGCGTCGCGCCGAACGCGCGCTCGGGCAGCGCCGCCACCTCCGCCTCGACGCGCCAGCGCGCGCTGCCGATCAACTCGGGCGGCGCCCGCGGCCGCGCGCCCGCCTGCGCCAGCACGCCGAGCGCGAGCGCCAGCACGAGCAGCGCGCTGCCGATCAAGCGGCCGCGCGCGCGCGCCGCCGCCACCACCGCCGCGGCGCCGAGCACCAGCGGGATCCCCGGCCCAACTCCGATCGAGAGCCAATCACCGACGGCAATCCCGATCGTGAAAGCCACTGTCACGAGCGCGAGCACGCCAGGGTATCGGCGCCCGCGCGCGGAAGTTGCGCGCCGAATGAACGCACGTGCGATTATTTTTCGAATGCGCGCGACGCTGACGCTGGCCGCCCTCGGCATCCTCGTCGCCGCGCTGACGTGGGCCGCGATCGCCACCGCGCACGCGACCGCCGCCGAGCTGCCGCGCCACCTCCTCCTTTATATAGGCGCTGGCGCGGCGTGGTCGGCGTCGCTCGCGATCGTGCCGCGGCTCGCGCGCGCGCCGGAGCAGCTCGTGATCGTGTTCATCGTGGCGGTGGCACTGCGCGCGCCGGCGTGGGCGGCCGAGCCGGCGCACTCCGACGACGTGTATCGCTACGTCTGGGACGCACGGGTGGCGCGCGCGGGCGTGAATCCGTATCGCTGGGCGCCCGACGCGCCGGAGCTGGCGCACTTGCGCGACGGCAACTGGGCGCGCATCAACAACCGCGAGCTGCCGACGATCTATCCGCCGGCGGCGCAGCTGGCGTTTCGGCTGGCGTCGTCGCTGCCGGTGGCGCCGCTCGCCGGCTGGAAGCTGCTGGTCGCCGCGTTCGACCTGGCGACGCTCGCGCTCGTCGCCTGGTGGCTCGCGCGGCGCGGTGGCGACGCGCGGCTGGCGATCGCGTGGGGCTGGTCGCCGCTCGTAGCGCTCGAGCTCGGCATGAACCTGCACCTCGACGGGCTCGGCATCGCGCTCCTGACCGCGGCGCTGGTGGCGAGCGAGCGCGGGCGGCGCGCGTGGGCGGGCGCGCTGCTCGGCGCGGCCACTGCGGTAAAGCTGGTCGGATTGGCGATCCTGCCCGGTTTACGCAGCCGGCGCGCGGCGCTCGCGTTCGCGGCGGTGCTGGTGCTGGCGGCGGCGCCGTTCTGGTCGGCGGGCGCGCGCCTGCGCGGCAGCCTCGGCGAGTACGGGCGGCGCTGGCGCTCGAACGACGGCGCGTTCGCCGTGCTGCACGCGGGCGCCGAGGCGGTGGTGACGCACAGCCGCTTCGCCGCGCGCCACGAGCTCGCCGGCTGGCCGCGCGTGGCGCGCGCCATCACCGGACGCGATCGCGACCAGGTGTTTCCCGACGAGGCGGCCAACCTGCTGGCGCGCCTCGCCGCGTTCGCGCTGTTCGCCGCCGCCGTCGCCGCCGCGCTGCGCGCGCGCCTGCGCCCGACGCGCTTCGCGGCCGTGGCGCTGGGCGCATTCCTGCTGCTCGCGCCGGCGCTGCACCCCTGGTACGTGCTGTGGATGCTGCCGCTCGTCGCCGCCGGCGCGTCGCCCGCGTGGTGGGCGCTGGCCGCGCTGGCGCCGCTCGGCTACTGGCCGCTCGGCGAGTTTCGCGCCGGCGCCGGCTGGCACGACCCGCTGTGGACGCGCGCGCTCGAGCACGGGCTCACCTGGGCGCTGCTCGCCGCCGGCTGGTGGCGCGCGCGTTCGGCATTGACCGGTCGCGATCCTCCGGTAATATCGGAAACCTCGTGAAGAGGGCCTTCGCCCCTGGGGACAGCATGCGCGGCGCGGCGCTCGGGATCCTGCTCGCCGGAGGAGTGGCGCACGCCAACACCGTGCGCGGCTCGATCGCGGTGCCCGAAGCGAGCCGCGTCGCCGAGCCGCCGAGCGGCCACTGGCGCGTCGAGAACGGCGTCCTCCCCGTCGCCGTGCGCGCGCCGGAGCTGCGCGGCGAGATCGTGGTCGTGCTCGAAGGCGGCGCGCGCAAAGAGGGCGCCGAGCCGCCCAGCGTCACCGTCGAGCTGCGCGGGCTCAAGCTGGATCCGCGCGTGATCGTCGCGCCGATGGGCGCCACCATCGAGTTCAAGAACCAGGATCGCGTGCCGCACACGCTCTACGCCGACAACGCCACGTCGGTGATGGCGCCGCAGCCGACGCCCGCCGGCCAGACGCGCGCGCAGAAGTTCGCCGCCGCCGGCGAGTACCGCATCCGCGACCAGGACTACCCGCACATCGACGGCACCGTCGTGATCACGCAGACGCCCTACGCCGCGGCCGTCGACGAGAAGGGCAACTTCAAGCTCGACGTCCCCGAGGGCAAGTACACGCTGCGCGTCTGGTACCGCGGCGGCTGGGCGGTGACGCAGCCGCTCGAGGTCGCCGGCCGCACCACCGAGATCGCCGTGCAGGTGCCGCCGCAGAAGCGCGTCGAGAAAGCGCGCGGCGAGTAGATGGTCTGGTCGCGGCTGTGGCTGTTCGTGATCACCGTCGCCTGCGCGCTGGCGACGGTGCTGGCGCTGCTGGCGCCGCGGCCGATCCAGCGCGATCTCGAGCGCGAGTCGGGCGCGCGCCTCGAGCGGGCGCAGCACGCCGCGTCGCTCTTGCTCAAGGTCAACGCGCGCAAGTGGATGGACACCGCCGCGCAGGTGGCCACCGACGCGGTGCTGGTCGAGGCGCTGGAGCAGGCGACGCGCGGGCCGGCCGATCTCGGGCTGGTGCACAAGACGGTGCAGGAGCGGCTGCGCTACTTCAACGACAAGATGAAGGTCGACCTCGTGATCGCCACCGACGGCAAGGGCCGCGTGATCGCGCGCGCCGGGCTCGACGAGGGCGTGTACAAGGACGGGGTCGAGGGGTTTCCGCTGGTGGCCGACGCGCTGCGCGGGCTGCGCGGCGACGACACCTGGTCGCTCGACGGCAAGCTCTATCGCGTGGCGGCGTCGCCGGTGATCGCGCGCGATCGCTACGCCGGCTCGCTGGTGGTCGGCGAGGCGGTCGACGGCGCGCTGGCGCAGTCGATGAAGCAGGTGCTCGACGTCGACGTGGCGTTCCTCTTGCGCGGGCGCGTGCTGTCGTCGTCGAGCCAGCCGGCGGTGCTGTCGCGGCTGCCGTCGCTGGTGGAGGCGCACGCGGGCGAGCTGGAGCAGGCGGGCCACTCGCCGCCGCTGGCGGTGGACGAGGGCGGGCAGCGCTGGCTGGTGGTGCTGGCGCCGTTCGTCGGCGAGGCGGCGGCGCACCGCGCGGCCTACGTGCTGATGGTGCCGCGGCCGCCGGAGCCGTCGGTGGGCGGGCTGGTGTCGGGACTGCTGTCGAGTGACTTGAAAACGATACCGTGGGTATCGCTGGCGCCGGTCGGCGGCGCGCTGCTGGCGGCGCTGATCATCGGGTTCCTGCTCCTGCGCGTCGAGTCGGATCGGCCGCTCAAGCGGCTGGCGCGCGAGGCGCAGGCGCTGGCGCGCGGCGACGTGCAGCGGCTCGACGACGATCGCCATCCCGGCAAGCTCGGCGCGGTGGCGCGCGCGGTGAACACCACGCTCGATCGCATCGGCACCGGCAGCCGGCCGCCGACCCCGCGCCCGTCGTCGCCGCGGCTCACGCCGCCGCCGCGCCACGACTCGGGGCGCCAGGATCGCCCGTCGCAACCGCCGTCGCCGCCGATTCGCCTCGACTCGCCGCGCCCGTCGCCGCCGCCGGTGCGCCTCGACTCGCCGCGCCCGTCGCCGCGCCCGCGCCTCGATTCGCCGCGCCCCACGCCGCCGCCGCCGCCCGATCTCTTGCGCGAGCAGACGCCGCTGCGCGAGGAGCCGACGCTGCCGCGCTCCGAGGAGCCCAAGCCGCCGCTGCCCGCCGAGGCGACGCCGGTGGTGGACGCGTCGATGATCCTGCAGTCGCTCGGCGACACCGATCAGCAGGCGACCGATCTGCACCGCTCGGCGGGGCCCGACTTCGTCGACGCGCCGCAATTGGCGGCGCTGCCGCCGACGACCACGGGCGGGCCGGCAGGCGTCGGGCCGCCGCGCTCCTTCGACGACGAGCCGACGGTGGCCAACCCGGCGGCCGCGCGCGCGCTGCTCGGTATCATGAACGACAGCGACAAGCTCACGGCGCCGCAGCCGCGGCTCAGCCCCGAGGACGAGGCGCTCGAGGCGGAGCTGCATCAGGTGTATCAGGACTTCATCGACACCAAGCAGCGCTGCGGCGAGCCCATCGAAGGCGTCAGCTACGACAAATTCGTCGGCAAGCTAAAAGCCAATCGCGCCCAGCTCATCACCCGCTACTCCTGCAAGACCGTCCGCTTCCAGGTCTACATCAAAGACGGCAAAGCCGCCCTCAAAGCCACTCCAATCACCTGATCTGACGCTCGCTGCCTTCGCGGGCGGGGGCGAAGATCGTTTTTCGCCGGACGCTCGCATACGCCGTGCTCGGCCGCTGCTACGCAGCGTCCTGCGCGCGGCACGTGCTTCGCTCGATTCGTCGCTGGCATCCTCGCGCAGACGCGAGG
>Ga0070741_10012981_pt1 | contig 14862 bp, 14 predicted proteins | sample Coa_R1_4_FD_66440 | JGI IMG/M metagenome (GOLD analysis project Ga0070741, IMG submission 66440) | Surface soil microbial communities from Centralia Pennsylvania, which are recovering from an underground coalmine fire - Coalmine... | ecosystem: Environmental > Terrestrial > Soil > Unclassified ...
GCCCAACAGTTGTTGAGCGATTCGGTCGCGGCGGTGCGGCACTAGCGCACGTTGTGCGGTCTGAACTGGATGCTGATCCGCGGCCCACACGGTTTGGTGGTCTTGGGGATCGAGTGCTCCCAGGTGCGCTGGCACGAGCCGCCCATCACCAGCAGATCGCCGTGGCCTTGCGGGAGCCGTAATGCGCCACCGCCGCCTTTCGGCCGCAGCGCCAATGTGCGCGTGGCGCCGAGGCTGACGATCGCGACCATCGTGTCCTCGTCGCGGCCGCGGCCAATCTTGTCGCCGTGCCAGGCGACGCTGTCGTTGCCGTCGCGGTAGAGGCACAAGCCGGCAGTGGTGAACGGTTCGCCTAGCTCGTCGGCGTAGGTCTGGTTCAGGCGGGCGCGCAAGACGTCGATGTGCGGGTGCGGGGCGGGTTCGACGGCAAGGTCGTGAAAGCTCATCAGCCGCGGCACGTCGACGACGCGGTCATACATCGGGCGTCGTTCGGCGCGCCACGGGATGCTCGCGAGCAGCTGGTCGAACAGCCCGTCGTCGTCGACCCAGCGTGAGCGGATGTCGACCCAGGCGCCGTCGCTCAGATATCGGCGGTCGGCGTGGTCGAACAGTGTTTCTTGGACGGCGTACGTCATCGCTGCCAGTTTATCGCACGTTTGTTCGAGTTTCTCAGAGGCGAACCGCGCCAGGCCCCTGTGCGGCGAGCACGTCGCCGGGGTTCGACAGCGCGCAACTGCGCAGGCTCAGGCAGCCGCAGCCGATGCAGTCTGCGAGGTTGTCGCGCAGCCGCTGCAGGTGCACGATGCGGTCGTCGAGATCCTGACGCCAGCCGGCCGACAGCCGCGCCCAGTCTCTGCTTGTCGGCACGCGGTCTTGCGGCAGCGTCGCCAGCGCTTCGCGAACTTTGGCCAGCGGGATGCCGAGGCGCTGCGACATCCGGATGAACGCCACCCTGCGAAGGACGTCGCGGGCGTAGCGGCGTTGGTTGCCCGACGTGCGACGGCTGGTGATCAGCCCCTCGCGCTCGTAGAAGTGAAGCGCGGAGATCGCGACGCCGCTGCGCGCGGCCAGATCACCGGGAGTGAGGTCGTGGTCGTCCATACCACCTCAACCATAGTTGAGGTGACGGTTGCGCGATACGGTGCTAGCCGTGACGGGATTGGGCGCGACGTCCGAAGTCGGCACGCTGCGCGCGGTGATCCTGCACCGGCCCGGGCCGGAATTGCAGCGACTGACGCCGCGCAACAGTGACGCGCTGCTGTTCGACGGATTGCCGTGGGTGGCGCGCGCGCAGGAGGAACACGACGCGTTCGCGTCGCTGCTGCGGTCGCGGGGCGTCGAGGTGATGCTGCTGGGCGACCTGCTGACCGAAGCGTTGGCGAGCGGCGCGGCACGCATGCACGGGATCGCAGCGGCGGTCGACGCTAGGCGACTGGGACACCCACTGGCGCAAGAGCTTTCGGAATGTTTACGAGGGCTCGAGCCGTCGTCGTTGGCCCGGGTACTGGTCGCGGGCATGACGTTCACCGAGCTGCCGTTCAGCGCGTCGGCTGATGTATCGCTGGTGCGGCGCATGCATCACGGCGCCGACTTCGTCATCGACCCGCTGCCGAATCTGTTGTTCACGCGCGACTCGTCGGTGTGGGTAGGCCCGCGGGTGGCGATCACGTCGCTGGCCCTGCCGGCGAGGGCACGCGAGACGTCGTTGACCGACATCATCTACGCGCACCATCCGCGGTTCACCGGCGTGCGGCGGGCGTACGAGTCGCGGTCGGCGCCGGTCGAAGGCGGCGACGTGCTGCTGCTGGCGCCGGGCGTGATCGCTGTCGGGGTGGGTGAACGTACGACGCCAGCAGGGGCAGAAGCGTTGGCGCGCAGCCTGTTTGACGACGACCTCGCCCATATAGTGCTGGCAGTACCGATCGCGCAGGAGCGGGCACAGATGCATCTGGACACGGTATGCACGATGGTCGACGTCGATGCGGTGCTGATGTATCCGAACATCGTCGACACGTTGTCGGCGTTCACGATCACGCGAACGCCGTCGGGAGTTCGCATCGACGATGCGGTGCCGTTCGTCGAGGCGGCCGCTGCAGCGATGGGCGTCGACCGGCTGAGGGTGATCGACACGGGGCTTGACCCGGTGACGGCCGAACGCGAGCAGTGGGACGACGGCAACAACACGCTGGCACTGGCGCCGGGGGTCGTCGTCGCGTACGAGCGCAATGCCGAAACCAATGCGCGGCTGGAGGATTTCGGCATCGAGGTGCTGCGGATCGAGGCGTCGGAACTACGCACGGGTCGCGGCGGCCCGCGGTGTATGTCGTGTCCGGCGGCGCGCGACGAGGTCTAGGTTCACGCGATGTTTGCGCCGAAATAGCATTCCAGGTCGTTCAACAGGCTCGTTTGACAGCCCTGGCTTCTGCCTCGCGGTACGCCCACGCGGCTCGCACGCGATTGAGGATCTCGGCGGCTCGGTCGCCCTTGACGACTCGAACGTCGATCCATCCCTTGCGATGTATCTTCTCGAGGCGGCGAATATCCTTGCGGTACTGGATCGGATCGGCCAGATGGTGGTTTCCGTCGTATTCGACCGCAACCATGATGTGTTCCCAACCCATGTCGAGGTACGCGAATGGATAGCCTTCGTCGTCGAGAACTGGGATTTGCGTTTGGGGACGGGGGAACCCGGCATCGATAAGTAGCATCCGTAGCCAGGTTTCTTTGGGCGACTCGCTACCTGGATCCATGAAGTCGATCGCCGTCTTGAACCGCCGTACCCCACGCGCGCCCTTGTAACGAATAGCCAGGGGCAGTACGTCGTTCGGCGTGAGGGCTGCGGCGCGGGCGAGATCGTCAAGGTGCGCTACAGCGGCACCTCGTGGAAGGAATCTGCCGAGATCGAATGCAGTTCGCTGCGGGGTTGTCACCGCGATGCCATGCACTTCTACGACTTCGTCCTGGCCGACTCGTTCCCGGCGAGTGATGATTCCACGGGGCGGGTGACAGTTGGGGTGTATCAGCTCGATCGGCGCGGAATCGTCGACCCATTGGGCGCCGTGCAGTGCGGCGGCCGCCCGCCCGGTCACCACACCACGGCGGCCAGACCACAGCCAAGCGCCAAGCGTTCGTTCGCGGACCTTCAGCACCGTGTCGCGCGGGACGTGCACGTCGGGAAAAATCGGCCTGTAATTCCAACGCAATTGGCCTCGCGTCAGCGCTCCGCTTGCCACCGCTTCCGACCCGAGGATGACATCCCGCATGGGGTCTAATGGTCGTCGATTACGACGGCCCTTCGCTGACACAGAAGCCAGGGCTGTGGATAACGGGCCGGCGACGACCTGGAATGCTATTTCGGCGAAAAGCCAGGGCGAGCCCAGAAGCTAGCGCCAGCTGGGCAGCCAGATCTCCATGTTCCACGTCGCCTGCGAAATCGGAATGCCCGTCAGCACAGGGAAAAGCCACGCGAAGTTGGCGACGACGAGCGCGACGTAGAAGCTGGCGGCGAGCAGACCAAGCGTGCGTCGTTCCCGCGACTGCCCAGGCTGGTGCACGATTTCGCCGAGGATCAGCGCGACCGCGATGACGAGAAACGGCGCCATCGGCGATGCATAGAAGAAGTACATCTGCCGCCCGATGTCGCCGAACCACGGCAGCCACCCCGCGCAATACCCAACCAGCACAGCGGCATAACGCCAGTCATGCTTGACGGCCGCACGCCACAGCGACCAGAACAGCACCGGCACCGCGAGCCACCACAACGCCGGCGTGCCGACCATCATCACTGCCTTGACGCACGACTGCGCGCCGCAGCCGGGAACGTTCTGCTGGTCGATCGCATACAACACGGGCCGCAACGACATCGGCCACGCCCACGGCTTCGACTCCCACGGGTGGTAGTTGCCGGCCGCGTTGGTCAGTCCGGCGTGGAACTTGTACACCCCATACGTGTAATGCCACAGCGAGCGGATCGCGTCCGGCAAGAAACTGCCCGGGCCGCCGGTGCCGATCGAGCGGCCGACCTCGTAGCGGTCAACACCTGTCTCGGACGCGAACCACGGTGCGTACGAAGCCATATAGATCGCGAACGGGATGACGACCGTGACGTAGAAAGTCGGCGCGACGTCGCGGCGCAACACCCCGACCCACGGCCGCGGCACGTGATACTGGCGGCGCGCGGCCACGTCGAACCCCAGCGACAGCACCGCGAAGAACAGCATGAAATACAGGCCGGACCATTTGGTCGCGAACGCCAACCCGAGTAGCACGCCCGCCCCGAAGCGCCACCACCGCACGCCGAGCCTTGGGCCCCAAGGGGTTTCGTCGATGCGGCCCTCGAGGAATGCGACATGCACGCGTGCCCGCACTTCGTCGCGGTCGACGATCAGCGCGCCGAACGCGGCGACGACGAACACCGTCAGATAGCCGTCGAGCAGTGCCGTGCGCGCCGCCACGAAGCTCACGCCGTCGGCGATGATCAGCAGACCCGCGATTCCCCCGACGAGCGTCGAGCGGCTCATCCGCCGCGCAATCCGCGCGACCAGCACCACCAGGATCACCCCGGCCACCGCGCCGCTGAACCGCCAGCCCAAGCCGTTGTATCCGAAGATGGCCTCGCCGATCGCGATGATGAACTTGCCCATCGGCGGGTGCACGACGAGCCCGAAGCCCGGGTTGTCCTCGAGGCCGTGGTTGGACAGCATCTGGAACGCCTGCGGCGCGTAATGCTTCTCGTCGAAGATCGGCGTTCCCGCGTCGGTGGGCTGCGCCAGGTTGATGAATCGGGTGATCGCGGCCAGCGCGGCGACGACGGAGGTCATCGCCCAGCCGCGCAGCCGGTCGGTGGGCCCGAAGTCGGCGACCGGTGCCGTCGGGCCCGGGCTGATCACCGGGACGTCTGGTGCCTCGGCCTCCTGCTCGACGTCCGCGACGGTCACATCGGCGATCGTAAGCTGTCGCCATGGCGGGCCGACTGCTGCTGGGCGCGACACCGCTGGGCCAGCCGTCGGATGCGTCGGCGCGCCTGGTCTGTGCGCTCGGTGCCGCGGACGTCGTCGCCGCGGAGGACACGCGGCGAATCCGCACGCTGGCCCGCGCGCTGGACGTGACGATCGGCGGCCGGGTGATCAGCCTGTTCGACCAGAACGAAGCGGCTCGCGTGCCGGCTCTGATCGCCGACATGAAGTCCGGTGCCACCGTGCTGGCCGTCACCGATGCGGGGATGCCGCTGGTCAGCGACCCGGGCTATCGGCTCGTCGCCGCCTGCATCGCCGAGGGCATCCCGGTGACGTGCCTGCCGGGGCCGTCGGCGGTGACGACCGCGCTGGCGGTTTCCGGGCTGCCGTCCGAAAAGTTCTGCTTCGAGGGCTTCGCGCCCCGCAAGGGTTCCGCGCGCAGGGCCTGGCTGGCGACGCTGGCCTCTGAGCACCGCACCTGCGTATTCTTCGAGTCGCCGCGCCGGCTGGCGGCATGCCTTGCCGACGCCGCCGAGGAGCTCGGCCCGTCGCGCAGGGCGGTGGTCTGCCGGGAGCTGACGAAGGTGCACGAAGAGGTCCTGCGCGGCACGCTGGCGGAACTGGCCGACTGGGCCGCCGAGGGGGTGCTCGGCGAGATCACCGTCGTGCTTGCCGGTGCGAAGCCGCAGGCCGACATTGTCGCGCTGGTGGCCGAGGTCAGCGCGCTGGTCGACGCGGGTGCGCGGGTGAAGGACGCGTGCGCCGAGGTGATCCGCGCGCATCCGGGTGCGCCTCCCCGCCGCGAGCTTTACGACGCGGTGCTGCGGTCCAGGCCGTAGAGCAGCGGGGCGGCCTTGTGCAGGCATTCGTACCATTCCGCGTCGGGGTTCGAATCGGCGGTGATGCCGCCGCCGACACCGAGCACCGCGCGGCCGTCAGCGTCGAATTCGACGGTGCGGATCGCGACGTTCAACTCCGTTCCGGCGGCGGGCGACGCCAATCCGATTGTGCCACAGAAGATTCCACGTGTGTGCGGTTCCCATTCCGAAAGGAGTCGGCGTGCACGGTGTTTCGGCGTTCCGGTGACGGATGCGGGCGGGAACGTCGCGTCGAGCAGATCTGCCGTCGGCACGCCCAGTGATACTTGGGCGGCCACGGTCGACACCAGATGCCACACCCCCGGGGCCGGGCGCACCGCCAGCAGTTCGGGAGTCGTCACGGTGCCGACGGATGCCACACGGCCGAGGTCGTTGCGGACCAGGTCGACGATCATGATGTTCTCGGCGACATCCTTTGCCGAACTCAGCAATTCGGAGGGCGCAGCAGACGCGGGAACGGTGCCCTTGATCGGGCTCGACGTCACGGTCTCACCCCGTCGGCGCAAGAACAACTCGGGCGACAGCGACGCCACCGCACCCCATGCGCCGGCGACGAAAGCCGCACGGGCGGGGGAGGTGCGGGCGACCGCGTCGGCGAAGAACTCCAGAGGTGAACCGAGAACGGTTCCGGCGAACTGCGTGCACACACACGCCTGGTACACCTCGCCGGCGCCGATCGCGTCGAGACACGCGAGCACTCCGGCGCGATGGGTGTCGCGGTCGGCGTCGTCCCAGTCGATGCGGCAGCTCGTCCGGTCCGGCGTGCTTGCCAGCGCCCGCGTCAGCCACATCGGCATGGGTGCGCCGGAAAGGCTTTCGTACCACCAGATTTCGTCGCGGTCCTGACGCAGCACGCTGTCGGTCCATCCGCCCGCGACTTCCGGGATGCGCGGAAGCTCGCCGGAGGATCCGGCGTCGGGGTAGGACAGGTAGCCGATCCATCCGCCACCGATCGCGTCGCCCGCACCCGCCTGTGCGGCGAACACGTCGCGACGGCCCACCGGCGCGGCAACGACGCTGGGTGCGATGACGGCCCGCGAGCCGAACCAGTCGCCGATCAGCGCGGCGGGGCTTGCCGGGGCCCCTGACGCGACCGCCAAGAACACCGTCGGGGCGTCGCCCAGATCGCCGAGCCACTCGACACGCACCCGGCTAGCCTGACGGGTCGGGCAGGCAGACGCAAAGCTAGCGACTGATCGCCCGCGGCACCGCGATTGTTGTCAGCTTGTCGGGGTTGCGGATCGCGTAGAAGTTCGCGATCTTCCGGTCGACGACGTCGACGGTGATCACCAGGTCGACCTTGTCGCCGAAATACACCAGCACGGCCGGTGCGCTGTTGCAGGTCGCCAGTTCGATCCGCACGTCGGGGAGACGCCCTCCGATGCGCATGATCCCGACGAGCGCCCGGGCCACCTTGTCCGCGCCGACGATCGGCCGCCGAGACGCGCTCACCTTGCCGCCGCCGTCCGCCGTCCACGTCACGTCGGGCGCCAGCATCTCGAGCAGTGCGTCGACGTCACCGGTGCTGGCCGCCGCGAGGAACTGCTCGGTGATCCGCTGGCTCTCCTGCAGGTCCACCGGCTCGAACCGCTTACGACGGGACTGCACGTGCTCTCGGGCGCGGTGAGCGACCTGCCGCACAGCCGACGTGGATTTGCCTACGGCAGAAGCGATTTCATCGTAATCGAACCCGAACACCTCGCGCAGCACGAAGACCGCGCGTTCGTCGGGGCCCAGCGTCTCCAGCACCACCAGCATGGCCATCGACACCGACTCGGCCAATACCACGTCACTCGCCGGGTCCTGCTCGTCGAGCAGCAGCGGCTCGGGAAGCCACGGTCCCACGTATTCCTCACGACGCCGGGCGTCGGCCCGCAGCGCGTTGAGCGCCTGCCGGGTCACCAGTTGCGCGAGATAGGACTTCGTGTCGCGGACCGTGGCCAGGTCCACCTGCGCCCACCGCAGATAGCTGTCCTGCAGTACGTCGTCGGATTCGGTTGCGGAACCGAGGATTTCGTAGACGATCGTGAACAGCAGCGGGCGCAGGTGCGTGAACCGCTCGGCGTGCTCGGTGTCGGCCTGCGTCATCAGACCGGCACCTGCACCCGTGCCTGCCGATTGCCGCCGCGCAGCCAGCTGTACGAACCGGGCCTGCGGCCCTCGCGCGCGATGCCCCAGACCGTGCCCTTGCAGATGAACTCCTTGACCCACGCCGCAGCTCGGCCGCCGAGGTAGAACCGCGTCACCGTGTCGTCTAGGTGTGAGATCTGGAACAGCGCCAGCGAGCGGCCGAGGCTGACGCACTGGCCGACGAACGCCTGGTCAACCACGGCGGGCTCGTCGCCGGCGATGCGGCTCAGCACGGTGTTGGCGGCCTGTGCCCCCAGCGGTATCGCGGCCTGGCAGCTCATCCGCAACGGCTGGCCCGACGGTGACGCCGAGTCGCCGGCTGCGACGATCCGCTCGTCGTCGACACTGGTCAGCGTTTCGTCGGTGAGCAGCCTGCCCAACGCGTCGGTGCTGAGCCCGCTGCGCGCGGCCAGGTCCGGGACGCCGAACCCGGCGGTCCAGATCGTCACCGCGCTGGGCAGTTCAGTGCCGTCCGACAGTGCGGCCGCGTCCTTGCGAACCTCCGCCACGGTGCCTTCCACGACACGCACGCCGCGGCGCGCCAACTGCCGTGCCACCGAACGCCGACCCGGCTCGCTGAGCGTCGGGCCAAGCGTCGGCCCGCAGATCAGCGTCACGGTTTCTGCTGGGCGCTGCTCGGCGAGCTCGGAGGCTACCTCGATCCCGGTGAGACCGCCGCCGACCACACACACGGGTGCGTTCGGATGCAGGTCGTCGATCCGATTGCGCAACTGCGCCGCATGCTCGAAATCGGCTATCTGCCAGGCGAATTCGGCTGCACCGGGCACTGGGGGTGAAGCGCCATGGCTACCGGCCGCATAGATCAGGTAGTCGTAGCGAAGGCGACTGCCCGACGCGAGCCGAATCGTGCGGTTCGCGGTGTCGATCTCGGTGGCGGTATCCACGACGAGGTGCACTTTCGGGTTCAGCATCTCGGAGTAGTCGACGGTCGCCGAACCGGACCGGGCGACCAGCTGGTGCAACCGGATCCGTTCGATGAACCACGGACGCGGGTTCACGAGCGTGACGGAAACGCCGTCGCGGGTGTTGAGCCGGTTCGCCGCCATCGTTCCTGCGTAGCCGCCGCCGATGACGACGACCGAGAGGGTTTGGTGTGTGCTCATTTCAGTCATGCCCTCAAGACACCGCTCGCGCTCGCGGTGTGACAAACCTAGCCGCCAGTGTGGGGTAAGTCACTCGACTTGGTAGCGAGGAAACACGCCCGTCGGGGCCGGCAGCACCGTGCCGGGCGCCAGCCGCGTCGTGATCGCGGCGAACGAACGCTGATCGGCTTGCTGGCCCAAGAGATCGAGCAGCTTCGCCGCGGAGGCGGGCATGACCGGCTGCGCCAGCAGCGCGGCGACGCGGACGACTTCCAGCGTCGTGTAGAGGACGGTGCGGAACCGCTCGACGTCCGACTTGCGCAGCACCCACGGCTCCTGCGCCGAGAAGTACTTGTTCGCGTGCCCCAACATCAGCCAAATCGCTTCCAGCGCAAGGTGCATGGCCTGGTTGTCGAAGTGCACGCGAAGGTCGTCGAGCAATCCCTCTGCGGCACTGAGCAATTCGGTGTCGTCAGCCGAGAACGCCGCCGGCTCGGGCACGACACCGTCGAGGTTTTTGGCCACCATCGACAGCGACCGCTGCGCCAGGTTGCCGAGTTCGTTGGCGAGGTCGGCGTTGATACGCGTGACGATCGCCTCTTCGCTGTAGCTGCCGTCCTGGCCGAACGGCACCTCGCGCAGCATGAAGTAGCGCACCTGGTCGACGCCGAACTCGTCGACGAGCACGACTGGGTCGATCACGTTGCCAACGGACTTGCTCATCTTCTCGCCTCGGTTGTAGACGAAGCCGTGAGCGAAAACCCTTCGCGGAAGCTCGATTCCGGCCGACATCAGAAAAGCCGGCCAATAGACGGCGTGGAATCGGATGATGTCCTTGCCGATCATGTGCAGATCGGCGGGCCAGAACGTGCGGAAGAGGTCCGAGGACGTGTCGGGGTAGCCGACGCCGGTGAGGTAATTGGTCAGCGCGTCGACCCACACGTACATCACGTGGTCGGGATGCTCGGGCACGGGCACGCCCCAGTCGAACGACGTGCGCGAGATCGAGAAGTCGCGCAGGCCGCCTGACACGAAGCTGACGACCTCGTTGCGCCGGACGTCGGGTCCGATGAACTCCGGATGCGCCTCGTAGTGGGCCAGCAGCTTGTCGGTGTAGGCCGACAGCCGGAAGAAGTACGTCTGCTCCTCGGTCCACGTGACGGGAGCGCCGGTCTCGACGGCAACGCGGGTGTCTTGCCCATTTTGGCGGGGCTCGAGCACCGTCTCGTCTTCGGTGAAGTACCGCTCGTCGCGCACCGAGTACCAGCCCGAGTACGTGTCGAGGTAAATGTCGCCGTTGTCGTTCATCCGCTTCCAGATGGCCTTCGACGCCTCGAGGTGATCGGTGTCGGTGGTACGGATGAAGCGGTTGAACGAGATGTTGAGCTTCTCCTGCAGGCGCTGGAACACGTCGGAGTTGCGCCGCGCCAGCTGTGCCGTCGGAATACCTTCGGCCGCAGCGGTTTCCGCCATCTTCAGGCCGTGCTCATCGGTGCCCGTCAGGAAACGCACATCGAACCCGTCGAGGCGTTTGAACCGGGCGATGGCGTCCGTCGCGATGTATTCGTAGGCGTGGCCGACGTGCGGCGCGCCGTTGGGGTACGCGATCGCCGTCGTCACGTAGTAGGGCCTCATCTCGACGACAACCTTATGGTGTGGCTGTGAGCCGAGACCGTCCACCGGCACCAGCGCCGCTGAGCCCGCTCGTCGACGCGCACACGCACCTCGACGCGTGCGGGGCGCGGGACGCGCAGGACGTGCGCGCGATCGTCGACCGCGCCGCCGCCGTCGGTGTCGAGGCCGTTGTGACGATCGCCGACGACATGGCGTCGGCGCGCTGGGTGGTCGACGCCGCCGACGCCGACCCCCGGGTATACGCGGGCGTCGCGCTTCACCCCACCCGCGCCGGCGCGCTGACGGACGACGCGCGGGCCGAGATCGAACGGCTGGCCCAGCACCCGCGCGTCGTGGCGGTCGGCGAAACCGGACTCGACCTGTACTGGCCGGGCCGGCTCGACGGCTGCGCCGACCTGCCGACCCAGAAGGCCGCGTTCGCCTGGCACATCGACCTGGCAAAACGCACGGGCAAGCCGCTGATGATCCACAACCGCGACGCCGACCGCGAGGTGCTCGACGTGCTGCGTGCGGAGGGTGCGCCGGACATCGTCATCTTTCACTGCTTCTCGTCGGACGCCGAGATGGCCCGCGCCTGCGTGGACGCCGGGTGGATGCTCAGCCTGTCGGGCACCGTCAGCTTCCGCAACGCCACCGCGCTGCACGACGCCGTACGCCTGATTCCGCCCGCGCAGTTGCTGGTGGAGACCGACGCGCCGTTCCTGACGCCGCACCCGTACCGCGGAGCGCCCAACGAGCCGTATTGCCTGCCCTACACCGTGCGCGCACTCGCGGAGCTGACCGGCCGGGCCGCCGAGGACCTCGCTGCGGAAACCACAGCAAACTCGGCCCGGGTCTACCGGATCGCAGTGTGATACACGCCTCAAGTGGCGCTTGAGATTTGCCTCGGGTAGGGGTGTTCGTTACCGTCTTGTGATCAGTCACGGGCCGAGCGGCCACAGCAAATGACGTCGACAGTCGGGATAGACGCCACTTGAATGCTCTGACGAAGCTCCACCAAAACGAATCACCGATCTTGCGTGCCCTTGTGGGCGCGCTGCTCCTCGCCCTCGTATTCGCCGGGAGCGTCGCGGTGGCCATGCACAAGACCGTCACCCTGGACGTCGACGGATCGCCGATGAAGGTGTCGACGATGAAGTCGCGGGTGATCGACGTCGTGCAGGAGAACGGGTTCACCGTCGGCGACCGCGACGATCTCTACCCTGCGGGCGGCCAGTCCGTGCATGACGCCGAGACCATCGTGCTGCGCCGCAGCCGCCCGCTGGAGGTGTCGATGGACGGCCACGAGAGCCACCAGGTCTGGACGACCGCGTCGACGGTCGACGAGGCCCTGCAGCAGCTGTCGATGGCAGACACCGCGCCCGCGGCGGCGTCACGGTCGAGCCGACTGCCGCTGAACGGCATGGCCCTGCCCGTTGTCAGCCCCAAGAACGTGCACATCGACGACGGCGGCATGATGACCGACCGCCGGCTCGCCGCACCCACCGTCGGAGCGTTGCTCGCCGCGGCCGGCACGCCGCTGCAGCAGGCGGACACCGTCGTGCCTGCGGCGTCGACCCCGGTCACCGAGGGGATGACCGTGGTCGTGACGCGCACGCGGATCGAGAAGGTGACGCAGCAGATCCCGCTGCCGCCGCCCGCGCAGAAGATCCCCGACCCGACGATGAACATGAGCCGCCAGGTCGTCGAGGATCCGGGCGCCCCGGGTGAGCAGAACGTGACGTTCGACGTGGCCGTCGTCAACGGCGCCGAAACCGGTCGCCTGCCCGTCGCCAACGAGGTGCTCACGCCCGCCCGCCCGTCGGTCGTCCGCGTCGGCGCCAAGCCCGGCACCGAGGTGCCGCCGGTGTCCAACGGCACCACCTGGGACGCGATCGCCAGCTGTGAGGCCGGCGGCAACTGGGCCATCAACACCGGCAACGGCTTCTACGGCGGCGTGCAGTTCGACCAGAACACCTGGGAACGCAACGGCGGCCTGCGCTACGCGCCGCGTGCCGACCTGGCCACCCGAGAAGAGCAGATCGCGATCGCTTCGGTGACCCAACAGCGCCAAGGCTGGGGAGCCTGGCCGGTGTGCAGCGGACGCGTGGGGGCGCACTGACGATCCGGCTGCTCGGTCGGACCGAGATTCGGCGGCTGGCGAAGGAACTTGACTTCCGCCCGCGAAAATCCTTGGGCCAGAACTTTGTTCACGACGGCAACACCGTGCGCCGGGTCGTGTCCGCGTCAGGGGTGACGCGCAGCGACCAGGTGCTGGAGGTCGGGCCGGGTCTCGGCTCGCTGACGCTGGGGCTGCTGGACCGAGGCGCGGCGGTGACGGCCGTGGAGATCGACCCGGCGCTCGCCGAGCGGCTGCCGCAGACAGTCGCCGAGCATTCCAACCGGGAAGGCCAGCGTCTGACGGTCCTGCGCCGCGACATCCTGACGCTGCGCCGCGAAGATCTGGCTGTGGAACCGACGGCGATCGTCGCCAACCTGCCCTACAACATCGCTGTGCCCGCCCTGCTGCATCTCCTGGCCGAGTTCCCGTCGATCCGGGTGGTCATGGTGATGGTTCAGGCCGAGGTGGCCGAGCGGCTGGCGGCCGAGCCGGGCGGCAAGGAGTACGGGATCCCGAGCGTCAAGATCCGGTTTTTCGGGCAGGTGCGCCGATTCGGGCTTGTGTCGCCGACGGTGTTCTGGCCGATTCCGCGGGTGTACTCCGGGCTGATCCGCGTCGACGTGCACAAGGCGCCGCCGTGGCCCACCGAGGACGCGTTTCGCCGGCGGGTGTTCGAGCTGATCGACATCGCCTTCGGGCAGCGGCGCAAGACCGCACGCAACGCGTTCGCGGAGTGGGCGGGTTCCGGCAACGAGTCGGCGCGGCGGCTGCTGGCCGCCAGCATCGACCCCGCCCGTCGCGGCGAGACGCTGGGCATCGCCGACTTCGTACGGTTGTTGCAGCGGTCGGGGGAGTGGGAAGCCCAGCCCGCGGGTTAGTGGCGGAACACTCTCTTGACCGCGGCGACGAACTCCGCGCACGTCGGGTAGCGCAGTTCCGGATCCTTGGCGATCGCCTTGCCGATCACCCCGTCGAAACCCCGCGGCAGCCACCCGAACCTGCGGGAGAAGTACGGGGGCGGCTCGTAGAGTTGGGCGTCCGCGACACCGTCGGGCGTGGCGCACGCGAAAGGCGGTGCGCCCGTGACCAATTCGACAGCGGTGCAGGCCAGAGCGTATTCGTCGGTGGCCGCCGACGGAGCGTGGCCACGTAGCATCTCGGGGGCGAGATAGGGCAGCGACGCGACGAGCGGCTGCGGGCTTCGGCCGATGTCCTCCGAGACCGCGTAAGCGACGCCGAAGTCGATGAGCACCGCGCCAGCATTCGAAAAAGCTTGGTGCACAAGCACATTGGTCGGCTTGACGTCGCAGTGCACGACACCGCGCCAGTGCGCGTAGTCGAGCGCGGCGGCGATCTGTTCAAGGGCGGTGAGCCGATCGTCGAGCTCGTCGAGCCCTGCTGCAGTGCCACCGTCGATGAACTGCATCGACAGCCACGTGTCACCCCTGCGGTACACACACACGATGTGCGGATGGCTGAGCCGCTGCGCGAAATCGAACTCCCGGTGCAGCCGCGTCATTTGGTCCGGGCCCGCTCGGTCGTCGGCAAGAACCTTCAGCGCGACGGGCTGTTGGGTATCCGCCGCGCGCGCTCGGTACACGGTGGCCGAGCCGCCCTGCCCGAGGACACTGTCGACGACGTAACCCTCGAACGTCTCGCCGGGCCGCAGCACCTCTTCAGCGTAGGAGCGTTTGCGCCCCCGCAAGAATGGGTATTAACTTCGTTAGAAGTGGTGCGGACAGCCGAGGGGTATGGCCGGCGCCACTTCTCTTTTGCCCGGTCCGGCCTGCGTCGGGAGTTACTCTCGTTGCCGTGTCCGACGGCAGCACCGCACCGGAATGGGTGGCCACCGGTTCTGTCACCGTTCGCGTGCCCGGCAAGGTCAACCTCTACCTCTCGGTCGGCGATCGCCGCGACGACGGCTACCACGAGCTGACCACCGTCTTCCATGCCGTGTCGCTGCTCGACGAGGTGACGGTCCGTACGGCGGACACGCTGTCGGTGGAAGTGACCGGCGAGGGCGCTGACACGCTGCCCGCCGACGAACGCAACCTGGCCTG
>Ga0070741_10012983_pt1 | contig 14859 bp, 15 predicted proteins | sample Coa_R1_4_FD_66440 | JGI IMG/M metagenome (GOLD analysis project Ga0070741, IMG submission 66440) | Surface soil microbial communities from Centralia Pennsylvania, which are recovering from an underground coalmine fire - Coalmine... | ecosystem: Environmental > Terrestrial > Soil > Unclassified ...
CATGAGCAGCGCCTCCGCCTCGACGGGACGAAAGCGCGTGGCGCGCGCGGCGGCGACCGCGGGCCCGGCGGCGGCCAGCCCGTCGGGATAGCGGCCCGACTCCCACAGCGCGCGCGCGCGCGCGAGCTCGGCGCGCACCGCGGCTACGCGCTTGCGCAGCTCGGCGTCGGCGGGCGGCGCCACGCGCGCGCGCAACGCCTGCGCGTCGGCGCAGGCGGCGAGGGGCTGGAGCGATCGCGCCGCGTCGGGCGCGCGCTCGACCACCGTCGCGTCGGCGGCGCCGAACACGTCGACCAGCGCGCGCGTCTCGTCGAGCCGCCGGCCGAGGCACTCCATGCGCAGATCGAGCAGCTCGGCCGACTGCTCGCCGCGCACGCGCGTCGCCTCGCACGCCTCGGTGCGCATCTGCGCCCAGTCGCGCGCGAAGCCGTCGAGCGCCCGCTCCACCGACGAGAACGCGTCGGCGGCGAACGGCTTGCCGGTGGCGGCGAAGGCGGCGCGCACCGACTCCTTGCGCGCCGCGTCCCACACGCCGGCGAGCTGCGACGCGGCGCCGCGGCAGGGATTCGCGCCGCGCATCCAGAAGCCCAGGCCGGCCAGCGCCGCCAGCGCGGCCAGCGCCGCCAGCGCGGCCAGCGTCGCCGTCGAGCGCGCGCGCCGCCAGCGCGCCGCCGGATCGCGCTCGAGCGCGTCGAGGATCGCCGCCATCGACGCGAAGCGCGCCTCGGGCGCCACCGACAGCCCCTTGAGCACGATCTGCCGGATCCACGCCGGCACGCGCGTGCCCGGCGGCGTCGGGCGCACCTTGCCGCCGGTGATCGCGTCGACGAGCTGCTGATACGACGCGCCGGCGAACGGCCGCTCGCCGTAGAGCGCCTGGTAGAACGCGACGCAGAACGCGAACTGATCGGAGCGCGCGTCGCAGGCCTGGCCGAGGTGCTGCTCCGGGGACATGTACGGCGGCGTGCCGACCACCATGCCGGCCTGCGTGAGCGGCGAGTCGAGCAGGCGGCCCGAGCCGATCGCCGGCTGCTCGTGCGCCGGCGCCCCGTCCTCCGCCGGCCTTTCGCCGGCAGCTTGCTTTTCACCAGCTACTTGCTTTCCGCCAGCTACTTGCCTTTCGCCAGCTACTGGCCTTTCGCCAGCTACTGGCCTTTCGCCAGCTACTTCCTTTTTGGCAGATACCTTCTCTTGGCTGGTGACCTGCGCTCCGCCGGTGGCTTGCGTCTCGACCGTCGGCTCGACCACCGCGTGCGGCGTGCGCTCGCCACCGACGGTGACCGCGTCGTCGCCGGCCGCCTCCGGCTCGGCCGGCGCGCCCGCCTGCGCCGCCGTCGGCGCGCGCGCCAGTCCGAAGTCGAGCACCCGCACCCGCCCGTCGTGCCCGATCATCACGTTGGCCGGCTTGAAGTCGCGGTGCACCAGCCCCGCCGCGTGCGCCGCCTGCAGCCCGCGCCCGGCGTCGCGGAACACGCGCACCACCTCGCGCCAGCCGCGCGGCCGCTCGTGCAGCCAGTCGTCGAGCCGCTGCCCGTCGACGAACTCCATCGCCAGGAACACGCCGTCGTCGACGCGCCCGACCTCGAACACCGCGATCACGTTCGGGTGCGACAGCTGCGCCAGCGCCTGCGCCTCGCGCTGCAGCCGCGTCGCCTGCAGCTCCGAGCGCGCCGCCTTGGCGGTCACCACCTTGAGCGCCACGTTGCGCCCGAGATCGGCGTCGTGCGCCAGGTACACCACGCCCATTCCGCCGGCGCCCAGCTCGTCGAGGATCTGGTAGCGGCCGACGAACGAGCCGCGCGCCAGGCGCGGGCGCTGCGGGCGCGGCTCCGCCGGACGCGCGGGATGGTCCGCGACCGTGTCGGGCGTGCGCCCGCTGCTGGTGGTGTCGTCGCGCTGGTCGTCGTCGGGCGGAATGCTCAATCGTAAACCAGGAGGCGCCCTGCTCACCAATCGCCGGACAGCGGCGGCGTGCCGAGCGGCGGCACCTCCGACTGGCGGGCGTTGGTGCGCAGCGCGTTCTTGCGGCCCTGCGCGCCCTCATTCACGCGCTCGAGCTGCTGCTCGCGGTTGACGAGCTCCAGCTCGTTCATCGCGCGCGAATACGCGCCACCGACGGTCTCGCGCCGCTCGGGCGCGCTCGGCGGCGGCAGCGTGAGCACCACCACCGCGAACCACGCTGCTCGGATCATGTTCAACAACTTAGGTCGCGCTATGCTGCGGGCGTGAACATTCGCCTGGCGTCGCTGCACGTCCATCCCATCAAGTCGGCGCGCGGTCTCTCGGTCGAGCGAGCGCTCGTCGGGCCGCGCGGGCTCGCGCACGATCGCGCGTTCATGATCGTGGATCGCGACGGCCGCTTCGTGACCCAGCGCGCCGCGCCGCGCCTCGCGCTGGTGACCACGGCGCTCGACGGCGGGCGGCTGATCGTGCGCGCGCCCGGCCTCCCGCCGCTCGAGGTGCCGCTCGCGCCCGCGGGCGGCGAGCCGCGGCGCGTGCGCGTGTGGGACGACGACTGCGACGCGCGCTCGCTCGGCGCCGAGGCCGCTCGCTGGCTCTCCGAGTTTCTCGGCGCGCCGCACGAGCTGGTGTACCTGCCGCCGTCGAGCATGCGCCCGGTCGATCCCGACTACGCGCCGCCGGACGCCGAGGTCGGTTTCGCCGACGGCTTTCCCTTCCTCTTGATCTCGCGCGCGTCGCTCGACGAGCTCAACCGCCGGCTCGCGCGTCCGATCACCATGGAGCGGTTTCGCCCCAACCTGGTGATCGACGGCTGCGCGCCGTTCGCCGAGGACGCGTGGCGCCGCATCACCATCGGCGGCCTGCCGTTCTCGATCGTCAAGCCGTGCGCGCGGTGCACCATCCCCAACGTCGATCCCGAGACCGCCGAGACCGGCGACGAGCCGCTGCGCACGCTCGCCACCTTCCGCGCGCGCGATCACCACGTCTACTTCGGCCAGAACGTCCTCGGCCCGTCGAGCGGCACGCTCTCCGTCGGCGACGCGGTCGAAGTTCTCGACTGACTATTTCGCGCAGCCGATGGGCGCCTTGTCGACGATGATGTCGTCGATCCACGCGTCGACGGCGATGGCGCTGGTGTTCGGCGAGTACATCGCCAGGCCGATCTGCAGCTGGCCGATGCCGGGCGTGCCGGTGGTGGCCTCGTTGAGCGTGAGCGCGTTCACGCCGTTCACCGACGCGCGCACGGTGTTGGGCGTGCCGGTGTCGACGGTGAATTCGAGGCACACCCACGCGTCGAGCGGGATCTTGGGCGCGGTCGACACGTCGTACGCGCCCGCGGCGAACGCGTCGTAGATCGACGCCGCGTCGTGATCGATCGCCAGCGACACGCTGTAGAACGGCGCGCTCACCTGGCCGGTGTCGATGATGGTCGCCACCGTGCTCTGCGCCGCCGACGGGAAATAGTAGAACGCGCGCACGTAGAAGGTCTGCCCGACGGGCGCGAACGTGTGCGTCTCGCCGATCTCCGCCTCGCCGGTCGCGCCGGTCGCGATCGGATTCAGGTGCGCGTGCAGCGACCACTGGCCGCGGTGCGCGCGCGTGTTGTCGAGCGCGATCGTGCCGTTCGACGCCGGGTTGATCGAGTCCCAGCGCAAGGCGTCGACGGTGCCGGTCTCGAAGCCCTCGCATAGGAGCACGTTGGCCGGACACGGGATCGGCGCCAGGTCCGCGCCCGCCAGATCGACGGGCGCGAGCAGATCGGCGCCGGCCGCCAGATCGCCGCCGCCGAGGTCCGCGCCGGCAGAGTCGGCCCCGCCGTCGGCCATCGGCAGCACCGTCGAGAGCGTCACGCGCTCGTGAAGCTCGGCGCCCGGCTGGAGCGTGAAGCTCACCTGCCCGAACGCGAGCGGCGCGCCCGAGCCGTCGCGCGCGGTGATCGCGAGCGTGACCGCGCCGCCCGCCGGCGAGCGCACCACCACCCGCTCCTCACGGTTGGCGGCGAACGGCGCCGCCAGCGGATCGCTCACCGTCGTGGTCTCGAGCCCGGTCACGTCCATCGTCAAGCTGCGGATCTGCGCCACCGTCGCGTCGGGCACCGCCGGATCGAGCGCGATCGTGAGATCGACGAGCCCGTCGCCGCCGCAGCCGCCGAGCGAGAGCGCAAGCGCAAGCCCGAGCGCAGCCGTGAGCGCGAGCGCGAGCGCGGCGGGCACCGGCGCGCGGCGAGCGCGCGTCATCGGATCACCAGGTCCGGCAGCGTCGGCTTGAAGTCCGAGCCGCGGTTGGCGGTGAGCCCGACGCCCAGCCCGACGCCGACGCCGACCGCGGCCACCACCGCGACCGTGGTCCAGAGCCACCAGCGCTTGTAGATCGGCGTGCGCTTCGGCGGCGCAGGCGGCGGCGCCACGATCACCGCCGCAGCGGCGGGCGGCGGCGCGACCACCACCGGCGGCGGGGCCGGCTGCACCAAAATGGGGGGGTGATCCAATTCGGCGCGGCAGCGGTCCATCTGGATCAACACCGCCGCCGCCCGCTCGCGCGGCAGCCCGCTGTCGAGGTAGCGCTGATAGTAGTCGAGCGCCTGCTTGCAGCGGCCGCGTTTGCGCTCGGTCTGGCCGAGCGAGTACAGGAACTCGGGGCGGGCATCGAGCTCGTAGCCGCGCGTCAATTCGGCCAGCGCCTCGTCGTAGCGGCCCTGTTGGTAGAGCTGGCTGCCGAGGTCGAAGTGGACCTTGGCGGCGGCCGGATCGGAGTCGGCGCGCGCGGGCGTGGCGAGCGCCAGCGCCACGAGACCGACGAGGACGCGCGCGCGCATCACGGCGGGGTGATCGACTCCGGATCCCAGCGCGCGGGGATCTCGGAGCGGCTGGCGTGATGGAGGGTGCGCTTCTTCGGCGGGCTGATCCGTTTTGGAGCAGTGGTCGATTTTGGTGCATCGTCACCGGTTGCCGTCGGTGCCGCGACGACCACCGCGGCGGGCGGCGCAGGCGCGACGATGGGCGGCGCGATCGCGGCGGACGCCGCCGGCGGATCGATCGCAGGCGAAGGCAGCGGCGCCGGCTGGCGCGAGCGCCCGACGAGCAGCGCCAGCGCGACGGCGAGCAGCCCGCCCGCCACCGCCAGCCCGACCCAGATCCCCGGCTTGACCGACTGCGACTGCGCCGGCGACGGCTGCACGCCGTCGGAGGCGAACGGCGACGAGTCCGGCTCGTTGGCCAGCTCCGGGCTCACCAGCGACTTCGCCGCGCGCTCGAGCTGCCCCGCCGCCACCGCCTTCTGCCACGCCTCCACCTCGCCGGCGAACACCTCGCGCATGAAGCGCCCGAGCGCCACCTGCGAGATGGTCAGCTTGCGCTCGCGCGCGAACGCCTCGAGGTCGAGCTGCATCTCCTCGAGCGTCTGGTAGCGCCGCCCGCGATCGCGCTTGAGCCCGCGCATCACGATCTGCTCCAGCTCCGGCGGATAGTTCGGATCGATGATGAACGGCGACGGCGCGTCCTTCTCGACCACGCGCTTCAGGATGTGGAACTCGGTCTCTCCTTTATAGAGACGCCGCATCAGCGTCATCTCCCAGAGCACGATCGCCACCGAAAAAATATCCGAGCGCCGATCGATCGGATCGCCCGAGCACTGCTCGGGGGACATGTAGCTGATCTTGCCCTTCAAGCTCGAGCCCTGCGTCTCCTGCACGCGGTGCGCGGCCTTGGCCACGCCGAAGTCGAGCAGCTTGACCGCGCCGTCGTAGGTGACGAACACGTTCTGCGGCGAGACGTCGCGGTGCACGAGGTTGAGCGCTTTGCCGTCGAGCCCGACCTGCTCGTGCGCGTGGTGCAGGCCGGCGCACATGCCGATGGCGATCGCCACCGCGTGCTCGAGCGGCAGGCGCCACTGGAGCTGGAGGCACCTGCGCAGGAGCCGCCGCACGTCGACGCCGTGCAGGAACTCCATCACCAGGAAATATTGTCCGTTCGACATTCCGATATCGGTGACCTGGCCGATATTGGGATGGTGCAAGGTGGAAGCGAGCCGTCCCTCGTCGAGGAACATGCGCACGAACTCTTCATTGGCGGCGAATTGGGGGAGGATTCGTTTCAAAACCACCAGCTTTTCGAATCCCTCGATTCCCTTCGCGCGCGCGAGATAAATCTCCGCCATGCCGCCGATCGCGATGCGCCGGATGCTCTCGTACTTGTTGAAGCGGACCTGCGGGTCTCGTCGCTGCGAGCCCTGTTTTGCCGTCGCCGAGCTCAAGCTGCCTCCACTGTTACGGCGGACTCGATCGTACCTGAATCGCGCGACATGGGTCTACGAATTCGCGGAATTTTGCACTCCGTCAGCGTCATCACGCTTTAAACGGTTAGCGTTGTAATCGCGGTTATTGCGATTGCCGGGACGTGCTCGATCGGCGCACGAACGCCGACATCGCGGACGGCGGCAAGAGGTGCGGCAAAGTGCCGCAGGCGGGCGCTCACATCTCTTCGGAGTCGCCTTCCTTCTTCTTGTCCTTGTCCTTGTCCGGCTTCGGCACGGTCAAGACGAACGGATAGTTGAAGACGAAGTTCCCCGCGCCCGTCGGCTTGGGAAACATCCACGTCTTGGTCTTGCCGACGATGCACGTCTCGAGCGCCGGATGCTTCGCGCTCGACTCGTGCAGCTTCGTCTCCGCCACCTGCCCGGTCGGCCCGACGGTGAACTGCACGCTCACGGTGCCGGCGAGATCGTTCTTGGTCTTGAGCGCGGCGTCGTAGCAGCCCTTGATGTCGGCGACGTGCGCGCGCACGGTGTCGAGCACCTGCTGATCGGTGAGGTTGGCCGGCGCCGGCGGCGGCGCGAACATGAACGGATAGACCACGCCCATGAGCACCCCGCCGCGCGGCTTGGGGAACTCCCATTTTGCGAACTGCGCGGCGATGCACTTGTCGAGCGCCGGGTTCGACGACCACACGCTCGGCGCCGGGTTCTCGACGTGGCCGTTCGGCTGGATGGCGAACTTGACCACCAGCTTGCCGGTAGCGGCGCCGTGCTGCTTGAGGCACGCCTTGACGTCGGCGAGGTGGCTGTCGACGGTCTGCTTGATCTCGTCATGGGTGAGCGGCTCGTCGGCGCGCGCGGCGCCGCACAGTCCGCCCAGCGCGCAGGCGGCGGTGAGGACGATGAGCGTGGTTTTCATGGGGGCACCTTAGCAAAAAAGGCCGCCCGGCTGCGAAGTCACAACCCGGCGGCGCAGATCCCGGGCGGCGCGCAGCTCCAACGCGATCCGCCGTCGAGCGGCGCGCAGGACGGATAGTCGGCGCCGCAGATCGACTGGCAGAACGCGAGCGCGCCGGCGTCGTCGGCGGGGAGCGCGCCGCCGTCGACGACCACCGTCTTCACGGCGCCGCCGGGAAAGCAGCCCGCTCGCGTCGAGCCGCAGCCGGCGAGCCAAAGCGCCGCGAGCAAGGCGCCGGCGCGCAAGAACGTGATCACCATGATGCGCTCGATGATACCGCCTCGGGCGGGCGGTTCGCCGCCAAACTGCGCGCGCAGCGGCGGCGCAGACTTACAGCGTAAGGCTTGACACCTTACACTGTAAGGTCTACAAACTTACACCGTAAGGCCATGGCGCGTTCGACGACGAAAAAAGCCTCCGAGCCGCGCGACCGCGAAGGCGCCGCGCTCACCCGCGAGCGCGTGTGCCGCGAGGCGCTGGCGCTGGTCGACGAAGAGGGGCTCGACGCGCTGTCGATGCGCCGCCTGGGCGCGCGCCTCGGCGTCGAGGCGATGAGCCTGTATCACCACGTGCGCGACAAGGCCGACCTGCTCGACGCGCTGCACGCCGCGGTGCTGGGCGCGCTCGAGCCGGAGGCGGAGGCCGGCGCCCGGGCGTCGCGGCCGGGCGTCACCTGGCGCGCGCTGCTCGCCGGCCTGGCGCGCGCGCTGCGCTCGTCGCTGCTCCGCCACCCGCGCCTGGTGCCGATCCTGGCGACGCACCCGGTGCGCGCGCCCGAGTCGATCGCCACGCTCGAGCGCGTGCGCGCCGCGCTCGACGAGGCCGGCTTCCTCGCCGCCGACGCCGAGCACGCCATCAGCGCCGTCGGCGTCTTCACCATCGGCCACGTGCTCAGCGAGACCGGCTCGGGCCCGCGCGCCGCCGCGTTCCGCTTCGGCCTCGAGGCGCTGCTCGACGGCCTCGCGCCGCACGCCCGCCCGCGCCCGCAACCCGCCAAGAGGTAACCACGCATGAAGACCGCGCACGCGCTCCCGCCCGGCCCGCGACTCCCGTCGATCCTGCAGCTCGTCGAGATCTCGCGCGACCCGTTCGGCTTCCTCGAGCGCTGCCGCGATCGCTACGGCGATCTGTTCACCGTGCGCCAGCCGGGGCAGCCGCCGACGGTGGTGGTGTGCGATCCCGACGGCGTGCGGCAGCTCGTCAGCGGCGGCTACGACGACTTCACCCGCTCCGCCGACGGCATCCGCTTCCTGCTCGGCGATCACGCGGTGATCTTTCAGCAGGACGCGCAGCACCGCGAGACGCGCCGCCTGATGGTGCCGCCGTTCCACGGCGAGCGCATGCGCGCGTACGGCGCCGACATGGCGCGCGTCACCGACGGCGTGATCGCCGGCTTCCGCGACGGCGAGCGGCGCGGGCTGCACAAGGACATGCAGGACGTGACGCTGGGCGTGATCCTGCGCTCGGTCTTCGGGCTCACCGACGACGCGCGGCTGGGCGCGCTCGGGCGGCTGTTCATCGAGTACCTCGACGAGCTGCTCACGCCGTGGTTCTACGGCGCGACGCTGGTGCTGTCGGGCGCGCGCGTGCGCGAGTTCCTGCGCGCGCGCGGCGACCGGGTGCGGCGCGGACGGGCGTCGATCTCGCACTGGCCGCTCCAGCGCGTGGCCGATCGGCTCGGCGCCATCGACGGCATGCTGTTCGACGAGATCGCCCGCTGCCGCGCGCTCGGAGGCGAGGAGCGCGCCGGGCGCAGCGACATCCTGGCGATGCTGGTGGCGGCGCGCTTCGACGACGGCAGCGCCATGAGCGACGACGTGCTGCGCGATCACCTGATGACGCTGCTGGTCGGCGGGCACGAGACCACCGCCACCGCGCTGTCGTGGGCGGTCGCGTGCGCGCTCGAGAACCCCGGCACGCTCGAGAAGATGCGCGCCGAGGTCGACGCGGTGATGGGCGCGGGCTTCGATCCGACGCGCGTGAAGCAGCTCGACTACGTCGGCGCGGTCGCCAGCGAGTCGATGCGGCTGTATCCGATCGCCACCGCGGTGTCGCGCCAGCTCAAGCGGCCGCTGCGGATCGCCGGGCGCGAGCTGGCGGCGGGCACCATCGTGCAGCCGAGCATCTACCTGACGCAGCGCGATCCGCGCGTGTGGGACGAGCCCGACGCGTTCCGGCCGGAGCGATTCCTCGACGGGAAGGCGTCGGTGTACCAGTTCTTTCCCTTCGGCGCCGGCGTGTGGCGCTGCCTGGGGGCGCAGTTCGCGGAGTACGAGATGCGCGTGGTGCTGGCGCGGCTGGTGGCGCAGATCGATCTCGAGCGGGAGCCGGGCGTCGAGATCCGGCCGGCGCAGCGCGGGTTCACCGTGGCGCCGTCGGATGGGTTGCCGGTGCGGGTGCGGAGGCGGCGGGAGCTGGGAACGGGGTGGACGAGATCGGCTACGGCTACGGCTACGGCTACGGCCACGGCCATGCCTTCGGCGACGTGAGTCTGGGGGAGCGGCTGATAGCGGGCGCGCTGGCGAGCGCCGCGATCGCCGGCTTCGCGCTGTGGCGGCGCGCGCTGTCACCGTCGGGCGCGGCGGCGGCGCTCGCGGTCGGTACGTGCATCTTCGCCGGCGGCGGGCCGGCGTGGTTCGCGGCGCTGGTGACGTTCTTCGTGACCTCGACGCTGCTAGGCCGCGTCGGGCGCGCGCGCAAGGCGGCCACCAAGCGCGAGTTCTCCAAGGGCGACACGCGCGACGCCTGGCAGGTGCTGTCGAACGGCGGCGCGGCGGCGGCGGCGGCGCTCGGGCTGGGCCTCGCGCCGTCGACGATCTGGGCGGCGGCGTTCCTCGGCGCGCTCGCCACCGCCAACGGCGACACCTGGGCGACCGAGCTCGGCGTGCTGTCGCGCGGCGAGCCGTTCGCGCTGCGCGGCTTCTCGCTCGCGCGCGTGCCGCGCGGCACCTCGGGCGCGGTGTCGCCGCTCGGGCTCGGCGCCACCGTCGCGGGCGCGGCGGCGATCGGCGCGGTGGCGGCGCTCGCGCCGGCGGCGTTCTTCTGCACGCCGGCGCGCGCGGCGCTGCTCGCGATCCTCGGCGGCACCGCCGGCGCGCTCGCCGACAGCCTGCTCGGCGCGACGGTGCAGGAGTCGTTCTGGTGCGCCGCCTGCGCGCGCGAGACCGAGAGCGCGCGTCACCACTGCGGCGCGCGCGCCGAGCACCGCCGCGGCCTGCGCGGCTTCGGCAACGACGCCGTCAACGCCGCCGCCACCCTGCTCGGCGCCCTCTGCGCCGTCGCCGCCGACGCCGCGCTCGACCGCCTCCACTGAGCGATCGGCCGCGTCTCGGTCGTTGAGAGCGCCGCCCCCCGGCGGATCCGGAATCTACATAACAGCGTTATATCCACATAACATCGTTATATTGTCATAACGGTGTTATGAATTCATGACACGGCCATGGCGGTGGCCGCCTCGTCAGGGTCGCGGACCGTCGTCGTGCAGCTCGGCGGGCGCGGGGCGCGCGGGCTCCGTGGCGCGCTCGAGCTCGGCGCGCGGCCAGCCGGCGAGCGTGGCGCCGGCTTCGTAGGTGCTCTGGCAGAAGTCGAGCAGCGCCGCGCGCGGATCGCCCGCCAGCCGCACCGCCTCGTACGGCAGCAGGAACTCGCCGAGCGCCGCGTGCCAGAACGCGCCCGGAGGCCGCACGCGCGCGTCGGCGAACCCGTCGGGCGCCGGCGCGTGATAGGCGAAGAACGCCGGCTCGGGAAAGCGATCGTCGCCGGGCCAGAACCCGACGCTCGACGTCTCGTGCGAGTACGCCTCGCGTGTGATCGGATCCGCGCCCGGCCGCTCCGGCGCGCGCCGCCCCGAGTAGCGGCTCGCCGACAAATCGAAGCTCCCCCAGAAAAAGTGCACCGGGCTCGCCTTGCCGACGAAGCGCGCGCGGAACTCCTCGAGCACGACCGCCACCCGCCGCACGATCGCGAACCAGCGCGCCGCCGCCTCCGCGTCGTACGCGTCGTGCACGCGGTCGCGGTGAAACGGTAGCCGGTCGCCGGGGATCTCCACCGGCCGATCGTCGATCGCCACCCGCACGCCGAGCGAGCCGACCAGCGCCATCAGCTCGCGGTAGTACTCCTCGACGGGCCGCGGCGCGAGCGCCAGCCGGCGCACCGCCCCGTCGCTCGCGCGCGCCACGATCTGGTGATCGACGAAGTCGAAGTCCAGCTCGAACGTGCGATCGCCGAACGGCATCGGGCGCGTCGTCAGCCCGCGCGCGGTCAGGTGCAGCGCGACGTTCCAGAAGTGGTTGGTGAGCGGCGTGAGCGCGAGCCGGATCTTGCCGGCGATCTGCGTGCAGCGGTGCAGCGTCTCGCAGGTGTCGCGCCACGCCGCGAGCGGAAGCGGCGGCCAGTTGCTCATGCGCGTGAGACTAGGCCGCGGCGGCGGCGCGGCCAGAGCAGCGGCGGCGCGCTACGCCTCGAGCTTGAGCCCTTCGTCGGCGAGCACGCGCTGAACCGCCGGGCGGGCGAGCAGCGTCTTGGCCGCCGCGCGGTGCGCCGCCCCGATGTTGAGCTTGAGGAACGTGGCCCAGTGGTAGAACACCAGCGTGTACGAATCGGCGACCGAGAACTTGTCGCCGAGCACGTACTTCTTGCCCTCGAGCCAGCGATCGAACAGCGCCAGCTGCGCCTCGGCGCCGACCTTCACCTTCTCGCGAAACGCCGCCTGCGCCGCCTCGCCCTCGACGAGCCTCTCGATCGCGAAGTGCAGCCCGATCGCCGGCTGCACGCCCGACGCGCACCACGCGGTCCACTCGAGCGTGCGCGTCCGTTCCAGCGTCGCCGGCGGCGCCAGCAGCCCCGCCTTCGGGTGCAGGTCGGCGACGTACGTCTGGATCACCGGGTTCTCGGTGAGCACCTGGCCGTCGTCGAGCACCAGCACCGGCACCTTGCCCTTCGGGTTGATCTTCAGGTACTCGGGCCGGCGCTGCTCGCCTTCGCGCAGGCTGACCTTGACGGCCTCGTAGCGGGCGCCGGCCTCTTCGAGCACGAGGTGCGACGCGAGCGAGCACGCGCCGGTGGCGTAATAGAGCTTCATGGGATCCCTCCTGTGTTGAATCGGGGTTCGATGCAGCTAAGCGCGAAAGCGCCTCGTTACAAGTCTTCCTCATCGAGAAACGAGGCCGCGCGTTCGCGCACCGCGCGGTCGGGGTGCTGCGCCAGCTCGCCGAGGAGCGCGCGCGCTTTGAGCGTGCGGTAGCCGGCGAGCGCCCAGACCAGCGCCTCGACGACGTCGGGCGACGGGTGCGCCGCCAGCCGACGCAGCACCGCCGCCTCGGGCGGCCGCGCGCGCGCCAGCTCGTCGATGAGCGCGATCAGCTTCGCCTCGTCGCGCTCGACCGCCAGCGCCGCCAGCAGCTCGCCGCGCTTCGGCCGCGGCGGCGCCGGCTCGCGGTCGCGCGCGGCGTTGATGGTGCCGCGCTGGCAGTAGTCGCAGCGGCACGGCGGCCGCCCGTGCGCGCCGGGAAAGTAGCGCCAGCCGACCACGCGCGACACCGCGCGCACGCGCAGGATCTCGCGCGGCTCGACGGAGCGCGGCAGCACCAGCTGATAGCCGCGCGCGTCCGGCTGCCGCAGGATGACGCCGATCGCCTCGCCCACCGTGGTCCGCACGTGCGCCCGCCCGTAGTGGCCGACCCACACCGGCTCGCCGTCGGGGACGCGAAAGTCGACGCCGACGAACGCGCGCTGCCCGCGCCGCTTGAGCTCGCGCAGCCATTGGTGCGAGACCTGGTAGTCGCCGAGGACCGGCATGCAGTAGAGGCCGCGGCGCGGCTCACCGTCGGCAAATCGCGCCGCGCGCAGCCCGCCGCGCAGCGCGCGCGACGCCAGCTTCTCGGGTATGAGGTGCACCAGCACCGGCACGCGCCCGATGGTAGCCGGCGCGCGCGCCTCCGTCACCGCCGGTTTTTATGCAGTCGCACAACGTTTTTTATGCAGTCGCACAATGTTTTTGTGCAACTGCATAACAGTCACGCGGAGGGGCGCTCCTCGACGAGGCGATCGATCACCAGGCCGTAGAACTCGGCGGCGTCGGCGAAGAACAGCCAGCCGAGGTGCGCGCCGCAGCCGCCGCAGAGCTGCACGTACCACCAGTAGCCGGGGAACCACTTCGCCTGCCGCGACAGGACACCTTCGCGCTCGAACGCGAGCACTACGGGGTCTTCTGGTACACGCGCACCCAGTCGACGCTCATGGTCTGCGGAAACGTGGTCGTGCCGTCGGGCGCGCCGGGGAACGTGCCGCCGACCGCGACGTTCAAGATGATGAAGAACGGATGATCGTAGACCCACACCTTGCCGGCCGGCACGTCGGCGGGCGTGCGCGTCTCGTAGAGCTGATCGTCGACGTACCAGCGGACTTCGTTCGGCTGCCACTCGATCGCGTACAGGTGGTAGTCGTCCGAGAGCTTGCCCGAGGGCAGCGTGTAGATCGCGGTGAGCGGATTGCCGCCCGAGTAGCCGGGCCCGTGCGCGCTGCCGTGGTTCACCGCCGGCTCGCGCCCGACGTTCTCCATGATGTCGAGCTCGCCGCACGTCGGCCACCCGGCGGTGCCGATGTTGTCGCCGAGCGTCCAGAACGCCGGCCACAGCCCCTGCCCGAACGGGATGCGGACGCGCGCCTCGAAGCGGCCGTACGCCTGCGCGAACTTGCCGCTCGTGTTCAGCCGCGCCGACGTATAGGCCGAGCCCATGAACGACTCGGCGCGCGCGATGATCTGCAGGTGGCCCGCGCCGTCGAGCGTCGCGTTCTCGACGCGGCTCGTGTAGTACTCGAGCTCGTTGTTTCCCCAGCCGCCGCCGCCGACGTCGTAGCCCCACTTCGACGAGTCGGGCGCGCCGGCGGCGCCGTTGAACTCGTCGCTCCACGTGAGCGTCCAGCCGCTCGCCGCGTCGGGCGCCGCCGCTCCGTCGCGCGCGCTCGCCAAGTCGGCGGGCGGCGCCATCGCCAGATCGTTCGCGCCCGACTGCTCGCCGCTCGCCGAGCAACCCGCCGCGGCGAGCACGGCCGCCAGCATGCGAAAGTACATGCCTCCAGCGTACCACCGCGGCATCATACGGAGCATGGGCCTCTCCGATAAGATGAAGCTCCCCGGCGCCGCCGACGCGCTGCCGGGGCGCGCCGAGCGCATGCCGATCCCCGAGCGTCACTTCGTCTCGGGCGCGCCGCTCGAGGCGGTGCCCGCGGGCATGCAGCTGGCGATGTTCGGGCTCGGCTGCTTCTGGGGCGCCGAGCGAAAGTTCTGGCAGGCGCCCGGCGTCTACGCGACCGCGGTCGGCTACGCGGGCGGCCTCACGCCGAACCCGACCTACCGCGAGGTCTGCTCGGGCCGCACCGGCCACACCGAGGTGGTGCGCGTGGCGTTCGATCCGTCGAAGACGTCGTTCGATGCGCTGCTCAAGATCTTCTGGGAGTCGCACGATCCGACGCAGGGCATGCGCCAGGGCAACGACGCCGGCACGCAGTACCGCTCGGCGATCTACGCCTACGACGACGCGCAGCTCGCCGCCGCCGAGCGCTCGCGCGACGCCTACGCCGCGCGGCTGCGCGAGCGCGGCTTCGGCGACATCACCACCGAGATCCGCCGCGCGCCCGAGTTCTACTTCGCCGAGGACTATCACCAGCAGTACCTCGCCAAGAACCCG
>Ga0070741_10012984_pt1 | contig 14857 bp, 9 predicted proteins | sample Coa_R1_4_FD_66440 | JGI IMG/M metagenome (GOLD analysis project Ga0070741, IMG submission 66440) | Surface soil microbial communities from Centralia Pennsylvania, which are recovering from an underground coalmine fire - Coalmine... | ecosystem: Environmental > Terrestrial > Soil > Unclassified ...
ACGCCATAGACGCCGGCCAGGAAGGCGTCGCTGCGTCCGGTGCCGAGCCCCTGCACCAGGTTCCAGCCGGTGCCGCCGCCGGCCAGCGCAAAGCCGAGCATGGTGTCGGGCGAGTAGTGATAATCCATGCCGGCCGCGTAGCCGAAGGTGTTGGTGGTGACGTTGTTCGAGCCGATGACCGGATCGCCGTTGGTTCGGGCGCTGCCGCCGAAGCCTGACGCCCAGGCGGTCCAGCGCTGCGCGAAGGTCTGCTTGGGCGGTGCCTTCAACACGCCCGCATAGGCGAGCGCGATGTCGGACGGGAAGTTCGCTTCCTGATCCGGCGCAAAGGGCAGCAGGCCGCCACCGCCATTGCGGCCGTCCACATTGGCGTCCAGCATCAGGTTCAAGAACTCGGTCATCAGCTGGAAGGCCGCGTGCTCGGCTCCGGTCGCGTTCTCGCCGTCCAGCGCGGTGAGCGCATTGCCGAGATCGGCGCCGGTGAGATTGAAAATACTGAGGAAGCCCGGCGGCAGCGAACCGCCATTGTTGAAGAAATTGTCGATGGCGTTGGCGACCGCGAGCTGATTGAGGTTCAGGCCCTGGGTCGGCAGCGATGCGTTCAGATCGAGAAACACGTCGGTCGGCGTGTACACCAGGCTGGCCAGGACACCTTGCGGCAGGTTCAGGGTTTCGAGCTTGTCGAACGTGCCGTTGATCGAGCCGGCGTGCAGGATGTCGTATTGTTTGGTGATGTAGTGGCCGCTGGCGAACGTGGCGCCGACGTCGCCGGCAAGCGCGGCCTGGCCGGTCACCGTGGCCGAGGTGGAGGCGGTCGGATCGACCTGCACCAGGTAGAGCGCCCCGGACTGGAACGTGAGATTGCCCTGCACGGTCATGAACGTGCCGGTCGTGCCGAACGCGCCCGGCGCAAATGTGCCGCCGCTGTTGACCAGCAGGTTGCCGACGGTGCCGGTGCCAAAGAGCGTGGCGTTGTCATTGACCGTGGTCAGGTGCGATTTGGCGATGAAGCCGTCGACCTCGAGCATGCCGTCATTGACGGTCGTGTTGCCCGTATAGCTGTTGGCGCCCGTCAAGGTCAGCGTGCCGCTGCCGACCTTGACCAGCGAGCCGCCGGTGGCGGTGCTGCTCAGGCCGCCGTCGGAGATAGTGCCATCGACCGTGGTGGACAGGTTGTTGCTGCCGACGGTGAGCGTATTGCCGCCGAGGAAAAAAGTGCCCTGGCCCTCGATGGAGCCCGCCGTCATGCCGCCATCGGTCAGGGCCGACATGTCGAAGAAGCCGCGTGCGCCGACGGAGAATTGGGCGTTGCCGCCGGTGCTGCTGTCGGAAAACGTCACCCTGCTATTTCGACCAACGCCGATGACCGCGTCGCCGGCCGTGGTGTGCGCGAAAAAATTTGTGGCGCCGCCGACCTCGTTCCCGATGAAGGCATTGCCGGCAGTGGCGGTGTCGTTGCCACCGGAAACGCCGAAGCTGGTGCCGCCGCCGTTATTGCTGATCGACGCATGGCCGGCAGTGCTTTGATCCCGGAAAGCGGTGAGGCCGCCGCCCTCATTGTCGATGCTGGCGTTTGCCGCCGACGTGTGGGCGAAAAACTCCGTGGTGCCCCCAGAGGAGACGCCGTTTTGGATGCTGGCCGTGCCGGCATTTGCCGTGTCGGTGCCGCCGAGAGTGCCAAAGCGAATCACGCCGGAGTTATTATTAATCGTGAACTGGGCGCTGCCGGCACTGCTCGCGTTGTTGAAAGCGATCGTCCCGCCGCTGTTGTGGAAAGTAGCGCTGCCGCCGTTGATAAGGATACCGGCGCCGTTGAAGGTGAGCGTATGGGGAGAACTCAACGTGAAAGTATAATTCGATGCGCCGGCGTTGAAGGTCCAGCCGCCGATCGACGTTGCTGCCGACGCGAACGTCAGGCTGGTGATGCTGGAGGTGGCGAAGGTCGCGGTGCCGGTCGGCACATTGTCCGGGTTCCAGTTGCCGGGGTTGTTGTAGTTGCTGTCCAGCGGGGCGGCTTTCCACGTCGCATCCTGCGCCTGCGCCGCGGTGCAGACGGCGGTGGCGGTCAGCACCGCCAGGCCGACAGGTGAGGTCCGCCGCAACCGACGTGCCACGCTGCCCATGCAACCCCCCGCCGCGCATGACTCGGCGCGGTCATTGGGCATTAAGCTACTGAGTCTGGCGCGCGCAGGACAGTCGGTTGGCCCGAATGTCTCGATGATTCATGGTCTTGCGTGCAAATTACCGGGCGCTGTTGCCGAAATGCCACGTAGTGGATCTGGCCGATCCCAACCCTACCGCTCAGCCTGAGTGTGAGCCTCAGGCCGCGGCGCGGAGAGGTTGCTTCGCCTGCAGCGGCAGCCGCACCATCACGGTGGTGCCTTTGCCCAGCGTCGAGAAGATGCGCATGGCGCCGCCGTGCAGCTCGACCAGCGATTTGGCGATGGCGAGGCCGAGGCCGGAGCCCTGGTGGCGCTTGGTGAGCTGGCTCTCGACCTGCTCGAACGGCCGGCCGAGCTTGTGCAGCGCGTCCTTCGGGATGCCGATGCCGCTGTCCTGAATGACGATCGTGACCGTGGCGGCGCGCACGTAGCCGCGCACGGTTACGCCGCCGCCTTCCGGCGTGAATTTCACCGCGTTCGCCAACAGGTTCAGCGCGATCTGCTTGAGCGCGCGGCGGTCGGCCTTGAGCCGGATGGCCGGCATGATGTCGGATTTCAGCACCAGCCGCTTCTCGTTGGCGCGTCCCCACACCACGCGCATGCAGTCGGCCAGCACCGGATCGAGGTCGACCTCCTCGGGCGTGAGCCGAATGCCGCCGGCCTCGATCTTCGACATGTCGAGAATGTCATTGATGACGTCGAGCAGATATTGGCCGCTTTCCTTGATGTCGCGCGAATATTCGCCGTACTTGTCGGCACCGAGCGGGCCGAACATCTGCGCTTCCATGATCTCGGAAAAACCGATGATGGCGTTGAGCGGCGTGCGCAGCTCGTGACTCATGTTGGCCAGGAATTTCGACTTGGCCGCATTGGCCTCCTCGGCGCGAGTTTTTTCGTCGGCGTATTTGCCGGCGAGATCGGCGAGCTGGTCGGCCTGCCGCTCCAGGGCCTGCTGCGACAGGCGCAGGTCGGCGATGGTGGCGATGCGGCGCTTCTCGCCTTCGACCAGCCGCTGCTCGTGCAGCTTGATCTTGGTGATGTCGGTGCCGACCGAGACGTAGCCGCCATCCTTGGTGCGGCGCTCGCTGATATGCATCCAGCGGCCGTCGTCGAGCTGCGCCTCGAAGGTGCGGGCGCCGGGCGGCTGGCCGTCCTCGCTGGTGACGGTGGTCCGGATGATCGGCTTCTTGCCGGCCGCCACGACGGTCTCATACGCGCTGCCGGCCGCGACCGCGGCGTCGGGCAGGTGATGCAGCGCCTGGAAATTCGAGTTGCACAGCACCAGCCGGTTGTCGGCGTCCCACAGCACGAACGCTTCGGGGATGGTCTCGATGGCGTCGCGCAGCCGCAGATCGGCGGCGACCGTCTTCTCGACCAGGCTCTTCTGCTCGGTAACGTCGACGGCAATACCGATCAGGTGCAGCCCGGCATCGCCGTCCTGCCGGGTCAATTCGCAGCGCGCGCGCAGCCACAGCCAGCGGCCGTCGGCGTGGCGCATGCGGAAGGCATGATCGAACGACTGCGTCTTGGCGTCGGCGAGCTGCGTGGCGAGATCGTAGAGATTGACGTCGTCGGCGTGCACCAGCGCGCTCACTTCGCCGAACGTCAACAGATCGTCCTTGGCCGGCAGCCCGAGAATGTCGAACATCGAATGCGACCAGAACACGCGGCCGCGCGCCAGGTCCCAGTCCCACAATCCGCAGCGGCCGCGATTGAGCGCGGTGTCGATGCGGCTGCGCACCGTGTCGTGGATGAGATCGGCTTCCCGCGCCCGCGTCGCCTGCCAGTGAAAGGCGAAGCCGAGGATCAGCACCACGAACCCTGTGGTCGCCGACAAGGTTACGGTCAGCGCCGTGGTCGAGCGCCAGTCGGCGAGCGCCTGATCGAGCGGCTGCAGCACCGTCACGGTGCCCATCGGATTGTTGAGCGCGCGCACCGTGGCCAGCGCGGTTTTGCCGTCCGGCAGCACGATCGCCATGGTGTGCGCGTTGGCGCCGAACGTGGTCAGCGGCTGAAACGGGCCGAGGACCTCGAGGATGGAGCGGCCGTGCAGCGCCAGATCGTCCGGTATGGCGGCGACGATCCTGCCGTCGTCGTCGGCGATCAGGGCGCGCCGCCCGGCGCCGGCGGCCCAGCCGGGCAGCTCGCGCGGCAGCGCCGCCGCGGTGCGCGCGACGTTAGCCTTGCCGTCGATTGCCGGCCGGTCGAGCGTGATGGCGAGCTGCGTGGCCAGCCCTTCGACCGCGCGCATCGCCTCGACGATGACTTGACGGCGATGCTCGACGACCTGCACGGCGGCGCCGATGCAGATCGTCAGCATGAAGGCGACGATGAGAACCGGAACGGCGCGGCGCAACAGCGGCTCGGCGCTCAATAGCCGCCGATACGCGGGATTGGCGATGGATTGTGCCAGCCCTTTGATAGAATCGGAACGTAAAGACGCACTCGCCGTTTCGGCGCGCGCCATCGCCAGCCTCCGTTCGGACGATCCCCACCAAGTTCGGAAGATGTGCCGCATCCCCCCGAATCACTCTGATAAGAATCGATGTGCGGCGATTTGTCGAGAGTCGGCGGTCAATATTTTTTAACAAAATGTCTCGCGCTTTTTTGCGCAGACGCGTCATCGCGAACCGACGGGACCGATGACGCAGTCGGTCAGTCGGCCAGCGTGCGCGCCACGATCTCGGTCACGTCGCGCGACAAGCCGGGCGTCGCCGCCACCCGCCGCAACGCCGCTTCGGCGCGGGCGCGCCGGGTCGCTTCCAGCGCCCGCCAGGAGCGGAACGCCGCCATCAGCCGCGCCGCCACTTGCGGGTTTTTCGGATCGAGCGCGATCACGGCCTCGGCGACGAAATCGTAGCCGGCGCCGTCGGCGCGGTTGAACTGGGTCTGGTTGGCTTGCGCGTACGCGCCGATCAGCGCCCGGATGCGGTTCGGATTGGCCATGGAAAACGCCGGATGCGCGGTGAGCGACCGCACCCGGTCGAGCGTCGCCGCTTCTGGAATGACGGCCTGCAGTGCCAGCCATTTGTCGATGATCAACGGATCGTCGGCATAACGCCGGTAAAAATCATCGAGCGCTTGCGCGCGCTCCGGCCGGTCGTGCAGCGCAAGCGTCGCCAGCGCCGCCATGCGGTCCGTCATGTTGTCGGCGTTGCGGAATTGCGTGAGCGCGCGCGCGATTGCGTCTTCGCGTCCGGTCGTCGCCAGCAAATCGAGGCAGATGTTTTTCAGCGCGCGGCGGCCGACGCTGTCCGCGTCCGGCCGATACGGCCCGGCGTCTTGCATGCGGCCATAGCTGTCGGCGAGTGCGGCGCCATGCCGCTCGCCGATCGTGGTGCGCAGATGATTGCGTGCGGCCAGGATGGCATCCGGATCGACCTCGCGGCCGATCTCGCGCGCAATGTCGGCTTCGCTCGGCGGCACGAGCGCGAGCGCGATGAAGGCGGGCTCGAGCTTGCGGTCGGCCAGCACGGCGCCGAGCGCGTCCATCAAGCCCTCGTCGCCCCGCAGCGGCGCGCCGGCGCGGACCGCCGCGACATTGCCGACCAACAGCGCCATCGCCAAGGTCTGCACCGCCTGCCAGCGATTGAACGGATCGGCGTCGCGGGCGGCGAGAAAGCGCAATTCGTCCGGCTCGAGCGGCAGCGACAGCTTGATCGGCGCGGAGAAGCCGCGATTGAGCGACGGGATCGGCGGCTCGGCGACGCCGGTGAACACGAACGATTGGCTCGACTGCGTCAGCTCGATGACGCCGCGCGCGAGCGGCCGGCCGTCGACGAGGAGCGGCAGATCGGCGCCGTTCTTGCCGACGAGGCCGAGCGCGAGCGGGATGAGCATCGGCTCCTTGTGCGGCTGGCCCGGCGTCGGCGGCAGCTTTTGCTCCATGTCGAGCCGATAGGTCTTGGCCTGCGCGTCATGATGCGGCGTGACCACAATCTCGGGCGTGCCGGCCTGGGTGTACCAACGCATGAACTGCGCAAAGTCGCGGCCGCTCGCGTCGGCAAAGCACTGCACGAACTGCTCGACGGTGGCGGCCTCGCCGTCGTGGCGTTCGAAATAAAGATCCATGCCCTTGCGGAACAGCTCGGCGCCGAGCAGGGCCTTGATCATGCGCACCACCTCGGCGCCTTTTTCGTAGACCGTCGCGGTGTAGAAGTTGTTGATCTCGTGATAGAGCGTCGGCCGCACCGGATGGGCGAGGGGGCCGGCGTCTTCGACAAACTGATGCGAGCGCAAGCCGCGCGCGTCGCTGATGCGCTCGACCGCGCGCGAGCGCTGGTCGGCGGTGAATTCCTGGTCGCGAAAGACCGTGAGGCCCTCCTTCAGGCAGAGCTGAAACCAGTCGCGGCAGGTGATGCGGTCGCCGGTCCAGTTGTGGAAGTATTCGTGGGCGATCACCGCCTCGATGCCGGCGAAATCCGTGTCGGTTGCGGTCTCCGGCAGCGCCAGCACGTATTTATCGTTGAAGACGTTGAGGCCCTTGTTCTCCATGGCGCCCATGTTGAACGCGGAGACCGCGACGATCATGAAGATGTCGAGATCGTATTCGCGGCCGAACGCCTCCTCGTCCCAGCGCATGGCGCGCTTGAGGCTGTCCATGGCGTAGGCGCAGCGGTCCTCCTTGCCGGGCTCGACATAGATGTGCAGGGTGACCTGACGTCCGGATCGCGTCGTGAAACTGTCGGCGATACGGGCCAGCCGGCCGCCCACCATGGCGAACAGATAGCACGGCTTCTTGAACGGATCGTGCCACACCGCGAAGTGCCGCGACGTGCCCGGCACCTCGCCGGAGGCGACGAGATTGCCGTTGGCAAGCAGCACCGGCGCTTCGGCTTTGTCGGCTTCGATGCGCGTGGTGTAGACCGCCATCACGTCCGGCCGGTCGAGAAAATAGGTGATGCGGCGAAAGCCTTCGGCTTCGCATTGCGTGCAATAGGTGGCGCCGGCGCGATAGAGGCCCATCAGTTGGGTGTTGCCGGTGGGATCGATCACGGTCTCGATCTGCAGCTCGAACGGTCGCTGCGGCGGCTGCGCAATGGTGAGCCGCTCCGGGGTGGCGACGAAGTTTTCGGCCGGCAGCGGCTTGCCGTCGAGCGCCACCGACACGAGCTTGAGCTCGTCGCCGTCGAGCACGAGCGGCGCCGGCGCGGCAGCGGGATTGGGCCGCAGCTTCAGCTTGGCGCGCACGCGCGTGGCGCTGGGGTCGAGCGACACGTCGAGATCGACGGTGTCGACCAGCCAGTCGGGCGGCTGGTAATCTTCGAGGCGGACGGCGCGATGCTCTTCGGTGCGCATGATCGGCTTGATGTAGAACCTCCCGCCGATAATGCAAAGCACCGAATGCGCAGCGCGGCAAGCGTGCCGCCGCGATACGCATTCGGCGATGCTCAGCGCATCGGCTCGGCGTGGCCGATGACGCGCTGGATGGTCGGAAAGCGCGCCCGCAAGCCGCGCTCGACCGTATCGACGAGATCGTGCACCGCGCGCACCGGCAGCGCCGGCTCGACGCGGCAGTGAAAGTTGACGATCTCGCCTTCGGCGGTCTCGCGCACGCGCACGTCGTGGACCTCGTTGAGGCCGGCAATCCCGCCGGCCAGCGCCGTGAGCGCCGCGCCGACCTCGGCGACGCGCGCGGCGGCGGCGTCGCGGCCGGAGGTGACGTCGGCCGGCAGCGGCTCGATGTGTGTCTCCACCTCGACGCCCGGGCCCAGTTCGTCGCGCACCGCTTCTTCGAGCCGGCTCGCGATATCGTGGGCGGCGGCCAGCGCCATGGTGCCCTCCACCTCCAGATCCGCCGAGACCGAGAGCCGGCCGGAGATCGCCTGCACGGCGACGTGATGAATGGCGAGCCCGCGGTTGCGCGCGATCATCATCACGCGTTCGCGCACGGTTTCGCTGTCGAGCGCCCGCGGTTCGGTGGTGATCGTCACCTCGGCCTGCGGCATGTCGGAGTGAATGGCCTGCGCCAGCCGTTCGGTGATGGCGGCGACACGGTCGAGCGGCAGGGTGCGGCTCACCCCGACCGCGAGATCGATGAACAGCGCCGGGCCGGCCGGGCGAACGCGCACGCGGTCGACGCCGACCACGCCCGGCATCTGCCGCGCGATCTCGGTGACGTGGTCGCTGACCCCCTGCGGCGCGGTGTCGGTCAAGGTGTTGATGGTGCGGCGGCCGAGCCGCCAGCCGGCGATGCAGATGAACACGGCGACGACGAGCGCCGCGGCCGAGTCGGCCCAGCCATAGCCCAGGGCCACGCCGCCCAGTCCGATCAGAACGGCAACCGAGGACCACATGTCGGAAGAAAAATGCAGCGCGTCGGCTTCCAGCGCTTCGCTGGAGGTGTCGTGCGCGACCCGCTTGAGCCCCCGCGCGCGGAAAAAATCGACCACGATCGAGCCGGCAATGACCGCGAAGGCCGCTGCCGTCGCCTCGACCGCATGCGCTTGCGCGCCAGCGAGCCGCCGCACCGCTTCCCACACCACCACCGCGGTGAGCAGGAACAGCAACGCGGTTTCGCCGAGCGCGGTCACGCTCTCGACCTTGCCGTGGCCATACTGGTGCTCGGCATCGGCCGGCTTGCCGGAAATGCGCACCGCGAAATAGGTCAGCACGGTCGCCGCAAGGTCGAGCAGCGAATGGCCGGCCTCCGACAGGATCGCGAGTGAGCCAGTCAACAGCCCGACCACCGCCTTGGCGGCGGTCAGCGCCGCCGAAGCGGCGATCGAGCCGAGCGCGGCTTTTTCCTTCTCGTTCATAATGGCGATGACACGGTTGCTCAGCCGCGCGCGCCGCCCTTATGCGGCGGAACGCACATCGACGCTGACCTTCAGGCCGGCACGTGTCGCCAGATTGAGCAACGCGTCCAGTGAAAATTTATTGATCTTGCCGTGAAGCAGATCGTTGAGCCGAGGCTGAGTGATGCCAAGCCGTCGCGCCGCGCGCGCCTGCGTCGTGTTCCAGCTGCGTATCTTTTCGCCGATCGCCATCATGACTTCGGATCGGATCGTCATCGCCGCCGCTGCTTCGGGATTGTCCTCCAGCGCGTCCCATACATTGGCGAATGTTTTCGCTTTGCTCATTTTAACCCTCTCTTGAGTTGCCGCAACCGCGCAGCCGCCAAGTCAATGTCGCGTTGCGCTGCCCTTTGCGATTTCTTCTGGAAGGCGTGAAGGACATGAATCGCGTCAGCTAGCGTGGCGACGTAAATCAGCCTGAAGGCGCCGCTCGTGTCTCGTATTCTGATCTCGCGAACGCCGGCGCCAATGCTCGGCATCGGCTTCCAATCACTCGGATCGCGACCCCTTTGAACCTGGTACAACTCGTGTCCGCCTTGGCGACGCGCATCGGGTGGAAAGTCACGCAGCCGATCGAGCGAGTCGCCATGAAAGGTGACAGGTTTAAGGGGCACCCGCTCTTATATCAATTCGGATATAAATTCGCAAGCGGGCACGCTGGCCTGTCTCGCACATCATCGCGAGGGGGGCAGGGCGTTGCTTGACGAGTCGCCTCCAACGAGCACAAGCGCGAGCCATCATCATCGATACGCGCAGCGATCTGGCAGTCGGGCTGCACTGAAGGCCGTACATCGCGCGGTGCCGCAGCAACCCCTGGCGCCGCCCCGCTTTCCGCCTCGACGATGCCACTCGCACCGGCTACTGCTCGGCGCCTTTTGCAAACCGCCGGACCGAGATAGATGCCGCGCACCTTGGACGATCTGGCCGTATTCGCGGCGCCCGGCATTTTCGTCCTGTTATGGGCCTCCGGGTTCATCGGCGCCAAGCTCGGTCTCGCCTATGTTGAGCCGCTGACGTTTCTGTCGCTGCGCATGATCGCGGTGGTGGGTCTGCTTGCGCTCGTCATCGCGCTGACGCGGCCGAAATGGCCCGATCGGCGCGGCATCCTGCACAGCGCCGCCACCGGGCTCATGGTGCACGGGCTTTATCTCGGCGGCGTGTTCGTGGCGATCGAGAACGGCATGTCGGCGGGCCTCATCGCGCTGATCGTCAGCCTGCAGCCGGTCGTGACCTCGACCATCGCCAACCGCTGGCTCGGCGAGCGGGTTTTGCCGCGGCAATGGCTCGGGCTCGTGCTCGGCATCGCCGGCGTTTATCTGATCATCTACGAGAGGAGCGGGGTCGGCGCCGCCGGACCGCTCGCCTTTGCGGCGGCAACGACGGGACTGGCCGGCATCACCGCCGGCACGTTCTATCAAAAGCGTTTCGGCGGCGGCATGGACTGGCGCCCGGCGCTATGCGTGCAATACGCGGCCGCCGGATTGCTGTTCGGCGCTGGCGCCCTGGCGTTCGAGAGCCGCGTCGTGCACTGGTCGCCGCAGCTCATCTTCGCCCTCGGGTGGCTCGTCTTCGTGCTGTCGCTCGGCGCGGTGTGGCTGCTCTACTTTCTGATCCGTCGCGCTGCGGCGACGCGCGTTGTCAGCCTGTTCTACCTGACGCCGCCGGTGACGGCGCTGATGGCCTGGGCGCTGTTCGACGAGACGCTGCAGCCGCTCGCGCTCGCCGGCATGGCGGTCTGCGTCGCCGGCGTGTTTTTGGTGAATTGGCGGCCGCGTCAGGCGTAGCCGGCGGCGGGAAGCGCTCGCGGGGAATTGCCCCGACGCCGCTTCCGGCACGCCGGCTACAATGGACGTTGGACCGTCCCGAATATAAACAGAATTTGCTGAGGCGAGGTCGGCGAAACGGAACGCTGTAATGCGCATTCAATGCAAATCGCTAGCCGTAAGCGCCGCTCTATTCGGGCTGCTCTTTGCATCCGCAGCTCATCGCGCAAAGGCCGAACAACCTCCATCCATGAATGACGCTGCCGTACAGGCGGAAATCGAAAAGGCGCTGCGAGACGGAACGACCGACGACACCGTTGTTCTTGAAGCAGCAAGACGAGCACTAACTGCTAACCCGTCGGAAATAGATTCCGTTGAAAACATCCTGCGAAACCAGATGTTTTCAATGGTTAAAGCCGGCCTGTTGAGCCTGAGCGATGTCGACGAGCTGGACGCTCTCATTAAAGAGGCAAAGTCCAGGGGGGTTGATGCCGCCGAATTCAGAAAAATGACGCAACCGATCCTGGATGAAAGGCTGAAGCATCATCTTAATCACAGTGCCGACAAGGAGTGCAGGACCGAATCTCTCGCGCATGTGCCGCACGTGCCGGAGCAAGATGGCGAGGACGGCAGGCGGCGGCCGAGTGGAAGATACGTCGTCATCCTGGAGCTTATTGAATTCCTCATAAAATTGAGCGATTGCTGAGACGTCGAGCCAATCGGCGCGCGACTGCATGCCATGTTTGCGAAACCACCGTTGCTTCGATAACTGTCGTGGCGCTTCAGGCGAAGCTGCATAAAAATCGACAGATCACCGCCACCCGCCGCCACCGTTCACATAAACCGTATCGGCCGTCATGAACGGACAGGCGTCGGAGCACATGAACAGGACCAGTTCGCCGATCTCGTCGGCCTCGCCGAAGCGGCCGATCGGCACGTCCTCGAGGAAGCGCTTGACCAATTCGGGCGAAGATTGCGCAGCGTCCTGAAACGGCGTCTTGATAGGGCCGGGCGAGATCGACAGCGCGCGGATGCCCGCGGTGGCGTATTCGCGCGCCACGCCCATGGTCATCGATACCACCGCGCCCTTGGCCGCCGCGTAGTGCACCGAGGAGCCCGGACCGCCGCGCCGATGCGCCATGCTCGCCATGTTGACGATGACGCCGTGTTTCTGCGTCAGCATGTGCGGCAGCACCGCCTGCATGGCGTAGAACGTGCCGTTGACGTTGAGCGCAAAGGTCTTTTCCAGGAGCGCGTCGTCGATCTCCAGAAATTTTGCGCGACGGATGGCGGCGCCCGCGGAGTTGAACAGAAACTGCACGCTGCCGAAGGCGGCGAGCGCGCGCTCGACCATGGCGGCGACGGCGTTGCGCGAGGTGACGTCGACGGCGAGCGCCAGCGCCTGGCTGCCCTTGCCGTTGACCTCGCCGGCGGTCGCCTGCGCGCCGGCCTCGTTGATGTCGGCGCACACCACGTTGGCGCCTTCGCGGGCGAAGATGAGCGCCGTGGCGCGGCCGATGCCGCTCGCAGCGCCGGTGATGATGATGGTCTTGCCGGCGAAGTAATCGGGTGTTTTCGGCATCGTTTCCCCCGCGGTTCAAAAGCCGGATTGTGCCTTGCCGGCCGCACCGTCACAACGGCCGCTGCTGCGCGCGGCTATCGCGGATAAGCTTTTGCCGGGCTGCCCTGCAGGATTCGGGTAGGAGGCCGGAAAATCACACGTTATATCTCGCCGAGCAGAGCCGGGATTCGCCATGAGCGCCGAAGCCTCGATCGCCAGCCCGCCCGCCGCAGCCGCCGCCAACGATACGGCGCAGCGGCGCCTTGCCATTGGCTTTCTCAATCTGGCGCACGGGCTCGATCATTTTGTCATCCTCATCTACCCGACCGTCGTCATTCAGCTGCAGGCCACCTACAGCCGCTCCTACGGTACGCTGATCGCGCTCTCGACCGCGTCGTTCATCGCCTTCGGCCTGTTCTCGCTGCCGGCGGGCTGGCTCGGCGACCGCTGGAGCCGGCGGCACATGATGCTCGGCTTTTATTTCGGCTGCGGCCTGTCGCTGGTCGCCGCGGCGTTCGCGCCGTCGCTCACCGTGCTGGCCGTTGCGCTGTTCGCGCTCGGCATCTTCGCCGCGATCTATCATCCGGTCGGCACCGCCATGATCCTCGACGCCGCCATCCAGCGCGGCCGCACGCTGGCGTTCAACGGCGTGTGCGGCAATCTCGGCGTGTCGCTCGCGGCCGGCATCACCGCGGCGCTCACCGCGGCGTTGTCGTGGCGCGGCGCCTTTCTGGTGCCCGGCATCGTCTGCATCCTGACCGGGGCGGCTTACCTCTGGCTGATGCCGGACGCCGGCCGCCACGCCGAAAAGCGCAGCGCCGCCGCCGACGTCACCCTGTCGACGCCGGTCGCCGCGACGATCTTCGGCCTGTTCATCGTCGTCGCGCTCAGCGCCGGGCTCGTCTTCAACACCATTTCGGTGGCGCTGCCGAAGATCGTCGACGAGCGCGTCACCGGCATTTCCTTGCTGGCGGTCGGCGGCCTGACCACGGCGGTGTTCCTGTGCGGGGCGCTGGCGCAGATCACCGTCGGGCGGCTGGTCGAGCGCTTTCCGCTGCACATCCTGTTCGCGCTCGCCGCCATCATGCAGTTCTCCGGCGTAGTGTGGGCGGCCTATGCGAGCGGCGTGTCGCTCCTGTTCGCGCTCGCCTTCACCATGGCGGCGATCTACGGCCAGATCACGCTCAACGATCTGGTCATCGCCCGCTACACGGCCGATGCCTGGCGCAGCCGCGTCTTTGCGGTGCGTTACTTTCTGACCTTCATGGTCTCGGGCGCGGCGGTATCGATGATCGCGCTGCTCTACGGCCGCGGCGGTTTTGATCTCGTGCTCGGCACCACCGCGGTGATCGCGCTCGGTTTTCTGGTCGCGGTGATCGTGATCGCCATGATCGCCAACGGCGTCGAGAAGACGCGTACGCTGCAGCCGGCGGAGTAGTCCATCGTTGTCATGCCCCGCGAAGGCGGGGCATCCAGTAGCCACAGACGTCAGAGCAATAAGCCAAGCGATCGCGATTACTGGATCACCCGCTTGCGCGGGTGATGACAATGAGCACTTTTATTTCTTCACGCTCGCGGCAAACGCATCCAGCACCGGCTTCCACTGCGCCTGCTGGGCGTTGACGAACGTGTTGGTTTCCTGCGGCGACATCGGGCTGACATAGCCGCCGCGCTCGGCGAGTTGCTTGGCGAGATCCTGCTGGGCCAGCACCTTGTTCAGCGCGCCGTTGAACTTCTGGATAGCCGGCGCCGGGGTGCCGAGCGGCGCCACGATGCCCTGCCAGCCGCCGGCGACGAAGTTCGGCAGCGTCTCCGACACGATCGGCTGGTCGGGGAAGTCGGGCAGGCGCTTGCTCGCGGCGATCGCCAGCACGTTGAGCTTATGGGCCTGGATGGCGCCGGCGAGGCCGGAATAGCCCTCGATGATCACCGGCACGCGGCCGCCCATCACGTCGGTCAGCGCCGCCGCGGGGCCGCCCGTATAGGGCACGACCTGCAGCTTGATGCCGGCGCGCTGCTCGAGGAGGAGGCCGGTGAGGTGGGTGATGCGGCCGATGCCGGTCGCGGCAAACGACACTTGGCCGGGATTGGCTTTGGCGCGCGCGATCAGATCCGGCAGCGTCTTCATCCCCGAGGCCGGGCTTGCGCAGATGAACATGGGCTGGTCGAGCAGCGAGCCCACGGGGAGAAAGTCGCGCGGCAGAATGAGCGGCAGGTTCTCGGCCTTGCCGGGCACCGCGACGAACAGCGACAGCGCCGGGGCGAACAGCGTGTAGCCGTCGGCGACGGCCTGCGAGGCGGCGTGCGCCGCGACCGCGCCGCTGGCGCCGGGCTGATCGACCGGCACGATCTGCTGGCCGAGCACCGTGCCGACGCGGTCCATCACCATCCGGAAGGTGACGTCGACGGCGCTGCCGGGCGCGGAATCGGAAATGATCCTGATCGGCTTGGTCGGATAATCCTGCGCGCGCGCCGGCGCGGCCACGGCGGCCGCCAAAAGGCCGAGTGTGATCAGCTTGAGCGCTGTCTTCATGTTTCCTCCCAACCGGTAACGCGCGGCCGGCGGGCCGCTGC
>Ga0070741_10012985_pt1 | contig 14857 bp, 15 predicted proteins | sample Coa_R1_4_FD_66440 | JGI IMG/M metagenome (GOLD analysis project Ga0070741, IMG submission 66440) | Surface soil microbial communities from Centralia Pennsylvania, which are recovering from an underground coalmine fire - Coalmine... | ecosystem: Environmental > Terrestrial > Soil > Unclassified ...
CCCCCGCTCGATGCCATGCCTCCTTCCGCCGCGGGTCGGGAAACGCCCGGCGTGTGCGCGATTGCAGGCGTCTGATGCTCCGGAGCGCGCCGGCCCTCGCGCCAGAGGTCTGTGACCGATCTCCACGTGACGTCGCGCCCAACTCGACGGCAACGAGCGACACGCGCCCGCGCCGCTCATCCCGCCCGTGAAATCAATACCCTTGTCATGAACGGACGGAGGGACGCGCGGAACACGGCACCGGGGTAGGGAGCCCCCTATCGCTTGCCGCGCGATCGATACATACTCGGACTAGAACACGTATCCACGCAGCCCGATCGAGTTCCCGATCAGGTCTAGACCCTACGCCGGTCTCGCGAACCGCCTCGCTGCCTGTCCTTCCTGCGCTAGGTGAATCCCTGTGGCGACGCCATCCTCCAGCGACATCGGGCGTGCACCGACCGTCAACCCCCGCACCGCGTCGGGGCGGTATGCCGCATATCCGGACGGCGTGGTCGTCCTGGTTCGGCGCACCGCGCGGCGCACCCGCTCCCCTTCGTTCCCACCCCTGCGTATGCGGCGTGACCGCTTCGGCACACGGCCCGGGCCAGGCCGCCGGCAACGGTGACCGCGTCACCGGCCGTACCCGAGGCCGCCACGCCATACAGCGCAGCCAGAGGCCGTCAAGCGCCGACTTCAAGTGCTGAGTCGCTGGTGCATTTCGTGATCCGATCGGCATCCTGCCATAGACGCCGCTCAAACCAGCCGGCCGCAGGTGCGGACCGCCTCGGCCCGCACGAGATCCAGGAACACCGCATCCGTATCATCCTCACGGGCCTCGGGTCCCGCTTCGGCGTCGGTGCGCCCGCGCTCGTCGCTGTCGCCATCCTTGGCTTGTTCATAGAGCAGGCGACAGCCGTGGATCCCGGCGAGCAGATCCTCAAGCAGGTCCAGCGCGGGGCGGGAGGGATCGAGCGGGGTGGCGCGCAATTCGGCGAGCATGTCCCGGGCCAGCTCCTGGTCCTCCTCGTCAGCGTCCGGGTCCTGCGCCCGGCCCACCACCCGGGCAACCGCGTCCACCAGCCCGGCCGGGTCGGGGATGATCCCCTCGGCGACCAGCATCGCCTCGCGGACCAGCGCGGTGACCGCCTCGCGGGGACTCGCCCCGTCCTCGATCAGATGCAGCACCAGAGTCGGGGTGGCGTGTGCCAGCGCCTCAATGTCACTGGACTGCTCCACCACATGCCGCAGGTCCGTGCCCGAGGCGAATGCGGCCACGACGGCGGCCGCGTGCAGCCAGTGCGCGGCAGCCACCGCAGCGGCCGTCGGGTCGATCCGCGTGAACAACTCGTCCCCGCCCGACAGGTCGGCCGCCAACAACCGGTCGGCCTCGGCCACCTGGAGCGGGGATGCATCCGCCCGGCTCACGACCACCGCCTGACGGGCACGCCCGACCAACTCCCCGCGCTCGGCGGCCTCGATCGAGGCCAGTTCCTCCCCCGCCTCCAGCACCACCGAGTCGGTCAGCTCGCTGCGCCCGATCGCGTGCAGAGCGCGCCCAACCCGATGCGCGGTCTCCTCGACCGCGACATACGACTGGACGATCATGCCGTGCTCGGGCAGGTTCGGAGAGCGGATCGCGTGCGGGACCTTCGCGAACGCCTCGCGTTCACACTGACGCAACCAGCCCTCGCTGTTCTCCTCCAGGCCGTCGGCGGCGCTGACCGGGTGAGTGTAGGTATGCCAGGCCGCATCCGAAAATCCGCTCAGCGCCATCGCGAGCGCCCCCGCCAGCCCTGGCGGGCATTCCCCGGGCAGCGCCGCGACCGTGATCGCCGTATCGCCAGCGCCGGTCGCCCAACTGGCCGTCAGTACTCCGCGCTCCAGGTCTATCGCATACCGTGTCACTCCGACCTCCTCACGTGGCCAGCCCCTCCGCTGACGATGATCGTCCGCATCCCCTTATTACCCGGCCGCTGTAGACGGACCCACTCCCACCCCTGTCGAACCGAGACGACGATGCCGACTCGCGGCCCATCCGCCCTTGGTCAGGTCGCGCGCCTGGTTCTTGTCGAGCGTGAGCCGCACGCCGTTCTCACGTCCGCCACCACGCCGATCGGGATGGCGACCCGCTTGTAGCCCCATCGCGACCAGGCACATCCTCACGGCTGTATTCGTAGCCTTGTTCATGCCAGGCCTGCGTAAGGGGCCGCACGCGCGGCGGTCCAGCAGGCAGAAATTCACGTCGCGGCGGAGCACTGCGACGGACGAGGAACGGCGAGTGCCTGCGCGCCGCAGCCAGTACATTTCCGATGGAAATGAGCGGCCGCGACACCTGCACCACCCGAACGCCCTGACCGCCACCGCTGGAGCCGTCTATGCACACGGCGCGGACCAGAGGCTGCCGCGTTTCACCGAACCGGCGGACCAGGACAGAGGCTAAGTGCCGTGGCGGAGCGTCGAGCGCGTCTTCGAGCGTGCGATAGACCGGCAGCCGCCTGATCAGGCGCCGAATGTGCGGGCCCCGGTACGTTCGCCGGCGCACACCGATCAAGCGGGCCCACCCACCGCGCTCGTGCGCCTGGACAGCGGCGGCGAGCAGCACCCCCGCCCCGTGTGCATCGATGAAACTGAGCGGAGCGAGATCGAAGACGAGCCGACACTGTCCCCGCGCGGCCAACTCGGCGAGCTGCGCACGCAGCGCCGGGGCGGTGAAGACGTCCAACTCGCCACACAGGCTCAGCACCACGCAACCGGGCACCGTCACATCGTGCACAAACAGTCCGCTGGCCATGACTGCCCCATCCCTCGCACGCATGTGCTTACCTGCGAGCCCAGGGTCTGGAGACTGCAATAGGACTCTACCCGCCCAAGCCTGACAAAGCGCTGCACTCGAGCTCCAGACATCACACCCGACTGCCGCGCTCACAGCCCGAATACGGACGAGCAGGCCCCCGGGCAGCAATGGCAAGCTGGAGTAGCAGAAGCGGCATGCAGGCGCCGGCCCGCGGTCGCGCGGTCTAGTCCGCCGGTCTCCAGACCGGGCTGATAGGGATCTTTGAACCACAGCTGGAGTGCAAGGCTGAAACGGCCAGACGCCTTCGGCTTCGCGGGAGACGGGAGTTCCACCCGGTGAGGTGTTGCCGGGGGAAGGATCTCTCCGGGGTTCAGAGCCCGGCGACGACGCGTCGTAGTGTGCCTGGCGCGATGCGCAGCATGGCGGGCATGACTTTCGTCTGACCGGGGAATGCCATCTTCCTGCGCCGCCGAAGAGCTTTCATCGTGACCGCCGCCACCTGTGCGGGAGTCAGCTTCTTCCCCGTGGCTTCGGCGTTCATGGGCGTGTCCGTAGACGGCGGGAGGACCTCGAGGACATGGGTGCCCTGCGGGGCGAGTTGACGGCGCAAGCCATCCGCGAAGCCGTGCAGGCCGGCCTTCACCGCGCCGTGGGTGGGCGCGCGAGTGGGCGAGACCAAAGCGAACCCCGAGGTGACGAATACGATCGCGTCGGGCGATGGCCACCGCTCGAGCACTTCACCCGTCAAGTGGACGGGGGCGCTGAGATTCAACGCCACCTCGGCATCGAGAGTCGCGTTGGGGTTCTTGCCGGCAGCGTAGTCTCGTTCCTCGAACGTACCGGCGTTGTTGACCAACACGTCCAAACGCCCAAAGCGATCGGCGACCGCTTGCAACAACGCTGCCCGATCGGCTGCGTTGGTCACATCAGCCCGCACGGCCAGCGCCTGCGGGTGTGCCTGCGCGAATCGGTCAAGCGCAGCCTGCGAACGCCCGCAAACGACGACAGACGCCCCGAGCTGCACGAAGGACTGCGCGAGGCTCAAGCCGATGCCCGAGGTTCCGCCTGTGATGAGTACGGTCTGTGACACGATACAGCCTCTCCGTATAACGTACTGGTTGGTACGAAACACGGTAGCACATCCGTACCGATCGGTATCGAATGGGTAGGATGAAGAAATGCCCTCCACGACACCGGCTTCTCCTGGCAGGCCTCGCGCGTTCGACATCGACGAGGCACTCGATCGCGCAGTCCTGGTGTTTTGGTCAAAGGGTTTCGAGGGCGCCAGCCTTGACGACCTCACCGAAGCGATGGGTATCAGCCGCCCCAGCCTGTATAGGGCGTTCGGCAGCAAAGAAGACCTCTTCTACAAGGCGCTAGAGCGGTACACCGAGGGCTTGACCTCCTACTTCGCCCGAGCTCTAGCACAGCCCACAAGTGCAGCAGTGGCTACTGCCGTGCTCCACGGGGCGGTCGAAGCGGCAACCATGCCGGGATTCCCCGCGGGCTGCCTTGGCGTGCAGGGTGCGTTGGCTACCGGGGATGACAGCCGCCACGTCCGAGCCGCACTCATCGCATGGCGTGAGGATGGGATAGCCCACTTGACGCGCCGGTTTCAACAGGCGGTGGACGCCGGTGACCTTCCGCCTTCCACAGATCCCCATCTTCTCGCGCTCTACCTAAGAACAGTCGCCAACGGGATCGCCGTCCAGGCCGCGAGTGGTAGTTCCCGCCCTGAGCTGCTGCACGTCGCGAATCTCGCGTTGAACAACTGGCCAAAGCCGTAGTCAGCCAGTACTCCGGCCCGGCATCCCAACGGGTATAGCGCAGCAGGCGCTGCATTCGGCCCGGGCCGGGCGGCAGCGCGCCGGGACCTGTCTGGACCCCACGGTCCCTCGCCGCACTTCCAACCGCCGTGTCTCAGCTGGCGAATGTCACGCCACATTCAGCGGACATCGGAGTAGCGCGGGACGGCGCCCATGCCCGGCCTTTGCGGTGGCGTCACGTGCGCACGCCTCCCGGGCCGTCCGCGAGAGGTAGACTGTGAGTAGCTCAAGTTGAGCTATTGCCCCTCCGCCATCGGAGGGAGATCGGGGGTCTCATTCATGAGACCCGACCTGAAAGACAATCACCACGACGTCAGTCCTCCTCGGCTCGACCACCGCCTAGACACTGCGGTGGACGCCGCACAGCCCGCGCCGAGCGTCGCCCCGGAGCCCGCTCAGTCGCCCCGCTCCACCTCGGAGTCCCGGTTGAACGAGCGGCTCGCGCGGCTGCTGCTCCAGAAGAGGGGCCCGGACGCCGTCATGCTCGTCGTGCTGTTCCTGGCTTTGTTCTTCGGTCTGATCGGCTTGGCGGTGCATTTCCTATGGGTCGTGGCCATCATCGTGATGGCTCTCGGCCTGGGATTCATCGTCGCGGACAGCCGGCGCGACCGCATCGACATCGCGAATGAGCGCACCGAAAGGGCGCACGTAGACGCGCCATGATCCCTGGCGGGGCTCGTCAGATTCAGAATAGGCGCACCACGTCCACCGAATAACAAAGCGTCACCGAAGCGGCCGGTTCGGCCACAGTGGCAGTCCAGCCGGGAAGCGGCAGCGTGCATCAGGACTCTCACTCACAATCGGCGCGCCCGCGACGACCGGGTGGCCGGGGTGTTCGGTTCCTGGCGGTTCATCATCGTGCAGAGCTCCCGTTCATCCTGTTGCCCCTGCTGTTCTCCACGCAGGCCGCGTACGCCGCGCCGTTGATTCTGCTGACCTGATCGCCTGGCACCGCGACGCACACGGCGCGCACTGACACTGCATCGAGCAAGCCGGGTCCGACCGCCAAGGCCACGCTCACCAGCCTGGGACGAGACCTCGGCGAGCCATCAGGTCCGGCGCCCGTGGCCCCTGAACCCGTGCGGCTGGGCGCCACGAGATAAACAAGCCGGTCAGCCTGACACAGCTCCCGCATCGTGGCAGAGGAAAGGCGGTATCACTTCGTGGTCGGCGATCGCATGGCCGCGGTGCTCGCACTGCTGGACGGCGGCCGGGAGCCGGGCGCGAACCTGCCGCGCACGCTGGCCGCGCAGGCCGCGGTGGCCCTCGGGGTCGATGGGATCTGCGCGGGTCTGGGCACGGGGTCCTCAGGTCTGGTGCTGGCTTGGGGCCGGGAACCGGTGAGCGTCGCGCTGGAGGGCCTGCAGTTCACCCTGGGGCAGGGTCCGGGTCTGGACGCCGAGGCCGGGACACCAGTGCTGGTGGCGGACCTGGAAGCGGCGGCCGCCCGCTGGCCCGTGTTCGTTCCCGCCGCCGCCGAGCTGGGGGTGCGCGCCCTGTTCGCGCTGCCGCTGCGGATCGGGGCGATCAGCGTCGGGGTGCTCATGGCTCACCGCGCCCTGCCCGGGCCGCTGGCCGACGGCGCCCTCGCGGACGCGTTCGCCCTGGCCGAGGCGGTCACGTTGCTGCTACTGCGCCAGCAGTCGACCAGTACCGAGGAGCGCGCCGGCCCCTCTGCCGAGTGGCCGCGAGCGGACTGGCCGACCTACCGGGCCGAGGTACACCAGGCCACCGGCATGATCAGCGTGCAGCTCGGGGTGAGCCTGGCCGAGGCGTTGCTGCGACTGCGCTCCTACGCCTATGCCGACGGCCGGTCGATCGCCGAAGTCGCTTCGGACGTGGTGGCGCGCCGACTGCGCTTTGACGACCGCGACAAGTGACACGACCGTGAGCGGTGCGCGCCTCCCGCGACGCACCCAGGGCCTATCGTGAAGGGGTGACCGTGACCCGTGAAGAACAGCTGGTCGAGGCGTTCGTCGAAGCCGCCGACACTCTCGTCGACGACTTCGACGTGATCGAGTTCCTGCACACTCTGGCCGGGCGCTGCGTGCAGCTGCTCGACGTGGACGCCGCCGGGATCATGCTGGCCGACGGGCGCGGGCACCTGCACGCCACCGCCGCCTCCAGCGAGAGCGCGCGCCTGCTGGAGCTGTTCGAGCTGCAAGCCGACGCGGGTCCTTGCATGGACGCCTTCCGCACCGGCGCCCAGGTGGTCAACGCGGACCTCGGCGCGAGCGAAGAACGCTGGCCCCGCTTCGCCGAAGCCGCCCAGGCCACCGGGTACGCCTCCGTGCACGCCCTGCCACTGCGGCTGCGCTCCACGATCATCGGAGCCCTGAACCTGTTCCGCGCCCACCAAGGTGCCCTCAGCGATGACGACATACACACCGGACAGGCTCTGGCCGACGTCGCCACCATCGGCATCCTGGCCCAGCGCAGTGCGCAGCAGGCCGAACTGCTCGCCACGCAGCTGCAGCGGGCCCTCAATAGCCGGGTGACTATCGAACAGGCCAAGGGCGTACTGGCCGAACGCCGCGGCATCGACGTCGATCAGGCGTTCGCCCTGCTACGCGCATACGCTCGCAACCACAACCTGCACCTATCCGAACTCGCCCGACAGGTCGCCGACGGCACGAGTACAGCCACCGAACTGATCTCCGGTCCGCAACCGGCAGACGCCGACCGTCGGGGGCTGGAACGGGCCTGATCGCGGCACCGCGCTCAGGCCCGCATCACTTCCGATCCGTCCGTCGTCGTGTGCTGCCGGTCGCCCTGGCCCTGCTGGCCGCCGCCGTGGCCGGCTGCCCGCTCACCCCGGCGATCGGCAGCACACGCTTCCTCCAATTGCGCCGGATCGTACGCAGATACCGCCGCGACGACCTCGCCGTCCGGACGCAAGCTCAGGCTCGTGACATCGCGCCCGACACATTGGAACGTATCCGGGACCGGCACGGGCTTACGGAAAAAAGGAGTACAATAAAAGTACACACGGCATTTCGAACGCTGGTCATCACTCCAGCGTCGCCGTGGGCGAATCAAGAACCCGGATGCACACGCGGTCCGGAGACAGGCGTCTGATGATGCCGAACCAGAACCCTTCCCAGCCGATCGCCGACCGGCATCCCGCGGCCGCGCCGCCCAGCCTGTCGCGCCGGCAGCTCTTCACCGGCGTGTGGTCGCAGCGGTTCGCCAGCCAGCGCGCCGCGCTTCGCCGAACGCTGTCCCCCAAGCCCGCCGCCGCCCGGACGCAGGGCGGAGGACGCAACCGCCGCCAGTCCGAGCGCAACAGCGCGCAGCGATGAGGCCGCAAGGTGCGGCCGGCGCTCTCGCCGCTATCGCGGTGGGCGCGACGCTGACCTACGCGGTCAGCTTCACGATCTCTGGAATCAGCATCCACACCGTCGGTGTGATCATCATGCTGGCAGGGGTGGCCGCCCTTGCGATCCTCCTCGTGCGAGCCTTGAGCGAACTGCGCAGGCGGGATCGGCGCCGCCCGACGACTACGCAGAGGCCGAGCGCGGACACGGGCGTCTGGCACGATCCGCGGCTTGCCGCTCCGCAGGCGAGCGCGACGCGAGCGTCCACAGACGACTATGCCGCACCCGAGCCACGCCAGGTCGGGGATCCGCAGAGCGCCGTGACTTATCGGACGCGCCGGGCGCAGCGGCGATAGTGACTGCGCAACCTGCGGGCGGCTGAAAACGAGAATCTGCCCGCAGGTTGAGGCACACCGGGTGCGAATCGGCCCACGCTCATCTCCGAGCGTGGGCCGATCGCTGTGTAGGGCGGACGGCTGGTGCCGTCGACGACATCGAGGCGTAGGTGAGCCTGGGCACCGCCACGAGTTTTGCGGTGCTGGCCGGGTCAACGGTCACCAACACCGGCCCTACCACGATCAGCGGTGATCTCGGCGTGAGTCCAGGGTCTGCGGTCACCGGGTTCCCGCCGGGCACGGTGAGCAACGGGACAATCCACGCGGCGGACGCGGTCGCCGCGCAAGCCCAAAGCGACCTGGTCATCGCGTACAACGACGCCGCTGGTCGCAGTCCCACCACCAGCGAGTCCGGTGACCTCACCGGGCAGACGCTCGTGGCCGGGGCTTACAAGTCCACCTCCAGCCTGAGCTTGACCGGAACCGTAACGCTCGATGCCCAGGGCGATCCGAACGCGGTATTCATCTTCGAGATCGCCAGCACGCTGATCACCGGCTCGGCAAGCAACGTCGCCTTGATCAACGGCGCGCAGGCCTGCAACGTGTTCTGGCAGGTCGGAAGCTCCGCGACCCTGGGCACGAACTCCACGTTCAACGGCACCATCATGGCTCTGACATCCATCGGCGCGACCACGGGAGCCAAGATCACCGGAAGGCTGCTGGCGCGCAACGGTGCCGTGACGCTGGACGACAACACCATCACGCGACCCGAGTGCAGCACCGCGTCCTCCAGCCCCACCGCAAGCACGTCAGCCAGCAGCAGTGCTACACCCAGCACAAGCGCCTCGCCGTCCACCAGCGCGTCGGCCAGCACGAGCGCGTCGGCCAGCGCCAGCGCGTCACCGTCCGCGAGCGCCAGTGCCAGCGCTAGCGCTTCACCCTCGGCCAGCGCAAGCGCGAGCGCCTCACCCTCGGCCAGCGCAAGCGCCAGTGCCTCACCCTCGGCCAGCGCAAGCGCGAGCGCCTCCCCCTCGGCTAGCGCAAGCGCTAGTGAGTCAGCCTCGGCCAGCGCAAGCGCCAGTGCCTCCCCCTCGGCTAGCGCAAGCGCTAGTGAGTCAGCCTCGGCCAGCGCAAGCGCGAGCGCCTCACCCTCCGCGAGCGCCTCGGCCTCCAACAGCGCGACACCCACCGCGAGCGTGTCATCCAGCGCGAGCGCAACACCCTCGGTGAGCGCGACTGCAACGAGTACGCCGACCGCGACCAGGACTTCGTCTTCCAGCGCCAGCCCGTCCGGCGCCGCAACGCCATCCGCCTCGTCGACATCGTCCGGCGGTGGACAACTCGCCGAGACCGGTGCCGGCCCGCTGCTGCCCGCCGCTGCGGGCGCCGGCCTGCTCGTCCTCGGCGGCGCCGTACTGACGACCCGTAAGCAGACGCGGCGGCAGTGAGCCGCGATGAGCACCGTCAGGCCCGGGACGGCCGAACAGCCGTCGCCCCGGGCCTGACGGCATTCCTCGACCGGATCCCTACCAGGGCGGTCTCGCCTCACGGCTATCAGAACATTGTGGCGACGCGTGTCTAGCGAAACAGCACTCGGACATTCTAGCCCTGTCGCCCGCGCAGGCACAGGCGCACACTGGCCGCGAGCAGTTCGTTCACGCGGCCAGCCGCTGCGGCTTCACGCAGGTCACCGACATCCCGACTGCGGCGATCGCGGTACCGATACAGAGATTGATCAGCGGACGCGACGGGCCGGTCAGCGCTCTGAGATCGTCAGCCTGTGGTCCCGTGCCGCCGCCGAGCTCAAGCGCCAGTGGGTGCGGATCCTGAAGCAGGGCGATCGGACCGTCGGCCCGTGCGTGTTGTTGTCAGCGCAGTACGTTGAGCTGGCCTGCATCTTTCAGCGGCGGGGATCGTGCGCCGCCGCACGTCAGCGTGCCGGTTTGAGTACGAGGATCGCGGTGTCGTCGGCGGGCGGCTCGCCGCCGAAGGCCAAGGCTGCCTGCGCGATGCACCGTGCGACGTCTGTGGCGGCCTTGCCCGCTGTTGTGGCGATCACCTCGCGCAGTCGTTGCTCCCCGAACAGTTCGTAGTCGCCGAGGCGGTGCGCTTCGGTAACGCCGTCGGTGAACATGATCAGGCTGTCGCCGGGGTGCAGCCGCGTACGCGAGTCGCTCAGCTCGGGGTCGGGGAAGAGCCCAAGCGGTGTTCCGGTGCGGCCGAACGCGTGTATCCGTCCGTCCGCGCGGTGTATCAGGGCCAGGGGGTGTCCGGCGGCGGCGATCTGCACCGACGCCCCAGACGCGGTCGGCGCCACCGTGGCGTAGATCGCGGTCAGGAAGCGCGGGTCCGCGCTCGGCCAGTCCAACAGCGCCCGGTTCAGCGCGGCCAGCACCTCACTCGGCCGGCTCTGCCGGTGCGCTTCGGCGCGCAATGTGTAGCGGGCCATGGCAGTGCTCTTGGCGGCTCCCGCGCCCTTGCCGCACACGTCCCCGACCACAACACCCCAACTGCCGGGCAGCGAGGGGAACACATCGTAGAAGTCCCCGAGCACTTCCGCCCCGGTGCCGCCGGCGATGTAGCAAGCAGCCACCTCCAGGCCCGGGATCTGCGGGAGCCACGGCGGCAGCAGACTCTCCTGCAGGGTCTGCGCCAACTCAGCACGCTGCGTCGCGTGGCGGCGCGAGGCGTCTAGCGCCGCATGCAGTGCGAACTCGCCCGAGGCGACCGCAGCCAAAGCGCGCAGGACGTCGACGTCGTGGGCACTCCAGCGCCGCGGCAGACGATCGGCCACGCACAAAGCGCCCACGACGCGGCCGGCCGCGTCGCGCACCGGGCATCCGGCCCACGCCGACAGGTCGCCGCCCACCACGAGGCGTCGCACGCCGGGGTCCGCGACCAGTCCGGCGTCGTCGATGACCAGTTCCTGGCCGAGGCCGACGATCCGGCGGCCGAAGGAGTACTGCGCGAAGTTGCGCGGAACCACGTGGTGGCTGGTACGAGCGTGGATGACACCGGCACCGCCGCGGCGCGCGAACGGCTGGTCGAGAATCGCGAGAAACGCCAGCGCGACGCCGAGGATGGTGGTAACCGACTGGGCCAGCTCCGCGAACGGCTCACCGGCCTCGGGGTCCGCCGGACCGGCCCGGCGCAGGGCCGCGGACGGCGGCAGTCCGGCCGCAACAGACGGCGCTGTCGCGGGCGGGTCGCTCGCGCCGTTCAGGGCGGAGGTCGAAGCCGGCGGTTCGCGAAGAACGTCCATAGCTGCCGCTTCCGTCGAACATGCGTCGTGACCGACTGGTTCATGCGAAGCGGGGTCCCGGCTCCTGGTGTCCATTGAACCAGACGTGCGGCGGCGCCGTGAGGATACGAGTCTCGGTAGCCGAACAGACCTCGTTGCGGGATTGTTGTGCCACCTACATGGGCTAACGCGACCGATCGCCGTGCTCACGTGCGCAGATCGGACCACTGCCGGGCCGGCTGCGGCAGCCGGGTTCGTGGTGGTCGGCGTACGCCTTCGATGCGTGAAATACTCGGAGTATTCAGCGTGCCTGGATCTGTCTGGACTTGGCATTTCCGCGCCGCGCTCTGCGTGCATCTCAACACGGCGAGGACCATGCCGGTCTCAGCGAACCACTGATGATCTCCGTGCCCATTGCGAGACGGCTCCGGTAGTCATCGACGAGAGCCTGACGGCTCGCTGCTGCGCAAGCGCCGTGTCCCCGGACGGCTATGGGCGAGCCGCGCCGGCCCGGAAACCCCGGGATGGGAGATCAGGCGAGCGCCGGCGGCGCCGGGCGCGATCGCCGTGGAGAGTTCCGCTGGTTCCGCCGGGCCTACAGGTAAGAGCCCTGATACGTCACTGCCCGCCGCGAATTGCCCTGCACCCTCTGCTGGCGAGAGCTGTGCTGACGGGAATTCAGATATCGACTGCATCAAGGAGGCGGCTAGGTTGCGCTCGGTCGAAGGCAGCATGCGCTCCTCCCACCAGAACAGGCCCATCACGATGCCGAGCACGATGAAGGGGACCAAGAGCACGAAGATCAACGTATACACCGACGCCCCTGTATTGGAGTGTCTCCGAAGGCGACGGGGTTCTCGCGATCTGGCGCGTCCCGTGTGTCGGTGGGAACCGAATTCGGTACGCGCGCGAAGAGCCCGAACCGCTACGGAGGATTCGCGATTGCCATGGGAAGCGCGCCGCCGGGGTCCGGGGTGACGCCTTCAATGTACTGCCGCTTCGTCGGAGCGGAAAGCCGGAGCGCCTTGCCGTGGGGCTGATTGCGGGCTGCTTGCGGGCTGCTTTGGGCAATGCGCGGACCGCCACCGCTGGTGAGGCGGTGGCGGTCCTCTGTGCTACTCGGGCGGATGCCCGAGGGCTAGTTCACACGGGCGGGATCAGCTCTGGTTCTCGCCGTAGCCGTCCAGCGCGGTGGGTGTCCGGGTGGTGTGTGTCACGCCGGCGTGTACCTGGATGCGCTTGGCGTGCGCTTCCTTCGGCTTGGGCACGGTGATCAGCAGGAGGCCGTCCTGCGAGGAGGCGTCGATCGCGTCCGCCATGACGTTGCTCGGCAGCGTGATCGAGCGAAGGAACGGTCCGAACCGGCGCTCGCCGCGGTGCATCGTCTGCTCGGCCGAGTCGTCCGCGTGGCGACGCTCGCCCTGGATCGTCATCACACCGGACTGGCAGGTGATCTCCACGTCGTCGATTCCGACGCCGGGCAGTTCGACGGTCACCAGGTACGCGTCCTTGCGCTCCGCGATATCGACGGTGGGCACCCACGTGGTGTCACCCGTGCCGCTCTCGTGCATGTGGCCGAACCTCAGGCCGCGGGTCTTACGCAGCATCTCCTCCTGCGCGTCGCGCAGGTCTTCGAACAGGTCGGTTAGGACAGTCATGCCGTTCTCCTTTGTCTCTGGCCGAGCCGGGTGGCCCGGCGGCCCGACAGAAAATGACTAAGTGAACGGCATTTGCTTTCGAGCTACAATGTTCACATTACCGTGAACGTCGTTCACCGTCAAACCGGACATGAGGGACCGAACATGGCGCAGCCACCACAGGACGGCGCTGCCGTCACGGGATCACACCCGCTGTGGTTCATCCCGCCGGCCGGGCAGGAGGCCCAACGCAGGGTACTGACCCGGGAACGCGTCGTCGCCGAGGCGCTGGCGATCATCGCGGAGAGCGGCGTGGACGCGCTGAGCATGCGCGCCCTGGCCACGCGCCTGGGTGTGGTTCCCGGTGCGCTCTACCGTCACGTGCGCAACAAGGAGCAACTCCACGACCTGGTGCTCGACGAAGTCCTGGCCGAGGTCGACACCAGCGTCGAGAAGCGCGCGCCCTGGACCGAACGCATCAGGGTGCTCGCGCACCGGCTGCGCGCGGTCCTGGAAGCGCATCCCGGCATTGCAGGCCTGCTCAAGACCCGCGACCCGCTGGGACCGCACTCCCTCGCCCTGGCCGAAGCGTTCCTGGCGCCCCTGCATGAAGCCGGCCTGCCACCGCGACAAGCAGGTCTGGCCTACTCATTGATATACGGCTACACCCTCGGATTCGCCCTGGAGGACCCCAGCAGCGTCAACGAACAACGCGTGCGCGACGGCGCGACCAGAACCCAACTGCACGCCTTCATCCGAGCCCTGCCAGCCGACCGCTTTCCCACCCTGGTCGCGCTCGGCGAACACGTGTGGGTCGACAACCGCGACGAACGCTTCACCACCGGTCTGCAGACCATTCTGCGCGGCCTCGAAACCACCCCACCCCGGCCCACGAAGTCCCCGCCCGACACACAACACCGGGCAGGCCACTCGTGAGATGATGGGACCACGCATGCGCCTGGGTCTGTCCGGACCTACGCACCCCTCGCCGCTGCGACTCTCACCGAGACCGGCGGCGCCATGAGCGAGATCACGCACTTCACCATCGGAACCGAAGTCTTCTGCAGCGACGGTATCTGCGGGCAGTTGACCCGCGTCGTCATCGACCCCGTAGCCCGCACGCTCACCCATCTGGTCGTGGAACCGGCCCACCAGAGGGGCACTGGCCGCCTCGTGCCCCTGGACCTGGTGGACTCGTATTCGGACTCGGGGCAGATCCGGCTTCGCTGCACCATCGCCCGGTTCGACACGCTTGAGAACGCCGAAGAGACGCAGTTCCTGTCGGCGGTACCGGGAGAATGGGGTTACGGACAGCAGCAGATGCTCCTCTGGCCTTACTACGGGCTCGGCCTTGGAGGGAGCATGGGCATGGGCACCGGAGGCGTGGACATGGGCAGGGGAGGCACGGCCATGGCCGCCGCTCCCCGAGCCATCGTCCATGACCGAGTGCCGCTCGGTGAGGTGGAGGTACGCCGCGGCGAGCCCGTGCACGCGGTGGACGGGACGATCGGCCGGGTCCGGGGACTGGTGATCAATCCCAGCGATCACCACGTGACCCACATACTGCTCGACGAGGGCCACCTCTGGGGCCGCAAGCGGGTCGCCATCCCGATCAGCGCGGTGGCGAGCGCCAAAAGCGGTGTGCAGCTCACGCTCAGCAAGGACCAGGTGCGCGATCTCCCCCCGGTCGAGGTTGACGACCGGAATTAGGGAATGGACGCGGTG
>Ga0070741_10012987_pt1 | contig 14856 bp, 14 predicted proteins | sample Coa_R1_4_FD_66440 | JGI IMG/M metagenome (GOLD analysis project Ga0070741, IMG submission 66440) | Surface soil microbial communities from Centralia Pennsylvania, which are recovering from an underground coalmine fire - Coalmine... | ecosystem: Environmental > Terrestrial > Soil > Unclassified ...
GCGTCGACGGACCCGGTGAAAGGTGAGTGACGATGTCCAGGACGCCGCGAGGCGCAGACCGGCGCCGGGACGTGACTGATGTCCACGTGCACGTCGTGCCGACCTGGTACGTCGACCACCTCCGGGCCTGCCGCGAGCATCCGGCCGCGGCGACCGCGCTGCCCTGGCTGGAGCCGTTCGCCGGCTACGACGCGGACTCGCTGGTACAGGACATGGATGCCGCCGGGATCGATGTCTGCTGGGTCAGCCTGCCACCGCCCGGAGCTGTGGATGAGGCCCTCGAGTCGGGGCGTGGACCGGGACCCACGCTCAACCGACGGCTGACTGACTCCCTCAGCGAATACCCGAAGCGGCTGCGCCCCGTTCCGTTGCTGCCGATGTGTGGTGGGGCGCTCGGCGAGGCCGCCGCCGCCGACGCGATCGCGGCCGGAGCCGTTGCGATGATCGCGCACCTGACCGCCCGGGGACCGGCACTCGACGACCCGCTCTTCCGACCCGCGCTACGGCTGCTCGCCGACCACGGCGTCGCGTTGCACGTCCACCCCGGTATCGAGCCGATCAACCCGATGTTCGAGGGCTGGGGTCTGAATGCGGCGCTGTCCGCGCCGGTCATATCCACCGTCGCCGCCGCCCGACTCATCGTGTCCGGCGCGTTGGACGAGCTGCCGCACCTGCAGGTGATCGTCGCGCATCTGGGTGGCGCGCTGCCGTTCCTGCTCCAGCGGCTCAACGAACAGGCACGCAGCGACGCACGGCACGACGTGTCGGTCTACCTTCGCCGGCAGTTCCACGTCGACTCCGCCTCGTTCGACCCGGCGGCGATCGGCTGCACAGCGGCGGTGCTGGGCATCGACCGAATCCTGCTCGGCTCGGACGCCCCGTTCCGAGGCGGGGTGGTGCGCGGAATCCAGAGCATCCGCACCGCGCTGTCCGCGAGCGACGCCTCTCTCGTGCTCAGCGAGAACCTGGCGACGATGGGCGGCGACGGACCGACCATCAGCGAGGCGTAGCGCCGCACGACGGAACGGTTGACGCCCGACGAATTTCGTACCATCATTCTAGACATCGTCAGGCCCCACAGCGACCGCCGGTGAACGACGTCGCCCCTCCTTTTATGGCCGACCTCAGGAGAAGTCATGTATCGGATCGATATGCCGCCCGGAGCCAACCCGATCAGCCACGTGTTCGAGGGTTTCGGCAACCCGGCGCTGATCGCCGCACGACAGCAGTTCATTTCCGCGGTGTATCAAGCGGTCGGCAGTAGCCTCGCTCCTCGCGAGCGGGAGGCCATCCGGGTGCCGATCGCGAAGAACATCGACTGTCACACGTGCTTGGCAGCCCGATTTTGGCGCGACGTACCGGGATTCTCGGAGGAGATCGAGGAGGTCTTCTATCAGAGGATCATCGATCACGACCTCACGTGGGAGGGATTCACCTCCCGCGAACGTTTCCTCGTCGAATTCAGCGATCGCTTCGAGAAAGAGCATTTGCTGATGAACGCCGATGACGAGCTGTGGGAGCGCGCGCACGCCCTGTTCTCCGAGGAAGAGCTCGGTGACGTGTTCATCATCATGGGAGCCCTCGGCGGCGCCGGCCATACCCTCAACGTCGTGGGTGTGGGCAGCGCCTGTGAAGTACCGGGAGCTGCCGGCGTCGCTCGGCTGGCCCAAGGCCTGTCCGCCGGTGCGTTCGAGAAGGAGTCGGTACGGGCTTGAACGTTCACCTCGTTCGACATCACCCACCACGGCTCCTTCGGCGCCGAGCTGCACCGGGGCCGCATCACCGGTGCTGGACGCCCACCGACGCGCTGGGTCGAACGCTGCACACCGAAGGCCAGGCCTCAACGCCCGCCACCGGCGAGGACTGGTCGTGCCGGCCCACCGAACTCGCCCGCAAGCTGCTGCGGACCGCACCCGGCCGGAGAGCGGTGTAACCCGACGAGATCGTTGCCGCTCGTGGTTTCGGCCACGCGGCCTGGCACGCCTGTGATGCCACTCGCATTGGAGCCGGTGGTCGGGGTCGAACCGACGGCCTTCCGCGTATAAGGCGGCCATTCTGTGTTGACCATGGCCTCTAGCTGCAACAACAACCTCATGGTCAACCTCGTGGGAGACCTTTGACCCCACCGTTTGACGTCATTTCGTGCCTCATGTGGTGCCACGCGCCTGATCGATTATCTGGCATCGCCCGATGAGTGAACTCCCCGAAGTCCACCCCAATCGAGGATGCAGCGGCCACCGGCCCGCCTCGACGGCCGCCGTGATGTTGTTCCAACCGAACTGGTCATGGTCACGCTGTACGCGGACGATCGTCTATCGGCCACCCGGGGTCACCGCTCGGTGTCCTGCGGGACGGCCTCCGCACGGACACCGGTGCGTTCCTCGTGATCCTTCTCCGGTCTTTGGTCGCGCACGTGCAGCAGGGTGGCAACGCTGACAGCGAAGGAGGCCACGTCGATCCACAGGGTCGCCGCTGGCGACGTGCGCGACCAGTATGCCGGCGATGGCCGTGCCGAGGACGGTGCCGACCCCGGTTGGTGCTGGAGCGGACCGCGTTGACCTGGGGAATCAACTCAGCCGGCACCAGCGACGACACTAGCGCCGAGTACGCGGGCCGCTACAGTCCGCTTCCATGAACCGCACGATGCAGCTCGTATGCGCCTGGTGCGCGCCGGTGTTCTTGGCCACGTTGGTGATTGGGTATGGCCTAGCCGCCCACTTCATCCCGCCACCGTCGGCCGGCTACAGCGCGCAGCAGGTCGCGCAGATCTTCAGGGACCGTACCGGCGAGATCCGCGCCGGGATGCTGCTGATGATGGTCGGGTCGTTGTTCCTCGTCCCGTGGAATGCGGTCATCTTTGTGCAGGTCAAACGCATCGAAGGTGCGCGGCCGGTGCTGGCCTACACGCAGCTGATTGCCGGCGCGCTGCTGGCTGTGGAGATTTTGCTGCCCTCGGTGATGTGGTCGGCGATCGCGTTCCGACCCGAGCGCGCCCCTGAGATCACCCAGATGGTCAGCGATACCGCCTTTCTGCTTTTCATCTGGGCCTTCGCGCCCCCGATGATGCAGGCGCTGGCAATCGCCCTGGCGATCTTCAATGACAAGGGCCCGGACCAGGTCCTCCCCCGGTGGGCGGGCTACCTGCTGATGGGTATCGCGGTCGGACTGATACCCGGCGGCCTGATCACGTTCTTCAAGACCGGCCCTTTCGCCTGGGACGGCGCGATCGGATGGTGGTTGACCCTCGCATGCGCCGGAACGATGTGGTCGATGATGACCTACGTGCTGATCCGGGCGGTCAAGAACGACCGGGAGCCGGAAGCCGAGGGTGCGTTGCGGTGACCCTCATCGCGGACCTCGCGTCGCCACCGCATCGGACGGGCATACGCCATGCACGTGATCAACACCGTCGAGCCGGTACCGATCCCCGCAACCGACACCGCTGATCCTCGGCTGCTGTGGATCGGGCCCGACGATCGCGGCGTCGAGCTGGAGATCGTGGCACTGGACCTGCCCGACGAGTGGCTGGTGATCCACGTGATGCCGACAGCGCTGAGGAGGAACCAATGACCGACCGACACCGACTCCGTCCGGACGCCGACCTCGACACCGAAGACATCCGCGACCGGCAGGGTCGCCGAGTCACCACCGAATACCCCGAGCGCGCGGCTGAAGAAGCACTCGCGATCGCACGACCCGGCCGCCCCGCCCTGGGCACTTCGGGCCAGCACTCCCCGCGAGTGTCCTTCCGGGTCCCCGAGCCGACCCGACGCCGAGCCGAACAACGCGCCGCAGCCGAAGGGCGCACCGTGTCCGAACTTGCCCGAGACGCCCTCGAACGCTACCTCCGCAACACCGGATAACAGACAGGCTCGGCCGGAAGCAGACACCCGAGGCCCATCGATCACAAGCGTCTCACGCGGCTACGCGTCTGCTCGAGGAGGCGAAGTGCGTCGAACCATACGTCTCCGATGGTGGTCCACGGCTGGAGGTCGCAGATCTGCCAGACCAGCCGGTCAACAGTGCGTAGATGAGCGGGTGTCGGGATCGTCGTCGTCATGATGAGCCCGCCTGTGTCCAGGCCCGCGCGCTTCGCCGGGCGAATTCGGCGAACCTGATCGGCGGCGCCCCGGTGACCTTCTGCACGTTGTCGTTTGGCCGCGAGCCCATTCCGGCGGCGATGGTCTCCGTCAGCGTCCGCAGCATCTCGCCGTACTCGGCGGGCACACCGGCCGCGACGCTGCTCTGAATCCACAGGTCACGGTCGATGTCATCGTGCTTCACCGACATCCCAGTGAGGGCCGCGATGACCTCGGCGGCCTCGCTAACCGTTATCGCCTCAGGCCCGGTCAACGCGTGCGCAGCGCCGGCGTGAGTATCCGGGCTGAGCAGGGTTTCAGCGGCTACTGCGGCGATGTCCTCCGCGTCGATGAACGCCTCCGATCCGTCACCCGTCGGTACGGAAATGATGCCGTCGACGGGCTTGAGGAAGGTCTCGCTGAAGTTCTGCATGAACCAGGCCGGGCGCAGGATGGAATGGGTGATGGAACCACGGCCGATGAGGTCGAGCTCCACGGCGCGCAGGGCCACCTGCGGTGGGGCCTGGTCGATGCCGTAGGCGCTCAGATAGGTCACGTGCCGCACGCCGGAAGCCTCCGCGAGATCAAGGAACGTCGACACCTGGTCAGCGAAGTCCACTCGCATCGCCGGGGCGACCAGGTATAGGCGGTCGACTCCATGCAAGGCGACCCGATGGGTCGCCGGATCATCCCAGTCGAACCGGACGTCGGCGCCGTTGCGCGCGGCGGTGCGAGCGTTGAGGCCGCGCTCCGCGAGTCTCGCGGCGAGTCGTGAGCCTGTCTTGCCTGTGCCCGCGAGCACGAGGGTGTCGGAAGCAGAGTTGGTCATGCCTTGAGCTTGCGAGACCAAGTGGAGTGATTCAATATGTTTGCCGCTTGATTCGTTGTGCGAAACACTCATGCAGTGGACGTTCTGCAAGATCACCTCGTGAGGGCGCGCGCTTCGGGTGGAGTCTTCGCGCGGTCAGTTGCACAACCACCGTAGGGCCTGCGCCTACCGGGCACGATCCAGCTTGCGGTACACGCGGTCATCCAGGGCCGTATGTGGCTGTGGCTCGACGATCCGCGACCTCCGTTGGAGCTCACGCCCGGTGACGTGGCACTCGTCCGAGGCGGCCCTGACCATTTCATCGCCCACAACCCCGATGCCCCTTGCATGCCGCCTGAGCAATTTCAGGCGCACCACGCGGCTGACGAATCCGCCGCTGATCGTGGCGCGAGCGTGTTCCTCTGCGGGGCATACAGCCTCTCAGGCGATGTCGGGCGAGGACTGCTAGAAACTCTGCCACCGGTACTGAGCCTGTCGGCCGCAGCGGACGACCCGCTGCACGACGTCATCAGCCTCTTGTCATCCGAGCTCGCCCGCCCCGCACCGGGGCAACGGACCGTGCTCGACCGACTTCTGGACGTCCTGCTCGTCCTCGCGATTCGCGCGTGTTTCCAGCAGAGCGACCATGCGCCCCGCTGGTATCAGGCCTCGGTCGATGGGCGGCTCGGCCCAGCATTGAGTGCCATGCATTCTGACGCCGCCCATGCGTGGACCGTGCCGAAGCTGGCAGCGCTCAGCGGGCTGTCACGCGCTGCGTTCGCACGGATCTTTCAGATCGCACTAGGTCAGGCGCCCATGCAGTACCTGACCGAGTGGCGAATGACCCTGGCACGAGATTATCTGCGTGCCGGCGAGTTGACGCTTACCCAGATCGGCACGCGTACCGGCTACGGCTCACCCTATGCCTTCGCGGCGGCATTCCGTCGCCACCACGGAGTTCCACCCGGCCAGTGGCGTCAGAGGGAGATCACAACCCCATTAGCCGGGCAGGCGGGTGAGGACCGGTTCCACGCCACCTGACTGTGCGCCATGCCCGAACACAACGCATAGGGGTCATCCCGTCGACAGCACCCCAGCTCGGTTCGCTAGCAACCAGGGGCCTAGCCAGGGAGGTTCACGGGCGCGAAGAAAGGCCTGAACATCGAGGCTGTCCCACATGCCGACTACGGTCACCTTCGCAGAGCTCGGCCGCATCTTCCCGCTGAGCCCCTGCGCCGCACTGGACACCAGCGGTCACGTGCCCGTCCTGGGCTCCCCATCCGCGGCAGTTGCCGAGTTCTCTCCGTACGGCTCAGAGGACGCGATCCGGGACACCGCTGCGATGGTGCGTCCGATCGGGCTGGACGACCTGGTCGAGTCGGCCGAGCTGCTGACCCGGCTGGACCGCAAGTACTTCGTGCCGGCCGCCACCTTCCGCGCGCTGATCGCCGAGCTCGGATCCTTCCGTGTCCTGGAGATCGACGGCCAGCGCACTTTCGACTACGAGTCGGTCTACTTCGACACCCCCAACCTGCTCACCTACCGGGCGCACCTGCAGCGCCGCCGCCGCCGGTTCAAGGCCCGCACCCGCACCTACGTCGACTCCGGACTGTGCATGTTCGAGGTCAAGACCGTCGGCCAGCGCGGCGCCACGGTCAAGGACCGGATCAACCACCCGGTCGCCGACCGCGCCGTGCTCACCGCGCAGGCGCACGAGTTCCTCGGCCAGATCCTGGCAGGCGCCTACGACCAGCCGGCCCCACCCGGCCTGCAGCCCATGCTGATCAGCCTCTACCGGCGCACCACGTTCGCCTCCCCGGTCGAGGGCTCCCGTCTGACCTGCGACGTCTCGCTGAGCTGCCACACCGAGCGGGCCAGCATGAGCGACCGCGGCCAGCACGTCCTGGTGGAGAGCAAGTCCGCCAACGGCTCCGGCGAGGCCGACAAGATGCTGCGCCAGCTCGGCGTACGCCCGATCTCGGTCAGCAAGTACTGCGTCGGCATCGCCGCCCTGCACCCGGAGGTGCCGGCAAACCCCTGGCGGCACACCATCGACCGGTACTTCGACGCCCCCTACCGGACCTGAGGACCAGCCCCGGTACGCGAGGAAGGAGATGATCCGTGTGATCAGCAGGAGGCGGTTCACTCAAGGGTCCCCCTTCCTGGGCGGGTACGGCTCGACCACGTTCCGCGCGCCGGGCACGGTTCGGAACGCCCAGCAGGCGGCGGTCGCCCAGGACGTCATCGCCCTGATGGACGCGCTCCAGGCGAATCCCGCTACGACGCACTGGAGCAGCAGCTCGCTCGCCGACCTTCGATCGCCGTGCCCACCGTCACCATCGGCGGTGACTTCGATGGCCGGGCGCTACCGGCCGTACCGGCCGCTGGATACCATGTGAATCAGATCACATTAGGGGTGGTGTGAAAAACCAACGAGAAGGCATGTGGTCGCCCGGCCTGCTGGTGGGGCGGCTGAGGAGAGCCGGATGAGCCTGCTCGGCCGTCGAGTGGAGTGCGAGGCACTCGACGGCATCGTGCGCGACGTCGCGGCGGGTGCAAGCCGGGTGCTGGTGATTCGCGGCGAACCGGGAATCGGCAAGAGCGCACTCCTGGGCTACCTCACCGAGCAAGTTCAGCAGTGGCACGTGGCGTCGGCCGTGGGCGTGGAATCGGAGATGGAGCTCGCGTACAGCGGGCTACATCAGCTCTGCGCTCCGTACCTCGGCCGGCTCGGCGCGCTGCCGCCGCCGCAACGCGAGGCGCTTCAGACCGTGTTCGGGCTGAACGTGGGTCCCCCGCCGAGCCAGTTTCTGGTAGGGCTGGCAACATTGACCCTGCTCGCAGATCTGTCGGAACGGCGGCCCGTTGCTTGCATCGTTGACGACGGACAATGGCTGGACCAGGCGACCGCGCAGCTCCTCGGCTTCGTCGGACGCCGCCTGCTGGCCGAGCCCATCGCCATCGTCTGCGCGATACGGACCGACGTCGGCGACACCGTCCTCACCGGCTTACCCGAGATCCGGCTGAACGGGCTCGATGACGAGGACTCCCGATCCTTGCTGGTCGGGAGCGTCCACGGACGCTTGGACGCCGCCGTATCGGAGCGGATCATCACAGAATCCCACGGCAATCCGCTGGCGCTTCTCGAGCTGCCGCGAACCTGGACGGCCACAGACCTGGCCGGCGGGTTCGGCCTGCCGGAAAGCCAACGGGTGGCGAGCAAGATCGAACAGAGCTACACCCGGCGATTCCAGGCCCTCCCCCTCGACGCTCAACTTCTGGCGCTGACGGCGTCCGCCGAGACACTCGGCGACCCGGCCCTGCTTGCCCGAGCCGCCCGCGGGCTCGATCTCGACATGAGATCCGCGATCCCGGCCCAGGACGCCGGGCTGATGCGGATCCGGGGACGGGTCGAGTTCACCCATCCGCTCGCCCGGTCCGCCATCTACGGCGAGGCGACCGCGGACGACCGCCATCGGGTTCATCGCGCGCTCGCGGACGCCACCGACGCTCGAACGGACCCCGACCGGAGGGCCTGGCACCTGGCCCGGGGCACCGCTGGCCCGGACGACCACGTCGCTGATGAGCTGGAACGATCCGCCGGCCGCGCCGGGGCGCGTGGCGGGTTCGCTGCCGCCGCGGCGTTCCTCGGCCGCGCCACCGAACTCACCGCTGATCCCGTGGACCGCGTCCGTCGCGCCCTGGACGCAGCCTTCGGGAACGTGCAGGCGGGGTCGTTCGACACTGCGCGGCGGCTGCTGGGGATCGCCCGGCGCGGCCCGGTCGACGAGGCACAGCAGGCTCGCATCGACCTCCTTCTGGCGCAGCTGGCACTCGAATCGAGCCGTGGGAACGACGTGGCACCCCTGCTCGTCGCGGCCGCGCGTCGCCTGGAGACCTTGAATCCCGACCTGGCCCAGCAGACATATCTTGACGCCGTCACCGCCGCGCTGTTCGGTGCCCGGCTGAACGAAGGCATCGACGTTGTGTCAGTGGAAGAGGCTGCCCGGGCGGCGCCCCGACAAACCCGGGAGGAGCCGAACGCCGCCGATCTGCTGTTGGACGCATTCAGCGCGCTGACCGTCGACTATCGAACCGCCGTGGCTCCGTGCCGCGCGGCGATACGGAAACTTGGTAGCGACAACACCACGTCCACCGAGAAGCTTCGGTGGCTTTGGCACGGCACCGTCCTCGCCTACGAGCTGTGGGATGACGAGGCTGCCGAGGTCTTGTCGGGCATCCACGTCGCCACAGCGAGGGAGCGGGGAGCGCTGAGCGAGCTTGCGCTGGCATTGAGCTCGAGGACCCCTGCCTTGGTGTTCAGTGGCGACCACGATGCCGCAGCCGCAGCCGTCGCCGAGGCGGAAGGGGTCCAGCAAGCAACCGGCATCCGTGCCGCGCCGTACGGTGCTCTGATCTTCTCCGCATGGCACGGCGCCGACGGTCGCCGGACGAAGGATCTGATCCAGATCGCCATCCGCGAGGCGCGCTCGCGCGGTGAGGGTATCGGCGTCACCGTCAGCGAGTACGCACACGCCGTCCTGTGCAACGGCCTGGGCGAGTACGAAGAGGCCATGGTTGCTGCGCTACGCGCCGTCGAGGACCCCGCCGAGCTCGTGGCGCACAGCTGGGGGCTCACCGAGTTGGTGGAGGCCGCCGTCCGAACCGGCCACGTGGACGTGGCCGCCGACGCCATGCGGCGGATCGAGCGCAAGTCACGATCGAGTGCTACGGACTGGGCGCTAGGTATCGAGGCCCGTTCACGCGCTCTGCTGAGCCGGGAACCGGATGCTGAAGAGCTCTACCAGGAGGCGATTGAGCGGCTCACCCGGACACGGGTCCGTGCCGAGTTGGCCCGAGCGCACCTCGTGTACGGAGAATGGCTGCGTCGCACGCGTCGCCGTGCAGACGCTCGCGGCGAGCTGGATATCGCTTTCGAAATGTTCACCGCCATGGGTGCAGTCGCCTTTGCCGAGCAGGCCCGGCGCGAGCTGCTGGCAACGGGCGCAACGGTGCGAAAACGAAGCGCGGAGGCTCGTGACGAGCTGACCGCGCAGGAGCTCCAGATCGCGCGGCTCGCGCGAGACGGCCATTCGAATCCGGAGATCGGCGCCCAGCTGTTCATCAGCGCTCGAACCGTCGAATGGCATCTGAGCAACGTCTTCGGCAAGCTCGACATCACCTCCCGCCGACAGCTACGACAGAGGTTGCCCGAGCGCACGAGCGACCGCGTCTGAGGCGCAGGCGGATCACCCTGGGCACGGGAACCCAGGGTAACCACGGGTGCGAATGACGGATCCCGCCGACATCCTGGGACGCGGCGCGACGAGGTAGGTCACTCGGAGGGAGACCCACCGTGGAGATCGACAACCCCGGAGGACACGGTGGTCACCTGACGGCGACCAACGAGCAGGTGACCGTCGACCGGGACACGTTCGTCCATCGAGTGATCGGCGCAGAGCGCGACCGCGTGCCGCCCCTGCTATGCCTGCAGCACTTTCGAGGCAACCTCGATAACTGGGACCCGGTACTAGTGGACCGGCTCGCTCAGGAACGAACCGTCATCCTCGTCGACAACCGCGGCGTGGCCGGGTCGACAGGCATCGTCCCCGACAACGTCGAGGACATGACCCGCGACATCCGCAAGTTCATCTCGGCGCTGGGCCTCTCGACAGTCGATGTGCTCGGGTTCTCCCTCGGCGGGTTCATTGCGCAGGAGCTCGCACTCACCTATCCACGACTGGTACGTCGGCTCGTCCTCGCTGCGACCGCACCCCGGGGCGCACCGCGAATTCATCGATGGACCGACGACGTGTACGGTCTCGCCGCGCAGGATCAGATGCGGCCGGAGCACATCCTCAAGCTGTTCTTCTCCGGCTCGGATGAGTCCCAGCACAAGGGCCTGGAGTACCTCAAGCGCATCTCGTTGCGGACGGCCGATCGGGATCAGCCGACCGATCTCGCGACCCGGGATGCCCAGCTAACCGCCATCACCCGCTGGGGGATCCCCGTCAATTCGCAGCTCGAGCGCCTCCACGCCCTCGTGCAACCAACGCTGGTGGCGAACGGAGACAACGACACGATGATGCAGACCGCGAACAGCCATCTGCTGGCCAAGCACCTGCCCGAATCGCAACTCCGCATCTACCAGGATGCCGGACACGGATTTCTGGACCAGGAACCGGCGCACTTCGCGGCACACGTCCACGCCTTCCTCGAGGGCGGCTGACGTCATAAGGCCCTCAGGCGTGGCTCGACGTACAGCAGGCCGAACGGTGCCCCGGGCCAATGTCGGGACCGGCACGGGTGATCGTCAACCCGCGCCGGCGACGAACCGGCCGGCGTGCTCCAGAGACCGGTCGGGGGTGCCGGCTGCGGGCGATGTGTCAGTCATGAGAGTTCCGCCGTCCTGCCCCGGGAACGAGCCCTGGTGACCCGGTGCCGCACCCCCGCGGAGTCGATCTCCGCACGTCGGCCCCTACCACCGAGTGGTCGGTGACCACGTGTCGCCAGGAAGAACTCATTGCCGTAAGTCCGAGCGGCGGTTTAGCGTTCTGCCGTGCCAGGTGAACAGGCCGCGACCGTGTTACACGGGAGAAGCGACGAGCGCCGCATGCTCGAGCGGCTCCTCGAATCGGCGTCCGGTGGGATCAGCTCCACGCTGGTGATCCGCGGCGAGATCGGTGTGGGGAAGACCGAGCTGCTGAACGACACGGCCAGCCGGGCGTCCGGTTGCACCGTGTTGCGCGCGAGCGGGTTCGAATCGGAGACGGGCTTCCCGTTCGCAGCTCTGCTGCAGCTCCTGCGCGGCCCGATCCTGCGGGACGTCGAGCAGCTCGCTCCTCCGCAACGCGATGCGCTACGGCGCGCCTTCGGCCTGATGGAAGGACCACCGGCGGAGACCTTCCTGGTCGGCCTGGCCACCCTCACCCTGCTCTCCCGCCTGGCCGGCGAGCGCACGCTCGTGTGTCTGATCGACGACGCCCAATGGCTCGATCGCGAGTCGGTCGCGGTGCTCTCGTTCGTGGCGCGGCGCCTCGCGGCCGAGCCGATCATGATGCTCTTCGCTGTGCGCGAACCGAGCGGCGAGCCGGCGCTGGACGGATTGCCGGAGTTCCTGCTCACCGGGCTGGGCGACGCCGACGCCCGCACGCTCCTCGACGCGGGCGTACCAGGAGGCCTCGACGAGCAGGTTCGCGACCGATTCGTCGCCGAGGCGAAGGGCAACCCGCTCGCGCTCCTGGAGCTTCCGCGCGGTATGACCCCGGCCGAGCTCGCCGGCGGCTTCGTGTTGCCCACGGCGCGCGAGCTGACCGGGCGGATCGAGCAGACCTTCGTCCGCCGGGTGGAGGCACTCCCACACGAGGCGCAGCGCTATCTGCTCCTGGTGGCGGCGGAGGCCGTTGGCGATGAGACCGTGCTCGAGCGGGCGGCCGAGCAGCTCGGGTTGGCCGCAGTGGCGCTGGTTCCCGCGGAGGACGAGGGACTGGTCGATCTCGGTCCTCCCATCCGCTTTCGGCATCCGTTGGCGCGTCTGGCCGCGTATCGAGCCGCAACCCCGCGCGAGCGTCGCCAGATTCACGGCGCGCTCGCCCAGGCGGCCGATCCGCAGCGGGATCTCGATCGTCGGGCCTGGCATGGTGCACAGGCGGTGGCCGCTCCGGATGAGAGCGTCGCCGCGACGCTCGAGCAGTCCGCGTCGCGGGCCCGGGCTCGCGGAGGGGTGGCCGCGGCCGGGGCCTTCCTCGAACTAGCGGCCAACCTGAGCCCGGACACGACCCTGCGCGGTACCCGTGCCCTGGCGGCCGCGCGGCTGAAGTTCGAGGCCGGCGACCCCGAGACGGCCGAACGCCTGATCGCCGTGGCCACGAGGTCGCCGCTCGAAGATCTCACCCGCGCGCAGCTCGCTCGGCTGCGCGCGCAGATCGCCTTCGCCCGCACCCGGGGCAGCGGCACGCCGGCCATGTTCAGCGCGGCGGCCAGGCTTCTGGAGCCGGTCGATCCCGAGTCGGCCCGCGAGACGCACCTGGAAGCGCTCTGGGCGGCGGTCCGCAGTGGTCGCTTCGACACAGTCGACGGTGTCGTGGAAGCGGCCAAGACCGCTACGCACGCGGTGAACCACCAACCCGAGCGGGCGATCGACCTCCTCCTGGACGCCGTCATCGCCCGGCTGACCGCGGGCTACGAGCCTGCACTGCCGGCGGTCGCACGCGCCCTCGCCGCCTTCCAGGCCGAGGGGCCGCGCCGCGAGAACCTTGTGTGGTGCTGGCTCGCCTGCCAGCTGGCCATGGACGTGTGGGACGACGGGGCCTGTGAGGCGATCGCAAGCGGACTGGGTCAGGTCGCGCGGGAAAGCGGCGGGCTGACCATTCTTCCCTTCGCACTCAACTACTGCGCCGCACATCGGCTGTTCCTGGGTGAGTTCACAGTCGCCGAGCAGCTGGTGCAGGAAGCGGAGAGGATAACGGCGGCCACGCGGAGCGAACCCGTCGCCGACTTCTCCGTGCTGCTCGCCGCCTGGCGGGGAGAGCGCGAACGGACGAACGCCATCCGCGCGGCGCTGATCAGAGCCGGGACGGCGCGCGGGGAGGGATTCGCGGTCGAGGTCGCCGAGTGGGCGGCGGCGGTGCTGCACAACGGCCTCGGTGAGTACGCGGAGGCGAAGGCTGCGGCCGACCGCGCCTATGACCACCACGGGCTCGGATTCGGGGTGTGGATACTCCCCGAGCTGATCGAGGCGGCCGTGCACAGCGGCGACCGCGCAGCCGCGGAAACCGCCTTCGCCCGGCTTGCCGAGCGATCGGGCACCAGCACGAAGCCCTGGGCACGCGGCGTCGAAGCGGCCGCGCGAGCGCTGTTGTGTCTCAACGACGAAGCGGAGCGGTTCCACCTCGAGGCGATAGACCAACTCAGCCGGTCACGGGTCATCGTCCTGCACGGCAGGGCACAGCTCAGCTACGGCGAGTGGTTGCGACGCCAGAATCGGCGAGCGGACGCCCGCACTCCCTTGAAGGCCGCGCTCGCCGCGTTCGACGCGATGGGCGCCCAGGGATTTGCCGAACGTGCCCGCCGCGAGCTGCTGGCCACCGGCGAGACCGTCCGCAAGCGGACCGTTGATGCGCGGGACGAACTCACACCGCAGGAGGCGCAGATCGCCCGCCTGGCGGCCACGCGGCAGACCAATCCCGAAATCGCCGCCCAGCTGTACCTCAGCCACCGCACGGTCGAGTGGCACCTCAGCAACGTGTTCGCGAAGCTCGACATCAGCTCCCGCAAGGAGCTCGCGGACGCGCTGGCAGCGCCTTAACCCGCGCTCCGCTGCCCCGAAGACCAAGGTCACCACCAGGGAACCCCGAGGCGAATGAGCCTCGCGCCGTCCTACCTCGAAGCCAGCACCACAGTGGCGACGGTGGCCCGTTCCGTCGGCAGCCTGGACGCACTGGTCACATCTCCCGGATGACGGTGTCCCAGGTGGATGCGCTCAGCATGAGCAGCGAAGCGCTTTCCGCTTGACCCTCTCCCCACGGGAGACCCGTCGCCGACGGCGGGCCGTGCTGGACCGCTCACGCCGTAGGAAGCGAAGATCGCCCGCCTGGTGGCCAGGCGGGCGATCTCGCGCGCCCCTCAGGCGCTACCGGTGTCCGTGGCCGCGTGCGCGCCCGGACCATCAGGAGCGGATGAAGGTGAGCAGGTCGGCGTTGATGGTCTCGGCCTGGGTCGTCGGCATCCCGTGCGGGAACCCGGAGTACGTCTTCAGCGTCCCGTTCTTGACCAGCTGCGCGGACAGCGGGGCGGAGTCCGCGTAGGGCACGATCTGGTCGTCGTCGCCGTGCATCACCAGCACCGGCACCGTGATCTGTTTGAGGTCCTCGGTGAAATCGGTCTGGGAGAACGCGACTATGCCGTCGTAGTGGGCCTTCGCGCCGCCCATCATGCCCTGCCGCCACCAGTTCTCGATGATCGCCTCGG